>Ga0233442_1000030_pt1 | contig 177114 bp, 183 predicted proteins | sample SI_123_September_3_FD_182789 | JGI IMG/M metagenome (GOLD analysis project Ga0233442, IMG submission 182789) | Seawater microbial communities from Saanich Inlet, British Columbia, Canada - SI_123_September2016_150_MG | ecosystem: Environmental > Aquatic > Marine > Inlet | place: Canada... | reverse complement strand
ATGTTACTTTATTAAGTCTTGATGTTATCGCTATATCTGAAAATGTATTATTGGTGTCTTTGAATGCCATGTATCTACCTTATTTATGGTAGTTATTTTACCTAAATAGTGCTGTTAAAGTGCTTTTCTTAGGGGATTTATTGGGGTGTTTTTGCTATTTTACTGTGCAGTGGTCCCCTTAACGAAGAACTATATCAACTATAGTTTTAAATATGTCGAGTAGCTTAAATAGTTTCTATATGCTTCTTTATCATTTACCTTTATATATTCAACATAATCCGCTGCTTCTTGTATTTTCATTTCCATCCTTTCTGCTTGACTCATCTTAACTGCGTCATCAAATTGTTTATAGTTGTTTAACTTTATATTTTTAATTTTTATCTCTTTTTCTATTTTCATTTTATTAACTCCATTATGTATTATTTATTTAAATCGTAAACTCAGTGTATAGAGGGATAGATATGGAGGAAGTGAGGTTTTAAATAACTGATTGGTCTCCCTACATGGACTCGAACCATGAGCTATCCCTTAGGAGGGGACTGCTTTATCCAGTTAAGCGATAAGGAGATAAAAGCTAAGGTTATCCCTTATGCTTCTGAAGTTTTAGACTCATCTAAAAGGAGAGTTGACCCTTCTTCTATTGCGTCACTATTTATAGCTTACTTTTTCTTAAGCTTTTCTTCCTTTTTCTTTTTCTTTTCCATCTCTCGACCATGTTTTTCATAACTGTAGTTTGTTTTAGCCATAAGTAATCCTATTTATTTTAATATTTGATAAGTTAAAGTACAATATAGTATAGTATAGCAAAGTTTCCATCATCTGTATAGTTTAATTGTCTATTTTAGCATTTAATAACTAACTTAACTCGTATATTCATTTTTTGAAATTTATTAGCCTATACTTTCTATGAGTAGTTCGTTAGAAGTAATGTATCGGTACTGAACTAAAGCGGCTTAGTCTAGCTTGTGCGAAAGTCGGATAATTACACTTTAAATTTGAGTGGCGAGTGGATCAGTTTCTAAAATATTTTTTTTGCAAGGAAAAGTTGAAGCTAGATCGGACTGAATCTCGAGGCAAAGTTATGTGTAGTATGATTGCTTGGAAGTCACATAGGAGTTCACTCCTATGCTAACGAACTCTCTTGAATAATTAGGAGGTTCACGGTGTCAAATTGTATCGGAATTGATGTATCAAAAGCAAGTATAAATATTCATATATCTAAAAATTCTCAGGATTTAGTTTTAGAGAATAGCCTTAAGGGTTTCATATTATGATTATGCTTTTAATAAACCATAATCATAATATGGCTATAATTCTCAAAATATTTTATAGGTAATTTCATGTCTACAACAACATATCCAGATAATTTCAACGAGTTAAAAGCACAGGTAAAAGAAGCTGGTTTACTCCAGCGTGTTCCAGTTCGAGGTTCATTAGAGATGCTAGCTATTCTTTTAAGTATGGGAGTCGTTTACTACCTTGTATCAATTTGGAGTACTATAGAGATAGACTCTCTTTATAAGTCACTTGGCCTTGGTCTCTTCATGACAGTAATCTTTACTCGTGCGGTTTATGTATCGCATGACCTACTTCATTTACAGTATTTTAAAAGTAAATCTTTGTCTATGAAACTTTCTTATCCATTCTCTGCGTTTATCCTTTCAAATAGCTCTTCATGGTGGGATTTTAAACATAATGTAAATCATCATACTTGGTGTAATGTACTAGAAAAAGATGAGGATATTTGGGCTCTTGATGGTGCGTTTACTCCCAACAACAAAGGGAATAGTCCTTTTCTTAAAAAGTATAAGCATATTGTCTTTTGGGGTGCACTGTTTTTTATGTATGGAGCATTTATAGTGCAGTCTTACAATTTTGCAATTAAACGTAAACTATGGGGAGAAGTCGCATTAATGTTAGTGCATTGGCCTTTGGTTTGGGGAACTATCTTTTATTTTCTTCCACTAGCTGATGCTCTTATTGTTTTTGCAACACTTTATTTTACTCTATCACCATGGCTTGCATTTGGTTTTATTACAAATCATTTAGGTTGTGAAGTTTTTGACTATGAAGAGGGGAAAGAGTTTTCATGGATGGAGCTTCAGATGAGAACCTCACGTTCACTTAAGGGTGGAATGTTGACTCATTGGTTTTATGGAGGGTTAAATACTCAAATAGAACATCACCTTTTCCCAAGAGCACCGCGTTTTAATCTCTTAAAGGTACAAAAAATGACAAAAGATTTTGCTAAAAAGCATAACATGCAGTACTTTGAAATGACACCTGTACAAGCATATGTTCAGATAAATAATGTACTAGCAAAGTATTAAAAATAGATGACTAACAATTTACTAGTGCTATTTCGTAAGCACCAAGTAAGCCCCATCTATCTTTCTAAATAATTTTTACTTCAGCTCAACATTCCAAGGGAGTAAATCTTCAATATCTTTTTTTTCAGCCTCATAAATAGGACGCTCAGTAAGCACATGACACAGATAAGCATAAGGGTCTAAACCATTTGCTTTTGCTGTCTCTATAACACTATACCAATTGCACAAAGCAGTAGCACCTTTGGTACTACTAGCAATGCATTATGAATATCTTTATATAAATCATATACAAAAAATGCTTCCGCCATATTTTTTTTCTCATTTTAAAAGGCACAAGATTTTTTATCTCTTCAATTTGATATTTCCTATCATACAACAGATCTATAGGATTTTTCACAACTCCTATTTCAAAATCATCCTTTAGTTTAATAACTAGTTGAGTTAACTCTTCTTGGTGCTTACCCTACTTAGGTACTTCTGGATTCAAAAAAAATAGATTCTTGATGAATTTGGAAGTAAGGAAAAAGTTATGGAATTATTTGGGATATAAGAATAATAGAAGCTTTACTGGATATAGTGTATAATAGATTAGAGAGTGAGCTTTAATGATATTTAAAGTAACTTGAAAGAACAGGAGACAGTATAGTGAAAAGAATCGTTATTAAAGTAGGTAGTTCAGTTTTAACAGAAACTACTGACATTGCACAGGAACGAATGCTAAATTTAGTTACATTAATCGCAGCAGCTAGGAAAAAATATGAGGTAATTCTTGTAACATCTGGTGCTGTTGCTGCCGGATATACGGCCGTTCAATTAAACAGAAGTGTTCCTACAAGTAAAAAAGTTTTAGCATCACTTGGGCAACCTATACTTATGAGTTCTTATAAGAATTTATTTGACATATATAATGTAACAATATCTCAAATCCTTTTAACAGAAGAGGATTTTGATTCTCGAGTTCACACTAAAATAGTGCAAGACATTATAGATAGAACTTTAAAGAACGATATATTACCAATTGTTAATGAAAATGATATTTCAACAACTCCTGAGCAACTTTTTGGAGATAACGACCAACTCTCTGCCCATGTCACTCGACATGTGGGTGCAGATATGCTAGTTATCCTAAGTGATATTGATGGATACTATGATTCAAATCCCAAAGATAACCCTAAAGCAAAAATAAGAAAATTTGTAACAGAAATAACGAATGATGAGTTAGAGCAAAAGTGTACTCCAAATTCTAAGTTTGCGACGGGTGGAATTGTTACTAAACTAATGGCTGCTAAATATATCATGGATAACAAGTTAGAGATGTTTTTATCTAATGGTCATGATTTAGCATCTGCAAAAAAGTTTCTAATAGATGGTATACATGACAAAGGTACACTTTTTACAACTAAAGTAGATAAAACTAAAACTATTTAAAAAAGTGCCTACTTTTTATTAAAATGACTCTTCTGGTCTGATTTAAATAGAAGTATAGGCATATAATGAATCCCTAAAACTAGACCAGTAAATTTTCTTTTTTAATTCTATGCTATCCCAAGAAAAACAAACAACATTTTCTAAATCATTATTCTAGAATAGCTAAAATAACACTATTAAATGAGAGGGTAATATGATGAGCAGAAAAAGAATAAGGAAGTTGCAAAAGATTTAAAACCAGTATATGCAGCACTTAACGAAGAAGATGGACAACTTGCACTTACAGACTTCAATGATACTTGGGGTAAAAAATATCCTAATATTACTGCTTCATGGCAAAATCACTGGGCTGAACTTTCCACCTTCTTTAAATATCCAGATTCAGTGAGAAAGCTAATTTATACTACAAATCCAATAGAGTCACTCAATGCAACAATAAAAAGAAAGACTAAATCTAAAGGCTCTTTTCCTACTGAAGACTCAGCTTTTAAGGTTATGTATCTTGCTACACAGGAGCAACAAGAAAAGTGGAATATGTCTAGTATTAGAAACTGGCCTGTGATTTATCCTCAACTTTGTATATTTTTCAGTGAAATTATGTCAAAATACACTAACTGATTTAGGAATACTAGGTGGGTTTACACAGTTAGGTTTACACACTCAAAAAGGTGGCTATCTAATCGTCGTCATCTTCATCATCGATACCAAGATTGTCTATAAATTGCTCTGCTAAAACATCTGCTTTATAATAAAACTTTTCAGCTATCTCTTTGGCAAAAAGTCTATTAACTGTCTCTTTAAAAAGCTCTAACCAACGCTCAAAAGTTTCACGATACATCTGACCTAAAAAGGCATGAGGGGGGAATGGATCACCCCCATAGCCTTTTTTTCCAGTCATCATAAGTACCCAAAATTGGTTTAGAGTATTAAGGTGACCATGCCATTTTCCATTATCTAAGTCGTCACCCAATGCTTTAGAAAAATATGGAGCTAAAAGGTCATCCTTAAGCACTATTGCATAAAACTCTCGTACCATCTGTCCTATATTTTCATTATTTACTGTATCGTAAGGCATATTGTCTCCATTATTTATATATTGACACTACTATCTTTCTTCATTAAACTTTCTAGCCACTCTATATTTTCGCTACTTAATCCAATCTTATTATACATACAATCAAACTCTGTTAAATCTCTTAGATTTTTCATTTCATTTGGTAGTGTTGTTAGCTTGTTCTTCCAAATAGTCAATTTATTTAAGCTTGTTAACTTGCCTATTTCTTTGGGTAATTTTACAAGTTGGTTTTTTCCTAGTTCTAAGGTCTTCAGATTAAGTAAATTTCCAATTTCATTTGGTAGTGTAGTTATTTGGTTTTCTTGGAGAAGTAAAAGCTTTAAATTTATTAAAGCTCCTATTTGTGTTGGTAAAAATGTTAACTTGTTTCCAGAGAGATATAACTCTTCTAAGTTAACCAGACTAGCAATTGCACTTGGCAACTCAGTAATCTGATTTCCTAAGAGGTAAAGCTTTTTTAATTGAATGAGATTAAATATTTCTAATGGTAATTCCGTAAGTTGACTACCTAAGAGATTAAGTTCTGTTAGGTTAACTAACGTCTCTCGTTCTCTTGGTATTCCTCTAAAATAACCACCTTTTAGATAAGAGTCATGTTCTATCCACTCTAAATCACTAACTCCATTCTTATCTGCCCAATTCCAAAGGTTTTGAATCCAGTTATAATCTTTAGTATTCATTTATAATTTATTATGCTTGGTGAAATCCAAGTAAAATTCCAAAAAGTTTATCTTCAACAAGTCCCATTTTAGCTGAAACCATTAAGTTGTTATCTTCATAGTACTTTACAACATCTTGTGAATCTTGACCTGTCATCATTGCTTGGTAACCAAGTGCAGCTTGCAGCTCTTGGTCATTAACAACAACACCCTCTTTCTCAGCTAATGCTTCAACTATAAGTGTCGTTTTAATGCTCTTTCTAGCCTCTTCTCTTACTGACTCTCTAAGCTCAGCAAATTTACCCTTATCATCTCTGATAACTTTATGTTGCTCTTCGGTGTAAGATCTAGTTCTTTCACGAACTTTTGCATCTATTTCTTGTTCAACTATGTTATTTGGTAAGGTAAAGTCAAATCCTGCAAGTAAACCTTCAATCATCTTTGGCTTGAGTTCACTCATATAGACTTTTGAAACATCTTCAGATATTATTTGATCTGCAAGTTTTCCTCTAAGTGTAGCAAGTGTCGCTTTAGGGTCACTTAGTACTGATTTAGCGAAAGCATCATCTGGAACTTCAGCTATTTGCTCATGAATTTCATTAAGTTTAACAATAAATTTCGCTTCTTTACCAGCTAAGTCTGCTGCTTGGTAATCATCAGGGAATTTAACTATTATTGTTTTTTCTTCACCATATTCCATACCAATAAGTTGTTCTTCAAATCCAACAATAAATGATTTAGAACCAACTTTAATGTTAAACTTATCAGCACTACCACCTTCAAAAAGTTCACCATCTATATAACCAGCGAAATCTATAATTGCAACATCACCATCTTCAATAGCTTTAGGTTGTGCTATTGCTTTAAATGGAGCTTGTTTAGTTGAAAATTCTGCAAGTTTTTCATCTATAGCTTTTTCATCTGCAACAGGTTTAGTATAAGCAGGAATAAATTTCATATAATCAATGTCTACATTTATCACTGGACTGATTGACAATTCAACTTCAAAGTATATTCCATTCTCTAGTTGCTCATATTTTTTAAGAGCTGGTTGACCAAGGAGTGATTCTACTTCAATATTTGCTTCTTTTATACCCGCATCTATAAAATCTTTAAATGCTTGTCCGGCTGCATCTTGCTGTATAGTTTCATCTGTAGATTCATTGTTCTTTGTATCTTTAGCTGCTTCTTCTTTGAGTTTAGCTACTTTTTCTTGTATTACGCTGTTCTCAACTGAACCGCTAATAATAAAATTTATATCATCTATTTTTTCTACTGTGATTTTCACTACAATCCTTTTAATTTTAATAATGGAATTTTACCATTATTCTCTAAAATTTACTTTTAAAGTATAACTATAGAATATATTTATTTTGATTTGTAAAGAATTAAGTTTTTTGATTTTTTATAGAGAGGGAATAAAGTGAGTAAAGTCACCCAAATGGGTGACTAAAAATGTCTGGAGAAGATTACTCTTCGTGACCAGCCATTTCCATTGTAATACAGTTACGATCAAGCATATCAGTACAAACATATACACATAGTGCACACCCTTTACATCTATCTTCATCTACCCAAGACGTGTTACCGTCTTTGTTAAACATAAGCGTATTAGCTTCTGGACAATATAAAGTACAAGTGTTACACTTGTACTCAGCACACATATCTGAATTAACTTTTGCTACGTAATACATTAATTTCCTTCCTTATACGTCTAGTCTAACAATTAAGTCAGAACCAGTAATATCTACAGTATCAGCCATTGCGAAAGTATGTTTAATAACATTCATATTAGCTTCAAGTAACTGCTCTTTTTTCTTAAACTTTTTCTCAATAGCTGAGTCAAGCATTGCAGTACCACCAGATGCAACGAAAGAATTTCCAAGGAATCTCTCTCTAACAGCTGCTTCAATATGCTCAGTAGTTACAAGACCTGTAAGACCAAGTAACATACCCATCATAGCCATGTTAGTTGCAAGTTCAGTACCTGCAATTTTCTTAGCTAAACCGTTTGCATCAAATTGAACAACAGTTGTGTTTAACGCATTAAGAATCTCTTCATCTTCTTCTGTAAGAACATCAAAGTCAGTGTTAATGATAATTAAACTATTTGGCTTAAGGCCAGTATAGAATGGCATTGTATAAGACTTACCATGAGTTACAACTTGAGAGTGGTAAATCATAATAATGTCTGGATAAATTACTTCACCCACTTCGTAGATTGGTTGTGTTGAAGCTCTTACATAAGCCTCAACAGGTGCCATTCTTTTCTCAGAACCAAAAAATGGTACGAGAGATGCATACTTACCCGCATTATCAAGACATGAACCAAGAATGTGTGCTGTTGTAACAACACCTTGACCACCTAGTCCAGAAATACGTATGTTATATCTTTTGTGTTCTATTGTTTCAGACATACTAGTTTACCTCTGCTTTTACAGCTTTTCTAGCTTTTCTAGCTGTTTTTTCTTCTTCTTCAACTCTTTCAATTACCGCTTGAGCTTCAGGAGTCATGAATTCTTCAAATTGAAAACGAGTTTTCTCTTTGTCTTTAGCATCTTGAAATACATCTTCTGTAGGAATTGAATACTCAATGTTACATGATGTATAAGCTTGAATAAATGTTGGACCAACTTCTCTAGCTACAAAAATTGCACGTCTAATAATCTTAGCCGCTTTTTTAATGTTTGTAGGAGACATTCTAACAGCATAAACAACACCAGCAGCTTTTGCTAAGTCGATTGCTGGCATCTTATCAAAGTCTTTACCCATTGGAGCCATCTTAAGAACAGCACCTTTTGGAGACATACCTGATGATTGACCACCAGTATTTCCATAAACTTCATTGTCAAGCATGATCGTTGTGAATTTTTCACCACGAATCCATGAGTGCATAGTCATAGAGAAACCGATATCCATAGTACCACCGTCACCGGCAATAGTAATAACATCTTTAGTTTTATCTGGGAAACGTAATCTAAATGCACGAGTAAGACCAGAAGCCATTGCATTTTGATCACCATAGTTACCATAAATAAATGGAACTGCAGCTTGAGAGATCGCAAGACGACCACAACCAGCAGTACCTAATGTTACAGTTTCTTCAGGACATGGAAGTGAAGCGAATATTAATCTAATATAATAAGCCATCCAACAACCAGAACACATAGGGTGCTCTTCCATTAACTCTTTAAATTGACCCATGTTACCTGGACCAGCTTCTTCTTGAGTCTTTCCGAATGGACCGTAATCAACTAACTCTACATAATCTTTTGGCAAATATTTCTTGAATATTGGTGCCGGAGTAATATATTTTAAACTCATTCTATCCCCTTTTTATAATTTTAAATCGTACTCTAAACCTAGAGCCGTGTAAAGTTCTCTCATGATAAGTTCAACAGGAAGTGTCATACCACCATAAACTCTTGGACCGTCAACAACAATTCCACCATTAGGTATACTTGCTTTAACTTCAGTCGCTAACCAACCAACAATGTTGTGCTCAGGAACAATAAGTGCCTTTGCATTCTTAGTTGCTTCAACGATTTCAGCAGCTGGGAATGGTCTGATTGCTTTAACTTTAATTAAACCAACACTTAAACCATCTTCTTGTGCATATCTCCATGCTTCTCTAGCTTGTGCAGCAGCACAACCAGATGCAACAACAAACACATCAGCTTCAGGGTTTTGAACCTCAATTGGTCCACCAAGATACTCATAGATGTATTTCATTGCACGTCTGTTACAATCCCAAATCTCTTGTTGCCATACTGCATGAATTAAGTAAGACATAAAGTTTGACTTTTGAACAGGAGCATCACGTTGAATTCTAGCTGGTGGAGTTTCATTATCCATAGCAGGAACTGGTGCAGCAACTGGGTCAAATGGTAAATATGCTAAGTCTTCTGACATCATATCAACATAACCCTTAGCATGTGTAACGAAGAAACCTTCTGTTGCAACAGCTACTGGAATGTAAACATCAACTTTTTCAGAAATAGCAAATGCTGCTAGTGTGTAGTCAAATGTATCTTGCTGATTTTCAGCATGTAACATAACTGCACCACAATGCATCATATAAGCCATTTCGATATTATCAGGTTGAATTGATAATGGAGCATTAACAACACGAGTTAATATACCAAGAACCGCTGGAACACGGTGACCTGGCCATGAAACAATTGCTTCTAAACCACGTAAAAGTCCAGGACCAGATGTTGCTGTAAATAAACGAACACCCGCTCTTGAAGCACCAGCGATTGCTGACATTGTACCAAGCTCTTCTTCAGCTCTGTAGTACTCTTTAATGTGACCTCGAGCAAAGATATCACCAACAAGGTGCATTACCTCTGATTGTGGCGTAATTGGGTAAGCAATTGCCATATCTGTGTTTGATCTTTTAACTGCTTCAGCCATAGCTTGAGCACCTGTGATAAAGTGTTTCTCTCTTGGAGCTTCCTTTAGCAGGTAGTTCATATCAACGTATTTCTTTTCTAGTGTAGGTCTTATATTTGGACTCATTTGATGTCTCCTTTATTCAGTATCAGTAATATGTTCACCCTTTTTTGACATGATGAGACTTCTATACTCTCCATAATCAGCAGGCGATAAATCACTATTATCTTCTTTTTGTAAAGACGGATTTTCTGGTGGTAGAGTAGTCGTCCACTCAATTCCTAATCTGTTTCTTTCTTCAATTAAAATTTCTTTGAATTTTTGAATATCAGATGCATGTAAATCTCTAATTGATGCCATAGCTTCTTCGTGTCCCATATAAGCACATAAAGCAACTGTATAACAACTAGTACCAGCACGAATCATTCTAAGTGTAAGATTCGCATAGTGACAATGCACACCAACAAAAATACAAGCATCGATCTTATTATCTAAAATTGTAAGATTTGGGTGATTTGGATTAATTTCAGCTTTAACATCAATTTTTGGATATTTAGGTCTGTAATCTGGCATTGGGATAATTTTACAATTTGGAATTTCAGATGCAAGATCTAAAATAGCTGCTGCTTTTGCAGCAACATCATCTTTCCAGTCCCATAGAACTTGTGGCCCAGGGAATATCGTAGGATTTTTCTTAGTAAGTAATGCAATCGCTGCATCTCTCATTGCCTCTTCAGGTGTTACAGTATTTCCATAAAGTAAAGCTGAACCACTTGGTGCTAGCTCTACTCCCATGGCAGGCGCTGATGTTGGCATATAACCAGCAGGACCCTCTGTTACTATTTTCGTCATTCTTGACTCCTTTATAATAATGAAAAAGTTTTATAATCTACACACAAAGTGCATAAAACATTTTTAAATTCTATATCTAATTATTTATTTTAAAATTAGACACGCAGTTTTTCTGACTATTAATTCTCTGAAAAACATGAATTTGTAGCTTATTATAGCGAATAAATCTTTAAATATACTAAATATTCTTTTGCTTTTAATGTAAGAACTATGTACATGAGCAATAAAGATATTATGAAAGAGTTAAAATAATTGAGGAGTCAACTACTGAAAGTCCTTAAAAATTCTCCTATTTTAGGGGAATAATTGATGTAATATGAAGTTTATAGTCTTCTAAAACTAGGCTAATTTTGAAGAGTGTAATTATAAATAATCCATAATATATATGAATATAAAATTATTTATATGAGTAGAATAGTTACACTATTTATCTGGTTCAAGAATTTAATTGTAAAAAAAAGTTACACTTTGACAATAATAATTTTGTATTTGTCTAGTTTTAATTAAGGTGATATACTAGGAGGGAGTATCTATTGAGTTAAGTAAATATTACCTGCATAAGCTTGAGATTGTCTATCTACAGCTTATATAAGTATAAAAAAAATGCAGTCTATATTATTAACAACCACAACTACCGGTATCACAACTGCCGCCAGAACTATCAGTTCCACATGAGCTTCCAACATTTGGGTTTGCACTAACTCTAATCATAAATGTTTTTGGACCTATCATCTGAGAAGTAAATAGATGTGTTGTACAGAAGTCTTCATTCATAAACTCTGCTACTATATTTGCATAATTATATGCATCTTGCTGATTGTCAAATGATTTTTCGTTTGCATATTCACTTTTTTTAAAACACGCACATTCTTCTTCCATTTGTACTGTATACATAATATATCCTTGTGTTAATTATTTGTCGAAGTATATTCATTGTTACTGAAAGTGAAGTGGTTTTTCAAAGAAGGTATATTTTATAATAATAAAATTATTTTCGATACTCGTTACTACTGTTCTGATTACCTAACATTAAGCTAATCAGAGTAGTTTAAGGTAGCGGTAAGTTAGTTTCCGCCAGCATCTTTTGGTGAAGCTTCGCTACCATCAAAACCGATAGTCATTTTACTACTGCGCACTAGATCTACGGCATCTTCTACATCATCATCATCTTCATCAACTGGTCTAACAGTGCGATGCATAACTATTTTAGTATCATAATCCACTGCTTCAAAGTAGTGTGTCATACAAAACTGCTGATTCATTAAACATTCCATAACTCTTGCTTTGTTAAGCATATCTTCTCTATTTTCAAACGTCATATTATTTTCCATTCCGCTCTTTTTAAAACAACTACACTCTTCTTCTATTACTATTGTATACATTTTATTTCCTTTTTTATTTTATAATTCTTTAATCACGATAAACTCACCATTTTCATATGAGTAAACCTTTTTTGCTGCTCTGTCTATTATAACAGGGCGTATCCATTCATTTAAAATAAACTCTTTTGCGACAGAGTTTTCTACCGCTTTTCCTACGGTCTCTAGTGGTGCTTCCATATATGTAAGAAGTCTAACCGGCTCATGATAAGCTTTACCCTCTAAAAATACAGACTGTGTTGGGAGACCAATTTTTAAGTCACTATAGTTACCATTAAATACGCCAATTTTTGAAACAACATTATGGTATACCTTAGAACCAGCACCATAGATAGCATTGTCCACTGTAGAGAAATAGTGCTCTAGATTAATCCATTCACCAACAACAAGTGGTCCATCAAAAATTCGAGTTAGTATATCAGCATTTTCATTATCTAATTTAGAATCATAAGAATGCATAAAAAGTCTATTACCAAAAGGCATGTGTTTAATACTATCTCTTGGACCAGTAAATACACCCATATTTCCAGCGAGTCCCCATTCTGGTCTAGTTTCTGACCAATCCATGGACTTAATCATGATATCATTTTCTGTTTCAGTATATGGTAATTGGACAATTCTTTCTTTACGCGCAATACTTGATGCCTTCTTAAAGTCTTCAATAACTTGAGAGAATCTTTGTTTTTCCGCTTGACTTAATATATCTGTATCGTGAAACTCTATCTCATCAGTTGATGTGATATGCATAGTTGGCATAAACTTTACATCAGCAGGAATAGTAATTCCTTTTTTGGCAATAGCTTCTCTTACATCTTGAGAGTTTGCTATCATACATAGTGCTCTATTATTAGGAAGACTACTACTTCCACCACATGCACCACAGTCAAGTGCAGACTCAAAAGGATTATTATCTGAGACACTAGAGTGTCCGGATAAAATCACAAATTCTGCAAAATTGTCAACTTGACCTATCATTGTTAAAAAGTTATACAAATACTGAGTTTTCTCTTCAAGAGTAAATCCAACTTTGGCAAGTTTCTTCTTTTGATACTCATAGTCTTCTGTTGATATATTGTAGCTACTCTCTAATTTACGTAATAAGTATGCTGGTATTTTCACAGATAGTTCATTTCCTAAAATTAAATGATCTCTTATTGACTGCACTTCTTCTTTAGAATATTTATCTGATGAGTTATTAACTAATACTTCAGTGATAATACTGATATGGAGTGTATTTACATACCCTGCTATCTCTTCATTAGACAACTTATCCATTGTATATCTTGTTTTAGGCTTTTGAGCTTTAAAATTTGAAAAGAATTTTGCAGTTTTTTGTGTTGCAAAAGTTTTACCAAAAAGGTTAATTCCAAAAATCCAACCAATAGCTTCAACCATAATATAAGGTGTATATGGATTGTTTTTTAAATCACTTATAACCTTTTTTGTAGTTTTATTTATAGTTTTTTTATACTTATATTCATCATCAACTTCTACCGCTAATTCAAAGATTATATTTCCAGGTGTTACTACTGCTGGGCATAGCGTTTGCTCATGAACCTTATCAAATTCAACAAATGATATAGGAAACCCAAGGAATCCACCTGCACCATAAGTTGTATAGTTACCAGTAGTCTCAATAGCACGTCTAGCAATTTCAGATCGAACATCTAAACACATTGTAACAGAAGCTAATGGTCTAGTTTGTTCGACTTCATCTGTTAACTTCATCTCATCTATAAATGAATGGATGTATGTATCTTCAAGAGATTTAAGCCAAATATAGCCCTCCTCTTCTCTTAAAACTTCCATAATCTTAGCAAGTTCTACTAATGGTATCTCACTGTTTTTCAATATATCATTTGAAAGGTGAACTTGTTTAGCATCTAGTTGAAGTTCTTCTTGTACATATCTTTCCAAAATATCTTCATAGTTTTTAGATTCTTCCATAGCATCAATGTATTTACCTGGTAAATTGTACTTATGCTTAATCATTTTAAGTATCACATAAGCACCATTTTCAAGTGCATAATCATGCAATAAATCAAAGTTGTTAATTTTTCTATGCTCCAAATAGACTACTTCATAATACAGTCTAATAGCCATATAGTCCATAAGTGATGATGGATTTTGTTGTTGTGAAAAATAATTAGGATCCTCAGAACGGTACTTAATAAATCCTGCCCAACCATGTTGTTTGAGTATATGGTTTAAAAGATATCTTTCTTTATTTTTAGCACGTAGTTTATCTAATGCTTCTTCTACAAATTTTTCAGAGTCATGAGGATAATCAAAATCTTCATAAAGCTTAAATGTCTCAAACATCCCAAGTTCTCTGTTTTCCATTGGTAAGGTAGCTTGATCTTCATCTAAAAAACGAGAAATAAATTCAATAATACTTTTTTCAATTACCTCTTTATCATCACGATAAAAAAGAATATCATTGATCTCATAAAGTGTCATATTCTTAGTAATCTGTTTTAGCCATCTCTCTTTATTATGGTAAGAAAATTCATCATCCAAGTAAGCAAGAAGTTCTTCATCAATCTCATGTTCTTTTGAATCGGCCTGCTTTCTAAAATGATTCCATTGAGGATTTACTTCAAGTAAACATTTCATCGCTAAATCATAATATTGAGCTAAGCCATCAATTTCAAGAATCTCTTTTAGATTTTTTTCTAAAAGAGAGTGTGAAATTTTTCTCTCATTATAAAATTTTAAATAATAAGATGGCTCCATATATACTTTCCCACCATATATCTTTTTTGCTTTACTAAGCCCATCTTTAAAGTTAAGATGCTCAAAACCTTTTAATGGATTATGGTGAATGAATGAGCCAATTGGCCAATAATGTGGCACTGTGTTTTTAATAGCGTTTAGTTTATCTATAATACCCATAGAAGTATCTCCCTAATTCCATGAATACTTAATAATATAAGTAAAATTATTATAATAAAATGAGTAATTTTTTCTTTAAAATTCAAATCTACATAATGTATATTTGGATTAGTTTTCCCAAAAATTGATTTTTCTAATACTTTCATAGAAACCAAAAAGTTACCAAAGTATAAAGTAATAACAACTATAAACCACAGTAAGTCCGCTTCACTGTTAAAAATATATGTTAAAAAGAACAAAGAGTTTGGTAAAGGTGGATAAAGTCCAATACTGATCAGATATACTGTAATATGAATTCCTACCAAAGGAGTTGCAAGTGTTATACCTCTAACGTAAAGGTAGTTAGCACTTCCGTAATGCTTCTCATAAAAACTAGCAATTGCATAGATACCAATAAGTGAGACGAGTAATGACAAACTATAGAATGCCCCATGACTTTCAAAAAGCATGAAAAAAGGTGCATTCATAAAAATAAAATAATATGCTAGTTTATAAAAGTTTGTTGTTTGTGTTGCTCTGTATATGGAATAGAGTGCACTCAAAAACGAGATAATAACAAATTGTGTTGGTATTTCCTTCTCAATAAAAAAAGTAAGTATAATCGCTATTAATAGAAATAATCCACTCACTTTAAATATAGATTTACTACTAAAAATATCACTTTTTTCTAAAATAAGATAATAAGGTAATCCACCAGCTAAAAGAAGAAAGAAAATATTAGCAATCATAGTTTCCCCTTCTTTGAACTATTAAATATTTCAAAATAGTATCCCTCTTTTACGAGTAGTTTATAAAATGACCACTTTGTTTTATTTGGACTGTCTGTCTTCATTGGTTTATCTACAATATGCCGTTTATAAATAAAAAACCATCCACTTATCATGATAAGAAAAAGTACTACCAATGAACTCACTAAAGTTACGTTAAGTGTAGCCGCTTCATAAAAGAGTAAAGAGTCTTTGCCATAAAGGAAATGTTCTAAACTCAAACCAATAAACTCATAGGTAAATAGAACTACTACAAATGAACTAACAATTCCTAATATAGCTTTGATAGAATCAAATTTAGACACTTTAAAAAAGGATAAGAAAAGTTGAGTCCCTGTGAGCCAAGCAAATGCTAAAATAACGATAGCTGCATTAAACTCGAAGAATTCCGGGGCAAGTACTACTTTTATTCCAATAAATGCAAGAACAGGAACGAGAGTAAAAAGCACCATGAGTTTGAATGTTTTAGTACTCTTAAATTTTGTATCTTGTTGAGAAAAAGTTTTATGTGAAAGACGCTCTGGAATATTTGGATCTTTTCTAGCATATTTTATTATACTACCTGACTCTAAGAAGAGTGAAGCTTTAAAAATCCCATGAACAATAAGATGATAGATGGCAAGACTAAAAGCACCTAAACCTATTTCCATCATCATATAACCCATTTGGCCCACAGTTGAATAACCAAGTGAACGTTTAATATCTGATACTACAAGCATAAGCATTGATACAAAAATAGCAGTAAAGAGACCAACTACAAATGCAAGATTTAATACCATAGGTGTTAGTATAAGTAAATATGCCATTTTGTTAAGTAAGATTCCTCCAACATTTACAACACCAGCATGCATTAAACCTGATACCGGAGTAGGTGCTTCCGATGTGTAAGGTAACCATATATGAAATGGTACAATAGCAGATTTCATCATAGCAGCCAATAAATAAAGTAGTCCTACTGCAAATATCATTGGATCGTTAATAGGGCTTTGGGACATTATTAGCCATTTCTCTTTTAATACTACTAAATCAAAACTTCCAAAAGTTTGGTATGTTAGAATAACTGCAAGGAGAAATACAAAGTCAGCACTTTTATGAATGTACATAGTCCATCTTGCATTTTTTACAGCAGTTTTAGAACCTACATTAAATGATACTAATAGATATAAACCAACACTCATAAGCTGCCAAGCCAATGCGAGGACAATAAGATTGTTACTCATTACAAGTAAGTAGATCGATGCAAAGATAAAATTTAATAGGATAAAGAATCTTTTATATCCTGCTTCATCCCACATATACTTAGTCGCATACTTTCGAATTACCAAGCCGAGAATCGCAACATAAGGGACTAGTATTGCTGAAAGTTCATTGTAGATCAGTAGTCCATCAAAGCCTATTATCTGTGTATCATTACTGATAACATAATATGACCCCAAAAGTGCAAGTAATGCAATCATACTTGAAAGCATGATACTAATTTTAGGAATTAACTCTTTCTTTTTGATAAAAAAGAGAAGAAAAGCTATGCCAATGGGTATAATTGGAATAAGTAATATAATTTTTTCCACTAAAACTCCTATTTTCCACTAAAAATCTTTAAGAACTAAAGTATTGGTACACCTCTTACTCTAATACACTTATTATTATAGATGAATATTTTTAAATCTAGTCAATAATAAAGAAAGTTATTCACAAGATTGAACCTTGGCACTTCTAATAGTTACATTTATCAATAATATAATTTACAGCCATAATTATTTAAGAACTATTTTTAACATTTTAACTTTTAATTTAAGTTAAATGTTGAAATAGAAATAAATTCTACAGTAAAAACTTAGGAAGCAACAACTTACATAACATATTTATCAGCTCAATCATTTTCCATATAACATCAAGTGTTACTTATTCTTACATATTTACACTTTATCAAAATATTCTATTAGTATCAGTACAACTGGCTTAAATGAAGAATTACCCACAATAAAAATCAATAATAAAACTATAAAATCCCAAGAATAGGCCTATCTAGCCAAGGTATATTTCATTCAATTAAGGAGATAAATTTATTAATAAAATAATTTTAGATAATAAGTTAAAGAAAGGTTAAAGCCTTTTTCAGTAAAATCACAATTGAAAAACATAAAATGTAGCTGATATAATGTGTTATGAATATGGTAAATACTTGTTCTTAAAGATTATTATATTATAGTTGTGTTGAGGCTACATTACCAAATTATTAGTTATTGACATAAATGGTATCTATGTTTAAAGTCATCATAGGAGAAAAAATGTATTATGTAGCAAAAGTTAATTCTGACATGTGTGCTGAGTATAAATGTAACACATGTACACTATATTGTCCAGAAGCGAATACGCTAATGTTCAATAAAGACGGAAATACATCTTGGGTAGATGAAGATAGATGTAAAGGGTGTGCACTATGTGTATACGTTTGTACTGACATGTTAGATCGTAATTGTATTACGATGGAAATGGCTGGACACGAAGAATAGTTAAGTATTTAATTTATATCTAATTTAAACTTATATTATAAAATAATAAATTTATAGGAGAACTTATGGCAAATCAAGGTCCTGCGTATTACTCACCGTATCCTGCGGCAGTATATGAAGGTGTAATTACACCACCAGAGGGTAAAGCACTTTTACTTGAAACAGTAGTAGATGAAGAAGTTGCAATGAGAGAAATTGCAAAAGTTATGTTGACTAAAGAAAATGCAACAATTTTTCCTGGTCCACAAGTATTATACGGTTATAACGAAGAAGCTAAGAAAAAAGCTACTCTTATAAAAGAGATGGCAGAAGTTCTTAATGCTAAAATGATTCCAATGTATGACTATAGACCAAAGTATCCAAAAATTGATGCTGAAGTTGAAATCAATCCAAATCATCCAAACTTAACAATTTGGCATAACAATATCAAAGCAGCAATCTTTATTGGTGTTCACTGTCATTATGCTAACGTTGCGTTAAAAATGGTTAGATGTGAAACTGATTGTTATACAGTTGCAATTTGTGGTCTTTCTGGACACGAAGATGCTATGGCAACATTAAGAGATCAACATTCTTCAGAGCTTGAGAAATTTATCAAGATAGCTAGAGAAGTAAAATCAGAACTAAAATTATAAGAGAAGGAGATAAACAATGAGTAGAATTACTGATATGACAGACACACATAATTGGTCTGGACAAAAATTAGTTACAGCAGATCACATGCTTTTCGATGCTCCAAGAGAAAAACACTTCATGACTGGTTCAGAAGTTTTAAAAGAAGCAATAAAAAGATGTACAGTTGATGCATCTGTATCATACCCTATTACACCACAATCAGAAGCAGCTCACCTTATTGGTGAACTATGGGCTGAAGGTTATGTAGGTACATACTTCCGTGGAGAAAATGAATTTGGTGTAATGTCAGAGGTTGCAGGATGTGCAATGGCTGGTGCTAGAACAGTTACTACTACTTCAGGTCCAGGTACACTTAGAGCAATGGAAAACTTTCCACAATGGTCTGGTACAAGAATTCCTTGTCAACTAGTACTTATGGCTCGTGGTATTAATTCACCACTAACTATTCAACCAGATAACTTAGAAGTTTCATTTATGTTAGAAACTGGTTGTATGATTTGGTATGCTGAAAACGTACAAGAATTATTTGACATGTCAATTGCTGCATTCATCGTTGCTGAAAAGCCTGATGTTCACGTTCCAATTGTTACTGTTGTTGATGGTTTCTTTGTATCTCACACAAGAGAATCTGTAATGTTACCAGCGGACGACATTGCTCTTTTCCCTTATGAGCCATATAAATCTCCATTACCTCCGATTGATTCTGAAACTCCTCCTGGACGTTTTTTAAGAGATCCATTTGTAATGAAGTCTAACTATATTTCTTATGCAACTCATGCTTCATGGCAATGGGAAGTAAGATCTGCGGTTGAGCGTTCACGTCCATATGCTGAGCATTTCTTAAATGGTCTTGTACATACAACTGGAAATGAAGATGCTACAATCGCATTTGTTACTTGTGGAACTGCTTCTCATCAAGCAAAAGAAGCACAAAGAGACTTAGAGAAACAAGGCATTAAGACTAAGGTTATAAAACTTAGAACAATTAGACCTTTCCCAACTAAAGAACTTCTTGCTGCACTTGATGGTGTTACAGATGTTTTCGTACCTGAATTCAACGTTGTTGGTTGGTTAGAAAAAGAAGTTAAAACTGCTCTTTATAATAAACATAGTGCTGCTATAGTTGGCGGTCCAAGAGTTGCTGGTGGTATGAGTATGCCTTCTGAAGCAATTCAAAAAGAAGTATTTGAACACATTAACGGAAAAGGAGCATAGTATGGCAATAGATATATATAAAATCAATCCTGAATTTAGAGACATTATGCCTAAAGAGATCATTGATCTTGAAGAGAACGCTACATGGGCTCAAAACCAAGAGAAACCTCGTGGTATTAAAGAGCTTCCAGAAACAAAAGAGATTCTTGAAGAACACTCATTATGTGCTGGTTGTCCAGAAGCTGCTGCTTTAAGATATGTGCTTTCTGCACTACCTAAACCAGAAGAAACAATCATTGTTAACTCAACTGGTTGCACATCTTTAATGTTCCCACACATTGCTCTTCATACTGTTCACTCACTTTTTGGTAACCAAAATGCTGTTGCAACTGGTATCAGAAGAGTTTTAGACTGGAGATTTCCAGATACTGAAAAAGATGTTGTTGTTCTAGCTGGTGACGGTGCTACTGTTGATATCGGTCTTGACTACACACTTCAATCTTTCTTTAGACAAGAAAATATCACTACAATCTGTTTTGATAATGAAGTTTATGCAAACACAGGTGGACAAGAATCTGGAGCTACTCCAAAAGGTCAAGTTTTTAAAATGGCACCTACTGGTAAGAAGTTCGAAAAAGTAAAAATGTGGGAATTAGCTGTAACATCTGGCTGTCACTACTCTATGAATATGACTGCATCTGCTCCAAAATCAGTTGCTAAAGCTGTTAGAGAAGCGATTTTAGTTGCTAGAGAAATCGGACCAACATTCCTTAACATTTATACTCCTTGTATTCTTGAAATTGGACTAAGTGCTAATGAAGGTCTTGGCGAAATGAAAGATCAAGATAAAGATAGATTTGCTAGTTTCAAGCATGTTTCACCAGAAGCAGAAGAGTTCTTGAAAAAATGTAAAGCAGAAGGAAAGTTATAATGGCTAAAGATTCAATAAAAGTAAGACTTCCAGGTCTAGGTGGACAAGGTGCAGTTACAGCTGCACACATTGCTGCAACTGCTGCTGATACTGATGGTTACTATGCTGTTTCTAATCCATTTTTTGGTGCAGAAAAGCGTATGGCTCCATCTGAGTCTTATACAAGAATTGGTACAGTGCCTATTTATGATAGAGGGGAAGTAATTTATCCTGATATCATTATGATTTTCCACCCACAAGTTATTACTATGGGTAAGTCATACACTATGCCTTTTTATGCTGGTATTAAAGAAAATGGTTTAGTTATCATTAACTCTGATAGAGATCTTTTAACTGATACAGATAAAAAAATACTAGATGACTTAAATGTAAAAGTTTTAACTCATGACTTTACACAGTTTGCTATTGATGAAGCTGGTACTGAACTTGCAACTAACATGGCTATGTTAGGTGCATTATTTGGTGCTCTTGGTACAGTTTCTAAACCGGCTATTGAAGAGGGAATCAAAGATAGATTCCTTAAGAAATATACAGCTTCTGGTGGTACTGCTACACTTGACTCAGTAATTGAAAAGAAATTTAAAAAGAAACAAGAACTTATTGACAAAAACTTGTCAACTGCATCAGCTGCTTATGATTTAACAGCTGCATGGGCTAAGGAAGTTGGTCTTGAGCCAATTTTAGAGCCTTCTAAAAACAACAACGGTAACCTACCAAAATAAATCTTATAACTGTGCTTAGGCACAGTCGTACTCACCCTCTATAAACAAATACCCACAAACTTTTTTTATAAACACTTACGACAAGAGCTTATTAAATAAGTTTTATTAACAAGGAATACACATGGTACAGTCATTTATAATAACAGGATTTTTAGGTGTTGGAAAAACTACAATGCTTACAAATACTGTTAAAGAACACTTCAGCGATAAAAAGGTTGCCATTGTAGTCAATGAATTTGGCGACATAGGTATAGATGGTGACATCCTCAGTAATGTATATAGTGAAGTACTTGAAATATCAGAAGGCTGTATCTGTTGTCAGCTTGCTGAAGAGTTTGAAAGTGGTGTCATTGAAATAATGAATAAGTATAATCCTGAGATAATCTTTGTAGAGACTTCAGGAGCATCTGAACCCTTCCCTATCTTTCTCTCTATGCAAAACCTAGGTATCTCTGTTGAAGGTGTTATCTGTGTAGTAGATTCTAAAAATCTTAACTCTTACAAAGACAACTCAACTGCCCAATACCAAATTGGTGGTTCAAATATCATCGTACTAAATAAAACTGACCTAGTTGATGACAAAGAGCTAGAAGCTGTCAAGCAAGATGTCATTAAAATAAAAGAAGAGTTCAATATTAAAAATACTATGACCGGCAAAACTGTTTTCAATAGCTATGTGATTAATAGTGCCGAACGAGGAATTGTTAATAAAGAAGTCTTTGAAGGTATTTATAAAATTGATGAAATCATAGGATTAGCAAACGATTATAAACATGACAACCACACGACAGAAGATTCAATTACTCAAAAAGTTGCTTATCTTAAAGAAGATATTGTCTTTAATGATGTAGATGAAATACTAAATAATATTCCCGATAGCGTATATAGAGTTAAGGGCATAGTAAAAGTTAAAGATGTAGCAAACCCCTTAGTTATAAATTACTCATTTGGTAATGTCTCTTTTGATGAACTAGACGCTTATGAAGAGCCATCTATCATGATTTTTATTGGTGAATCAATAGATAATGATGTGATTGAATTATGTAGTAAGTTTGAGTATTTGAATATGCCTCAGTTTAGAGTAGGTAAATAATATGACTGAACAATCTAAAATTATTGCAGAATTACATATATTAATTATGGCTATATTAAAGAATGGGTCTGCATCTGTAGAACAAGGTCATGAACTGGATAAACTAGAAGATATACTCTTACAACAAAATTGTTTTAAAGAGATGAAAGATTCTGAGTACACATATCAGGGAGAAGAAATAGCAGCTCTCTTTTTAAGTAACTCATATAACCAAGCAATAGATAAAATGTGCGAATATAATATTTTACCTGAAGATTTTTTTGGATTTACACAATACCACTTTGACGAAGATGATGATGAAGAAGAAGAACTTGTAAAAATGTTTACGAATAATTTTATATCAGAAGTTGTTAAAGCCCATAAAATACATTCAAAATAATCTAACTCTCAATTCTATGTTTTAAGGGATGGTATTATCCCATCTCTACAGAATCAATTTCAGCCTTAAACTCTACAATTGAAGCAGTAACATGGTTAGCTATATCTTCTACTGTATCTTCCAGTGCTGTACTCCCTAGATGAACTTTCCTAGTACGTTTATTATACTCACTAACTACATATGTCAGTAAAATATAGGGATGATCAGATGATTCATGATCAGTTTTAATTGTCACTTCTACTCCAGGAATAAAGTAATCGATATCAATATCAGGATCGACCATTGATTTATTCACCAAAGAAACTAATTTTTCCAGTTTTGTTTTAAGTGTTGCATTCATAATAATTCTCCATAGATAGTTTCTATTCTAATTAAGGATGGTGACATTCTAGTACTTACTATAATTTATTTCCTCATTGATACATTAATTGTATAAACAAGTACACCTTTTAGCCCATTGTAAAGGCATCGGACTCATCTTTAAATGCTTCCATTGACAATATTACGTGTTGGGCTAAATCTTTCTCTGTACATTGAAGAGCTGCCTTACCTAAACTAACCTTCTTGGTCGGTTGAGTCTCATTCGCAGTATATGTTAATAAAATATAAGGATTCCCGTTTACACTACAGGCATCCGATGTTGTTTCTACTTCTGGGATACAATATTCAAGATCCATTTCTGGATCTGCATCTGCTGCATCATTCACAAGCGCTACGATTTTTTCCAGTTGTAATTTAAGTTCTGCTTTCATAATAATTCTCCTATAATATAGCGAGTTTTAATATCTTTTTCACATCCTTTACTTAAATGGTATCACTAAAATTAATGAGTCTTTATTTTATCTCATACTACTAAAAATGATTAAGAAAACTTTAAAACCTTTAGTTAAACAAAAAAAATGAATAAGATTTGTTGTTTAATTGTAACCATGTATAACTTCATGTTAAAATACGAAAAATATTTATATGGAGATGAAAATGGATAATCTGAAAGCTTTTCTTGAAAATGATGATGGAGATGGTCTTATTCAAGAAAAAAAGAGTGAAACAGCTTCTTCCAAAAAAAATCTTAGTAATACTATGAAAAAGAATATGGAGCTTGCTAAGATGTGGGAAGATGCAGCCGAGTATGAAGAAGAATTAGAAACTTTTGAAAAAGAGTTTGCAATTATCAATGCAAATTCTTTAAAAAACCTTCCAGCAGCCTTAACTCAAGAACTCCCAGATGAAGAAAGAAATTATGCAGATGAGCTAAAATCTATCTTGACAGCTATCTGGACTTATAAAGTAGAAACTGAAAAAACCCATCCAAATGAACAATTAGAACTTATCAAAGAAGTAGAATTCTCTGAAGTCATTGAAAAACTAACCACTATGAATCCAGATTATAGTGGTGATTTTGAAAAAGAAGTGAAATTGGCTTTAGTAAAAAGATGGGAAATGCTTATAGAAATAAAAAAAGAGCATATAAAAGAAGAAGAAGATGAGCTTTACATAGCAGGGCTTAAACCAAGTTTTGTAAAAAGAATGTATAAACAGCTCCTAGCAAAATAAATTTTATTTTGCTAGAAACTCGATCTCATCAATTGAAAAATCTTTTAGCTTATCTATTAACCATAAGTGAGCTTTTGAGTTTTCACTAACAAAGAAAGAAATCAATCCTCCATCCTCATCATTTTTAACAAGAATACTATCGTTGTTATTTTCTGCCCATGCAGATAAAGAACCGTACTCTATATATTTATTATCTATCACATAACTTTGTAACATTATTTCTTTTTCTAGAGAGTAAAAAAGAAATCTTTTAGAAGCTATGTCTTCTATCGTTGCTGGGACACTAGAACTAAAATTATGTACTTCATATTCAAAACTTTCTAAAAATTCAGATATGAAATTCTTTGTCCAAGCAAGTACTTGTTTCATGCACTTAGAGGTTGCTGGGTCAGTATTATCCCGATCTAGATATGCTGTATTATAGTCTTTACAAATGTTGCTGTAATCAATTCCAATACCAATAATACTCATACTAAACCTCTTTTAATACCTTAACCTCATTTCCAACAGCTAGTTGACCGTACTCTACTGGAGTAACAAAAATACCACGTTGTCCATGAATAAGCTCTGGAAGTTCAGGTGCAAATGCGTATAAATAACGGTAGCTTTCACATGGTCCATTTACTTCAAATATAACATCGCCAATTTCAATGAGTGATCCTGCTTTTAGATGGTTAATATCAACATCTACATAGATATCTTCCATTAAAACGCCCTGATCCACAACTAGTTCTGCTTCTTCTATAATGTCATAGCTTTTTTTTGAAACAATAACCATCTTATGGTCAGAACCATTCTCATAGTCTCTACTACCCATGATACCATCTTCATCACAATCCATGTCTTCAACACTCATGCGGTGACCTGCACGTATCATATCAGGCATTGTCATGTATAGTGTAAGTACTTTTCCAGTTGTCATTTTTCTTCCTTAATTAAAATTATAATAATTTTTTTGTTTATACTTCTTCGATTGTAATACCCGTGGAAATTATATATAATGGTGCACTACGTACATGTAGCATTGCAGTTCCACTACCTAGTGCAAAACCGAATAAACCATGCTCTTTAATCATGCTAACCCCGAATCCCATATCGAGATAACCGAGGACACTATTAACTAGTATTCTTTCTTCTTTAATGCCAGTAAATGTTACTTTAACACTACTCAAATCTTCGCCATCATCATCTTGTACTACTATTGTAATAACTTTTGAAGAGTCTGAAATTTCTTCAATCCAACGCATTTGAGCATATTTAAAGTCTTCATACTTTTCTAATAAAGCAGTAATTTTTTCCATTATTGTCCTTTTCGTAATTAGACTCGTATTTTATCAACTCAAGACTATAATAGCCCTGAAGATAATGCTTACATTGATTCTACATAGAACTATTAAAGTTCATAGATATATCAGGTAAATATATGTCTATATGCCATTAAATAACATATCTATTCTTTTATCTATTATAATCTATTTATACTCATAATATAGGACTGTATAAGTTGAAAATTCATATTGACATCGATTGTTTTTTTGTAAGTGCTGCAAGAATAAAAGACCCGTCATTAAACAATAAACCTGTTGCTATAGGGGGGAGAAGTGATACTAAAATATTTAATTCTAATGAAAAAAAACAGACTGTTAGTTTTGAAAACTCTGGCTCATTTGTACCCACATTTTTTAAAGAGCATGAAGAGAGTGATGATGATTTAGATGCTTTTAAAGATGCAGATGGACGAGTTAGGGGAATTCTCACAACATCCTCATATGAAGCAAGAGCATATGGTATTAAAACAGCTATGAGCATCAAAGAAGCACTACAGCTTTGTCCTCATCTCACTATTAAATCGCCCAATATGTCACTCTATCAAAAACTCTCTCATGAACTTCATGAATATTTACAAAGTAAAATTCCTCTTGTTGAACAAGCGAGTATAGATGAATTTTATGGTGATTTAGAAGGATGGATAGAGGATGATGAAGTTCAAGGATTTATTACTCATCTCAAAGAGGAAATACTAGAAATTATTAAACTACCGGTATCTATTGGTGTAGCAAAAACAAGATATATAGCAAAACTTGCAACAACAGCAGCAAAACCATTTGGATGTAAAATAGTCCTACCCCATGAACTCAATAGCTTTATAGATAACATTCCTATTGGGGAATTTGCCGGAATTGGTAAAAGCATGAAAGAGAAGTTGCAATCTGTTCACATACATACATTAGGTACATTAAGAGCAAGTCGTGGCGTGGTAGAGTCATGGAGTCCTTACTCAAAAGAACTATATAAAAGAGTTTGTGGTTTAACCGATTCACCAATACAATCTACACATAAAAGAAAGTCCATAGGTATCTCTAGAACCTTTGATGCACTCTATGATAGGGATGAGTTGCAAAGAAGAGTCCATGTACTTGCAAGACACCTTAGTTATGCAATTTTGAAGCTAAATGTTATCCCAACTGTTTTTCATCTGAGTATATCCTATGAAATGAATCAGAATTCTCATAAAAATATATCACTTGCAGAAATTTTTACTGAAAAAAAATTCGACTCATTGTGCTTATCCCTTTTTAATGAAGCTGATTCTCAAAAACGCCTACACATTATTCGACTCAGTATTAACTGTTCAAGTTTTACAAGAGACTCGCGAAAAGAATTGTCGCTTATTGGTTTTAATGACGAACAGAGAATGAAAAACCTTACAAAATCTACACAAATTTTACGAGAAAAATATGGACTCGATATTTTTAAGTGGGGAAGTGAATTATAAAGTTTACTTATTGTATTATATTATTTATAAGAGCCACTTACAGATTCAATTTCTAAAAGTAGTTAATTTTTATTCATCGTAACTGAAGTTTTAAAACTTATTTTACAAGCTAAAATAAAGAAAACTATCACTGAATCTTAAGAAAAATTATAAAGTCAGAATTCCATATTATTCAATTTTTCATACTCCTCAAGTTTTACCAAAACTCTATCCATAAAATCAACAGGAGCATACTTTAGAAGCTCAGTAAATTTTTCATCTGAAGTTTTTGAGTTCATAATAACTTCACCATAGTTTATATTGATATCATTATGAATCTGAGAGCTAATAAAATGATTAAAATATTCTAGTTCTTCTTTTGGAGCATTTTGTAAGAAATATTTAAAACATTTTTTTCTACTCTCTACTGATGTGTCAAATAGTTCTTGTTCTGTTACACCAAGTACTTCTGCAACATAAGATATTAGTTCTACTGGTATATTTATTCGCCCATTTAAATAACTGTATATTGCTGATACTGATGGAACTTCCCCTATACGTCTAACAGTTGGTTTTAACTCTAATAACCTTTGAGTAAAGTATTTTTTTGACATACCTTGTTGTTTAATTATTTTATTTATATTTTCTTGTACAAGAAGCATAATATACACCTTTAATAGTTAATTACCATTAAACTGTAAATATAAAGAGTTAACTATAAATTAATATACACTATGTATAATATATTAATTTAAAACAAAGCCTTTTTATAAAGAATAACTTAAAAAGCAAAGAAATTAAGAAATAGACATCAGTTTATCAACAATATTATTTCAAAGAACAATGCAAGAGCTAAATCTTGCAAAGTTTGATTTTTTAAATACTCTTTTTAAAAGTTCATTTCTAGAGTTTGAACAGAGTATTTTGATAATCAAACTATATAGTCAGTTATACAATTGACTATGTTTTGGTTAACAATTTAGTATGGTAATAGCTTTACATGTATTGCTATTGTAAATGATTTAAGTACTAACTTGGGATCTTTAAATTATCACTGTTTATGACTTTGCAAATACACGATTAGGATTGTAAGGTGTGTTATGTTTAAATATAGAGTATATGATTGTAGCTATCTTTCTTGATACAGCCACAAGAGCTTCTTTTTTAGATTTACCTTGATACTGCTTCGTATAGCTATTGCTCTTGCATCTTTAGCCTTGCCTGAATAGATAGACTCTCTTGAGAGTTCTAAAAGCTGTAAGGCTTTACTCTGAGTAAAATTATTACCTTGAATATGACGAAATATCTTCATAATTCTATCAACACTGCTATGTCTGTAATGATGTGCAGTTGGATACTTCTCAAGTAGCGCTAACCCACTCACAGTAAAAGGTTTTATAAAACCTTCAAACTCTGGGAAGGTAACTGTTATCTGAGTAAGTATTCTCTTTTTAACATCTTTCATATCCGCTTGAATAGAACTTCTATTACGATAGAGTGTTCTTAAAGATTGAAACTCATCATCTGTTATATATCCAGAGCTGAATTTACCATCTTTAAGTAGTAACGCTATAACTAATGAGTCTATCTCATCATTCTTGACTTTTTTCAATGTTATCTGCTCTCTATATCTACTGGTTTGGAATGGATTCAATAGTTTAACAAGATATGTTTGAATTCTCAGAAACTCTTGAAGATTCTCACCGTAAATACCAGTAACCTCTAAATCCTAAAGGGCTTGTTAACAACTTTGGTCTCTTCATCATCGATGACTGAAACAACATGGAAACTCTTGGCAATATCAATTCCTACATAAAACATCTTTTAATCTTTGTCGTGTAATCTTTAGTTGTCCAAATACTTCTATTTGGATTCACAGCCTCGTTAATCTATAAGTAGTGAGTGCTAGTAAACAGCTACTCCCACAGCTTTTATATGAGTGATTAACAACTAAAGATATCAACAGGCTTAATTAATGTAGTCATATAGAATTAAAGTAAAAATTAAAACTTTATCTCTATTGCTATAAGGAGAAAAATGTTGTTATATCTAAAGTCATAGACTATGATAGTTACAAGATTTGAAGTTAGTACTTCAATCTTAACAGAGTAGTACATCTTTGATTTAAAGTCAAAAAAACTTTAAAAAAAGATGTGTTACTCATAAAATTAATTATATGAGGAATAGAAATGAAAAAAATCATAATGTCAGCTGTTGCTTTAACAGCTATAATGGGCTCTGTAAATGTAGCAAGTGCTGCAGATGGAATTAATATCTTCAGTGATGTAAAAGTAAAAGGTCAAATTCGTCCTAGAGCAGAGTATGTTGATGTAACAGATAATGGAAGGGACAAAGGCGCAGCTTTGACTGCTCGTACACACTTAGTTGTAAGTGCTGGTTTATTAGGAGTCGAAAACTTAAGCGCTACTGTTGGTATTCAATCAGTGAACAATTTTGGTTATACTCACTATGATAGTAAGGCTAATGGTCAAGATCAATATGAGGTAATCAAGGACCCAAACTTCGCAATGCTTTCAGAAGCTTCCCTTAACTATAAAACAGGAAAAACAGCTCTACATGCTGGTCGTTCTCAACTAAACCTTGATAACCAACGTTTTATCGGTACCGTTGGTTGGAGACAACTTGAACGTTCTTATGATACAGTGTCTGCTACAGATAATAGTATTGAAAATTTAAAAATCTTTGCTGCATACCTTTATGGAACTCAAGGTGTAGGTGCAGGTGATACAGCTGAAACTAACTCTGTTCTTTTAAATGTAAAATATAAAGTAGCAGATGCATTAACTGTAACAGCATACGATTATATGCTCTCTTCTTTAAGTGATACTCTAGGTTTATCTTTAACAGGAAAATTTGATGCTGGTGCAAAATTTACATATCGTGCCGAATATGCCCTTCAAAAAGATGCAACTATGGAATATGGAAGTGCATCTACACAAAAAAATGTTAAAGCTGATGCTACTTACTATAACTTAGACTTAGCCACGAATATCTCTGGTGTTATAGCTGGTCTAAACTATGAAGTTTTAAGTGGTAAAAATGCTGATAATACTAAGACTACATTCAATCCAAAAAATGGTACCAATCATAAATTCAACGGTTGGGCAGATGTATTTTATGTTGCAGGTAAACCAGATGGTGGTTTAAAAGACGCTAACATTCGTTTAGGATATAAAGCTAAAGGTTTTGGAAAAGTACTAGCTGTTTATCACAACTATACAGCTGACACTACTATTACTACAGGTGCTTCTAACAACTTAGGTTCTGAGATAGATGTTGTTTATGTAAATAAGATTCCTGGTGTTAATGGACTAAAAGGTCTTCTTAAATTTGCTTCATTTTCTAAAGGTGATGTAGCAAATGAGTTTGATGCATCTAAAAAAGACAAACAAGTAGTATGGGCACAACTAGATTATAAATTTACAACAAAATAAGAATTAATTCTTAAAAAACACTGCTAATTTAATATACAAGCGAGGAGTTCTCCTCCTCTTCGCTTATCTTACATTTAAACACAGTCTTAACTGAACTCTCAAACACTCTTACACCTTAGAAACAAACAGGTCTAAAAGGATAAAGCTACTAAATCAGAGTGCATGTAAGCCTCCGGCTGATAAGAAACAAAATACTCAAGATTAGTGTACAGGGTTCAATTATGACGACACTTCTTTTCCTGTGATTGCTGGAAATACACAGATATGGAAACTAAAATAGGTCATCTATTTTCTGATACTCGATTTTCTTCTAGCCACTCAGGTTCAGTTCTTTTAGATGAAGCTAATGTAACAACTACAATGAATACATATATAGAAAATAACTCTATTGAATATGATAAAAAATTTACTCAAACTTTTTTAGAAGCTAATGATTTTTATACAATAGATGATAATGGTCCAGTCATATTACGATTTAATAATCAAAAACTTTACTATGCAGGATTTAGTGGTTTAAAAGTAAATGGCAGTATTACCATTGGCGATGGTTATGATGGTGTATTTAATCAAGATTCTCCTTTTAATGAATATACACTGGAAAATGGAATTATTACTGTTACTGTAAACGGTGATGATACTACATATACAATACTAATAACAAAAGTAACAGATATATCTATATCAACATTTCAAAAAAATATAGATACTGCTGAAACAAGAACTAGAGAGTGGTATACAGATAAAGATACTGCACAAGCATATTTAGATACTTTATAATTTCTTCCTCGTTCCCATCGTTTCGATGGGAATGCATACAAAAATCAACATAAAATTGGTGAGATATGGGATTAAACTAACTGTCCCTTCACAAATTCGCTGTAATGCCCCTCTTCATCTTCAAGCTCTTCATGTGTTCCGCTTTGAACTATTTTTCCATCTTCAAGTACATAGATTGTGTCAGAATTTTTCACCGTACTTAGTCTATGAGCTATTGTTATGACGGTTTTGTCTTGGAGTATTGGAATAAGTCTAATTTGAAGAGCTATCTCTGTATGAACATCCAAAGCCGATGTTGATTCATCAAAGATAACTACACTTGGATTGGCTATAATCATTCTAGCTATACTTAAACGCTGTCTTTGACCACCAGAGAGTCTTATTCCATGATGCCCTACAATAGTCTCAAGTCCTTTATCCATTGCATTTATCATCTCCTCTAGTTGTGCTATCTCTAAAGCTTGATAAATAGCAGCGTCACTTATGTTTTCATCACCCATAGAGATATTGAAACGCAGAGTAGAATTAAAAAGAATGGGCATTTGAAGCACTAAAAATATTTTATCTCTTAGTGATGTTTTGTCTATCTCTTCAATGTTTAACTCATTGTATTTTAAACTTCCACTACTCTTCTCATAAAACCCTGAGAGAACCTGAGCAAGAGTTGTCTTTCCACTTCCGCTTGCTCCAATTAGTGCTATTTTGCTTCCTTGCTTTATCTCAAAGGAAACACCACTTAGTATCTTTTTTCCCTCATTATATGAAAAGCTTATATCTTCTAACAGTATATCAACTCTCTCCGATTCGATACACTTTTCCCCACTACTTTCAGTTCTTAACTCTAGCACTTTATTTATACGCTCTAGTGCAGCCGTGGCAGAAGTATAACTATACTGCATACTCAACATATCTTGTATAGGTGTCATTATAAACCAGATGTAACCAAACATGGCAAACATCATACCTATACTCAAATCACTATATGCCACGAGGACAAGTCCAGAAGCCCGCAAAATTTCAAACATAACTAAAAATATAGTATAAGACAATCTCTCATAAGCTACATTTTTATACCCAAATTCATTGGAAGTAATTTGAATTCTTTGTGCTAAGTCAGTAGCTTTAGAAAAAAAGTACTTCTCTTGATTACTCGCTTTAATCTGTCCGAACAACTCTAAAGTCTCTCCAACATCTTCTTGAAATTTTGAAATAGCAGCATTCTCTTCTTTTTTTAAATTTCCTACTATTTTTGTCATTTTTTTACTTAAAAGCATAATAACTGGCTGAATAACAAGAATTAAAAGCCCTAATATTGGGTCAATTAGTATAAGCACAATGGCAATTGCTAAAAGGGTAAGTACTGAGGAGACAAGTTTAGAAACCGTTGTTATGATAAATGTGTCTAATGTATTTATATCGGTCACGAGGTTTGAAGTTATGGCACCACTACCGAGTGTTTCATACTCATTCATAGAAGTCACTCTTAAGTGTTCAAGAAGTTTTTTTCGTATCATAAACGTAACGAACTTCGCTATTCTTGTAAATATTTTTGTAAGGACAACAGTAAAAAAGTAGTAGAAGAAACGCAAGAAAACAACACTTAAAGTAACTATAAATATATAATAAAATGCAGTAGTACTTCCAAGAAAAAAGTCTATACTATTCACAAAAATAGCTGGCTTATCTAGAAGTATTTCATCAACCAAAATAGGCAGCATTAAGGGAATAGGAATACTGACGAGGATTGAAAGAATAGTTATTATTTGTCCATAAACAAGAGAGGACTTTTTTTCTAAGACAAGTTGAAATATTGTTTTAATTGTTATCTTGTCACTCATAAAACTAACTTACTGTACAGTATAAAGTTATAAAAAATTTGAAAATGCTTTTAATTGTCATAAACTGATTTTAGCAAATTTGACACTAAAAAACTCTTAAATATGTATCTTAATTTTGTTATACTTCGTTAAACATTACAAAGGTATACACATGCATTTTTTCGCTTTTATTTTATTTATAGTTTTAACACTTGAGGCTAATGATACAGCACATTCATTCGTAAAAAGTAAGGAATGTCAAAGTTGTCATACTGAAATATATGAAGAGTTTACTTCTTCTATGCACTTTAAGTCTACTCCACAAAAAGACCCTATCCATAAAGCTGTTTGGGATAAACATCCACAAAATAAAAAGCTAGATAGATACGGCTGTGGGAAATGCCATACTCCAGCAGCAAATGATTTAGATGACATGGTAACAAAGGGAAAACACTCATTTCCAGATATGCAAAACGAAACACATCAAGAGGGTATTAGCTGTGCCTACTGTCACCGCATACAAAGTGTCAAGCTAAATAAAAAATCTAATATTAATATTATTTCTAAAGAAAATAAAAAATACTTTTCTGCTTCAAAAGAGGGGAAAATATCTCCTTTTCATACTATAGATACTAAAAATGAAATCATGCAAAATGGTACACTTTGTATAGGGTGTCATTCTCATAAAATGAATAAACATAAACTCAATGTTTGTTCAACTGATTTACCAGGTACACAAGATAGGGAGAGCTGCGTTAGCTGTCACATGCCAAAGAAAGATGGACATACTTTTCATGGTTTTGCAGGTTCTCACAGTAACTCAGAGATGTTAAAAGAGTATGTAGATATCTCTTTGACAAAAAACAAGGATGACTTTTCTGTAAGTATTAAAAACCATAGTTCTCATGCACTTTTACTTCATCCTTTACGTGTAGCTGTATTAAAAGTAAGTATTACTCATAATGGAAAAGTACAAAAAATGAAAAACGAAATTTTTGTAAGAGTCATAGGACATAATGGAAAACCCGCTATGCCATGGAAAGCATCAGTTACACTCAAAGACACTATGATAAAAGCAAATGAAAAGCGCATCGTAGAGTATAATGTTGGGCTTACTAAAGGCGATAAAGTCGATGTTGTACTTGGTTGGTTTCTTGTCAATCCCAAAGCTGTTAAAAAACTGGGCTTGCAAAATGAAGAAGTTGCAACAAAATTTATAGAGTTTAAAAAAGAGAGTTTTACACTCTCATAAAATCCTATTTATATATTTTAAATGAATTTTTACAACTGTCTTTTATATCATACATCGCTTCATCAGCATGTTTTATTAGAGTATCTATGTCTTTAGACTTCTCCGAATAGAGAGCAATCCCAATACTAACACTTATTGAACCGCCCCCTTGGATAAAATCATAGTCTCTACTTAACTCCGAGAGTATTCTATTTGCTACGAGCTCGACATAACTTATATTAGTTATATCGCCTAAAATCATAGCGAACTCATCACCACCTAGTCTAGCCACTACATCTTCTTCTCTTGAAAGGGAAACTAAGCGATTAGCTGCTTCTACTAAAACGGCATCACCTTGAGCATGACCAAAATCATCATTAACCTTTTTAAAGCCATCTAAATCTAAAAACATAAGGGCTACAGAATACTGGTGTCTATCTGCTGAGGACATCATCTGTTTAAGACTATGCTTGAAATAATATCTATTTGGTACTTTTGTAAGTGTGTCATGATTAGCTAAATATGTCAACTTGGAATTTACTTTTTTCAATTCTGATGTATTTGCTTTTAAAGCATCTCTCTCTTTCTTTAAAAGATATATTGTATTTTTTTCTTTTTCATTTATAAAAAAGTTGATTAAAAAGTATATCCCCGATAAACTAGCTCCTATATTTAAAAAAATAAATAAATTCATAGTAAGCTGAGGCATATACTTGATATGATACTTATCAACCACTGGATCAATTGCTACGGATATAACAACAAGGAAAATAAATCCATAAAACCAAATCATAGCTTTTTCTTTTTTACCATATATCAAAGCAGCTATTGGAGTAAAAAAAGACCATATAAAAACAAAACTACCTGAAGTAAATCCACCCAGTGACCACATCAGAAGAAAAGGTAAAATAAGTATAAGAAACATCTGGATATTCTTGAGGATGCCTATCTCTTTTGTCTCCTGTAGATACAATAAGTTGTACACTGAAACTACAACATAAGTGAGAGGGATAGAGGCAGAAGCGTAATGATCTAAATAAATATATAGTATTCCTAAAATCATTGCAGCACAGATTGTTATTAATGCCACTATTACAAATAATGACTTTTCTACTCGTAACTCTGCACTATCCTTCTTGGACTTCCCTATATGTGCTAAGCTCTTTAATATATTGTTAAACATCACTTACAGCCTCGTTATTACTTGTATATAAATTATATCACAATTAATTCTTTTTATATCATAATTATTTGAGTTATCTCTGCACTCGCGCCTAACCTCATAGGTGGTCCCCAGAATCCGGTTCCCTTATTTACGTATATTTGTAAGTCTTCATTATGTTGATGAAGACCACTGATATAAGGTTGTACTATTTTTACTAAGAACTTAAATGGGTAAAGTTGTCCACCATGAGTATGTCCACTTAGCATCAAGTCAACTCCAGATATAACTTCGTGAACATACTTTGGTTGATGTGCTAAAAGAACTGTTGGCGAATCTTTACTCTTGCCTTTAAGCGCATCTTTTATCTCAGGTATATGCGAGAGTTTTCTATATCCAAAAACATCATAAACCCCGGCGAGGTTAAATCCTTTACCCGCATCACCAATATATACATTTTCATTTTCCAGAGCTCTTATTCCTATGCTTTTGACATAAGAAAGAATCTCTTCTATACCATGAAAATATTCATGATTTCCTACTATGTAAAATGTACCATACTTAGACTCTAAGGACTTTAACTCATCTATAGCCTCTTTGGCCCTAACTAAACTAGTGTCAACCAAATCCCCTGTGATGACTACTAAGTCTGGTTTAGCTAGATTTACACGATTTACTATATTTTTTATAAAGTTCTTATCTATAATTCCGCCTATGTGAACATCGCTCAATTGAACAATTTTATATGATTTTTTTAAATTTTTTATTTTTACATCGACTTCTTCAAACTCAATATGCCTAGCATCTAAAATTGACTTCGTAGTAATTCCACCAGCAATAGCTAATGATGAAAAATCAAGAGATTTTTTAAAAAAGTTTCTTCTTTTTTGAGAAACTGGTGTTACATGAAGTGCAATTCTAGATATGTCATATATGGTAGCTGTACAAAAAAGTAAAAATAAAATACCAATAGGAAGAGAAAAAAGAAAATAAAGCCAGTTTGGAAAACTAACATAGTATCTTCCAAGAATGTAAAGGAAGATTCCAAATAGATTTATGTACAAAAACCATCTAAAGTTTCTTTTCATATGTTTGCTAATATCTAAGTGTGTTATCAAACGTTTTGAAATGTACATATTTAAAAGTGTAAATACACCGAGCACAAGTGCTGCAAAAAGAAGTGCTTGCATTCTTAGCTAATTATAAATTAGCCGTTATAGCATTAGCAATTCTAAGCATAGTTTCTTCTTTACCAATTATTGCCATTACTTCATCAAGTCCTGGTCCACTGAGTTTCCCTAAAAGAGCAACACGCAAAGGCTGGCCTATTTTTCCAAAGCCTATCTCCATCTCTGTTGCTAATCCTTCCATTACAGCATGGTAGTCAACTGGAAGATGTAACTCTTCACATGCATCAATTTTTTTGCCAAAATTATTAAGAATTTCTATTGCTCCATCTTTAAAAGCTTTTTTGACAGATTTAGCATCATACTCATGAGGAGTTGATAGTACCTCATTTACTAAAGACGCTAATTCTTTAAGTGTTTTAGCTCTCTCTTTAAGTGTGTCAAGAAGTATCTCGCGTTTATCATGAGAAGTAAGTACTAGGCCATATTCTGTTAGTAGTTGTGCTAGTTCATCATTTGAGCTGTTTTTGATGTAGTGTGCATTGAGCCAGTCTAATTTGTCAGTGTTATAAATAGAAGCTGACTTGTTAATATCTACAGGATTAAAAAGATGAATCATCTCATCCATAGAAAATATCTCTTGATCTCCATGACTCCAACCTAAACGCACAAGAAAGTTTAGAAGTGCTGCAGGTGTGTAACCCATCTCTTTATATGCCATAACATCAGTTGCGCCATCGCGTTTAGAGAGTTTCTTTCCTGCTGCATTGTGAATCATAGGGACATGGTTAAACTTTGGAAGAGGAAATCCTAGAGCCTCATAAACGACCATCTGTTTTGGAGTGTTTGAGAGGTGATCATCTCCACGAATAACTTGGTTGATTCCCATTAAATGGTCATCTATTGCAACTACAAAATTATATGTTGGAGCACCATCTCCTCTAGCGATAACAAAGTCATCTAAGATATCTTCGGCTTGAAAAACAACATCACCCTTCACTCCATCTTTCACAATAATTTCACCAGTCTGTGGTGCTTTTATACGAATAACTGGCTGGATTCCTTCAGGAGGAGTTCCATCAAAGTCACGGTATTTTCCGTTGTATTTTGTTCTTTCTTTATTTGCCATTTGTGTTTCACGAAGTTCTGTTAGTTCCTCTTTTGACATATAACACTTATAAGCCTTCCCTTCATCAAGAAGTTGCTTTATATATTTTGCATAAATATCATCTCGTTGGCTCTGGTAAGTTATCTCTCCGTCATGTTCAAGTCCTAACCAATCAAAGGCTTTTAAAATCGCCTCTGTTGCTTCTTCTGAGTTTCTTGCCTTATCAGTATCTTCGATACGTAAAACAAATTTACCACCATTCTCTTTAGCCCAAAGGTAAGAAAAAAGTGCGGTACGAAGGCCACCTATATGCAAGTATCCTGTAGGACTTGGAGCAAAACGTGTAACAACCATGAAATAACCTCTTGTTTTAGTAAATATGCCTTATTTTAGACAAATATTTGTTAAAAATTGCTAAAATGCAACTTATAAATTTTACAATGGATTATCAATGTATAAATACCTCCTTTTTTTATTCACAAGTTCTCTTCTTCTAGCTAATGTTTATGATGGTGTTTCCATTGTTGTTAAAAATAGTGCAATCACTCTTTTAGATATACAAAAAGAGATGAAAAATTCTAAAGTAGATGAAAAAACTGCCTCAGATATTCTGATTCGTAAAAAACTAGAAGATAGTGAAATCAAAGAAAGAAAAATAACTGTTTCAAGTGCAGAAGTTTTTGCTGATGTAAAGACTATGGCAGCTAAAAATAACTTAAGTGTAAGTGCACTTTATGATGCCATTCGTGAATCTAATGGAATGAATTCACAAGCTATAAAAGAAAAAATAAAACAAAAACTTCTTTCTCAAAAGCTTTACTCAGCAATTGCCTATTCTTCAGTCTCCCAGCCGAGTATGAAAGAAGTCGAGGATTATTTCCAAATTCATAAAAGTGAGTTTACTCATCCAGCTTCTTTTGATGTGACTTTTTATAATGCAAAAGACAAGGGAAGCCTTCAAGCAAAAATAGACAACCCTATGTTTTACTCGCAAGAGATAGTAAGTATGGACAAAAAACTAAACTTCTCAGAGATAACACCACAGCTTGCTTCACTTCTTGAAAAAACTCCTCCAAATACTTTTACTCAAATACTTCCAAATGGAGAAGGCGGTTTTATGAGTATATACATCAATGAAATTGCTACACAAGAAGAAGCATCAATAGAGAGTGTTAAAGACCAGATTATGAACCAACTAGTTTCACAAAAACGTGAGCAAGTGCTAAGTGAATACTTTGCAAGACTCCGTCACAATGCCGATATAAACATCATAAGAAAAGTGAAATAATTATGCTCAGTGATCAAAATTTTCTAAACATTGCCAAGGAACTTTCAACTGCCTCAAAGTGTGTTTCCAAACAAGTTGGAGCTGTTATAGTTAAAGATGGTCGTATTCTTAGTACTGGTTATAACGGTACACCCGCTGGGTATGTGAACTGTTGTGACCACTGGAATGGAGAGTATACTCCTGAGCATCATGAGTGGAGTAAAACATACGAAATTCACGCTGAGATGAATGCTATTATTTGGGCTGCACGAGAGGGGATCAGTATAGAAGGTGCTACTATTTACGTAACATTAGAACCATGTAGTGAATGTAGTAAAAATGTTATCGCTAGTGGTATTAAACGCATAGTTTATGAAACACCTTATGAGCATACACACTCAAAAGTTATCTCAAAATTCATCAAAGATAATGGTGTTAGCATAGAAAAAATCTAGTAAAAAACTTCTTTACTTTATAAACTCTGCGATTACAGATGCAGGACGTCCAATAATTGCTTTTGAACCTTTGATAAGTATAGGTCTCTGTATAAGCTTAGGATTCTCAACCATCGCATTTATTAGAGCCTCTTCATCAGGAACATCTTTAAGTCCTAGTTCTTTGTAAACTGCTTCAGCCGTTCTCATTAATTCTCTTGCACTCATGTCAAGCATTTTCAAAAGAGATTTCATTTCTTCATTTGTTAGTTTATTATCTAAATACTTTACTATTTCTGGTTCACACCCATTCTCTTCTAGTAGACTAACAGCCTCACGGGATTTTGTACACCTAGGGTTGTGCCATATTTTTATTTTGTTCATTGTTTTCCTTTTCTTGTATAGCATTTTACAATAAAAATGCTATACTTAACTTCAATAAAGCGAAAGAGAATAGCAGAAACAAGGAAGAATCATGAAGTATATTGACACATATCGCACCTTAGCTGAGTTTGGAAGAAAACTACTTAATAAACATACATTAGTGGATGCTCTTCCAATAATATCTGCTTATGCTAAAGATGTCATTAAAGCCGAGAGATGTTCTATATTTCTTTATGACAGAGAAAAACAAAATTTTTGGACGACTATCAGACGGTATAGACAAAATAACAATTCCTGCAGATAAAGGTATTGTCGGGTATACATTTAAAATAAAAGAACCTGTACTAACAAATGATGCTTATTCACATCCAAAATTTCTTTCTCAAGTAGATAAAAGTACAGGATATAAAACACGAAATATTATTACCTCTCCTATTTTTAGTTCTAAAAGAGAAGTTATTGCCGTTCTTCAACTTTTAAATAAAGAAGAAGACTTTGATGAAGAAGATAAAAAATTTATGACTTTTTTTTCTCACTACATTAGTGGTTTTTTAGAGCTATCGGATGTTTTTTTAAGAGAAGACATGAAACTAAAAGAAGTAACTATTAATGAATAGATTAAACGATATAGCAGAGTTTGGTGGAAAACTTATGTTAGCCACTGATATAGATACTGCCCTACCGCTTATCGCAGCTGAAGCTAAAAGTCTTGTAGATGCAGAGCGATGTTCTATATTTATAGTAGACAGAGAAGACAATATGCTATGGACAAAATTTAGTGATGGCATAGGTCGTATCGTCATTTCAGTGGACTCTGGTATAGTTGGAGACACATACAAAACTAAAGAAGCACAACTCGTTAACAATCCTTATGATGACAGCAGATTTTTACAAGCAGTAGACAAAAAAAGTGGTTTTACTACAAAAAATATGATAACTGTTCCTATCTTTGACTCAGGTAGAGAAGTTCTTGGAATCTTACAAGTTCTCAACAAAGAAAGAGATGACTTTGATAGTGAAGATCTAGGTAGGCTCACATTTTTTGCAAACTACATAAGTGGAAGTATTGAACTAGTTCTTATGCATGAGGGCTAGATTAGCATCGTAAGCTAAACGCAACACTCCCACCGAATAGTTTGATGAGTTGTTATACCTCATTATCTTTTTCACATACCCACTCAAGTATCCTAGTTCAGGTTTGTCTTTAGAAAAACAGTTATATACCTTCCCTCTCTTACTCTTCTCGTAAACAAATGAACTCTCTTTATGAGAAGCTTCATACTTATACCACTCATCTTCAATTTTTGGAATATCCGGCATATTTTCCCACTTTATTAAAGTCTTAAACTTAGCATTTTTATGTAAAAAATTTGCAGCTGAGACTATGGCATCTTCCATTTTTGTAAGGTCAGAGATCTCACTTTTGTATGATTTTGCATGAATGAAACTATTTGGCATAAACTGAGGGATTCCAACAGCCCCGGCATAGGAACTTGGAATATTACATTGTTCAGGCACCACCCCTTTTTTATAACAGTATTTTATTATGGCTGTCATATTTGTCTTTCCCATTTTCATCAGCCATTTTTCTCTTGAAGTCTCTGTCTTCACTCTTGTCACTATTGTGTTAAAAACCCCAAATGCATCATGTTTTGGTTTTATCTTTCCTAACCTTGTCTCTTTAAGCAGGATTGCCGCGATAATTTCACGGTTTACCCCATACTTTTTCTCGGCATAATCATATACTTCTTTATACTCTTTAAGGTTTTTCACTATTTGTGGAACATATTTCACAAGAGCATTGTTCGCTTTTTTCTCGCTTGCTCTATGTTTTTTTATTTCTCTGGGTTGTAGGTATTTCCAACTCACCTCATCATATTTTTTTGTTTTAAAGTATGAAAGTAAAAACTGGTTTGCATACTTGTAAGTAACGCCACCTTCTACTGCTTTTTCACAAATATCACTATAGTTTTTGTTCTGAAATGTACAGTTTGTGTACTTCGCCATAAGAAGTGTCGTAAGGCTTACTGTTATTAAAATTATTTTAATCATTATTTATCTCTTCTAATCTTTGAGGTGTTCCTATATCGTGCCATACTTTTGTAAACACTTCACCACTCACCTCTTTTTTATCTATAGCTTCTCTTAGAAATGGTGCTAATGCTTGCTTACCCTCACCTATCTCATCGAAGAAAGAAGGAGCATAATAACCTATGCCAGAGAATGTATACATAACATCATCTTTATTTAAAACGCAAGACTCTTTTAAACCAAAATCTCCCTTTAAATTATGAGGAGGATTTGGAACTAAAACAAGGTGTGCTTTTTTACCTGCTAATTCTAATGATGCATCAAACTCATACTCACAAAACACATCACCATTTACTACCATAAAAGGTTCATCTCCTAAAAGACTAAGTGCTTTTTTAATGCCTCCAGCAGATTCTAATCCACCACACTCTTGTTCATCTGAGTAGCTAATCTCTAACCCATACTTTGAGCCACACCCGAGATACTCAGGTATTTTATAACCTAAGTGAGCGATGTTAATGACTACTTCTTTAAAACCATTTCTTTTAAGCTTTTCTAGATGCCATACGATAAGAGGTTTTCCTCTTACTTCCAAAAGCGGCTTAGGAAGAGTGTCTGTCAGAGGTCTCATTCTCTCACCCTTTCCCGCTGCTAGTATCATCGCTTTCATAAAGTCACACTCTCTAAAAACTTTGCAAACTCTTTTGTTTCTTCATATCTTGAAGCTGTTTCAAGGGTATACTTCAAAACAAGAGGAATATCTTTTAAGTAACCCTCTTTACCATCACGAATAGATAAACGCGAGAAGATACCAAGCACTTTTATATGTCTTTGCATTCCCATAAAATCAAACCATTTTAAAAACTCTTTATCTTCTGTTTGTAGACCTAACTTATCTCTAAACGCAAGTGCTAACTCTTCTATGTCTTCGTGTTTAAACTCTATGTAACAATCTTTGAGTAAAGATACCAAGTCATAAGTTATAGCCCCACTCATAGCATCCTGATAGTCTATAACCCCTACCTCTTTACTTGGAGTAAGCATAATGTTACGAGAGTGAAAATCCCTATGCACAAATACATCTTGAGGCTGTTCTAGTACTACATCAGAAATTCTCTCAAGAGCATGTTTAATTAACTCCTTTTGAGTGTCACTAAGTGTTAAGCTCAAGTTTTTACCTAAGTACCACTCCTTCATCAAATCCATCTCAAAATGTAAAAATTCTTTATCATACAGAGGAAGTTTGGAGCTGTCTGCTTTTTGCATCATAAGAATTTCATCCATCGCGTTTGAGTAGAGAGTTTTGAAGTTTGAGTCATTAAGTGCATCAAGAAGTTGTACATCACCAAAATCTTCAAGTATCAAGTATCCATCTTTTTCATTTTTTCCTAAAATCTTTGGTGCCTTCACCCCTGCGTTTATAAGTCTTGAAGTTACATCTATAAAAGGTGCGAGAGAATCTAACTCTAATGAGCTATCCATAACGACAACACTTTTATTCCCCTCTTGTAATCGGTAGTACTTTCTAAAAGAGGCATCTGCACTCACTATGCTAAGAGTCCACTCTTTATAAGGAGTCTCTTCTATAAAAGCTTTCATCTTATCCATATATCGCTCCGAGTTGTGAGTTTTCAGAGGCTCCTGTAACAGACTTAAGGTCTACTACTTCGCCTTGTATTCTTTTGTATGCAAGCCAAGCAAATGCCATAGATTCAAGAGCATCACTACTTACTCCATAGTCATCACTGCATTTAACATTAGTATCACAAAGCTTTCCCAGTCGCTCAACCAAGTAACTGTTTTTAGCACCACCCCCACATAAAATGAGAGTGTCAATAGAACTGTTCTTAATTGAGTCCGCTATGGTTCTCGCTGTAAGTTCTAAAAGTGTTGCTTGAATGTCTTCATCTTTTATACTTACGAAAAGAGGAAGAAAATTTGCCACCCAAGTATCATTAAAATACTCTCTTCCCGTACTTTTTGGTGGTGTTTTTAAGAAGTAGGCATCTTGAAGCATCGCGTTTAGCAACTCTTTGTTGATCCTGCCGCTTCTTGCAAAGTCACCATCTTTATCATAAGCTTTATCTCGCGTTTGCGTTATCCACATATCTAGTAGAACATTGCCACAACCTATATCCCAGCCTCTAAGGTTTTTTCCTAAAAGAGTTATATTCGCCATACCACCAATGTTTACTACAGCCACATTTCCCATTAAGTTAGAAAATAAAAACTGATGAAACGCAGGAGCAAAAGGAGCGCCCTGCCCGCCATTAGCCATGTCCATTCTTCTAAAATCAGCAACCGTTTTTATCTGAGTATTACTTGCTACTATGTTTGCATCGCCTAACTGCATAGAAAAAGGAGTCTCACTCTGGGGCTCGTGCCATAGCGTTTGACCGTGAAGTCCTATGGCATTTATATCTTTAGCATTAATTTTATATGTCTTTAAAAACTCATTGATAGAGTCTGCAAAGAGCTGTCCTAGTTTATGATCTAATGTTCCAAGAGTTTGAAGTGTAACACTAGTAGATATAGCGTTTAAAACCTCATTTTTCAAGTCTTTAGGAAATACAAACTCATGAGAGTGAAGAAGTTTACAAGAGTTCTCATTTATCTCACAAAGAGTAACATCTACACCATCTAAACTTGTTCCAGACATTACACCTATGTATAAATTATTCATTTTAATCCACTTGATGTCAGAATATCTACAAGTTTACTATCGCTAATATTTTCTAAATCTGTTTTAGAATAAATGCTCATAAGATAAATATTACTCTTTTCATCTAAATAGTAATATATAACCCTTAAGCCACCACTTTTTTCTGTTGGAATTGAGGAGTTTGCTAGTCGTATCTTATAACAGTTGCTACCTAGTTCTATCCCAGCTTTTGGATTTGTAAGAAGTTCATTTTGTAAGGATTTTAAATCTTGTGATATATTTTTATACTTTTTAAAAAGCTTTTTAATTTCTTTAGAAAAACTCTCTAAACTAGTTATTGTCAAGTTCATCTATTAACTCATCAAGTGACTGTAGCTTTTTCTCTTTAGTAGTTAAAACTGTGTTTAATTCTTCAACTGAGCTCTCAAACCCATCATAAAAAATCTTTGCTTTTTGCTCTGCTACATAAGATTTCAAGGCTTCAACTATGATGTCAGTACGGTTAAGCGAATACTCTTTAGTAAAAGTATCTATCTCATCAAGAAGGTATTTTGGTAAACGCAGACCAACCTGTTGTTTTTCCAGTTGTGATAATGTATGCATCTTTTTTCCTTTGTATATCAATATTATATATTATTTATATCTTTTAGTCAAATACTACTGATTTTACTTTTCCTGTCTGCATTATCATAAACGCGACTAAAGTCCCTAAAGTTATCTGCCAAGCAAAACCTATGCTTATGCCAAATGTGTAAGGCTGTAAGGCTAAGACTGTTACAAAACCACCGATTAGTGCATAGGGTACAGTTTTTACACTTCCCCTCGAAGTAAAGATGGCTGAAAAGAAAACGCCAAGTAGTCCAGTATATGCAAATGCCATTACACCTAGGGCAAAACCTATCAGCGATAGTTCTGCATATCTTTGCCAAAAGTAACTCAGTATTGCCATTGCGAATAATACTACTGCAAAAAAGAGGACTGCGTTTCTTGAAGCTTTTATGAAATGAGTCTCATCTGTTTTTGCATCGCGTTTAAGCTTCAAAGGTCTATATAAATCTTCTATAGCAACCGAAGCCATAGCACCTAAAACAGAGTTTGTACTTGAAAGAGCAGCTGCAATCGCACCCACCGTTACAAACCCACGAACACCCTCGGGCATTTCGTTTAGTATATAGTACATAAAGATGGTTATCTTCTCATCTCCAAAACTTTGAGCTATCTCTGCACTTTCATAATGCACAAACAGAAGAGCCCCTATGATAAGAAAGAGTAAAACTATTGGAATGGTAAGTAAGATGGACACTATAAGAGAACGAGAGGCTTCATCTTTACTCTTGCAAGTAAGCACTCTTTGTGTCATATCTTGGTCAAGTCCAAAGGCCGCTATGTTTAACAGTAACCAACCACTTAAAAGACCAATAATGCTAAACTTACCATCTAAAGAAGTGTCAATAAAAACAAGTTTATCGTTCGCGTTTAACACATTTAAAATATCAATGCCATCTAAAGAAATGTAAAGATAAAATACTACTACTAAACCTGCACTTACATAAGTAATAGCCTGAATAATATCACTTAGAATCACAGACTTCACACCACCAAAGTAAGTGTAAGCTAATGCCCCTAGAACTAAAATACAAATAGAAATCAACATATGAGAAAAGCCAATATCTAAAAATAAAATCATACTAATAGCGAGTGCTGCAATGTAGAGTCTTGCCCCACTTGCCATAACCCGACCAACAAGAAACATAACGCCAGCTTGTTTTTTTGCAGATGCACCATAACGTTTTTCTAGTAACTCATAAACCGTAATCGCTTTCATCTCGTAAAACTTTGGCACTAAGAACTTTGCTACAAAGATAACTCCAAGAAGTGAAGAAAAGTAAAAGCCTATGAGTGTGAAGTTGTTAGAATATGAGAACTCAGGAACTCCCAAAAAAGTTGCAGCAGATTGAGAAGTAGCTAAGATAGAGATAGCCACTGCAAGTATTGGCATTGTGTTTGAAGCGGTGAAGTACTCTCTACTAGAAGAGATTTTAGCACGAGAAAAAAGGTAAGAACTGACACCTAAAATAGTAAAGTAAGCTATAAATATCACCCAATCAAGTGAAGTAAAACTACTATTCATCTACAGCACTTCTCACATCATTCATAAACTTTACACCAGGGTCTGCTTTTTGTGTTCTATAGCCTGCATCTTTTTCTAGCCATAAGGAACTATTTTCAAAATCTCTATACTCATGATGCCCTATGACATTTTTTATGCTTGGGTACTTTGTCTTTAAGTACTTTACAAGCCATATGTTCGCGCGAAGTTGAGCCTGAGTCAAATCTTCCTTTTCGTTTCCTTCTCCTCCAACATTCTCTATTCCTATGCTGGAGTAGTTAAGCCCAATGACATGTCGAGCCATCCAGTTATCTGGCATAAGTTGGTAGATGGTTCCGTCGCGTTTAACTAAAAAATGAGCTGAAACATTGAGTGCTGAAGCCTTAGCTATATCTGCTCTATCACTGAAAAGGAGCTCTGCGTTTAAACGCTCAAAACTTTTTTCAAAGTCCATAACGGCAGTCCAATGAAGGACTATGCTTTTTGGAATAATTTCAATGTTTTTTACACTCAAACCATAATGACTCTTGATGTATTCTCGTGTAAGTTTTTTGCGTTTTTCTGTAAAGACTATTGGTTTTTGTTTTATCATGTATCTAGTATGAAGTTTATCTATTCTAGCATTTGACTCTTTGATTCTTTTTATAGGTATCACACCTGATTTCACCTGAGTCAAGATGCTGTTAACAAGTTTTTTTACACTTACATTTTCAAGCTGATTTCCAAAAAGTAAAATATCCACTCCTGCGTTTATAGCCAAAGAAACTCTTTTGTCTAATGTAAAATGCTTTGAAATAGCTCCCATCTGTAAATCATCACTGATTATAACACCTTCAAAACCCATCTCTTGGCGAAGCAATTCTGTGTTAAAACTATAGGAGAGGGTTGCTGGGTACATATCGTCAATATATTCGTTAAAAACATGTGCTGTCATAATCACATCAACTTGTTTTTCGTTTATCAGTATCTCATATGGCTCTAGTTCCTCAGGACTCCAAGTCTCACTCACATCTACAAAACCCTTATGCGAATCTTCCAAAGAAGAACCGTGCCCTGGAAAGTGCTTTAAAACAGAGATAATGTTATGTTTCTTTTGACTTTGTATCACTACTTTTGCGAACTTACTCACCTCTTCTGGTTTTTCTCCAAAGGAGCGTTCAAGTCCAACTATAACTTTGTTTTTTGGATTTACAGCCAAGTCCACAACTGGAGCAAAATTCATAGTTATACCTGCACTCTCAAGCATAGTTGACTGCTTGTCATACATGTCTACAATTGCATACTCATTCATCTGGGAAACCTCTAATGCAGACTCAATCTCTTCAAATCCATACTTAGGTTTAAGACGTGCCACTTTTCCACCCTCTTGATCGACACTTACAAACAGTGCTTGATTTGAAAACTTTTTTAAGTCACTTGTAAGTTTTGCAAGTTGCTCGGGTGAAGAGATATTTTTATTTTTATTTTTATTTTTATAAAACTTATCAAAAAGAATGACTCCCCCTAGCTCATACTCATTTATATCTTTAACAATTTGAGAGTCTTTAGTAATACTACTCTCATTAAAACCTACAAGAAGCATATGTCCTATCATTTTTTTAAGAGTGTCATCTTTAATTTCTTTGGCGTGAAGCACGAGTAATAATGTAAAAAATAGTAAAAAATGTTTCATATCTCTTCCTTTAAATCTTTATAATTTTATTTATTGCATCTATTTTATCAAAAATTAGCGCTTTTGTTTTCTCTTTAGTAATTAGTTTTGGCTCGAAATGATCACTCACAACTTTAAAAATATATGCGTTTCTTATAGCTGGGTTATGCACGACTGCATCATAAAAACCATAAGCTTCCATATCTACAAGCTCGAACCCCTCTTGAGTCATTTCCTTATCTAGGGTATGTATCTGTTTTTTATTTTCTTTTAGAGTATACTTTATGCCCTCATAAGTAACACTTCCAACTTCTACAAGTGTACCAATTTCATAGTTTTTATCGCCCCCACAAATACCAACATTGAGATAAATATCATCATCTGTAATATCATAGTGATTTATAAATGTTTGAGTTGCATCTCTCGCAAAACCAACTCCTACACCACTTACTATAAGTTTCATTGTAGCATTTGAAAAAACTAGAAACCCACTAAGTCTTGACTTCTTAAGTTTATATTTATCTACAAATGCTTGTGCTTCACTTTTTAATGCAACTATTATATATATCAACTTCATATCCATATTGTATTATTTTGTGGTACTATAAAGAAAAAATCATAGGATTATCTCTATGCCAATCACAAACCCCAACTACTCAGACCTTAATCATGAGGACATGGCAGCTTCTATTGGGCTTAAAGCAAAACACATACCTATGTTAATAGGTAGTTTTTTAGAAGAGTCTGGAGCAATTTTAGAGAACTTAAGCTCAGCGATTGATTCTAAAGATTATGCTGTAATTAAATCGTTAGCACACTCAATAAAAGGAAGTGCTGGAACCCTTCGTTTTAATGAAGTTTATGAAATGTGCAAAGAGATGGAAATGGCAGCAAGTGCATCAGATACTTCATTTGACTATAGTGCTTATCTTACAGCTGCAAAAAGTGCAGTTGCGACAATTACTCTTTAGTGCTTTGAATTAGAATACTTTTTAGATATACTTTCAGTTCTCTTCTTTAGACCTGTGCAATGGTTACTAAGGACAATGTGTCAGGGTAGGAATACAGCAGCACACCTTTAGCTACTATGTGCCGCAGGTATCTGGAGAAGAGTCTTTTAATCCAATCCCAAAATTTTATTTACCTTCTATATCACTCTTTGAGTAACAAAAATTATGCTTTATATAAGTATTTCATCAATAAGTCATCTTTTTTACTACATTTCAGCTATAATTGTATTATATTTTTTTATACAAGGTTGATTTATGCAAAACAAATTCAAGACTTCATTACTGTCCCTAAGTTTAGCTACTGTTATGGCTATTTCTGGTTGTAGCGGTGGTGGTTCAAGTGATGGAGCTGCTGCAGCGGTTTCTCAGGCCTTTAGTGGTACAGCCATAGATGGTTTACTCTCGGGCACTACCGTATGTATTGATGTGAATGAGAACGGTCAGTGTGATACAGGGGAGCCAACTGCCACTACAAATGCACAAGGTCAGTTTGAGATTCCTGCAACTACACAGACGGGTCCACTTCTTGTAATAGGCGGTACTGATATTGGTACGGGTCTTCCTTTTACAGGTTCACTTACAGCACCATCCGGTTCAAAAATTATTTCACCACTTACTTCAGCGATTCAGTCACTTGTTAAAAGTGGAAAGTCCCCAAAACAAGCAGAAGACAACATTAAATTTGCACTAGGCATTCCCGCGGATGTAAATCTAACAACTTTTAATCCACTTGAGAGTGCAAAAGATGTAGATACAACTGTAGCAAATAATGCCAGAGCTGTTATGGCTTCTCAAGCACACTTACAAACTATTGTTCATGCAGCTTCAGTTGCAGTAGCAAGTGCAGATTCAAATAAAAGTACTGAAAATGTAATGGGTGAGGTATTTGCTGAAATTTCTAAAAGTTTTTCTGGTGCAACTAGTGATGTTAATTTAACTGTTGCAAACATAACCGCAGTTACAAAATCAGTAGCAAATAATTTATATGTGGGTAATCCAGTAGCCCTTGTTTCAGTAAAGAACAATGCGAAAAATTCGGCTCAAAGTGCATTCGACGCGGCCGAACAAACTCAAGCAACTATTGAAGCAGGAACACCTGCAGAGGCTGAAACAAGTCTAAACTCAGGTATTACTCTTGTAAATACTTCTATAGCATCAGACATTAATGCTTCTACTGCAAGTTCAGTAAGTTCAGCAAATGACTTAAACGCTACAGCACTTCAGTCAATTGTAGATGCTCAACAGTTACAAGAAGAAAAAGAAGCTGCAATTGCACAAGCAATTCAAAATGCATTAGATGCACAACAAGCACTTCATGAAGCAGAGATTGCAGCAGCAAATGCATCAGCTGAAGAAGCAAAAGCAGCTTACGATGCACTTCTTGAAGCAGAAGCAGAACAGTTAAGAGAAGCAGAAGCACAAAGAGCTGCAGAAGCAGAAGCAGCAGAAGCACAAGCTCAAGCAGCTATTTTAGAAGCTCAACTTGCAGCAGACCAAGCAGCCAAAGATGCAGCAGCAGCAGCAGCAGCAGCGGAACTTCTAGCAACACAAGAAAAAGCGAAAGCGGAAAAAGCGGAAGCAGAAGCTAGAATTGCAGCAGCAGAAGAAGCAGCAAAACTTGCTTTATTAGAGGCAAATTTAGAAGCAGCTCAACTAGCGGCAGCAAACGCTGAGAGAAACGCAGCTGTAAATATTATGAAAACTCAAGCACAAGCTATAGTAGCAAAAGCTTATGGGAATATCCCCCAAGTAAAAGCCTCTAAAGACTCTATTATTTTTATTCAATCTTTAGACAGCAACTATAGTAGCGATACCAATATTACAGGTTATTTTACTGAAGCTGATACAGCACTGAATGATATAACCATACTTGCTAATGATACAAACATTTCAGCACAATCTTTATATGACTTTGCAGCACTTGTAGCAAATGAATCAAATGTAACAGATGCAAATGTAACGGATGCTAACGCTACTTTACAAACTGTAATAATTAATGGAAATTTAGCAAAAGCACAAGTAACGATTGCGCAAACAGCGCTTGATAACACAAGAGCAAGAGTACTTACGATTCAAGCGGACAAGGCGGATGCACAAGCAGCTGAAGCGGCAGAGGCTGAAAAGCAAAGAGTTATAGGCTTAATAGACACAGCATTAGCTTTGGCAAATGATAATAATGTATCGTCGGACTTATCAGCTATCAGCATGAAAATTGCTTTAGCTGAGATAGATTTAAATGCTACCATAGCAATAGCGACAGAGTATTCAACTTTAACTATAGATACTACTACGGTCCAAGCAGCTTACCAAAGAGTGTTAACTGCTCAAACAGAAGCGCAAGGGTTTGCAACAGACGTAAATAACTCGATTGCTATCATTGCAGCTGAGCAAGTGAAAGCACAAGATGCAAACACAACGGAAGTTTTATCTCAAGCAGAGGCTATCAAAGCACAAACAGCTGCTGAGGAAGTAGCAACAAGAGCGACTGAAATTCAGACTATTCAGACTAGTATTGCAACAGCCTTAAGTACTGCGGAAGGTCTTAAGCAAACTGAAATTGATCGATTAGCAGCAATAGAAACATCTGCGGCAGAAGCATTAGCTTTACAAATACAAACAATGGCTACTACTGTAGGAGAGTTTGCAATCTCAGCAAATACTACATACGATGAAGCTAGTTTACAAATATCAGATGTGCAAGACACTATAACGCAGATGTACTCTATTGCAAGTCAGTATAATAGTAGTGAAGCATTAGTTTTAGCAAATGAAGCGAATGCAACAGCTCAAACTCTTAGTAATCACTTTGCCACTTTAGAGGGTTATGTAACTACTGTTAATGATGCAAATTCTTCAATGGTAACAGCAGTGTCAACTCAAAATCTTAACGATGCGACAACTGCATTAAACAATGCTCAAACTGCAATTGATGCGATTGAAGTTTTAGGAACGACAGTTGATCCACTCTTTTTGTCAATTGAAACAAATCATACAGCTATAATAGCAATTAAAACAGCAGCTGATCAAGCGGCAGGTACTGCTCTTGCATTTACTGATGGTATGGTAATCTCTGGCTTCGACGAAAGAGATGGAGATCTTCAAATCTATACAAACACTCTTTCAACGGGAAGTTTACTTAAAACAAAAGAGATCCTAGATGTAACATCAAAAGTTTTTGTAGCAGCTCCATCAAATGATGAAGATGACTTAGTACTTCAAGCTAATGGAACATGGGTAGTTGATACTAGCACTCAAACTTACTCTTTAGTTGATGGAAATTTAGAGTTAACAAATGGTACGAAAGTAAGTATTATGCAACAAATTGACCTTACATCAACATCTACTGAGGCATTAGCAGTGATAAGTGAAGTCAACAATAAAGTTCCAGGTGATGCGAACATCACATTTAGTACTGGTGCAGAGGCTTATATACTAGGTTTTATCCAGCCAGAAAGTTATAAACTTTGGTGGATTCCTGCTGATTGTACAGATTATAACCAAACAACAAATACATGTAATGTAACAGATACACCATATAGCACACTAGAAGAGTTCATGGGTTCTAATAATTCACCTGCAGGAATTCATAATGAATTTGGTAAATGGGAAGGTGTAGACTTTGAAAGAAATCTTGATGATAATACATCATCTTGGGTACTTGATAAAGAAGTAATAGATTCTACTGGTGCAGCAATATCTACACTAAGTGCTGGACAAAGTGGTAATATGATTAAATACGACACTGCATCACCATCATATAGTCCAATGACAGTAGGTAGTTGGAGTGTAATCACACTACCTAACACTACTCAGTTAGCTATTGAATTTACTCCACTTACTGGATACGAAAGCCACTTTGATGGTGATAGCAATCTAGTAGCAGTAGCAAATAGTGTTGTCAATGTAGGTGCTCACATACTTGGAACTACTATCTTTACAGTAGATCAAAATAACGGAGCTAACTTTAATAATATAGCTACAGCGGACATTAAAGCAGCGATAGAAGCTTATTCCGCTTCTATCCCAACTGCTTCTACTTTTGACTATGAAAGCTATTTTGTAAACAAAACAATATACAGTATAGAAACTAGTGAAATTAATGGCTCTTCATATGGGACTTCAACGACCTACACAGGTACAGTTAGTCCTACCATAGGTACATATAGTGGAACCGATGAGTATGGTACATGGGATAATAATGAAACTTATGAAGTTCTAACAAATGGAATTAAATTATTTGATCTAGATGGGAATAGTACTGCTGTATATGATGGAACTGCAAACTTTAACGGTACAGTATTCAAGCTTTTATTAGATAATGGAACACTACTTAAGAGTATTGTCTCTTATTCTACTGTAGAAGATAGAGATGCTGCATTAGCTGCAAATTTAAGTGGAGGAACAACAACTTCTCACTCTCTAGCTAACGAATGGGTTGAAAGTACATCAGGTATGACTTTACGTTTAACACAAGACGGTTACTTTGATACAAATTCCACAAACGATATGGAACATGGTACATACACATCTATTGTAACATTTCAGGGAGTGGATGGAGATACTGATGGAATTGTAACTTTTTCAAAAAATGACGATGCAAATATCGCCAATGGTTTATTTACAGATACAAACACTTCTTTAGAATGTTATTATAGCCTCTCTATGATTGACACTTTATTCTTATCATGTGGTGATCTTGATGGTAATGGGAGTGCTTCTATCGGTTATACATTTTCGGTTGCAATCGCTGCAGACACGAATACTACAACTGATACAAACATAACAACTGCTCTTGCATTTACTGATGGTATGGTAATCTCTGGCTTCGACGAAAGAGATGGAGATCTTCAAATCTATACAAACACTCTTTCAACGGGAAGTTTACTTAAAACAAAAGAGATCCTAGATGTAACATCAAAAGTTTTTGTAGCAGCTCCATCAAATGATGAAGATGACTTAGTACTTCAAGCTAATGGAACATGGGTAGTTGATACTAGCACTCAAACTTACTCTTTAGTTGATGGAAATTTAGAGTTAACAAATGGTACGAAAGTAAGTATTATGCAACAAATTGACCTTACATCAACATCTACTGAGGCATTAGCAGTGATAAGTGAAGTCAACAATAAAGTTCCAGGTGATGCGAACATCACATTTAGTACTGGTGCAGAGGCTTATATACTAGGTTTTATCCAGCCAGAAAGTTATAAACTTTGGTGGATTCCTGCTGATTGTACAGATTATAACCAAACAACAAATACATGTAATGTAACAGATACACCATATAGCACACTAGAAGAGTTCATGGGTTCTAATAATTCACCTGCAGGAATTCATAATGAATTTGGTAAATGGGAAGGTGTAGACTTTGAAAGAAATCTTGATGATAATACATCATCTTGGGTACTTGATAAAGAAGTAATAGATTCTACTGGTGCAGCAATATCTACACTAAGTGCTGGACAAAGTGGTAATATGATTAAATACGACACTGCATCACCATCATATAGTCCAATGACAGTAGGTAGTTGGAGTGTAATCACACTACCTAACACTACTCAGTTAGCTATTGAATTTACTCCACTTACTGGATACGAAAGCCACTTTGATGGTGATAGCAATCTAGTAGCAGTAGCAAATAGTGTTGTCAATGTAGGTGCTCACATACTTGGAACTACTATCTTTACAGTAGATCAAAATAACGGAGCTAACTTTAATAATATAGCTACAGCGGACATTAAAGCAGCGATAGAAGCTTATTCCGCTTCTATCCCAACTGCTTCTACTTTTGACTATGAAAGCTATTTTGTAAACAAAACAATATACAGTATAGAAACTAGTGAAATTAATGGCTCTTCATATGGGACTTCAACGACCTACACAGGTACAGTTAGTCCTACCATAGGTACATATAGTGGAACCGATGAGTATGGTACATGGGATAATAATGAAACTTATGAAGTTCTAACAAATGGAATTAAATTATTTGATCTAGATGGGAATAGTACTGCTGTATATGATGGAACTGCAAACTTTAACGGTACAGTATTCAAGCTTTTATTAGATAATGGAACACTACTTAAGAGTATTGTCTCTTATTCTACTGTAGAAGATAGAGATGCTGCATTAGCTGCAAATTTAAGTGGAGGAACAACAACTTCTCACTCTCTAGCTAACGAATGGGTTGAAAGTACATCAGGTATGACTTTACGTTTAACACAAGACGGTTACTTTGATACAAATTCCACAAACGATATGGAACATGGTACATACACATCTATTGTAACATTTCAGGGAGTGGATGGAGATACTGATGGAATTGTAACTTTTTCAAAAAATGACGATGCAAATATCGCCAATGGTTTATTTACAGATACAAACACTTCTTTAGAATGTTATTATAGCCTCTCTATGATTGACACTTTATTCTTATCATGTGGTGATCTTGATGGTAATGGGAGTGCTTCTATCGGTTATACATTTTCGGTTGCAATCGCTGCAGACACGAATACTACAACTGATACAAACATAACAACAGTAGCATATGACGATATATATTTAAGCATGATTCCAGGAGAGGCTCTAAGTGGTATCATTCCTCAAGACGATACCAATTCTAGTCTCACTTTTATTATAGAAAGCTTTACTGGAGCGATTGGAGCTGGAACAGACCTTAACGGAACTACTGGAGAGTTTACAGTTGTTATAGATGCAAATGCTAGTGTTGGAACAGCGCTGATAAATGTTAATGTAAATGACGAAACAAATACCACAGTGGATCAGTTTACCGTATCTATTAATGTAACTTATCTTCACCAATCGGTTCCAGAAGCTGAGTATAGTAAATCCGATGTTGTTATGGATATTGATGCATTCATTGCTACTTCGACTGTAGCAATTCCTGGAGATACTAGTCTGCATAGCTTCTATGGAATAGATTACGATACAAATATGACTAGAACTGAAATTATGGAGTTTAACACAACATCAGGTCAACTAATGTTCTCTGGTAATACAAACAATGATGTGATATACTTTACTGACACCCTAGCAACAGGGGAAGTAAATGCTTCAGAAGGCGGCACTACTTATGACATCAATTCACAAGTAGTTTCTATGAAAATGATAGGGACAATTGAAGATAATGCTACTCTTTCAAGCGAATTAAATATTAGTATGCCTTCTGGTTCTATCGCTTATCAAGCGGCACTATTGTTCTTAACAGACGAATATGATTTTTATGGCGTGGAATACGACTATAGAGCGGATCAATCTGGAATTGCTCACAACTCTTTGGAATCTTTTGTTTCTGATGGAAGCAGTATTTCTTGGTCAAGTCAAATCAATAGAGTTTTAGTATTTGATAAAAATGCTACTTTAACTGATGGAAGTGGAAATTTAGTTGAGTTGGATATATCCAACTATTATACAACCGGAACTGCTTTTGTTGTAAACGAAATGGCAGGAACATGGAGTGTGACAACAGATATTAATGTCAATGGCGGAAACTCAGAAATGCTTGTAATTACACCTAATGATCTCGAAAGATTTGACAGTAGAGTATATATTTTGGATGACTTTGGTGTTGCCGATGGAAATACATCGAGTGCAACAAATACAGTTTGGGTAGGTGAAATTAGAAAAGCTGGTAGAATTGAGGTAACAAATTATTTCAACGACACAGCTGCTACCGCGATAATGGACCATTTATCTCAACCATAGTACGAATATATATAAAGGACACTGTAGTAGTGTCCTTACGGTGTGATTTAAATTTCCTCGTTCTCACTTTCTCTGGTGAGAATCATTAATTTTCATGTATTTCCAAAATGTAACTAAATTTCAATATAATAAGTAATTAAAATACTAAAGGCAAAAATAATGCAAAATAGAAGAAAAGCATTCTCTCTCATAGAGTTGATGATAGTTATCGTGATACTCGGTCTTTTAGCGGCTATGGTTATGCCAAGTTTAACAGGGAAAGGCGAAGAAGCTAAACGTGACCTTGTTTGTGTTCAAATGAAGTCTATCTATGATGGTGCTTTAGATATGTACAAGATTAAAAATAGTATCTATCCATCAACGGAAGAAGGGCTTAAATCTTTAACACAAGATGATTCATACTTCAAAGATGGGAAAATGCCAAAAGATTCATGGGGTCAAGAGTTCATTTACACCAACGATGAAGGAAGCATAGAACTTATCTCTTTAGCCGCCGATAAAAAAGAAGGCGGGAAAAAAGAATCTAAAGATATAAAAATGAGTGAGTGTAAGTAGTCATTTGAAAAAAGCTTTTTCTCTCATAGAACTGATGATAGTCATCGTAATCATAGGGGTGGTTTATACTCTTGCGGTTACAAAACTTCGAACAGTTGGTGAACAGAAGATAACTCCTAGTTTTTCCAACTTAAAAGAGTATCTTGGTAGCTTTATAAAAGATGAAGCCGCGAGTGCACGACTTTTATGTCTTGATGATTGTAGCGAATGCAGTATCTATGTGGATGGTGAGAAAGTAAAGACAATAGAGAGCTTTTTTGATGAGAGTTCTGAGATGTATCGTTATGATGTTCTTCAAGGTGTTATCATTAAAAAACAGTCCGTATTTTTTAATGAAGAAGATGTTCAAGAGAGTGTCTGTTTCTCTTTTAAAGTTTATAAAAACAGTATTGCCCAGCAAGTCATCGTCTCTTATAAAGATAAAGCCTACGACTATACAAGTTATTTTGACTCAACACCTGTTTATGACTCTCTAGAAGAGGTCGTAGCGCACAAAGAAAACCTAGCACAAGAAGTGATGCAATGATATTTAAGTACAAAGGCATAAATGCCGAGGGTAAAAAGGTAAGTGATAGAGTAGAAGCTTCCAGCATTGAAGAAGCAAGAAGTAAGCTCAAAGTCATTGGTGTGATTTACCAGTCTTTAGATGAAGATACTCCTGCGTTTTACGAGAAGTTTGACTTTGGTAGAAAGTATAAGATTCCACCAAAAGAGTTATCTTCACTCTCTCGTGAACTTTCTATGTATATTCGTTCAGGTATTTCCATTGTTTCAGCACTTAAAATTGTGCAAACACACTATGAAAAAAATAAAAAGATAAAACTCTTTTTAACTACGGTGAGTACCTATCTTGATGAGGGTCAGAACTTTTACTCAGCTCTTGAGGCTCAGACTATAGTCGAACTTCCAGCTTTTTTTAAAGAGTCTATCAAGGTAAGTGAAAGTGGTGGTATTTTAGATGAAGTTTTACTCGAACTCTCGCGTTTTTTAAAAGAGCAAGACCAAATAAACAAAGAGATTAAAGGGGCATTTGCGTATCCATCTTTTATGATCATCATCTCTCTTGTGATGATCGCGTTTATGTTGACTTTTGTAGTGCCTCAGATTACCGGTATATTTGAGAGTATGGATCAAGCTCTTCCACTACCTACACAGTTTGTCATAGCTGCTGGGGATTTCTTCTCAAACAACTTTGAGCTTATGTTGGTGTTTATATTTATGGCCGTTGTCGCGTTTATGACTCTGAAGAAAAAAGTTTATGCTTTCGCTTATGGTGTTGATAAACTGATTCTTACACTTCCACTTTTTGGAGCCATCGCACTCAAAAGTGAACTTGCTCGTTTTTCTTATATAGCCTCACTTCTTACTCGTTCAGGTGTTCCCTTTGTTCAGACAATTAACCTCAGTGCAAACATCTTAAATAACCGAGTGATTAAAGAGCTTTTTGTAGGGGCTAGTAAAAAAGTTGTAGAGGGGAAACTCCTTTCAAAAGCCCTCAATGAGTCAAGCACAAAAATAGACAATGCTTTTATACAGTCCATAGCCTTAGGTGAGGAAACTTCACAGCTTGAAAATGTTTTGACAAATATCTCAGAACTTTACTTTGAAGAAAATCGTGACAAAATCTCCTTACTCCTTACCTTGCTTGAACCTGCTCTTATGCTTTTTGTAGGTGGAAGTATAGGCTTTATAGTTGCGGCTATGCTTCTTCCAATCTTTTCTATGAGTATTAGCTAAACATGAGAGAGTCCAAAAACGCCATCGCATTACTTATAACCGTTATGTTTGTTATAGTCATAACAGTGGCCATTGGTTTTGGACTCAAACAAGTAAACTCTGCTGCAAAAATCATCAAAGATGAGAACTTTATGTACCAGAGTAGTGTCATAGTAGAAGATGTTTTAAATATTTTAAAAAACTCCGCTGATATCGCTCGTGCTGCAGATTCTAACTCTAGTGATGAGCTTTTCATACTACTCTCTTCGGCATCTTTTATTCCTTTTGAGAGTTCAGGTGTTGAGATAATACTAAAACTGCATAGTGCAAGAGCAAAGTTTAATCCAGCACAGCTTGATGCAAACACAAGCCAAGCTTTTGTTAATTATTTAACTAACAATATGATCAATAGCCAATATCTTGATATATTATTAGATAATGTGAGTGGGATTAAAGAAGATAATAGCTATAATAGTGCCATTTTCGAAGAGAATCCTTATTTATTTAGAGATTACATAGCATCTGCTAAACATTTACAGATAATAAACGATTTTTATTCACAAGAGTATAATGATAATTCTCTTGAAAAAATTAATCTTAAAAACCTTTTTTATTTTACACAAGATAAAAATATAAGCATAGACTTAAACTATGCAACGACTGAAGTATGGGAACTTCTTCTGGGAACAACTAAAGAGAGAGCTGAGTTTTTAAGTATAAATGCAGGTACTTATACCGACGATGATTCTTTAAACCTAGATACAAATGAACTAGAAAAACTTCATAAGTTTAAGACTAGTTTTTTTGAGCCTTTTCTTTTGGTTGAGATAGAGATAAGACAAAATAACAGTATCTCAAACATACAGTTTGAGTATGACATAAAAAATAAAAAGGGTTCCAATTTTGTTTATGAAATTTAGACGTGATACAACGACTCTTTTTTTAGATCCTGCTTCAAAAGAGCAGCTCATCTACGATACGAGTAAAAAAGTAAACATCATTCTTTCCCCATCTCTATACTGGGTAAAAAAGATGTCTTTACCAGTAACTAATGTACGAGAGGTTAAGAAGCTCCTTCCTTCTATCTTTGAGGATTCTTTACCTGTGGGGCACTACTCATACACAGCTTATAAACATGGTGAAGATTTTATGCTCTTTGCTTATGAAGATAAAAAAATACTCGACTTACTCGTACAACATGGCATTTCATCTGTAAATACAACATCTATACATTTTGCTCAAAGTGAGTTTATAGAGATTCCAAGTGCATTTTGTATAAATGAAAAACAGTGCATGTACTTAAAAGGTGAACTTTTAGTGCTTGCTCCATCAGAATGGATAAGTGAAAAAGAAAAACTTAACCTAGATACAGTAACACTCTCAAAACACACCATAAAATTACAACAGTTTGGACACATAGTCGATAATGGAAGTCTCTATAAAATAGGAGCACTTCTTAGTACTCTAGCACTTATACTCATAGGCGAGATATTTATAACAAGTGTAAAAAAAGATACTATCACCCTCGCACAAGACGAGCTTTTTACTAAGTATAAACTTCAATCAACAATGTTTCAAAATCGTTCATCACTGAATAAATACTCTAAGATACATAATAGACAGACAAAATTTAGAGAAAGCATCTCCTACTTTTTAGCCTTAAAGTTAAAAACAAACCAAAAGATTTCACTTGTAGCTTATAAGAGCAATCTCTTAAGTGTTACTATTAGTGGGGTTAATACTTCAAGTAAAAATGCCATTATAAATCAGTTAAATGCTAAAGGTATAAAGTCTACAACTTCACTAACTAATGATAAACTAAAAGTGGAGGTAAAGATATGAACCAGATAAATCCTCTTCATATTGGGGCACTTCTAGTGGCACTTATAGCATTTTTACTTTTTACTTTAAGTAGTATGAAAACAGAAATGCTAGAAGAAAAAACACTCTATGAAACGAGTGAAAAATTAGCGCTAAAACTCAGTTCACTCAAAGATGTATATGCAGACAAGAAAAAGACGAAGAGAGCGATAGAGAGAGTTCTTTCTCAGAGTTCATTAAAAACAGCTGCCCTAGATGTCAAACGCGAGAAATCTTCTGTGAGAATCAGTTCTAAAAGCATAGATACAAAAGCACTCAATGCACTCATGGGGAAAATCTTAAATGGTTCATATAACATTACAGAGCTCAAAATAAAAAAGCTCAGTGAGACTAAGGCAAGTCTTAAGATGGAGATAAAATGGTAAAAAAGATATTGAAATTTTTAGCTTTTTCTTTGTTCTTTGTTCTTGCTCTTGTAGCATTTACACCAAAAGAGAGTTTCTACTTTTTACTAGAAAAAAATCTTAAAAAATTTGATGTAGTTGTTTCAAATGAAATACTTGAGAGTAACTTTTTTGGTCTAGAAATTGAGAACCTAGAGATAAGTACAAAAGGTGTAGAGAGTGCCACCGTAGAGCAGGCTAACATAACACTCCTTCTCTTTTATAATTCACTTAAGTTTACAGATGTAAAACTCTCTTCCCTTGTAGATGCTTATGTGCCCTCACATATTCAAACCATAGAAGTGACTTATACACTGTTTAACCCTCTAGTTCTTTACGTAAATGCTGAGGGGAAGTTTGGTAAAGCAGAGGTGGCGTTTAACATTTTAGATAGAGTGCTAAATGCACATCTTTATCCTTCAAAGATTATGTTGAGTAAGTATAAAAAAACGATGAAGATGATGAAAAAAGATGAAAATGGGGAGTATGTTTATGCAAAAACTTTCTAACACTAAACTCATCGCAGTTATAAGTAAACTCCTAGTACTTTTACTCATCGCCAAAATCATCGCACTTGTCGTTTGGTGGTATCTTCCAAGTGAAGGTGTCGCACTTCATGCCAAGAAATCCTACCAAGCTAAGTATCAAAGAGTGCAGTTCTCCAATATGTTACTTCATTCAAAAGCGGCAGATGTTGCAGGCCTTGAAAAAACTAAGACCAAGGCATACAGTATTAACAACTTACTACTTAAAGGACTTTATGGAAGTAAGTTTAATGGTTTTGTAATTGTTGCTAAAAAATCTTCTCCTAAAAAGACAGAGATTACAGCAGTAGGAGAAAGTTACGAAGGTTATAAGCTTAAACAAATAGACTTAAATAATGTTACTTTTACTAAAGCGTCTAAAGAGTATATATTGTCCCTTAAAGAGAGTAAGAACAAAATGAGTGATGTTTTTACAAAAGTCAAAAGAACTACATCAGCGAGCGAAGATGAGAAGCAAGTAACAAGAGAAGACATTAAGAGATACTCAAATAATCCTTCACAGATATGGAAAGATATAGCAATAGCACCTTTAAAAAAAGCGGGAAAGATAGTAGGTTTTAAAGTAAACCGCATCAAGAAAAACTCTAAAATGGCAACATTAGGACTTAAAAAAGGTGATGTTATTACTAAAGCAAACAATGTCAAACTTTCATCATTTAACGATGCACTTAAACTATATAAAAACATAGACAAGATAGACACTATAGCACTCACAATCCAAAGAGACAATCAAGAGAAGGAAATAATATATGAAATTCGTTAAGACACTACTCCTAAGTACATTTTTAGTTTTTTCGCTAAACGCCAGAGAACAGGTAAATGTAAATTTTTCTGATTTACAGATAGATGACTTTATAAAACTAATCTCCAAGATTACTCATAAAAACATACTTATAAATAATAAAATAAACGGCACGGTTAACTTTGTGAGTACAGTACCCGTTTATGATGATGAGCTTATAGGTATTCTTATTTCTGTTCTAGAATCTAAAGGTTTTACACTTGTAAAAAAAGGTTCTATTTTTGAAGTTGTTCGTTCAACTGAAGCTGCAAAAAACAATGTAGCAGTTATGACTTCTGGAAAGAAAATTTATGGTTCGCTTATGGTCACTCAGGCTATATCTGTTAAAGGTGAAAATGTCGATATTATCGCAGCTAAAATCCGATACCTGATTTCTAAAACAGCAAAACTAATGACAATGAAAGAGAGTAATACTATACTCCTTACCGATTATCCTAAAAATATAGAGACTATCAAGCATGTTATAAAAGAGATTGATACAAACAATCAAGCTATAGTAAAAATCATCCCAATAAAAAATGCAGAAGCAAAAAAACTCCAAACAAGACTAGTCGACATAAGTAAGTCCATTTTTAATGTAAAAGTACTTACAGAGCAGGTCAAAATTATTTTAGATGATAATATTAATGGCCTTATAGTTATAGGACTTAAAGATAACGTGGCAAAGATACAAGAGCTTGTAACTACTTTAGACGTAGAGTCTCATGCGAGTAACGGCATACAGATTTTCTCTCTTAAAAATTCAGATGCAAAGACTGTGGCAGCAACTTTAAATGACATCATTTCAAAACAGACATTTACTGATCCATCCATGAAACCAAATATCGCAGCGAGTGAAGAGATAAACGCCATCATCGCCATCGGTGAACCAATAATAATAAAAGGGATTAAGCTTATAGTTGATGAACTAGATAAAGAGCAGTATCAAGTTTATGTAAAAGCTAGAATTATTGAAATAAATAACAATGATAGCTCTGATATAGGTATAAAATATGGTTTAGCTCTGGGAGATGTTACACCTTCAGGACTCTATGCTATGAGCGCTAATTTTGGTTCAGATGCCTTAACAAGTACTGCAAGTGCATCAGTTCTAGATCACCTAGGAGGGATTGGTAGCGGTGCGGGAAAATCTTTAGCACTAGGTGCTACACTAGATTTTCTTGAAGCAAATGGTGCTTCTAAGTCAATCAGCAATCCATCTATATTATGTGTAAACAATAAGGAATCTTCTATCTATGTTGGTAAGACTATCTCTGTGCAAACAGCCTCAACAGTAGGAACAACAGGACTACCAACTGCCTCTTATAAACGTGAAGATATTGGTTTGACTTTAAAAATAAAACCCTTAGTATCTTCTACTGACAAGGTAACATTAGATGTAGAAGCTATTTTGGAAAATATTTTAGTACCAGATATTAATGGTAATCCAATAACATCAAAACAAGAAGTCAAGACACAGGCTATTCTTGGTCATGGAGAGAGTATTATTATTGGAGGACTTGTTAAAATTTATGATACAAAAACAGTGAGTAAAATTCCTCTCTTAGGTGATATCCCTTGGATTGGTGAATACTTATTTTCCTCAACATCAGTTAATGAAGAAAAAGACAACCTAGTAGTTATTCTAACCCCTTATGTTATTGACAAAAGTGAAGAGTTATCTAAACTCCAAAAAGAGCTAGGAGTACTTGCAAAAATTCAAGCAGAGTATAGCCAAGAAGCTATGGATGCACTAGAAAAAAAGAAAGAAGAAGAGAACGAATAGATGCTAAACCTAGACCCTATTCATAACCTCAAATTAGAAGTATATGAGCCTCAAGAGTTAGTAACTGACATCAGTGTTAAAAACTATCTTCTATTTAGTCAGATGAATGAAGAAGTAGCTGCATTTGCATGTGAAAATCATTTTGCCGAGGCGAGTAACTACTACACAAAACTAGAACAAGAGTACCCTCTTTATATGTTGGACGAGGACTCTTACGACAGACTCTATAATCGTTTTTTAGAACTTCGCACAGATAAAGCCATAGAGACTATGAAAGAAGACTCTGATGAAGAAGACTCTGAAGAAGACATCTCTCTTACAGATTTTTTACGTACGTCTTCAGATATTCTGACAAGTGAAGAGTCAGCACCAATCATTAAGTTTGTAAATGCTCTTTTTTACCAGGCAGTTAAAAAACGTGCTTCAGATATTCACATAGAAGTACAAGAGAAAAAAGGTGAGGTACGTTTTCGTGTAGATGGAATTCTTGCTAAAAACGCCGACCTAGATAAAAAAGTAGTGAGCCTTATAGTGAGTCGTATAAAAGTTATCTCTAACCTTGATATTTCTGAAAAACGAATCCCTCAAGATGGTCGAACACAGATAAAAATAGCAGGAGAGGTTTTAGATATTCGTGTCTCTATACTTCCTACTTTTTACGGTGAGCGTGTTGTTATGCGTTTACTGATGCAGAGTTCTCAAATACCTCAAATAACAGAACTGGGATTTAATGACTCACTAATAGATGACGTTAAAAAACTTCTCCGTTCTTCACATGGAATCATCTTAGTGACAGGTCCAACCGGTTCGGGTAAAACAACTTCACTTCACTCCTTTTTACGTGAAGTGGAAAAACCTGAGATAAACCTTATAACAGTGGAAGATCCCGTTGAGTATAAGTCAGACAAGATTGCTCAGATTCAAGTAAATGAGAAAGTTGGGCTTACGTTTGCCGCAGCTCTGCGTTCGATTTTGCGTCAAGATCCAGATGTCATAATGATAGGGGAAATCCGTGATGAAGAGACAGCAGCCATCGCCGTTCGTGCAGCACTTACAGGTCACTTAGTTTTTTCAACGCTCCATACTAACTCCGCAGCAGCTACAATCTCGCGTTTAGCAGATATGAACATAGAACCATTTCTAATAAGTTCTTCTCTTTTAGGTATATTGGCACAGCGCTTAGTGCGTGTTCTTTGTGATGAGTGTAAAGAAGAAGATGAAATAGCCGAAGATTTTGCAGATGACTATGGACTCTCAACTGATGCAAAAATCTACAAAGCATGTGGTTGTAAATCTTGTAACTATAGCGGTTTTTCAGGCCGTCGTTCCATTGGGGAACTGCTTGTGATGAATGACTCTCTTAAAGAGCTTTTAAAAACAACTACGGATGAACATACTATAAAAATGCAATTAGAGAAAGATGGTCTTAAAACTATTTCTCTACAACTTTCCCAAATGTTACTCGATGGTGAAACTTCTCTTGATGAAGCGATACGCATCGGTTTAGGCCATGACTAAACGCCACTCCACTTATCGCAGTGCATTTACTCTCATAGAAGTGATGGTCGCTGTTATGATAGTCTCTGTTGTTATAGCCGCCCTTCTTCAAATGAGAGGTGATACTAGCAACAAACTTTTTCAACTAAAAAAGATAATTAACACAAATCAATACAACTCGTTTCTACTCTCAAATAGTGAAAATTATGCATTTGAAGATAGTAAAATTGACATGAAAAGACTAGTTAATGAGTTTGAACTAGAGAGTGATTTAAGACGAAAACTAAAAGCCATAAAAACTGAGATACTGTACGAAGAGCTAGAAATTATAGATACGAATGAACTCCAACAAAGTGAAGATGAAGAGATAACAGATGGTAGTGGCATAATCTTCGAGATAGGAAAAACAATGCTAAAAACAGAGGATTTCAGTGGAACGCTAATACGAGTGAGACTTCAATGAGAAAAGCCTTTACTCTCATAGAGCTTATGATCTCTATAGTCATTCTAAGTATATTGATGCTTTTTTTATATAAAAGTTACGCAGGACTCAACAAGTCAAATATAGTATTTGCAGAGGAAGTTCAAAAAGTCTCAAAAATTGAGCGGCTTAAAAAAGTAATATATTTAGACTATAGTTTGGCAATTAAAACCGACATAAATAGCAGCACAATAAAGATTATAAATCAAGCGAAAAATGAAGATGTAATTTTCATGCAGACATCAAATTCCATCCATAATAGAGTGAACCCTTATGTAGCTTATATAGTTAAAAAAGAAAAACTCTATAGACTAGAATCTCTAAAAGAGTTTAGAGAATACCCCTTGGGGACTGATAGTGAATTTGTTGTTGATGAATTGGGTAATGTAAAAAGTTTTAGAGTTTACAAATCAAGAGAAGCTAGTAAAGAGCTCTATTTAGTGCATATGGCGTTTAAAGAAGAGAACGAAATACTTTTAAAAATAAAAGTATTAAACGCGGGTTAGTCTTCTCTATACTTAGAGATTCCACAAGGTTGGTTTGGTGAGGGTGGGTTCTCTTTTAGATATGTTAAATCTTCTAAAGTTTGAGCAAGCACTCTTTTTTGTTGTAAAATTGGAAGCATAAGATTGTCTTTTTCATTGAGTGGAATATCCCAGTTTAAAAGAATCGTTTGGACTTCATCATCAAGCTCTTTAAGGGCATTTTCTATGTGTTTAATTGAATTCATACTTGGATTATAACCAAAAATAAGAAATATTTAGATATAATCCCATTCTCAAAGTATGTTTTGCTCTTCTCTACCTCATAAATGAGGTTAGATTTAGTGCCAGAGCGGTTAGCGCTTTTTTATGGATTTAGTTCATAAAAAACATATTAATGATATTTTTACGTAAAGGACTATCGATGCCAAAAATGAAATCGGTAAAAGGCGCGACTAAGCGTTTTAAAGTTAAGAAAAATGGTACGATTAAACGTGGTAAAGCGTTTAGGAGTCACATTTTAACTAAACAAGACGCTCAAACTCGTCGTGACCAAAACAAGCCAGCAACAGTTGCAAAAGCTGACGCTGCAAACATCAAGGCTATGATAAACTAATTTTTAGTTTATGCATAAATCTCCAATTTTAAACAATTGGGCAAGTCCATCACAGTATGGCACCTTGACTACGTTTAGTAGCTAGGTAAAGAAAAAGGAAAGATATGCCAAGAGTTAAAACAGGTGTTGTTCGTAGAAGAAGACACAAAAAGATATTAAAATTAGCGAAAGGTTTTTATAGTGGTCGTCGTAAGCACTTCCGTAAAGCCAAAGAGCAAATTGAACGTTCACTTTATTATGCATTCCGTGACCGTAAGCAGAAAAAACGTGAGTTCCGTAAACTATGGATCATCCGTATTAATGCAGCAGCTCGTTTAAATGGAATGAACTATTCAACATTTATGAATGGTGTTCACAAATCAGGTATCGAACTTGACCGTAAAATTCTTGCTGACATGGCTATGAACGATGCAACGGCATTTACTGCTGTTGCTGATGCTTCAAAAGCTGCACTAGCAAAATAAGCCATCTTCCTCTCTTTCGAGAGGAGCTTATTTCTTCTCTACTTCTCTAATCTCAAAGTTTATATTATGTTTTCTTATGTTAGACTCAAACTATGATTTTTTTACAATACATAGAGCCTCAGGCTGAACATGTCCAGTTTCAAAGACTAATCTCTGGTCTATTAGTACTTATATTTATTTTTACCAATAATCTTTTATTTATAGAAATTTTTATTCTTTTAAATTTTATTAACCTTATAACTAGGGTAAACTACTCTCCGACAACCCTTCTCTTTAGAGTACTTAGTATACTTTTAAGAAAACAACTTTTTTCAACACCAGTTCAGTATGCCCATTCCTACAAAACTACTCCCTTAGCTTCTATCATTGAAGACTTGATGCGTCTAGTTGGAGGAATATGCATTTATTATCTCTATTTCAACTACTACGGTATCGCAGTAGCAATGGCAATGTTTATGTCTGTAGCCATGCTCATATCTAGCTTTTTTGGTTTTTGTTTATCATCTCTTGTGTACATCGCCTACAAAGTAATAAGGAAAAAGTAAAACAACATGGATGCTATCAATATTTTCACAAAACAAAAACATAATGTAAATAAAAATTGTTCTCTTGCTAGAAATGGATTTACACCTTATGAACGCTGTAACTACTGTAAGTTACATGTTAACTCATGTAGTGGTATGCACTTAAATATTTTCACACTTATTTCGGGTATCTCCATCTTATTGTTTATGTTTTTAGATGACCCTCTACTCATTCGTATAAATATTTTTGTTCTACTAGCTCTTATCTTTGCCTTTGGATACAAAATAACTGTTGATACTGACTCTCTAGCTAGAACAGATTTTATAAACAACAAACTTAATGAAGAACTCAATCAGCACTCAAACTTACTTGAAGAAGAGATACAAGAGAGAACACAAGAACTACAGCAGTTAGCAACACATGATAAAATCACAGGACTCTTTAATAGATATGAATTTGAAAAACGTCTCACTAATCTTTTAAAGTTTTCACCTACATCTTCTTCTAAAAATATTTTATGTTACTTAGATTTAGACCAGTTTAAAGTGGTAAATGACACATCTGGCCATGTCGCAGGAGATGAGCTTCTTAAACAAATTGCATTTATTATGCAAAAAAATGTCGGTCCTAATGACCTAGTATCGCGTTTAGGAGGAGATGAGTTTGGTATACTTTTTACTTCTAATACTCTAAATCAGGTGCATGACAAAGCATTAAATCTTTTAAAGGCAATAAAACGTTACCGCTTCTGCTGGGAAGATAAAATCTTTGTTGTCGGTGCGAGTATGGGGCTTGTTGAAATAACACGGGACAGTTCTTCTCTCCTAGAAGTGGTAGCTTCTGCAGATGCTGCTTGTTATGCAGCTAAAGAACAGGGCAGGAACTGTATTCATGTTGCAACACAAGATGATGTAAAAATGTTAGAAAAACGTGGGCAACTGCAGTGGGTTGAAAAACTAACACGTGCACTTGAATATGATGAGTTTAGACTCTTTATACAGCCAATCGTACCTCTAGACTATAGAGAAACTAAAAAACACTATGAAGTTCTAATTCGTTTACAGAATGAAAATAAAATAATCCCACCAATGGCATTTATACCAGCAGCTGAGCGCTTTGGACTTATGCAAGAAATTGATAGATGGGTTGTAGAAAATCTATTTATCCAGTATGCAAAGATACTAAAACAAACAGGAATTTCCTACTCTTTTAGTATTAACCTTTCTGGAAATTCATTTAGTGATAAAAAACTTGCTGCTACCATTGAGGATCTCTTTAAAAAGTATAAAATACCCTATGAAGATATATGTTTTGAAGTGACTGAAAGTGCTGCAATCGCAAATATTGACACCGCGATAGAGTTTATAAATAAAATGAAACTCTTAGGTGCTAAAGCTTCTCTTGATGACTTTGGCTCTGGTCACTCTTCTTTTGCATACTTACATGACATACCAGTTGATTACCTAAAAATTGACGGTGCCTTTGTAGCAGATATAGATACAAATGAAATAAATAGAGCCATGGTAAAGTCTATAAATGAGATTGGGCATATTATGGGACTAAAAACCATATGTGAATATGTCGAGAATGAAGCTGTAGAGGAAATTTTAAGAGATATGAAAGTGGATTATGCACAGGGTAACTACTACTCTAAACCTCTTCCTATTGAGATTATAGTAGGCTCAGAGTAAGTTTTTATTTTAAAAACTATAATAGCCCTAAGAGAGCCACAAATAGCACAGGTGGAGTAATTACAAGACCTACTTTCATATACTCAGTCCATGTTATTTTTACACCTTTCTGTGCTAAAACATGAAGCCACAGAAGTGTTGCAAGTGACCCGATTGGTGTCATTTTTGGACCAAGGTTTGAACCTAAGATGTTTGCATACACAAGTGATTCATTTCCAATGTAGCCTACTTTATCAATGGCTATATCCATAATCATAATCGTTGGCATATTGTTCATAACAGAACTAACAAACGCAGATAAAAATCCTGTCCCAATGATAGCTACAGTTTTTCCATGCTGGCTAAGCTCTACAATCAGAGATGCTATAACATCGGTTAATCCTGCATTTTTAAGACCATAAACAACAACATAGAGACCTATACTAAACCAAACAACCTGCCAAGGAGCTCCCTTGATAATACTCACAGGTTTTACTGCTTTTTGTAGTGTAGCAATTGCTAAAAACACTAAAGCCCCGCCAAGAGCAAAAAGAGATACTGGAAGATTATATTTATCACCGATGAAATACCCAAGCATTAATATGGCTAGAAATACCCATGAAAACTTAAACATCATCTTGTTCTTTATAACCGATGAAGCCTCCGGTAAATCATCTACATTTACAACAAGTGGAATGTCTTTCCTGAAGTAAAGCCACAAGACAACTATGGAAGCCGCTATACTAAGTAAGTTTGGTAAAAACATATTTTTTGCATACTCTGTAAAGCCTATGTCAAAATAACCAACAGTTACTATGTTAGTAAGATTTGAGATAACTAATGGATTTGAAGCACTATCCCCAATAAATCCTCCAGCCATTAAAAAGGCGAAAATTGCTAGTGGTTTCATTTTTAAGTATTTCATCTTTGCGAGTAAAATTGGAGTGAGTATAAGTGCAGCCCCATCATTTGCAAAAAAAGCGGCTACTAAGGCGCCTAGAAGTAGTATGTACACAAACATTTTATTTCCACTACCACCACTAAATTTTGCCATTTTAATAGCAGCATATTCAAAGAAACCTATCTCATCTAAAACCATTGAAAGAATGATAATACCTATAAACGCAAGAGTCGCGTCCCAAACAATTGAAGTTACTGTTATAACGTCTGCATAACTAACAACACCTATAACCAAAGCCACAATAGCTCCAATAACTGCCGAAGTTCCTATTTGTAAACCACGAGGTTGCCAAATTATAAATACTAAAGTTATTAAAAATATACTAAATGCTATTATCATTTATTTTTCCTGAATTAAAATTATTTATAAAACTATAACACAGTTTTAGACGATGTACTTAGACTTACTTTAAGAGAATGAGTCTCCCCTGCTTTTATGACTCTAAAGTCATCAAAAGCATTTGCAGACTCAATGCACACAAACTCTTTATAATCTACATCTCGCATTCCAGCGAGTCTTGTAGCTTTCTCGCACCATGGATTCCAAACAACCACAGAAGATGAACCACTGTTTTGTACATGCACTACTCTTTTCTTATCTTCTAAAACTACTATAGTATCTACTTCTTGGTAGACTCTATCAACTTCTTTTTCAAATGTTACATCACCTTTTTGAAAGAAAGTTTTTCCTAAAAGAGCATCAAAATAAGGTTTTTTATCTAGGTTCTTGATTTTTACATGACTGATATCTGAAACGCAAAAGTAAGAATGGAGTGCTTGTGTTATCATAAACTCTTCACTCTCACAGTTTTTTGTTTTAAGCTCAATTTCTAAAGACTCGCCAATACTAAAAATCACTTCAAGTTCAAACTTATGGTTCCATATTTTACGGCTTTGCTCATCACCTGTGAGTAAAAATCTCACTTCTGTCAAATCTACTTTAGTCTCAAGAACCTCAACTAGAGTAAACATTGCAGTTCTTGAAAATCCATGTGCCGGCATACTCTCATCAAGTGTTCCAAAACGCGGCCAACAGATGGGAACTCCCCCTCTTATAGCTTTTCCTTTCTCAAAAAAACTCTCAGTACTTAACCATAAAAGATCTTCTTCTTTCTCTCGTTTATACTCAAATATATGCGCACCTTGTAGTGCTATTTTTGCATGTGCGACACTGTTTTGAAGTTCTAAGTATTCAAATCCATTTTCTCTTTTTTTTAAAGTGTACACTTAAAATCTACCAAGTCTTCATTTTATGCCATTTAAGAGCATAAACCAATATAAACAGATAACAAACAATCCCATAAAGATAAGCTTCTTGCATGCTGCCGCTCACCTCTGCAATCTTACCAAACGCGATAGGAAGCAATGCTCCACCGGCAATTGCCATAATGAGTAAGGCACTTCCCTTAGCCGTATGTCTCCCTAAGTCTTCAAGAGCAAGCGGCCAAATAGTAGGCCAAACAAGAGCATTTGCAAATCCTAGTAGCGCTACAAATGTAACACTGTCTGGCAGTGTCATAATCCCACTCCATCCCCATAAAGTCTCCGCTATAACTGAAGATGTTGTTGAGCTAAACGCGACTCCTAAAAGTAGTAAGATCCCACTTACTGCGGAAAATACAAGTGCCTTTTCTTGAGAAAGAAACTTTGGTATGCAAGTCACTCCTACGATATAACCAAAAACCATAAAGACCATAGTGTACGATGTAAGAGTCGTCGCGTTTACAACTCCTAAACCTTGTGCATATAGCCCAATAGTATCTCCTGCTATAACTTCTATACCTACATAGAAAAAGAGTGCTACAGCACCTAACACGACACGAGGAAAGGCAAAAACTGTTCCATTATCAAAATCATCGTCATCTTCATACTCTATCTCTTTTAAAGTCGAGAACTTTACAAAAACAGCTAAAAAAACTAAAGCAATAGCCATATACATATAAGGCTGTATAAGTTTTTCTCCAAGAGTTTCTATTTGTAAAGCATCGAGAGTTTCTATGCTACCGATTCCTGAAAAGATATATGCAGTAAAAACAAGAGGAGCTAATACCCCTGCACTTTTGTTTATAAGTCCCATGATACTTATTCGCATTGCAGCACTCTCTTGTGGACCAATGAGTACGATGTAAGGATTTGAAGCAGTTTGTAAAATAGTAAGTCCTGTTCCTAATGTAAACAGTGCGACTAAAAAAAGTATGTACTCCGCGTTTAATGCCGCAGGAATAAACAATAGACTCCCAATAGCCATCACTAAAAGCCCGATACTCATCCCTTTTTTATACCCAGTTTTCTCTAACAGTGCCGCCATTGGAAATGCCATAACCGTATAAGCTATATAAAACGCGAAGGTTACAAACAGTGCCTGAAAGTCACTCAAGTCACAGATAACTTTTAAAAACGGAATCAAAGAACCGTTAAGCCAAGTCACAAAACCAAATATAAAAAACATTATTCCAATAATTATCATTTTCTTAATCCTTCTAAATACTTTGCTACCGCATCTTCGTGATTTGTATGAGGAAGTACGATGTCAGCTAGTTCTTTCACACCAACTTGTGCATTTGCTACAGCGACAGAGATTCCAGCTAAATCAAACATTCCTACATCATTAAAGTTATCTCCAAAGACTGTAAGCTTTTGTAAGTCAAAGCCCATATACTCACTTATGGTTGTTATGCCATGAGCTTTGTCTGCGTTTTTATGTAAGATGGTTAAAAAATAGCATCCAGTATAAGCTTCTGGAGCAAGAATGTATTTGAGAGTATCGCTAAAGGTAGATTCTAAATTTTTTGCTAATTCTCTGAGTTTTTGCTCTTCACCCATATAGACAAGTTTAAAGTTTTTCTCCATTGCTTGAATGTTCTTTTTTTCTATCAAGTTGTCATCTTTTGTATAACGGGTAAGCACTTCTACTTGGTCTTTGTTTAAAATGTCTGAGTGAAGAAACAGCTCGTTAAAACCTCCATCATCAAGCGCTATTATAAAAGGGTAAATACAAAGTTTAGCTCCTAAAAAGATGATTTCATCCGAAACCTCTTTACTCATAAACTTTGTATCGATTATCTTTTTATCTTGTGTTACAACGAGTGCCCCATCTAAAAGTATCATCGGTGCGTTTACGCTAAAACCATTTAAAAACTGCATTGTTTTTTTGTAGGTTCTCGCAGTAGCAACACTCAAAATCGCTTCATTTTCATAAGAGTTCCATATATTTTTAGTATAATCACTTATGGATAAATCATCATACAGTAGTGTATGGTCTAAATCAGTTATATAAATATTTTTCATAAAAGTAGTATAGCTAAAATTTAATACTAGGAGTACGAAATGCATAGTCATAAAAATGTAGTCATTACCGGTGCAAGTAGTGGAATAGGTAAAGAAATAAGCCATAGACTACTAAGTCTCGGATACAGTGTCATAGGTGTAAGTAGGTCCATAAACATAGACTTTTTTGATAATGGTAATTTTCAAGCTATTCAAGCTGATTTATCAGATGAGAAAGAGACCTTAGTACTGTGTAAAAAACTGGGGCAAGAAAATATCTCCATCCTTATAAATGCAGCTGGTTTTGGTCGTTTTGAGCCGCACGAAGAACTAAGTGCTCAGACAATAACAACTATGACATTCTTAAACCTTACGGCACCTATGCTTCTCACAAATGCTCTTCTTCGAGATATGAAAAACAATGATGGTTATCTCATTAATATCAACTCCATTGAAGCACTTCGTGCTAGTAAATTTGCCGGTGTTTATAGTGCTACAAAAGCTGGTCTGAAGTCATTCTCTAGTTCACTCTTTGAAGAGACTAGAAAAAGTGGACTCTCTGTCACAAACATAAACCCTGACATGACTGAGTCAAACTTTTACGATGAGTTGCGTTTTGCCACAAGTGAGAGAGAAGATGAAAAACTTTTATGTTCAGACATTGCAGATGCAGTTGAGCATATACTAACCATGAGAAAAGGTGCCGTTGTAACTGACTACACTATAAGAAGTTTGAAGTTTGGCATAAAGAAAAAGTAGTTTATAGTTTTATATCTAAACGCCGTGGTGCTTTCAGTTGAGTAGCTTCTAAAAATTTGATATTTTTTTTCATTTGTATCATCGATACTTGGGTATCATCTTTAAAGCCTTGAACTAAAGTAGTTGCTTCTTTTAAAAGACACACTGCCTGATCTAAGTCTTCTTTTTTTTCAAGTTGAGGAAGATTATCCATCAACTCATTTACTTTATCAATGTTTCTCTCAACTATGGCTATAGTAAGCTGCTTAAGCCACATCCGTACTTTCTCTCCATGCCTCCAAAAGAGTTTTGAAAACATTGCTACATTCATCAATCTCTGCAAAACTATTTTTATTTCCTGCTTCTGCTAAAAGGTGTATTTCGTAGTTATATAGACCCTCAAGGTACTCAGAAATATTGCCTTCTTTCATATCAAGAGTAGATATTAATTCAGTAATGACTGCAACAGAACGGTTGAGCCAATAAACTCTTTTCTCAACATCGCTATCTTTGACAGCTTTTTTTGCCTGAGCATTAAAACGAAGTACCCCCTCATATAACATCTCTATAAGCTTAGTGGGTGATTCCACACCAGCATCGTTTTGAGTATAAATACTATGTGCATTATTACCATACATTTGAAATCCTTTTCATGTCTCTTAATTATAATTTTATTTACTAATTACATCGGCATCTTCAATATATTGTTTAGCCATTTACTCTAAAATCAAGTCAAAATTTACAACTTTACTAATTATTATTATTATTATCCGCTGCTACTATCTCAGAGAACATTGATGATGCAGAATTATATTTATTTATCATTAGGTCATATGCAGCAAATTGTTTTTTAAGTATTTCATATCTTGCATCTAAGCGCTCAGTAGCTGTTATTTTTCTATCTTCTAAATCTGAGATACGATCCACTATTGAAGTACTAAATTGATTAAGAGTAGCATTGTACTCTGTGTATCCCTCTACAATTGCCGACATTTCTGTGAACACCCCATCCACTTCCGTAGTACTTGCATCACTATTTGTAAATGTTCCACCTGAGAAAAATGCTTCTATATTTTTAGAATTATCATCCATAGTACTATTGAGAACATCTTTATCGAGGGTCATTCTTCCATCTCTATCTACATCAAATCCAAAATCAGCCATTCTCCCAACACCCCCTCCAACACTACCAAACATACTTTCAATAGCTCTTTTCATGTTCTTTATAGTGCTCTCTGATGAGAAAATTCCTTTGTCCGAATCAGCACTCGGTTTGGTCATCCTATCTAGTTCAGCAATAGATGAGTTGTACTTCTCAACAAAAGAGTCTAGTTTCGTCATAATATTATCACGGTTTTGGGATACACTAACAACTGATGTCCCGGTCTCTTTGAGTGTAATGTCTAGACCAGAAATTAAGTCCTCTACTCTGTTACTACTTCTTGAAATAGCTTGACCATTAAATGTAAATTCAGCATCTACTCCAGACTGTATGGCTGTCATAGCGGTAGTTAGATTTACTCCACCTGCAGTTGTCCCACCATCATCTGATAAGAATCCACTTGTATCAGCAAGAGTTATATCTTGGTTTGTACCCGTATCTACAGAACTGATAAAAAGACGAAACTCTCCACTATTTATCTGAACTATAGTTGCATCTACCTTATCACCTGCTTCTTCGTTAATTAATGCTTTCAAGTCTTTTAGAGTAGTGGTTGTGTCATAAGCTATACTGAATGCTTCACCATCAACATTCAACTCCATTGTACCCGCAGCAGTTGCGACCAATATGTCTTCAGAAGCAAATGCACCCGACTCTTCTATTTGCTTAGTTGCTAAAACATTAACACTTAAAGTAAAATCCTGAATATCCGTATTTGCGGCGGCTATTACTTCAGCCGCTGTACCACTCACTTCTGTCACACGCTCATCATAAAGTGACTGACTTTTAACATCATTGATGATATCAATAAAATTTGTCATAGATGCATCTATAACATCCATCGCATCTTTTTTGTCATTCTCATTTGCAATATCCAATGTAATTGGCTCTATCTGTCCAGCCTCATCAGCCTCTCTTAACTGATCTAATACATCTTGTGTTAGTATACTTGAGCCAACACCTAGAGAACTGATACCCATAATAAATCCTTCAAATAATAATATCTACTATAAAATATAAATCGGCTATTCATCAAAAACATTTAATGTTAACTCAACTACTATGGTACTATTATTGCTTTTAGATTAAAAAAAAATGGAATTATTATATGTTAACAAATAAAAATATACTTATCACAGGTGGAACAGGTAGTTTCGGAAAGCAGTTTGTTCGTACAATTCTAAAAAACTATAAACCAAATAAGATTATAATATATTCAAGAGATGAATTAAAACAGTTTGAAATGGCACAAAAATTTAATGACTCTTGTATGAGATACTTTATTGGTGACATTAGAGACTTACCGCGTTTACAAAAGGCGATGGTTGGGGTGGACTATGTTGTTCATGCTGCTGCACTAAAACATGTTCCAATAGCTGAGTATAATCCTATGGAATGTATAAAGACAAATGTTATGGGTGCTCAAAATGTCATTGATGCATGTATTGCAAATGAAGTAAAATATACTATTGCACTCTCAACAGATAAAGCTGCATCTCCAGCAAACTTATATGGTGCATCTAAACTAGTATCAGACAAGCTATTTGTTGCTGCAAACAACCTTACCGGTTCACATGAGATAAAATTCTCAGTAGTAAGGTATGGAAATGTTCTAGGTTCTCGTGGTTCCGTAATACCTTTCTTTGAAAAACTTATTGCAGGGGGTGCTACAGCTTTACCTATCACTGAACCAAATATGACAAGATTTTGGATTACCCTCCAAGATGGTGTCGATTTCGTACTTAAAAATTTTAAACGTATGCAGGGTGGGGAAATATTTGTTCCAAAAATTCCATCTATGAAGATGACTGAACTAGCCTATGCAATAGCACCAAACATGAAACAAGAAGTGATAGGAATCCGTCCAGGAGAGAAACTTCATGAGCTTATGTGTCCTGTTGATGACTCCCATATTACACTAGAATTTTACGATCACTTTGTTATAAAGCCAAGTATAACTTTTTCTTCGCCTATTGACTACTCAACCAATAGTATTGGAGAAAAAGGGGAGAGTGTCGGAGTTGGTTTTGAGTATAACTCAAGAGACAATGACCTCTGGCTCTCTCGCGAAGATCTACGAAGAAAAGTTCAAGAGACAAAAGATGAAGAAAATAAATGTCTAACTTAAGTTACTCGACACAACTGATAGAGGAAGATGATATTGCTGCAGTTGTTAAGGTTTTAGAAGGTAATTTTCTCGCACAGGGTCCAAAGGTTGCAGAGTTTGAACAATCGCTGTGCGACTATACTGGGGCAATGTATGCTGTCTGTTTTAATTCCGCAACTTCTGCACTTGCGGGTGCCTATAGTGTTAGTGGCATCACAAAAGGTGATGAAGTGATTACTACTCCCATTAGTTTTGTAACCACTTCAAATATGTTCGTTGACTTAGATGCTGTCCCTGTTTGGTGTGATGTCACGCTTAATGGCAATATCGATGCAGAAAAAATAGAATCACTCATAACACCTAAAACAAAGGCTATTGTTCCTGTTCATTTTTCAGGAAATCCTGTAGAGCTACAAAAGATTCACCTCCTAGCAAGAAAGCATAACTTGCTTGTTATAGAAGATGCTGCACATGCTCTAGGGTCATCCATAAATGGCAAAAAAATCGGTTCATTATCAGATATGACTCTGCTTAGCTTTCATGCTATAAAACCTATTACAACAAGTGAAGGTGGTGCTATTCTAACAGACAATAAAGAGTATGCCACTAAACTTCGTCTTTTTCGTTCACATGGTATAGTGAAAAAAGAGCTATGGAACTCAGATATGATAAGCATGGGATATAATTATCGTTTAACAGAAGTCGCTGCGGCACTTGGTATTTCCCAACTCAAAAAACTTGACAAATTTATAAATATTAGAAATGAAATAGCTGCATATTATGATAAAAGATTTAAAGATCAGAACTCCTTTCTCACTTTTGAAGTAAAACAAACACACCGTAGTGCAAGACATCTCTACCCTATCATTTTAAACTCGAAACTTCGCTCTAAAAAAGAGGCTATTTTCCAAGAGCTACAAAAGAGAGAACTCGGTGTTCAAGTTCATTATAAACCTATCTATCAAAACTCTTTTTACATAGAAAAATTTGGAAAAACTTTTCTACCTGTAGCTGAAGAATTTTACAAGGGTGAAATCTCCATACCTTGCCATCACAACATGACCCTTAATGATGCGGTATATGTTGCAGATACTCTTTTAGAAGTTCTAGTCTAATGACAAAAAATGCCATTGCGATAATTCCAGCTCGTGGCGGGAGTAAGCGAATACCACGAAAAAATATAAAAGATTTTTTTGGAAAACCACTTATAGCTTATAGTATTGAAGTGGCCCTTAAATCTGAACTTTTTAATAAGGTTATAGTCTCAACAGATGACGATGAAGTTGCAAAAATAGCTAGAGAGTGTGGAGCAGAAGTACCCTTCATTAGACCTAGTGAGCTTTCTGATGATTTTACAGGGACAGGCGAAGTTATACTACACACAGTAAAATATCTCCAAGACCAAGGAGAGAAATTTGACTATATATGTACACTATATGCAACCGCTCCTTTGTTGCAAGTGAAATACCTTATCGAAGGCTTCAACACACTCAAAAATAGTAATGCGCGACACTCTTTTAGTGCAACAAGTATGCCTTTCCCTATACAGAGAACATTTAAACTTACACATAGTGGAAGATGCCAAATGTTTACACCAGAACATTATATGACAAGAAGCCAAGATCTAGAAGAAGCATATCAAGATGCAGGACAGTTTTACTGGGAAAACATAAATATACAGAGTTCTGAAATTATATTTTCAAAAGATTCTATTCCTATAATTTTACCTAGACATTTAGTTCAAGATATAGACACCTTAGAAGATTGGAACAGAGCTGAAAAACTTTATGAGATTTATCTCTTCGAAGGAAGATTAGCCAACAGAGGTAAGACAGTTGATTATCATAACAAAAAAGATTAAAAATGTCAGAAATTAAAAATATACTTTTTAGAGCAGACTCTTCTTCAACTCTCGGTACTGGTCATATAATGCGCGATTTAGTTTTAGCTAGTCAGTATCAAAATGCAACTATTACTTTCGCTGTTCAAAATTTAGTCGGTAACATAAATTATAAGATTTTAGAAGCTGGATACAAGATAAAAATCTTAAAATCAAATGATATCAAAGAACTTCATAAACTCATTGTCAAATTAAATATTGATATGATAGTTATAGACCATTATGGAATTAATTACAGCTATGAAAAAAACTTAAAACTTAAAAACTCATCATTAAAGATTTTCAGTCTTGATGATACTTATAAAAAACATTATTGCGATATACTCTTAAACCATAATATTAGTGGAGATAAAAAGAGGTACAATGGTTTAGTACCAAAATATTGCGAAGTGAGAGCAGGCAGTAAATATACCCTGCTAAGAGATGAGTTCATTAAAGAGAAGAAAAAACTCTATAAACAAAACAAGAAAAAAACTATTTTTCTGTCTATAGGTGGATCAGATCATAGTAATATAAATATTAAAATTTTAGAAGTTCTCCAAAAGTTTAAAAACTTAAAAGTTAATTTACTTACAACATATGCAAATGCAAATCTTCAAAGACTTAAAAACTATACTAAAAATAAAAAAAACATTAAGCTACACGTTAACTCATCTAGTGTTGCACGACTAATGAGAAAAAGTGATTTTGGAATCATAACACCTAGTGTAACAGCTAATGAAGCTTACTTTTTGCAACTTCCTTTTATGCTTGTAAAAACAGCCGATAATCAAGAAGACCTATATACATTTCTTAAATTAAAACACTATGCAACAATTAAAAAAATCAACTATAAAAAACTCACTCGTCTACTAAAAAAGACATTAAAGCAGCTTTAATGAAGAATACTCAACTTCTCAACTTTACTCAACTTTCTAAACAAGAGCTAGAAATGACACATAACTGGAGGAATACAAAGAGTGTTCAGAAATTTATGTTAAACCCTTTAGATATCTCTCTAAAGTCACACTTAGACTTTGTTTCATCACTTAACAATAGAGATGATAAACTTTACTTTTTAGTAAAATATGAAAATAATTATATTGGTGTTATTGACTTTACTCAGATTAAAGGTAAGGGTTGCATGCTTGGTCTTTACAAAAATCCTCAAACCCATAATGTAGGGGATATTCTTTTAAATATCATTAGCGAGTATGCCTTTGATACCCTCAAGTTAGCTATAATTGGTGCTGAAGTATTTTCAGATAATACACAAGCGATTATGCTCTATAAACGACACAGCTTTCAAGAGAAAAGTAGAAAAAACTTAGAAACAAGAGAACTAATATACATGGAGCTAAAAAATGAAGATTAGCAAGTTTGATTTAGAAAATGATGGTGTATATATTATTGCTGAACTAAGTGCAAATCATGGTGGAGAAATCTCTATAGCAAAAGAAACTATAAAAGCAGCCCACGAGATTGGGGCCAATGCAATCAAACTTCAAACCTATACAGCCGATACACTAACACTCAACAGCGACAAAGAGGATTTTATTATTAAAGGCGGCACACTCTGGGATGATAAAAAACTTTATGATTTATACAAAGAGGCCGCTCTCTCTTGGGAGTGGCATAAAGATCTTTTTGAATATGCTAAAAAAATTGGAATAGATATTTTTTCTTCCCCTTTTGATAAATCAGCTGTTGATTTTCTTGAACAGCTTAACCCTTCGGCTTATAAAATAGCATCTTTTGAAATTACAGACTATGAACTTATCCGATATACTGCATCTAAAATGAAACCTATCATCATATCGACAGGTATTGCAACTATAGACGAAATACAAGATGCTGTTGCTATATGCAAAAAAGTAGGGAATAACAATATCATACTTTTAAAATGTACAAGTGCCTATCCTGCAGCACTTGAAGATGCCAATCTTTTAAGCATCCCGAACCTAGCTCAAACCTTCGGGGTTATAAGTGGTTTTTCTGACCATACTCTTGGAGTTACTGCACCAGTTGTTGCTGCGGCACTAGGTGCTAAAGTGATAGAAAAACATTTTATACTAGACAAATCTCTCGGTGGTCCTGATGCTGCTTTTTCTTTGGATAAAGAAGAGTTTTCACAGATGATACAAGCTATTAGAGATACTGAAAAACTACTTGGTAAAGTTGACTATAGTGTTGATGAAAAAAAGAAACAAAATAGACAATTTGCAAGAAGTCTTTATGTTGCCAAAGATATAAAAAAGGGTGAGGTTTTTACTGAGGAAAACATACGAAGTGTTAGACCTGGTCATGGTCTTCATCCAAAATATTTAAATGACTTTCTTGGTAAGACTGCAAAACATGACATAAAGTTTGCAAACAGACTACAAATGACAGATAAGGAGTAATTATATGCAACAAACACAACAACTACAGGAACTTTTAAAAGAGATGAGTAAACAGTCATCTCTTTACAAACCAACTACATTCTGGCAAGAAGCATCTAAAATTATTAGTGATGAACTTAATGCTAAAGATATAAAATACTTTAGAGCATTTGATTCATCTTTAAGTATGTTTGCACCAACATATGCTTTTCCTTATTATCTCAAAAACAAATCAAAATTTGAACCAGTGCAGAATCTTTTAGAGAAAACAACTGATGACATTAAATCTAAGATAAAACTCACTAATACAATTACAGGGAAAGTGCAAGCATTTGCAGATTATAGAGTACTAAATGCTGGGAATATAGACTCCCCTCCGTACACCGACAAAGTTTCTGAGAGCAATATTGGTACTCCACTTGAACAGTTTGAATTTGATGGTAGAAAATTTTCAAGATCATTTTTAAATTATCTTCTTGGCTTATCTTTCTTAAAGAAGCATTTAGACACAGAAGAAATTAAAACTGTATTTGAGATAGGTGGAGGTTACGGAACTTTAGGAGAGATACTACTCGGAGATTCACGTAACGATTGTTTTTATATAAATGCGGACATTCCACCTGTTGTCCATGTATCTAGTTATTATCTTAAAGAAATATTTGGGGAGTCAAATATTGCAACATTTGAGGAGTTAAAAGATCTAGATACGATTGATATTCAAAGCTTAAAGGTAAATTATAAAGCACTCAATATTCCATCATGGTTCACACCAAAATTACAGGGAAGTATTGACTTGTTTGTTAACTTCATCTCCTTTCAAGAGATGGAACCTGAAGTCGTAAAGAACTACTGTAAGCACGTAGATAGGCTCTCTCCAAAATATATCTTACTTAGGAATATAAAAGAGGGAAAAAGAAAACAAGATAAAGATTTTTTATATGGTGTAAAAGACCCTATTAAAGGTATAAACTATGATGAATACCTTTCAAACTATCGCCTTGTTACAACAGATGAAGCAATTTTTGGATTGAAAATGGAAGATGATTTTCATTCTCAGCTTAGACTATACAAAAAAATAAACACCTAGGGATAACACCAATGGAAATAGATATAAACACAATAATTGCAAAAAACTTTGAAGACAACATGAACTACTTTGAAGTGCATCACCCTAAAGTGTTTCAAAAATTAACTGAATTTGAAGTAGCAATTGATAAGGGATATCACACTCAACAATATACATTGAGCTATAAAAACTCTTCTTTTGATGTTTATGAAGAAAATAGCGAGTCTACTCTCTATCAGGGAAAAGAAATGGAGTATGCACAATGTGCAGCACAAAGTATCAACTTTAATGTGGATGAAGACACATTTGAGACTTTTCATAAACATAGTATCTCAGATAGCGACTTAGATATAATAACAAAAATAGAACCTTTTAGTCATGCAATGTATGGACATGCTCCAATTATGAATTATGCACAAAATATTTCTAAAAAAGAAATATCTTTAAAAAAAATTGAAAAATTTATTTTCTTTGGTACAGGACTTGGTACACATATCAGTACTATTAATAGTAAAATACTTTCTAAGTCTTATCTAATTATTGAAGACAATCTAGAACTATTCAGATTATCTGCAATGACAACGAACTACAAAAACTTATCACAAAATGCTCAATTATTCTTTTCTGTATTTGATGAAAGAGATGAGTTTCTACTTGTAGCTGAACAATTTTTAAACTATAAACCTTACTTTAACCACTATATCAAGTTTTTTCACATGCTAAACCATGAAAATCATAAAAAAGAACAGTTTCACTTAGCAACCTTGTTGCAATCACATCTTTCATTTTTTTACAATGACTTGCTCAACCAAGTACTTCAGCCACTAGAATACATTTCCAAAAATTATAAAATGCTAAAAAAAGGTGGTTCGTTATCAACAAATAACTTGAAAAATAAACCTTTTTTATTACTTGCTGCTGGTCCCTCATTACAAAAAAACATACATTGGCTCAAACAAAACCATCATAAGTTTTTCATTGTAGCCGTTTCGGTTACACTGCCATACTTGGAAAGTGAAAATATACATGTTGATATTATAACTCAACTAGATGCCCAACAAATTGCAATGCGCTATTTTGAACAAATAAAAGATATTAACTACTTTAAAGACTCAATTTGTTTATTTTCTGATAGAACTCACCCTGAAGTCATAAATCTATTTCAAAAAGAACAAGTATTTATGTTTGAGAATGGTACCAACTATACAAAAAACTCTCTCAAGCCAACTGCTCCCTGTGTTGGTTCTATTAGTTACCAATTACTTTTGTTACTTCAAGTTGATACACTCTACCTTCTTGGTCTAGACCTTAGCATTGACATGAGTACAGGACAAACACATTCCTCGTTTCACGAACATAAAAAACTGCAAGTACAAAAGGCTTCGAATGATTTAAGTATACTCAAGTTTAAAGAATCATTACTAGAAGTAGAGGGGAACCTTTCAAAAAAAGTTTTGACTACTCCTCACTTTTTTACTTCAATATACACAATCAATAATTCAACACGACTATTTAAAGGGGACACTGAAATCTATAATCTATCAGATGGTGCGATGCTACAAGATGTACCTGCTGCTAGCAATATTTCTATAAAAGAATCATCCCCTAACATATCCCAACTCACAAGTGCCCTTAATAAAAACATTCAGGAGAACTTCACAAAAGAAGAAATTCTTACACTTAAGAAGAAATTAGCTATTTATAAATTATACAAAGATAATATATCTCAAATTGCCTCAACAAACTATGTATCACATCAACTATACTTAGATGATATCTCTAAGCTCTATGAGCGTATTAGTACATATGAAACAACTTCCTCTGAGCTCAACAATGTATTAAATACATATTTACGTTATGTAATGAGCTATATTTTCAACTTTTTTAACACAAATGAATATTTATCTAGTAATATTTCACACTTTAATATACTGTTATCATCTCACTTGATTGAGATAATTGACTTTTATACTCAAACAGTACAAGAAAGCCTAAAACACGAGGAAAGTAAATGAAAAGTATTGAAGAAAAAGCCCTTCACACATATGAAAAAAACATGAGTTATCTTCTAGATTCACATCCAGATATACATAAAATAGTAAGTTCCATAAGCACTACAACTTATGCCTTGGATTATCTCGAAGAATATTTTGATGTCAAAGAGTTACACACAAATCGCTATCTTTATGCAGGTAATAGTAGCAATATTTCTAAACAATTAACAGATAGAATAAATAATTCTAAAAGTACTTCTTGTTTTGAGGGATTCCCACTTTATTATATTACAAATCAACATAGAGAAAATATAAGTGAAATGAATAATACAATCAAAGGTGTTTTACCTATTATGGAATACTATATTGATAATGTTCACCATTTAAATTTAGAAACTATGAAGAAAATCGAAAAGTACATTTTCATTGGGGTAGGATTAGGCATGCATATAGAGCTAACGCATGAGAAGTTAAATGCCCATCAATACTTCATCATTGAAGATGATATTGAGTTATTTCGTCTTTCATTATTTACTACAGACTATGCTAAAATTTCGAAGAATTCTAATATCTACTTTTCTATAAATGATAATGAAAATATTTTTACAAATAAATTTCGAGTTTTTCTGGAGCATACCTTCCACCTGAATAGATTTCTCAAATATACACATTTCCCGGCACATGATACAAGCAAAATTAAACTCATTCAAAATGCACTCTCTTCAAACGACTTTGCAGTCTTTGGATATAATGCTTCTTTATCGAAATTTATTCGGCCCTTAGAGCATATCAATGATGGATATAATAACCTAAATGTTTCTAAGCACTTAGAAGATAAACTTTTTTTTGAGAAACCCGTACTTTTATTAGCTTCTGGTCCATCATTATTAAAAAATATAGCACTGGTACAGAAAAATCAGGGCAAGTTTATTATTATTGCTGTTGCTTCTTCTCTAAAAATCTTACATAAACACAATATTCGACCAGATATTGTCACACATATTGATGGTTTTAATGCTTCATATAGCTTATTTGAAGGCTTTAATGCTAAAGAGTTCCTCCAGGATACTATCGCAATTTTTGGTCCATTCACACCAACAAATTTGAAAATCAACTTTCAAAAACAAAATATATTTTTTTATGAAGAAGGAACTTCTTATTTCAAAGACTCCGGGAATCTTCAAGGCTCATGTATAGGGTCCTTAACTCTTGCATTATCTTTGCTACTAAATACAAAAGAACTTTTTCTGCTAGGTTTAGACCTAGCATTTGATCAAGAAACTGGAGCAACACATTCCAAGGACCATGTAACAAAGACAGTTGTTAATCTTGACAACAAAGAAAGTATTTCTCAAACGATGGGTCTTCGTGTAAATATTTTTCCAATTCCGGGAAATTTCACAGATACCGTATACACCTCATCTCTATTTTATCTTTCAGTTCAGGCTATATTTAACCTTATTAATAATTATAAAACGAAAGAACAGCATATCTACAATCTCAACGATGGGGCAAAACTAAGGTTAACGATTCCTACAAAAATAGAAAGTTTAGATTTTAATAACTTTAAAGAAATAAACAAAAAAGATTTGCACTTTGACATTGAAAAGCTCTTAAGCTCTCATTCTTTTAAAGATTTAAGTAAAGAAGATGAAGTATCAATAAAAGAGAGACTAAAGCATTCCAAAACAATCAAAAAGTATCTTCTAAAGTACAAAAAAAATGTAAAGTATTCTGATACTAATAAATACCTCTACAACTTGCTAGCACTAGAGTTGAAAATTATAGAACGGTTTGACAGAGAATCATCAAATTTGGCTTCTGTGTACGATAGCTTTTTTAAATATATTCTTCCAATAGTTTTTGATTTCTTCAATACAGAGGGTATTAAAAATGAAAAAAAACATCTTAGAGACATGGATATATTTATCCAAAATGCATTATTCGATATCGTAAATATTTATGAAGGAGCTTTTGAGAGTTTTATTGAAAAAAGGTTGTAAATCACAAGAAAGGCTTTAACCCCTCTTATGATAAAAAATATAGTGCCTAAGCAACCTCGTAATGAATCTACTGAAGTAGACGCATTACATTTTGTTGAACAGAGTTAGCTTGACTCATCGCATAAGATCCAGACTGAGCTAAGATATTATGTTTTGCAAAGTTTGCACTCTCTGCTGCAAAATCAACATCTCTAATATTTGATTCAGCTGCAGCTATATTTACTTGAGATACAGAAATATTTCTAACAGTTGATTCAAGTTTATTTTGAGCAGCACCTATTGTTGCACGTAAGCCATCAACAGCTTTGATACCTGCATCCATAGTACTAATAGTAACTTCAGCCTTTGTTAAAGTAGTTACCTCAAATGTTGTCGAAGCACCAACTAAATTTGTTACAGTTGCTGTAGCAATTTGCACACTTTGTGATTCACCAGCATATGCACCTGTATGGAAAGTAAAGGTACCTGAACCTCCAGTACCCCCACTAGCATCTAATAAGTTAATACCATTAAATTTTGTAGTTGATACAATATCATCTGCTGCTTCCATCAATGATGTGATTTCTTGAGAAATAAATCCACGTGAATCAGTATCTTGAGTATCATTTGTTGCTTGTGTAGCCAATACACGAACTCTTTGAAGGATGTTTCCAAACTCTTCTAAGGCTCCATCAGCAGTCTGAAGAAGACCGATACCATCATTAGAATTCTTAATCGCTTGGCCAAGACCTTGTGACTGAGAAGAAAGTTTGTTAGCAATTGCAAGACCAGCTGAATCATCAGCAGCTTTATTGATTCTTAAACCTGAAGAAAGTGAGTTAAGACTTTTATCAAGTCCAACATTATTTCTTGTAGCATTCATATGTGCATTCATAGCACCGACGTTTGTGTTAATTCTAAATCCCATAATAAATCCTTTTTGGGTAGAGCCTTTCGCTCTGGTTAATTTTTAATCTTTCCGGCTTCCTTGCCTTTTAGATGTTAATAGAATCGGCACTACAAAAAATTACTTTAGTAAATTTGCAAATTCTTTTAAATTTGGCTTATTATCTTCAATAGAGTTATAATAGCCTAAGCAGACGAAAGGATTATTTATGCATATTATATCCGCAACAGAGATTAAGCAAAATTCAGAGATAAACCATATGTAGTAGTAATGGACTATGAAAAATATATAAAAATAAATAGTACAAATGATGAATGGGTATTTTGGTCAGATAATGAAATAGATAACTTTTCAAAAATAGTCATCGGTCTCTCTAATAATAACTTTGATGATGAAGATGAGGACTATTGTAAATGGTAGGTCATATCTATTTTATCTCTATGCCCTACTCTGACTTTACAAAAGTCAAAGCTAGACCTATTTTAGTTTATAAGGCCATAGATAAGAGTGACTATTTAGTTTTGCCACTTACTAGTAACCTCAAAAGAGATGGCATCATCATAAAAGCCGATGACATCCTGGATGGAAGTATAAAAAAGGAGTCTGTACTTATAGTTCCAAAATTGACTGCCGTTGATGCAAGCTTACTCATGGGATCAAGATTTATTGCATCACTAAAAAAAGAAAGTTTTTCTAAAGTTAAAAAAGAGTTATCTGCTCGCCTAGAATGCTCGTGATATATTTTATTTAATCTTTTTTTGATACACTTTCGAACTTAAAACAACTATACTACTTATATAGGAAAACTATTTTGGATTTAATAATTGTCGAGTCACCAGCTAAAGCTAAGACTATAAAGAACTTTTTGGGCAAGGGCTATGAAGTTATCGCTTCTAAAGGTCATATTCGTGATTTACCTAAGTCGCGTTTTGGAATCACACTTGATGAAGAGACTTCTCAACTTGTCCCTACTTACTCCGTAGCAAAAGAAAACGCAGCTATCGTCAAAGAGATTAAGGCTTTAGCAAAAAAAGCAGAGATCATCTATATCGCGACCGATGAGGACCGCGAGGGTGAAGCTATTGGATGGCATATTGCCCATGCTATTAAAAAAGACCCTGCAGAGCTTCCTCGTATAGTCTTTCATGAGATAACAAAAACTGCTATCAAGCATGCTCTTGAATCTGCTCGTACACTAGATATGGACATGGTAAATGCACAGCAAGCTCGTCGTATGCTTGACCGTGTTGTGGGCTATAAACTCTCACCTCTACTAGCATCTAAAATCCAAAAGGGTCTTTCAGGTGGTCGTGTTCAGTCATCTACTCTAAAACTCGTAGTAGAACGTGAACGCGAGATCAAAGCTTTTATTCCTGTTGAGTTTTGGACTATTGACACTGCGTTTACAAAAGACATAGAAGCTGCACTCATCTTGCATAAGGGCGAGAAAATTACTAAGATGTCTATAGAAAACAAAGCACAGGCTGAAGCTATCACTTCAAGTGCATCTGCTGACAACTATATTATAAGTAAAATAGAAACGAAACAGAGAAAGTCTTCTACTCCTCCACCATTTATGACTTCTACTCTTCAGCAGACAGCTTCATCTAAACTAGGCTTTACTCCTAAGAAAACGATGATGGTTGCACAGTCTTTGTATGAGGGTGTAAAAACACCAGATGGAACTTCAGGTGTTATAACTTACATGAGAACGGATTCACTTAACCTTGCTGGCGAAGCTGTAATAGCTGTTCGTGGTATCATTGAAAGTAGATTTGGTAAGAAATACTTACCCCAAGAACCAAAAGTTTATAACAAAAAGTCTAAGGGTGCTCAAGAAGCTCACGAGGCTATCCGTCCAACTATGCTTTCTTTTACTCCAGAAGTAGCACAGAGCTTCCTCAAAGCTGATGAGATTAAACTTTACCGTCTTATATATGAGCGTTTTATGGCTTGTCAGATGGAAGACGCACAGTTCGAACAACAAAGTATCATCTTTACTGGTGAAGAAAATGAGTACCGCGCAAGTGGTAGAAAGCTTATTTTTGATGGTTTTTACGCGGTAACTGGAGCTGAAGATAAAGATAAACTTCTTCCAGTGCTTACTAAAGGCGACAAGGCTGAGATACAAAGTATAAAACCAGAACAACACTTTACAGAACCACCTGCTCGTTACTCTGAAGCAAGTCTTATCAAAAAACTAGAGTCTGAAGGTGTTGGTCGTCCATCTACATATGCACCAACAGTTGCAACTTTAAGTAGTCGTACTTATGTGACTATAGAGAAGAAACAGATCATTCCTACTGAGATGGCGTTTACTGTTACAGAAATACTAGAAAAACACTTTGCAAACATAGTAGATATCTCTTTTACAGCAAACATGGAAGAAAAACTCGATGAAGTAAGTGAAGGTAATGAAGACTGGCAGAAACTTCTCGCTGACTTCTATACTCCTTTTATGAAACAAGTAGAAGAAGGAAAAGAAAACATAGTAAGTCTCAAACTAGCGAAACCTCTTGGAATAACTTGTCCAAAATGCGGAGAGTCAGAACTTCTACTACGAAGTGGACGTTTTGGAAACTTCATAGCTTGTAGTGGTTTTCCTAAGTGTAAGTACACTGAACAGTGCGATGAAGAGGGAAACAAGGTAGAAGAGAAAAAAGAGTTAAGCGAAGAGAAATGTGACAAATGTGGGAAAGATATGGTAGTTAAAAATGGTCGTAATGGTCAGTTTTTAGCATGTAGTGATTACCCTGATTGTAAAAACACAAAAAGTATTAATGTTGAAGAGCAAAACAGTGAAACGCCATGTCCAGACTGTGGTGGATCTATAAGTCTTAAAAACTCTCGTCGTGGGCCTTTTTGGGGTTGTAACAACTACCCTGATTGTAAGTTCATCTCAAAGTTTGAACCTACAACTATCAAGTGTAAAGAAAAAGGCTGTAAAGGTGTTTTAGCCCCTCGTACATACAGAAATAAAGAAGTATATGAGTGTGTAAAATGTAAGGCTCGTACTCCTAGAGAAGAAGAAACACCGGCAGTAGTAACAGAAGAAAAGCCAGCAGAATAATATGAAACTAGGAATACTCTCAGACACTCACTCTAAAGTCAAAAAGGCTTCGCGAGCCTTGGACCTACTCATAGACAATGGTGCCGAATTTATAGTTCATGCTGGAGACATAGTCGAGTATGAAGTACTAGAACTTCTTAAAAACTGCGGTAAACAGTATGTTGCAGTCTACGGGAACAACGATGCGCATCTTGCCCAGTATCATAATGACTACAACCTTGTACAAGAGCCTTACTACTTCAAGTATGCTAAAACAAAGTTTAAACTTATGCACCTGCCTTTTTATATGGCTCCTGATGCTGATGTAGTTATTTCAGGTCATACGCATGAATTTCATAGTGAATTTACAGGAGATACCCTCTTTTTAAATCCAGGTGAAGCTTGTGCAAGAAATAAACCTCTTTCAGAATGTGTAATGCTTGAAGTAAGTAAAAAAGAGCTTAAGGTTTCTTACTTTGTCAGAAAACCAAAAAAAGAGTTTCTCTTAAAAGAAGAATTTTTATATAAAAGGAATTTATAATGGATGAAAAAATATTTTTATGCTCAATTTGTAATATAAATAGTGGAACATGTAAGGAAGATTGTAAGTTCTGTTCTCAGAGTGTCCGTTATAAAGCAGACATAGATAGATACAAACAAAAAGATATAAAACTCATTCAAGAAGAAGCAATTACTGCACGAGATAACGGTGCCTTAGGTTTTTGTTTAGTTACTGCAACTAAGGGTTTAACTCCTAAAAGTTTAGAGTTCGTTTGCACTGTAGCTAAGGCAGTTTTAGAAGTAGCACCAAACCTGCGTTTAATAGCGTGTAACGGAACAGCTTCACTCGAACAACTCCTTACTCTTAAAGCAGCGGGTATAAAAGCATATAATCACAACCTTGAGACAAGTGAAGCTTTTTACTCCGAGATCTGTACAACACACCCTTGGAGTGAACGCTACGAGACATGTCAAAATGTTAACAAGTCAGGTTTAGTTCTTATAAGTGGTGGTATTTTTGGTCTTGGTGAAACACAAGCGGATAGAGAAAGCATGTTAGCATCTCTTGTTTCGCTTAACCCAACTTCTGTTCCTATAAACTTTTATCACCACAATGAAGCTCTTGACCTTACCCCAAATTCTCTTAGTATAGAAGAAGGCCTAGAACTCATACAACTAACTCGAAACACACTTCCAAACGCAGAAAGAATTATGGTTGCGGGTGGACGTGAGCTTATGTTTGGGGAACGTCAAAATGAGATTTTTAGTCATGGTGCAAATTCTATAGTTATTGGCAACTATCTTACCACTTCAGGTAGACTAATGAGTAAAGATTTAGATATGTTAAAAGATTTAGACTTAGAAGTAGCAAAAAAAGTACAATAGGAGAAATAAAATATGAATGATAATATCGCACTTATTACGACAATATCGCTCATTATTATATTTTCTCCATTTTTTGCGAAATTTTTAAAACTTCCTACAACACCTATAGAAATCATTCTTGGTTCTGTGCTTGGATATGCTGGATTTATTCATTCAGAACACCTTTTTGACATCATTGCCGAACTGGGATTTTTGTATCTTATGTTTATTGCAGGTACTGAGATTAATCTCAAAAATGTTCTACAAACCTCCTCAACAATTATAAAAAAAGTTGTTATTTACCTAATATTTCTTTATAGTTTTTCCATTATATTTTCCATACACTTTCAGCTTGGTAAAATATTTATGGTGCTTCTACCACTTATCTCCGTTGGCCTTGTCGCAACCCTCTCAAAAGAGTATGGAAAGACCCCTTGGCTTAGTCTTTCTATGACTGTTGGAGGGATTGGAGAAGTCGCTAGTATTGTTATTCTTACCATTACCTCAGCGGCACTCGAGTCAGGCATAGGAATTGGACTTTTTCAAACTATTTTAGCACTCATCGCGTTTTTAGTTTTTATGTTCTTACTCTTTCGCGCGATGCAGCTCCTTTTTTGGTGGTACCCAGTTCTCTCAACCATACTGATGCCTCATGAAGACAACAAAGAACAAGATATACGATTAAGTATGGGAATCTTTTTTCTTCTCATAGGGGCTATGCTTTATCTCCACCTAGAGCTAGCTTTTGGTGCCTTTTTAGCTGGAATATTTATCCCTACATTTTTTGAACACAAGCATGAACTTCCAGAAAAACTTGCCTCTTATGGTTTTGGATTTTTAATTCCTATATTTTTCATTCACATTGGGAGTTCTTTTAACCTTGATGCACTATTTATGACTGGACTCATTGAGAAAGCTCTTACTATCACCGCTGTTATGATTATAATGCGTATCATCGCATCTTTAGTTTTTATACAAGAGTTGGGGGTGAGGGGAGCTATTCTTATGGGGCTTTCTCACTCTATGCCGCTAACACTTCTTATAGCAATGGCTACTCTCGCATTTACAGCGGACTCAATAGATAAACTACATTACTTTGCATTCATCTTAGCGGCACTGTTTCAAGTCATCAGTGTTATGATAGTCATCAAAGTCATTCATATTTTTAAACAAAAAACTGTGAGCCAATAATGGCTAGATCAGTTCTACTTCAACTCGCTCGTGATTCCATAGAAGAAGTCATACAGGCTGAAAATAAAATAGATTCTAAAGCTCTTCTCCTCGAACATCCCTTACTTAATGAAAAAATCGAAGTAACTGTACAGATATATATAAAGGGTGAATGCAAGCACTCTTTTAGTACAAACAATTCACTAGACTCTCTCTTAAAAAACATCATCATTGCTGCAAAAAAAGCTGCCTTTAGTGACAAAGAAAACTGCTTGTCTACAGCCCAATATCTACACTGCGAATTAGCACTCACTCTAAAAACACCTGATGGAGAAATGAGTGAGAGAGACTCAGCTCTTATTATCTAGATATGCTTAGAAATCTCTAAGCTAGTTTTTGGGGAAATGTCATCATAAACTTTTGAAGTTTTGGTGCAATAACCACCTGACAATAGCCCTGATTTTTATTTAAATTATAATAATCTTGATGATACCCTTCTGCTGGATACACTTCAGGTAGAGCACTTACTTCAGTCACTATCGCATCACTAAATGAAGCTTGGTTTCTTTTAATTGCATCATTTATAATAACTTCTTCTTGTGTATGTGCATAGTAGACCACTGAACGGTACTGTGTTCCTCTATCTCCTCCTTGTGCATTTAAAGTAGTTGGATCATGGATAACAAAAAATATATCGAGTAAATCACTCAAAGTAATTACATCGGCATCATACTTTATATCTACTATCTCTGCATAACCACTTACTCCAGTGCAAATCATCTCATAGTTTGGGTTTGGTCTATTACCACCTGCATAACCACTTGCAACACTTATAACACCTTTCACATTTTTATAAACTGCTTCTGTACACCAAAAACACCCACCACCAAGTACAACTCTTTGCATTGCCATGATTAACTCCTATTTTATTTAATTGTAGAGATTATTACACAATAGCATTAATTAAGATAATAAATAATTCTTTATCTTAGAAAATTAAGCATTAACACAAATAAAAAGGCTTATACTTCCTATAAAGTCACGTATCTAAGGAACTATTATAAAACGCTACAAATGTCCAACTTGTAACTATATTTATGACCCAGAAACAGGAGACCCTGATGCAGGTTTTCCTCCAGGAACTGCCTTTGAAGACTTGCCTGATGACTGGGTTTGTCCTGATTGCGGGGAAGCGAAGTCGGAGTTTGAACTTATTGATGAATAAAGAGAATTTTTCATGCCCTTAATTGATGATGTAACATTTTATTCTAGTGCAATTAAAAAGCATGGAATAACTGCCAAAGGTGTTAACTGGGCTTCAAAGGAAAATCAACTTCTTCGTTTTAAGATGATTCTTGATTTTCTACCAAAAGATTTAACTGACTTTACTATTGTTGATGCAGGTTGTGGTTTTGGAGACTTTTATCATTATTTACTCAAGAAAAAAAGAGTTCCAAAAAAGTACATCGGCATTGATTCGCTCACAGATATGCACTCTATCGCTTCAAACGCAACAGGTCAAGAAATTATTCATGCTAATATATGTACCCAACAACTTCCAACAGCGGATTATTATATCTGCAGTGGTGCGCTAAATGTTCTGACACCATTTGAGTCCTACCAGTTCATACAAAACTGTTATGCATCTTCTAGAGTTGGCTTTATTTTCAATGCCTTATATGGTGAAACAGAGAGTGAAACATACAATTATATAAAACCCTCTCAACTAAAAGACATGCTCCTCACCCTCAATGTTACAACAAAGCGAGAAGCAAAAGACTACATCCAAAATGATATCACTCTAGGCTTTTATAGATAATGTGTGGTATATTTGGAATAGTTGGTGCATATAACGATACTACTGCTAAAGATGCGCTGTCGCGTTTAGCACACCGTGGACCAGACAATTGTGGCATCATCCAAAAAGAAAACCTCTTTTTTGCACACCAGCGTTTGAGTATACAAGACACTCATCACAGTGCACATCAGCCATTACAGCATAAAAACATTTTACTCTCTTTTAATGGAGAAATATACAACTTCAAAGAACTCAAAAAAGAGTTGGGGTACGACTACCAAACACAAAGTGATAGTGAAGTTATCATAGCCGCTTATCTTAAATGGGGAGTTGATTTTGTCCAGCATTTACGAGGGATGTTCGCAATAGCACTCCTCGACAATGACACCTTATACCTTTTTCGTGATAGACTTGGTAAGAAACCACTTTTCTATCTTCACAATAGCTCTTTTGTTTTTGCATCTGAGATAAAAGCATTGACTCCATTTTTAGCGAAGAAAGAACTTGATGATGATGCCCTCCTCTCTTATCTCTCATTTTTAGCACCAACACCTCCTTATACATTTTATAAAGGCATAAAAAAGTTAGCTGCAGGTGAGTATTTAAAACTCAAGAACAATCAAGTCGAGATAAAAAGATATTATGACATCCATACTCCTCCAAATATTATCACCAATGCAGATGAAGCTATTTCTAAGTTGGAAGAAACTTTAAAAGAGTCTATTTCCCTGCGTTTAAGTTCTGATGTTCCAATGGCTTCACTCCTCTCAGGTGGAATAGACAGTGCCACGATAAACTACTATGCAAAAGAGTTTGGTAAGCCACTCCAAACTTATACTTTAGGGTATAAAGAGTTTAGTAAGTATGATGAGAGAGACAATGCAAGGGAGAGTGCTAAGCTCATAGGTCTAAACAACAAAGAAATTGAGATAGATGAACATCAGTTTATAAATGCGATGGATAGTGTTTTGGACTCACTCGATGAACCATTAAACGACCCCGCTTCCATACCTCTGTATCTTCTTTTTGGCGAGATTAAAAAAGATGGATATAAGGTTGTTCTTAGTGGTGAGGGAAGTGATGAACTCTTTTTAGGCTATCGAGAATATTTTGAGTACCTAGACATCCAAAAGACACAAGAACTTGCCCATAAAAGTTGGCTCAAAAACTACTTTAGAGCTAACTACTCTCAAAACCGTGAGTGGGAATGGTATAAACGTATCTTCGATGACACCCTACTCTTTCGTACTTCAGGAGAGAAATTTACAGACCTACAGAAAAACTTTCTTCTTAAACGAAATGTTAAAGATAATCAATCACTTAAATATCTTCAACCATATAGAGATAGATTTGATGCTTCAGAACATACAGATGAAAGTTCTTGGTACTCATACATTGACCTCAATCTTTTTCAGGCCGAGCACTTTTTAACAAAACTCGACCGGGTGAGTATGGCTCACTCCATAGAATCTCGCACCCCATTTTTAGACCATAAACTTGTAAACACTCTCTTTTCTCTTTCTCCAAAATTAAAGTATGAAGATGGTGTGACTAAGTCACTTCTCAAAAAAATAATGCAACCTCATCTAGATGAAAGTATACTCAAACGCAAGAAAAAAGGATTTTCTAATCCTTACATGGAGTATTTAGTAAACTCGGGTAAATTAGAACTCATTCATGAAGTGAATGAGCAGACTGGTTTCTTTAAACGCGATAAACTAGATGAATATGTCCAAGGAGCCTCAACAGGTAAGTTTAAACAACATGTTTGGGGATTATATGTCCTATCTTACTGGATCAAAAAGAATTTACTCTAGTTTATGCTAATATACACTACTACATAAAAGGCTCATAGTGATTCAAAAAATAAAAAAATATTCGACGACAAATACTCTTGTACTACTAGGAATTATTTTGGGAGCTCTCTTTGGAAGCTTTCTACCTGAAATAGCACTCCAGCAAAAAGTTATAGGAAGTGCTTTTGTGTACTTCTTAAAAATGCTTGTTGTCCCTCTTGTTTTTTCAAGCATTTATATTGCCATTTTAGGTTTAGGCTCTATAGAACATCTTAAAAATATGGGTCTAAAAACCATAGGACTTTATCTCCTTACAACGGCTATAGCTGTTCTAACAGCTATCATAGCGATGAATCTCTTTAATATCGGGGAGCAAGTAAGTAATGAAGGATTAGAATTTGCAAAGGCTGCGACTATTGCACCTTTCTCTTTTGAATCCATGATACTCTCATTTATCCCAACAAACATTTTTCATGCTCTTAGTAGCGGAGCCATGATGCAAATCATCGTTTTTGCTATTCTTTTTGGTATCGCCTCTTTATATCTCTCCCAAAAACAACAAGAGCCTTTAGTAAATCTCTTCACTTCTGTAAGCGAAGCTATGCTTAGGATGGCTGGGTGGGTCATCTTAATAACTCCCATTGGTGTTTTCTCACTTATCTCTTATGTTATTGCCGAACAAGGGATAGAAGTTATTTTTGGACTTTATAAATATGTCCTTCTTGTTGTGGGTGTAATCCTATTTCATGCACTATTTACACTTCCAGCAGTCCTTAGATTCTTTACAAAAGTAAATCCTTATAAATATCTATCCCTAGTAAGAGAGGCTCCAATTATGGCATTTTCTACAGCTTCATCGGCAGCAACTCTTCCAGTATCTCTGAGAGTTGTTGAAGAAATTGGTGGTGTTGAGAAAAAGAATGCCTCCTTTGTGCTTCCATTGGGAGCAACAGTTTCTATGGATGGTACTGCTGCTTATCTTACAGTTGCTGTACTCTATATAGCAAATCTAGCCGGAGTTGCTCTCTCATTTGGCGATCAGGTTCTCTTAGGAATTACTGTTGTTGCTTTAAGTGTAGGGGTTGCAGCACTTCCGAGTGCTTCACTTGTTATGATGGTAGTTATCCTTAACCAGATTGGGCTTCCTGTGGAGTATATGGCTCTCATTGTAGCTGTAGACAGAATCTTAGATATGTGTAGAACCTCACTTAATGTAACCTCTGATCTTATAATTACTAAAATTATAGATGAATCTGAAAAACGAAGATAGACTCTACTCATGGCTACTTGTTCTAGCCATGCTCTTTTGGGGTGGAGGCTGGACTGCACTTAAAATACTCACTATAAATATGCCAATGGATATCATTATATTTTGGCGTTTTTTTCTTATGAGTCTTGCGTTTATCCCTATTCTTTACTTTTTCAAAAAACCCATAATCCTTAATAGAGGTGCCCTAAAGTACATTTTTGGAAGTTCTGCACTCAACATTGCATTTATGGTTTCTTCATTTATTGCTGTAAAACATGGTCTAGCAGGTGCGGGAAGTGTCATCATAACCTCCCTATCTCCTCTTTTAACCTTTCTTATCGTTGCGCTACTTCTTAGTAAAGCTATACAAAAACATCAGTACATTGGTCTTTTTCTCGGGCTAGTAGGTGGTTTTGTGATTTTAGAATTAAATGATGTCGACCTTTTCTTACAGGGCTCAAATATCTACTTCGCCTTATCTGCTCTATTCTGGGCATTTGTGACTATATTCTCTCAACGCTCTCATGCATATATTCATCCCATTCACTACAGTTTTTTCATTTCTATTGTAGCTACTATCGCTGCGTTTATATATGCTTATGATTCTGATTTATTAAGTGTGTTTAATCAGGATTATGTATTTTGGTTAGCACTCGTTTATCTCGCTATTTTTGGTCAGACTATTGCCACAACTATCTTTTTTATGGCATCGGGAAAACTAGGGAGTCAAAGAACAAGTTCGTTTATGTTTTTAGTTCCAATATTTGCTCTTTTGACTGCTTGGCTAGTTCTTGATGAAAGTATCCAACTTCACATTGTTATAGGTGGGCTTATAAGTATAATCGCAGTATACTTTATTAACACAAAATTTGATTAAATGTTTAGTTCTCTGCTCTTTCTTTGCGTTTAAGTTTCATTTTTCTCTTTGCTAATTCACGCATATCTATTGTTGTATCACTTTCATCTACTATTTCAACACCTAAGATTGTTTCTACACAATCTTCAAGTGTTATGATTCCCTCTGTTTGATCATAGTTATCCATCACTAAAAACATATGATCTTTTTTGTTAATGAATCTATCTAATGCTTTACCCACTGGAACATTCTCATTTATGGAAAAAATATCTTTTTTGATACTGGCTAGTGTTACACTATCATCAACAAGTGCTTGCTTGAATATCTTTTTAGTAAGTACTAAACCTGTCACTTCCTCTATACTTCCATTAAAAACAGGAATACGAGAAAATCTAAAGATTTCTTCTTGAGTGTTAACAACTTCTTTTATTGTCATGCTCTCATCAATTCCAAAAACAACACTTCTAGGTGTCAACACCTCTGCAATTTTAATATTATTAAGATTTAAAATATTCTCTATTACATCTGATTCTTTCTCATCAATGACACCATCATCTTCACTTTGAAGCATACTCTCTAAGAGTTCCTCTTTAGTAAGTGAGTTTGCATCATCATTTCCATTTGAAATTTTATTGGTTACTGCTAAGGTCGTAAGTATAATCGGGTAAGTAATCCAGATAAGGATTCTTATAAACTGAGAAGCTAATGGTGCTAGCTTCTTCCAGTAAATTGCCCCTATAGTTTTTGGAATAATCTCAGAGAGAAATAAAATAGCAAATGTTAAAACAACAGAAACAATCACAACAGCATCATTTCCAAAAACTAAAGCAGCCTGAGCACCAACTGCAGCTGCACCAAGTGTATGTGCAATTGTATTTAGTATTAAAATTCCCGAGAGAGATTTATTTATGTTTTCTTTTTGCATTCGTAAGAGATGTCCGGCAGCGGGTCGTTCCCTTTCAAGAACAGCGATATAAGACATGTTAGTAGAAAGGAGTACCGACTCCAAAACAGAACAGAGAAATGATATTCCAACTGATAAGATAAAAAATAGTATTAAGAGACTCAATGTTTACAATTTCCTTAAAATAATATATATGTAGCGAGTGCCAGAAAACTAAAAAAACCTACAACATCTGTCACCGTTGTAAGTATAACTGTACTGCCTATGGCAGGATCTATGTCTAAACGCTTAAGTATAAGTGGTACAGATGCACCAAAAATACCAGCCATAAAAAGATTTATAAGCATGCTAAGTGCTATTACAACACCTAACATTCCCTTGTCATACCAGATTGTAGCTATAATTCCCACTATTATAGCGAAGAAGACTCCGTTTAATAGAGAGATTGTTACTTCTTTTTTGATTGTTCTCTTTGCATCACCAGTACTGATGTCCCCAAGAGCTAACTGCCGTACCACAACTGTTAGAGTTTGAGTCCCTGCATTACCGCCCATAGAGGCTACAATAGGCATTAATACAGCAAGAGCAACCATGTTTTGAAGTGTCTCAGAAAATATACCAATAACAGCTGAAGCAATGACCGCTGTCAAAAGATTAAAAAGAAGCCAAACGGCACGCTTTTTGCCTGCTAAAAATATTTCATCATCTTCTTCAGCTTCATCATCAACCCCAGCAAGGTTGTACATCTGTTCAGTTGCATGCTCGTTAATGATGTCATATATATCATCTGAAGTAATTCTACCCAGTAAAACACCGTAATCATTAACAATAGCCAAAACTGAGAGGTCATACTCTTCAAAAGTATGAACAACATCTTTAATGGGATCTGTATCTTTAGCAAATATAGGTTCGAAACTCTCATCAGAAGTATCGATATTTTCCTTTACTGTTTTAGTAAAGTCAAAAATTAATAGATCGTCTAGCCCAACTGCATATTCCAATCTATTATCTTTGTTTTTGATAAAAAGATTTTGTACATTCTCAATCGTATTTTCTTTACGTAATCTTGCAAATCTCTTTATTACATCTGTAACAATTTCATCTTTGTAGGCTGTAAAAAGCTCGAACTGCATATGAGAACCAGCTTCACTTTCGTCATAGTTATGAAGTCTGCGTATCTCTTTTTGATCATCTTCATGAAGTGTTTGAAATACTTCAAAAGCTTTTTCCTCATCAAGTTCGGTAAGCTCTTGCATAAACTCAGCCTGGTCATCAGACTCAAGTTCAGTTACAGCATGTGATATCTCATCTACACTTAAAGACTCTACTAAATCATCAAATAGTCTATCAGGAAGTGCTAATGCAACATCCCCGAGTAAATCTTTTGGGACAAGTGTTAGGGCTTGCGTAAATTCTTCATCATCAAATTCTTTAAGAATTTTTGCAATTTTTGAGGGATGTATCTCACTTAAATCGTGAGATTGAAGATACTCAGTTAGTTTATTCATTATAAACCTAATCGTACTTCATTAATTTGTTATATCGTATCATACTTCCAAGCTCTTTAATGTACTTTTTACCAATTTCTGAATATTTATCTAAGCCATTTATAATTATAAAAACATCATTACTGTCATATCTATACTCTCTAAAGTTTTTATATGCTCGTCCTCTTCCCATCACCTTATAATATTCTCTCACTGACTCTTCTAAAGATGAAAACTTGCGTAACCAAATAGTTTTAGTCCCACCACGTTTTTCACCAGCAGCTATACGAGGTTGGTTTTTATTTGAGCTCCACATTCCAAAGACATTATTTGCCTGTCTAAAAAACCTTGAAGTCGCCCATGCACTTTCCATAGCAGCTTGAGCAAGAACTATACTTGGGGAATGTGGTTTAAGTGCTTTTAAAAGTGCTTTATCGCTTGTGACTTTGTACTCTTTCTTTAAAACTTCAATTCTAGCTTGGTTTATGCCTAGTTTAAGGCTTGACTTCACATCTTGAAATTCAACTAATAATTCTTTATGTACTTTTTGTATGGGAGAAACCATTAGTGCAAAAAATCTTTCCTTTTTTACTTTTACAGTCATATTTTTTGGAATAACTGAAGCTTTATATAAAGGTTTTATCTCAAGTGCAAAAATATTTAAACTTATTAATAAACATAAAAATATATATCTCATCTTTGCTCCAAAATTATATTATTTACAGTAATGAAAATATATATCCATCAGCTATTTTCTTACTCTTATATCTATAGTAACCATCAAGTTCTATAACAACTCTGTAATATCCACTATGATTTCCTACTCGGACACGTGTTACTAAACCTTCATTCTTTACATTCTTTTCATAACTTCGTATATCTATTTCTCTTCTAAAGTCACATACAATTCTATGAGGTTTTACAAGAAGAAACTTTCTCAAAAGTTTATCTTTAGTTGTAATTTTAATTTCATTATCTTTACTATACAAAGATATAAATTTTAAAGTAGCTATCTTTACAAACTTCTTTGTTTTTATTTTTAGTGGCACTTTCTTTTTGTTAGATGCAGTGTCGTCAATATTTTGCGATAAGAAAAGAGGGATATGCCAGTCTATAGAATTTCCCAGAATCTCTTTTTTATCATGTATAGAACCATCTAAGTCTTTATAAGTAATAGTCATACTTTGGATTGTTCTTGCACTAGAAGGTAATGTAACAGCAACACGCTTCAATGGGGATAGTTTTTTCACCTGATTAGAAGTAATTATCATGTCCACTTCACCATCAGATGGGAAGAAAGGGTTCTCTCTGGCATCAACAAAACTAATTATAAATAATAAAAAGATAAAAAAACGTATCATTAAAAATCCTAATATTTGTATGAATTATTGTGCTGTAATCTCTTTTAACTCAAAATATTCACGCTGAAGTTCAGCATTATCTAGTTTAAGTCTATAGACTTCATCTTCAAGATAGCTTTTGTAATCTTGAAGTCCAAAAAGTACTTCTAAAGAACTTGTGCCATAAAGTAAAACACCTAGGTAAATTCCTAGAAATATCACTATAAAAAAAAGAAGGAAAAACTTACTTAAAGAGAGACCTAGATACCGTTGAGTTACACTCTCTGATGTATCTATCTCTTCAAGAAGTTCTTCTGTTTGCATAAAATTACTTAGTTAAAAAGTGCAGTGCCTAAGTACTCACCATATACAACTTCGTTTTCTATTTCAAGCAATCGGTTATACTTAGCAGTTCTCTCACCACGTGCAGTTGAACCTGTTTTAATTTGACCACAGTTAAGTGCTACAGCGAAGTCTGCAATAAATGCATCTTCACTCTCACCAGAACGGTGACTCATAACACAAGTATAACCATTACGTTGTGCTAAACGCACAGTAAGCATAGTCTCAGAAACTGAACCAATTTGGTTTGGTTTAATAAGAATTGAGTTAGCTATACCTTCATTAATACCTCTTGCTAATATGTTGGCATTTGTAACAAAAAGGTCATCCCCAACGATTTGAATCTTGTCACCAAGCTTCTCTGTCATTAGTTTAAAACCATCCCAATCATCTTCGTTAAGACCATCTTCTATAGAAACTATAGGGTATTTAGAACATAAATCAACATAATAATCAACTAACTCTGCAGAAGTAATTGTACGATTTTCAGACTCTAGTCTATAACCACCATCTTCTGCAAGAATTTCAGAAGCAGCTACATCTAAAGCGATTCCAATTTGTTCACCAGGCTTATATCCAGCTTTTTCAATTGCTTCCATAATAATTTGGATAGGCTCTTCATTTGAAGAAAGGTCTGGTGCAAAACCACCCTCATCACCTAGAGCAGTATTATGTTTTTTAGCTTTTAAAATACCTTTTAAAGTATGGTAAACTTCAGCAGATGCACGAAGACCTTCTGCAAAATCTTCAAATCCTACAGGAACAATCATGTATTCTTGAAAATCAACAGAGTTATCAGCATGGCTTCCACCATTAATGATGTTTAACATTGGTGTAGGAATTGTCATTGCGTTTGCACCACCAAGGTAACGGTAAAGTGGCATGCCAAGACTTTTAGCAGCACATCTTGCAACTGCCATAGAAACACCAAGAACTGCGTTAGCCCCAAGGTTTCCATAGTTCACAGTTCCATCAACTTCTTTCATGATAGCATCAACAACAGCTTGATTAAATGGAGATTGACCGATAAGAGCATCAGAAAGCTCGTTATTAACATGAGAAACCGCTTTTAAAACGCCTTTACCCATATAACGCTCATCACCATCACGAAGTTCTAATGCTTCGCGTTTACCAGTACTTGCGCCACTTGGTACTATTGCACTTTCGATCGTTCCATCACTTAACTCTACTGTTGCCTTAACTGTTGGATTACCACGTGAATCCATTACTTCTATCGCACTTACATTTTCTATGTACATCTATTACCCTTATTTTCAAATACCTAAAATGGTATAAAATATTATTAATTAGTGTAATTTTATCTAAATAATATTAAATCTTAGATATCTAGTATAATAAAGATATCTACTTAAGCATCGCTATCTGCATCAGAGTCAGCATCAGAATCATTTATTTCTGATACATCCATAACCATTACATCACTAATTCCCATTGCAACTTTGATTTTTTCTTCTATTTCCGCGGCTAGTGCTGGTTCATCTTTAAACTTTTGTTTAACATTTTCACGACCTTGACCAAGTTTTTTATCTTCATATGCAAACCATGCTCCAGCTTTATCGATAACATCAAGTTTCACACCGTAGTCAACTAGCTCACCCTCTTTAGAAATTCCTTCTCCAAACATAATGTCGAACTCTGCTTGACGGAATGGAGGTGCAACTTTATTTTTAATAACTTTTGCTTTAACACGGTTACCAATGTTATTTTCACCTTGCTTAAGTGCTGCAATTCTTCTCACGTCAATACGAACAGATGCATAAAACTTAAGTGCATTACCTCCGGTAGTAGTCTCAGGTGAACCATAACCCATCATTCCAATTTTCATACGAAGTTGATTGATAAATATAACTGTACAGCTCATTTTACTAAGAACACCCGTAAGTTTACGAAGTGCTTTTGACATTAGACGAGCTTGGACACCTACTTGCTGGTCTGTCATTTCACCTTCAAGTTCAACCTTTGGAGTAAGTGCTGCAACAGAATCGACAACTATTAAATCAACTGCTCCACTTCTTGCAATAGTTTCAACAATATCAAGAGCTTGTTCTCCATAGTCTGGTTGAGAAACTAGAAGATTCTCTACATCTACCCCAAGGTTTTTAGCATATAAAACATCAAGTGCATGCTCAGCATCAATAAATGCGCATACACCATCATTCTTTTGGCACTCAGCTGTAATTTGAAGTGCTAAAGTTGTTTTTCCAGAACTCTCAGGACCATATATTTCTATAACACGCCCTTGAGGAATACCACCTATGCCAAGTGCTAAGTCAAGTCCAATTGAACCTGTACTTATTGATTTCATCGGTTGGATGTCCTTGTCGCCAAGACGCATTAATGCACCTTTTCCAAAAGCTTTATCTATTTGTTTCATCGCTAAGTCTAATGATTTTTGTTTATTTGCATCCATCTTGGGCTCACTTGTTTTAATTTTTATAATTATATGTAATTTTTGATTATTATATTAAAAATATGTCAATTTGTTATATTTTTTATGGAATAAAATTTGAAGAATCTAAATATCTTGGAGGGAGAAATAAAAAAGAGAGTTTCCTCTCTTTTTTACAAAGGCATTATTTTGTTGTAATAGTACCAGTAATCGTTGTATAGTTCGTTGCTAACTCTGCTGGATTAATACCTGAGATACTAATAGTCACATTGTATGTTTTACCAGCCACTTTAAGGTGATCGTTCATTGCTGTAACTGCATCATTACCAGTACAACCGTTAATCGCAGTACAAGCATCAAACGAAAGATCTTCATTGGTTTGAGTTGTTCCAAACGTACCAGTATACTCTGAAGGTTCAGCACCATTAATTGTATCAGTTAAAATAATTGGTGCTGAACCAGGAATTCTTACTTTAGCACTAACATCATTATCTCCTGCTATCAAGACTAAATAATTAAGATTATCACCAAAAGTAGCATTAACTTCATCGCTCGAATCAGCAGCGTTAACAATATGAGCTGATAAAGTTATATTTTGATCTACAAAAGATTTTGTAATTGTTGCACCTGGAAGAACAATACTACTAAAATCAGCAAGAGTGCTAGTACTACTAACATCAACATCTGAAGTAAAAGTTCCAGTTGACGATAAACCTATGCTAAGGTTTCCAAGCTTAAGTGTTGAACCTAAAGTTAAAAGAGCCGGTGTACTTGTAACAGCTGTTTCAAGTTCAGTTACAGCTGCAGAGATATTAGCGTCTAGTGTAGTTGTATTTAAATCCGTACCAGTTGCGTCAAAAACAACTGGATCTCCGTCAGCATCAGTTGTCGCCGAATTTAGAGCATCCGTAGCAGTAGCACCACCATCACTTATCGCGATTATAACTTGTGTAATATCGGTAGTCTGATTTGGAGTTGAATCTACTATGTCTTTTAAAGCGTCAACAACGGTAGCAATGATTTCACATTTTGAGTCAATTGCCGTTTGCACACTTGGAGTCGTTACAGAAGCTGTGATAGCAGCTATATTTGGTACAGTCGAGTTATTTTCTATCAAACTAAGAGTAGACGTTGCATTAAGCTCAGTTGTAGCAGCTGATGATGCACCCGTTTTTTTGATAACCTTGATAGCTTCACCAAGAACCATTAACTGTATACTCTTAGCTCTTGTAGCATTATTGTCACTAGCAGCGCCGATAATGCTCGCAACTGGATTGAAATCTTTCACAACCGCTCTTAAAGCAGTTGCTTCAGCAGATTTACCCTGAGTAATAAAATCTTGAACGAGAGTTGTGAACTGAGAAATAATAGTGTCCTCACCATCAGCCCTCATTTCATAGTTTAAGGTATTATTTTCATCGGCTGAAGTGTAAACATTATCTCCATTAGTATCAACAATTGCATCACGTGGTACACTGATACTACACCCAGTAGCACTACTTAGTCCATTAAAAACCAAAACACCATTGTTTGTCATTACGTTAGTATCCGTTGAATACACCATGTTTCCACAAGTCATTGTCGCAGCAGTATTTATTTTTACAATATATCCATCTGCCGCAATCATTGAAAATGAACTTGAGCTTGAGCTTGAATCTGCTGAATCTTCAGTACCATCAGCACTACATCCAGAAAACATAGTTAGAGCTGTAAAAGATGCAGCCACTAGACCTAAAGTTATTTTATTTTTCATTTTATTCCTTTTTTTTAGCTAATTAAAGTGTAATATCAACCGATATAGTATCATACTTTTAAATACTTTTAACTTAAATTAATGCTTTTTTAGTATAATCTTAGTTATGAATTTAATGAAATACATATCTTTTCTCTTTATTACTTTGTTCTATGGTTGTGGCCCAAGTGGTGATTTAAGCATAGACTCATCAAACAATATTAGCATAAATCTTGATGCCAATCTAACCACTATAACCGTGGAAAGGGGTCCAGTGTTTATGGCAACAGTTAAGGATGCAAATGGTTTAGTGGCGTTAAATAGTAAATTTGGAATGTCAAATATTTATGAATTTAATGGTACCCCAAAAGCTCCGATTAGTGTTAGTGGGGGCTATATTGATATCAATAATAATTCAATACTTGATGAAAACGATACTAAACTAGATATAAACATGAGTTCTTATTCAAATATAGTCTCTCCCATAACCACATTGGTTGGAAACATTGATAATAATTCTACTATATATAACCATCTTATTAATAATTACGAGATAAACAAAAGCCAAATTTTTGACCTTGTACCCTCTAAAACTTCAAAAGATGTAATTATTTTGTCTAATGCAATTTATAAATCTTTGAGATCTAGTTTCGTATTTGCTTCTAGTGACTTTAATCAAAGTATTATCGACATAAACACTTCTTATGAACAAAGCTTTACACATATTACGGATTTAAAAGAATTATCAGTAGAGTTAGAAACTCAACTTATGACAGATTTAGGAATTGCACCGTTAAATAATAGTGATTTTTCAGATAATGATACTCTACTTAGTAGTAAATTCTATGTAGATGCTCTAGATTTAAATAACTCCTCTTTTATAAGAGTTAAGACAAAAGATGACAATATATCCGATATTTGGAATATGGCTCTAAATATTCAGGCAAACCAAACAATAGATAACTTTGATATAGCTGTACATATACTAAAGTCTACTGGAACTATTGGAAACATAATCGCCAAAGGTGTATGTCTAAAAGACAATAATATCACTCAAATATCTTCACTCACTTTCTTCGGTAAACAAGGGACTAGCACAGCAAGTACTACGTACTCCGCACAACATGAAATAACAAAAAATTCACTCTTTTTGATTCAAAACAAACTCTTGTTTAACCTAGGCTACATAATTAACAACCAAACAATAGTCGCTTCTTCTAAGTTTACAGATCCTGCGAATTACACTGTAAAAATATATGTAAACAAAGTTGATGTCAATGCTTCAGTTACTACAAATGTGGGGTCAATACAAACTGGATACAACAGTTATTACTATTTTGACATAGGATCTCAAGAAATTAATGGTACCTTAGAAATTCAATGAATAAAATAAAATTAATACTACTCATACTCTGCTATCAGCTATCTTTCGGGACAGAAACTATTTCTTATTCAAAAAATAGCATTCACGCTTTCTTGCCAAAAAATGGTGAAATCAGTTTAGGAATTGGGATGGAAATGATGAACTCCACCATCGATGTTTTGAAGATCAAAGAACAAGAATTTGGTGGTACGGGACAAAACATAGACTCATTAGGAGACATGAAATCTCTTGATCTTGAGGCGTCTTATGCCGCAAACAATCATTTTTATCTTCATTCTGATTTTAATAAAAAATATTTAGAATACTCAGGTTCGACTCTCGTTAATAACAACGTAGATTTATACGTTAGATATCAAGCTTACCAAAATGATAGTTTTGCTTTTGCAATCGATGGTGGTTTTGAGACGAACAGAGCGGAAGACGTACATTTGTACGACATAGACGTTATCAACAGCAACATTAGAAAAGTGGCGCCAGATAAAGACATTAAAATTTCAGAAGATGGAAGCGACATAACTTACAAACAAGAAGATGGTTTGGAACAGACTGCACCATTAAGCATAAAACCTTATCTAGCGCTACTGGATACGTATGATGAAAGTTTCTATTATAGATTTGTCGCTTCATTAAAAAGTAAAAACATTTTATTTGACGTGTTTGCGGGATACAAACAGATTAAAGTCAACTATGCCATCGATAGCTCTTTAGCTCACGAAACATCTCTTCAAAATGAGATAGGAGATAAAGCGAGTGTCACGCAAGAACGCCAAGATGGAATGATATTTTCTGGATTTGGATTTAGATACTTACTAGGCTCTTTGTCCGGCGAAGTAAACTACAAGTACAACAAAATGCTAAGAATTTCGGGGCTATCAGCCATAGACTCTAATCATATTTTAGATATGAATTTACTTTATGGCTTTAACGATGGTTTTGTAATCTACCTTGGTGGGAAAGTAATGTCCAACCAGTTTAACGGTGAAATCCATTATCTATATACGCAATACTCGCAAACCTCTTTTGACCATCCTTATGGATATATGAATATTGGTACAATTATCAGATTTTAATGCTTTTATGGATAAAATGATTTTATGAAAAAAACCTTAATAGCGCACTCACCTGATGCCGATGATATTTTTATGTACTATGCCATTAAATTTGGCTGGGTAGATATGAAAGATACTGTTTTTGATAATATTGCTAAAGATATTCAAACACTTAATGAAGATGCACTCAACGGTGTTTATGACATAGTTGCTATTAGTTTTGCCTTATACCCTCACATAAAAAGTGAATATGCTCCTCTGCGTACAGCTGTTAGTTTTGGAGAAGGTTATGGCCCAAAACTCATTAAACGTAAGGGTGAAAAACTCAAACGCAACTTTAAAGTTGCACTCAGCGGAAAGAATACTACAAATGCGATGCTTTTTCGTATTGCATACCCTGATGCTCGTGTTGTTTACATGGATTTTTTGGAGATTGAGCAAGCTGTTTTAGATGGTGATGTTCATGCTGGAGTTCTCATTCATGAATCTATTTTAACTTATGATGACAAACTAGAAGTTGAAAGAGAAATATGGGATATATGGCAAGAACTGGCAGGAGAAGACCTTCCTCTTCCTCTTGGTGGTATGGCTATTCGTCGTTCACTTCCTCTGCACAAATCTATAGCTTACGAAGAGACTCTTACAAAAGCTGTAAAAGTTGCTCGTTATCATAAAGATAGACTCTCTACAATGCTCATCGAACGTAACCTAGTGCGAATTGATGCAACAACATTAGATAAGTATCTTGAGCTTTATGCAAATGACGAATCAATCACCCTCAGTGACATCCAATACAGAGCTATTGATAGACTTTTTGAGCTAGGCTATGAACATGGTTTTTATGAAACTCCTGTCAATGTAAAAGATTATTTAATTCCAACTGAGTACACCGAGCTACGGAACTCATAAAATGGAAGCAAAACTGATAGCACTTGGTGTTGAAACATTTAAAATAGCACTTATGTTGGCACTACCTGGTCTACTTACTGGTATGTTTATAGGTCTTGCTGTTTCCATATTTCAAGCGACTACTCAGATAAACGAGATGACACTTTCTTTTATTCCTAAAATTATTGGTGTTGTAGTTGTCATAGTTTTGACTATGCCATGGATGCTCAACGAGATGATCGATTTTACAACACATGTGTTTGAATTAATGCCTACTTTTGTTGAGTAATGACTACAAAACTTATAAACTTTAAAAAGTATTCCTCTTTTAAAATAGGAGGAAGTTTTGATGTTTCTATCTTAGAAGAAGATTTTTCTAACATCGAGAACTGTTATCTAATAGGTTCTTGTAACAACACTCTAGTTAGTCCAAATCCACCTCCTTTAATGACCCTTTCCAAAATGTATGACTACATAAAAATAGAAAATGATATTTTAAAAATAGGAGGGGCAATGCCCTCAGGAAAAGTAGCTTCATTTTGTAAAAAACATGATATTGCAAACTTTGAATTTGTTTCTCATCTTCCCGGTAAACTTGGTGGCCTAGTGTATATGAATGCGGGACTCAAAGAGTATGAAATCTTTAACAATCTTATCTCGATTAAAACGACTAATGGCATTCAAAAGAGAAGTGAAATTGAGCATGGCTATAGATTTACAAATATAGATAAACCGATTTTAGAAGCTAGCTTTAAAATCCAATATGGTTTTGACATCGACAAAGTCGCAATGTTTAAAAAAATGCGCTCAAACCAACCTTCAACTCCAAGTGCTGGAAGTTGTTTTAAAAACCCTGAGGGTGACTATGCGGGGAGACTTATAGAAGCTGTCGGACTTAAAGGAGCACTTAAAGGAGATATGTGCTTTTCTCTAGAGCATGCAAACTTTCTTGTTAACAATGGAAATGGAATTTTTGAAGATGCACTATACTTAATAAAAGAGGCTCAAAGAAGAGTTTATGAAAAGTTTAGTATTTGGCTTGAATGTGAAATTGTAGTTTTAGATGTAGACTGTATGAGTAGCAATTCGCCACTCATAAAGAAGACTTAGAAACGCAGTATTAAACCTGCATAGATTCCTGCAAAGTCAAGTTTAAAATCAACATCTTGAGCTTCGCCCGTTTCAAATTTTTGAACTCTATATCCAACCTCAATAGCCGGTTGAATAAGAGGTGTAATATCAATAGTATAATCAACTTTTACTCTTGCATCATAGATAGTCGTAGAGTCGTAAGAGATATACTTTACGTCTGCTTCAGCTGCTAAATCACTCATTGGGATTTCAAGTCTAGTTCTAACATATACCATAGGAATTGGTAGCATTTGAACTTTATCATACTCTGTACCAGATACTGCATTATCTAGTGTTACACCAGCAACGCTATAATCAACATTTACCATTTTTAAGTCAATACCTAAATCAAGAGTCAGCCAAAAAGTGTTATCCAAAATATTGTAATAAGGAATAATATCGTACTGTGTCATCTCTAATGTAGACTTTCCTGCACTTGCACTAAAGCCAGCAAAGGTACCAATTGCTTCACCCTCACTTGTAACATTTGCATATTCTAAACGCAAGTTAGGGATCACCGGAACAAAATGTTTTACAAGTAACCAAGCATAACCGCCAGCTTGCTGAGTCTCTGATGAAACATCTGAACCAGTTGCTCCACTTTGACTTGATTCAAGACCACCTGTTGGTGTATGCGCCCAAACTCCTGCTCCAACTTCAGCTCTTAAAAAATCTGCACTGAGGGTCGTTGTTAACATTAGTCCAAATGCCAATAAACTTAATACTTTTTTCATATTTCACACCTTTTTATAATTTAAAAGATTATAGCAAATAATCTTTGTCTAATATATTAAAGTCATATGTAAAGTTTTGATAAAAAATAGATTTGAAAAGTTTAAGTTTGAAAAGTAACAAGAAGAATGCCACTCGAATGAGTGGCGAAAGATAATAAAACCTAAAGGCTTAGCTTACTGCAGCGATAGCAGCATCGTAGTTAGGCTCTTCAGTAATTTCTGGAACGATCTCTTTGTAAGTAACAACACCTTCTTCGTTTACTACGAAGATTGCTCTACAAGTAACACCAGCTAAAACAGAACCACCAAGTAGTACACCGTAAGCATTAGCGAAGTCTTTGTTTCTAAAGTCAGAACATACAGTTAAGTCATTGATTCCCTCAGATTGACAAAAACGTCCAGCAGCAAATGGAAGGTCAAGAGAAACGATAGTTGCAGTTACATCACCAAGTGAAGCAGCTTTAGAGTTAAAGTTACGAGTTTCAGTAGCACATACACCTGTGTCTAAAGAAGGAACAACTATAATAAGTTGCTTTTTACCAGTAGCTCCACCAACAACAACGTCACCTAAACCTTCAGAATTTACAACAGTAATTGCTGGTGCTTTGTCTCCAACATTTACTTCATTTCCTATTAGTTCTACGTCTGTACCTTTGAATTTTGTAGTTGCCATTGTGGCTCCTTGAGTTTAATTTTCGTAAGTATAATTGAATCTGATAATTTTACTCTTAAATTCAAGAAACTTCCGTTATGTTCAGTAGATTTTAATACTAATACTAAAGATTACTCCGTGGACTAATGTCCAAATCTTCTAATCTGCTAAACAGTTTTTTCTCATACATCTCAATTGCTACTCGTCCTATCATTGCTGCATTGTCTGAGCAGTACTTTAGTTCACTGAGGATTAACTCAGCATTATGAGGTTTTAACAGTTCTTGTATTTGTCCACGAAGATAAAGATTTGCACTCGCACCACCAACAATAGCAAATGTAGTAGGCTTTATAGTTTTCAAATACTTTTTAAGTTTCATTGTCAAATGTTTCGTCGCTATATGCTCAAAAGAAGCGGCTATATCACTAAAATCTGGTTTTTCTTTTTTCTCTTCTTCCAAAACAGCAAGTCTTACTGCATTTTTAAGTCCTGAGTAGCTAAACGCGATAAGAGGTGACTGATGCAGAGGAACTGTGAAGTTATGCGCAAGTCTATCACCGTTAAGTGCTAGTTTTTCAATGACTGGACCACCAGGATATCCAAGACCCATCATTTTTGCCACCTTATCAAAACTCTCTCCAAAACTATCGTCCATACTCTTAGCAACTGTCTCTATCTCTGTAAGACTTGTTACTTCCATGACTTGTGTGTGACCACCTGAAACTAGTAGACAGGTCAAAGGGAACTGGGTCTCTTTTTCTATAAAAAGCGAATAAATATGTCCGATGAGATGATTAACTCCGATGATGGGTATGTCTAAGGCTACTGCAATAGCTTTTGCCATAGTTACACCCTCAACTAAAGTCACAGCAAGACCAGGAGTTGAAGTAACCGCTACAGCCTTTAAGTCTTTAAAGTAGGGCTCACACTCTTCTAAAATTTTAGGAAGAGCTTCTGCATGAAGACGGGCTGCAAGTTCTGGAACTACTCCACCGTAAACACTATGCTCTAACTCTTGAGAAATTTTTTTATGAAAAAGAAGTTTTTTTGTTTTTATATCCGTGATAGATATTGCACTGTCATCGCATGAACTCTCTATTGCTAAAATCATCTATATTTTCCTTTTATGCACAGTAGTACATTTTTTGTAAGTCTTCTGATGAAATACTATTTTGTGACATAAATGCCAACTGTATTTTATATATTTTACTTAAAATATCACCTTTATTATCACCTGAATGTATCTCACGATGGCAGGTTGGACATAAAGAAAGTATATTATCTACATCATCAAGATTTAATGTGTAATTTTTTTGTTGAAACATTGGCACGACATGATGTCCTTCAACATAATTTACACCCTTTGAGATAAATGTTTCATGTGTCTTATCTATTTGGCATGTGAAATTATCTCTTACTTTAGCATCTTGAATAAGTCTTGCATCGCGTTTATATCTCTCATTCGCCGTTTTTCCATCAAGCTGACAAAACAAGGTCTCATCACCAAAAAAAAGAGACTCAAATGAAAGATTCTTATAAAGTGTCTCTACATCAGCATAAATATCATCAGCTATAAAATAATTTCCATTCTTTTTTTTAAGAATTTCTATGTTTACAAGAGAGTTGACCACCCAAGTATAAAACTTATCATACTCTTGCTCTTTTGCTATTTTTTCTAGATTCCCACTCTTTTCATACAGTACCAAATCATCATAACTTTTCAGATAAATGAGTTGTTCTTTTATAAACTCTTTACTTAAACCCCTTTCCAGTTCACTGAGTAAAAGTTTAAATAAAATCCTAAAAGGAAAAAGTTGTAGTTTAATTTCTTTAGTCGCTATACTCGGGTACTTAGAGTTATCGAGCTGATTCAAAATGTACTTTTTACATTTTTTATACTCTTGTCTTTCATAAAAGTATAAAAACTTATCACCCTCAAGGGTTAGTTCCAAAACCTTTGAGCTACTTATTTTTAAAAAACCTAAAAAAAGAAGTGGTCTAAAAAAATGTGCCGGAGTGGAATTGTTCTCTTCATAGTCTGTATTTTCTTCCAAGTAAGCTTTTATCTCTCGCTCAAACTCGGCTTGTGAAACTTTTACTTTTTCTAAAACAAACTTTAAAACAGCAATAGTTCGACTGTTCATATAACTAACTTCACCTAAAGGCTTGTCAAATATCTTGCCATTCCCAGGAGCCTGCCATCTGTAAACATTAGCCATTATTTTTGAGGCATTACCCCAAGAAGTGAGTCTATTAGCATAGGAGGAACACCTTCTCCTATAACCTGTCTAATAAGATTTTCACTTGCCCACTCAGGAGGAGTCCAGTCATCAGGTAAACCTGTTAATATAAATATCTCTTTAAGAGTTAAAACACGAGCATCACTATATGTTCCATCTGCAAGTAAACGCCCAGGATGAACATTGTTTTGTGAGGAGATTGAACCATTTGCCATTGTAATAGTTGGAGACGGTTTATCCCATTCTATTCGTTTGTAAGTAGTGTCATAGCCTTTAATCCGTGTACCATCTACTTTTTTAGGATAGTGCACCTTGTTATGAAGAGCTGTTTTTCCAGTTGGCGTTTTCTTTAAAAAAGCGATGTGTCTATCGTTATGTTTTTTTGCGTTGTGGTACTTTATATCAGAACTTTGTTCACTTTCTAAAGTTGGTAAATACTCTATCATCTCACGAACTGTAATCTTCTCTTTTTTACTTGGAAGTTCCCATTTTTGGAGTTTAGATATAAGATAAATCGCACGTTTACGACTCTGCGGCGTTCCATAGTCCGATGCATCAACAACAACTGGATTCACTATATAACCTAGTGGTTCTAACTCTTGTTTTATAAAGTCAGTTATCTTTAACTTTTCACCTTTATGAGAAAGGTAAGTATTTAAAACCTTTGGAACATTTTCTATTAAAATATTTGTAGGTTGTAACTCTTGTGCTAGTTTTATTACATATTTTATAAGTGAATTTCTTGGATCGTTTTCATGCATTTTTCCAGCTAAACTCATTCCTTGACAAGGAGGTGTTGCTATTAAAAAATCACATTTTGATTTTTTCGATGCTTTTAGTACTTTAGTAAAAGTTTCATCACTTGTGATATCACCCTGAATCATCTTACATTTAGGATGCATCTCTTGATGAAACCGAGCACGGTTATCTAGAAGTTCATTCGCTACTGCAATGTTAATTTTGTGGTTTTTTATGTAGGTCTCTGCTATACCTACATTTGCAAAGAGGGAAACACCTTGTATCATTTTATTTTTCTCACAAACTCACGAACTTCTGCATCAAGACTAAAAACATCATCAACATTATTTGGTATATCTGTAAACTTGTCAAATGCATTCATAATGTTACTACTGATATCCATAAAATTTATTTCTTTGTTTATAAACTTCTCGATTGCTATTTCATTTGCTGCGTTTACAACAAGACCACGAATCGGATTTTTAAGTAATTCTTCTTTGATATTCCAAATAGGATAGCGACTAGTCTCTATTTCTCTAAATTCTAAACTTCCTATTTTAAGAAGATCAACATGCTCTAAAATGTTCTCATTCATCTTCTCATCAAGTGCATAAGCAATGGGAAGTTGCATGGAAGCATGAGCAAAATGTGCAGTAGTTGAGCCGTCTTTAAAATCTATAAGTGCATGGATAAGTGACTGTGTCTCAATAATTGCATCATACTCACCCTCACCAAAAAGCCATCTAGCCTCAAGAAGTTCAAACATCTTGTTCACCATAGTTGCAGAGTCTATAGTTATCTTTTGACCCATAGACCAGTTTGGATGGTTCTGAGTATCTGCTAATGTTGCATTTTGAATTTTTTTGATATCCCAATCTCGAAATGCTCCACCACTCGCAGTGATAATCATCTTTTTAACGGGTCTGTCTTGCATTAAGTACCAGAGTCCAAAGTGCTCACTATCAATGGGTTGAATTTTACTTACATCTATAAAAGCACCACAAGCAACTAAAGATTCTTTATTTGCTAGTGCTACTTTTTTGTTACACTCGAGTGCTTTGAGTGTTGGACGAAGACCGAGAAAACCGACTAAGGCATTCACAACTAAAGAGCTTGAAGCATCAGCAATAACATCAAGAATAGCTTCTTCACCTGAGTAAACGCAGCTATGATTTACACTCCATATATCTTGAGAATCTGAGATAACTACAACTTTTGGTTTATGCTCTTTTATCTGCTCATTTAAGAGTTTGATATTTTTACCAGCAACTAAAACCTCAACATTAATACCGAATTTTTTAGCGACTAGGAGTGTATTTACACCTATTGAGCCAGTAGAACCAAGGAGAATCAAACTAGACAAGTCCTCTCAAGAGAACAAGCATAATGATTCCACCAAAAAGGTATCCATCAATACGGTCAAGAACACCGCCATGACCTGGAAGTAAATCACCACTATCCTTTACTCCAGCACTGCGTTTGAGTGAAGATTCAAATAAATCTCCAAATATAGAACTCACAGCAGCCATAAAAGAGATAACAAAGGCAATACTAAAATCAACAATAGGAAGTCCAAAAAAGAGACCTCCGATAGTAGCAACAGCTACCCCGCCAACTACTCCTTCCATCGTTTTATTTGGACTTGTCTCACAAAATTTTGTTTTACCTATGCTTTTACCTACTACATAAGCACCAATATCACTCAGTGCTACTACTGCAAGTAACCATAGAAGAGAAAGTATTCCATACTCTTGGTACATTGTAAGCATGAAAAGCATACCTGCTGTTGGGTAGATAAAAGGTAAAAAGTCTTTCCATAAAAGTTCTTTGTTAAACGCCACTGCACTCGCATAAACAACACCAGCTAAAACAAAAAGATCATCTCCATAAGGATAGACTCCTGCAAGTAACCAAGTACCTAAAGCAAAAGGGAAAAGATGATCTTTCTCAACTCCAAAGAGTTTCTCTGCTTCTTTAAATGCAAGAAGATAGACACCACCAAAGACTAACCACATTACGAAAAAGTTGTCTATTAAACCTACTATAAGTACTGCTGCTAAAAGAGCAATCCCCGTAATTATTCTCTCTTTATGTGCTTCAAAAATGTCCATATACGTTCCTATTTTAAATAATTAATTAATAGATTATATCGAATCAGACTTTAATCTATTGTTTAATCTCCAACTGGCAGATATGCAAATCCATCATTTTGTTTATCTATCAAGCCAATAGTTGAATTTGGAACTATTTTAACAAAATCCATTATATTATTTACATCAAGTTTATTTTTCAGCATTCCAACTCTACACATTAAAAACTCAACATCATATGTATCAGACATTAATTCGATATGTTTTTTGATGCTCTCCTGTTTTTTAAGTAGTCTCAGGTCATCTTTATATATAGTATTTACAAGATCTTTTACAAAAAACCTGTATGCTCCACCATGAATAACCACAGATACTTCTAACTCCTCAAACTTATTTTCATAATGTGTTTTATTCATTGCAATTGCACTTAACACAACTTTTTCAAATGTTTCTAACTTACTTGTTGTAAGATCGTAAACAACTTTATGCACTTCCTCATCTGCTTGAATTACTGCAAAAGAACACACTAATAGGTAAATTATAATTTTCTTCATTTTCTTTTATACCTCCATATTTTTTATTTTGTATTGCTTTTTTGTAAATTTAGTGTAAAATTGTATCTACTTTAAGCTCACTGGACAATTATGTTACAAAAAATAATTATAATTTTTGTTCTACTTACTGCCATTACTATTTCCATTTTTTTTTATTTTAATAATGAAGTGAATGAGCAAAAACTAAACAATATTGTGGATCAAATGAGATTGACGATTGCCGCACAACTCAAAACTCATCAGATGGATGATTTAAAAGTCGCTATTTTGTTATCAAAGAATGAAGCTCTCGTCAATGCACTTGAAAATGATGACGAAGATTTAGGATATGAATTACTAACCGATGCGCTAAATAGTATAGAAAAAGAGACTAGCCTTCATATCAGAGCACAAATTCTAACAGAAGAATTAAATATATTTGCCCGGAGTTGGGATAATGTTTATACGGGAATGCCCATTGGAGACTACAGGCTAGACCTCAAGTACTTCGACACACATACAAATCCTAGGGCTTCTATTGAAATTGGACGACGAGTGGGAACCAAGGCGACTGTTCCCATTTATGCCAAAGATGGAACAAGACTCGGTTTTGTGGAAGTCATCTCATTTTTTAAATCGATTACAGAATTTTTTAGTAGTATCGGCATTGATTTATATGTTCTACTAGATGTACAGTACATTGATACTGCAGTATTAATGATGCAAAATTTAGCTATCTCCGATTATATTCTCGCAAACAGAAACTATAACTATTCTCATATACAAACTTTAAAGACGGTTGATTTTAAGGAGCTAAAACTAACTGGGTTATTAGATAAAGATAATAAGTATATTTTTTATGACAGCATGCAAGATGGAAATGGAAAAATCATTGGTGGTTTTGTTTTTGTATTACCAAAAAAATATTTAGATTATTTTAGAGACCAAGACGATGATATCTCCTTTTTTATCAACATTACAAAAAGTGGTCTCTATGATATACTTAAAAAAGAAAAGTATGCAAACAATATTTATGCTGATTATTCCGCTAACTCTTTAGTCTATCTACAGGATATAATTGACAAAGAAGATAGAAAACTCTTTTTTGACGAAGCATACGAGAAGTTTGACCAGTACTCAAAAGATGAACTTATACAAATAATGTTAAATAGAAAAATAGTAAAAAAAATAGATGGGAAAATAAAATGAAAATATTATTACTTGAAGATGAGTACTCGTTAAGAATAAGTATTGTGGAATTTTTAATGAAGAAAACCATTATGATATCGTTGCTTGTAAGTACTTCGTTATTTGCTGCTGATTATAGTAGTGTAATAGAAAAGCCTAATGCAAGTGAACTGATTCAAAAAGATTTATTGCCACCGGCTAAAGTATTTACTATGCCTAGTAATTGTGTAACTAATGACAAAGATTCAATTGCTAGAGGTGCTTTTATATTTCACAACTTAAATGGTGGAAAAGTAAAAGGTAAGTTACCTAAAGGCTTAGCGAAGAAAAATGCTAATGGAAAGTCAAAACAATACGGAAACTGTGTTGCTTGTCATAATATAGAAGGTGCCGTAGGTGCTGGAAATATTGGTCCGGATTTAACTGGATACAAAGCTATTTTTGTTGATAGTGGAGTAAGAGATAATCAATTTGTTTATCAAAAAATTGCCGATCCTCGCGTTGAAAATGCTAACACTCACATGACAGTTAACTTAACAACTAAGTTGTTCAATGAACAAGAAATATGTGATATGACTTCATATATCGTATCTGAAAGATAAAAGGAAATTAAATTATGCAAAGAAGAGATTTTTTTAAAAAACTAGGTTTAGTTGCTGCTGCTAGTGCACTAACACCGGCAATAAGTTTTGCAAGCGAAACAAAAGTTGTAAGTAAAAATACAATGTCTTACCAAACAGCTGTTGATGCTATCACTGGAGGCAAAACAGTTACAGTATCATCAAAGATAAAACTTAAAGTTCCAGAAATTGCTGAAAACGGTGCCGTTGTTCCAGTAACAGTTAACATTGACTCTCCTATGACAGAGAATAACTATGTAAAAGCTATTCATATTTTAGCTTCTCATAATTTCAATGCACGTTCTATAGATGTGTATTTAACTCCAGCTAATGGAAAAGCAATGTTCTCAACTCGTATTAAACTTGGTGGAACTCAAGATGTTACTGCTTTAGTAGAATTAAGTAATGGTGACTTCATTAGTGCATCTCAAAACGTAAAAGTAACTATCGGTGGGTGTGGTTGATTTTAACCAAACTAGTTAATTAATTAAATAAATATATATATATATATATAAATTATAGGAAGATTAAAATGCAAAAAAGAAAGTCACTGATTAAAATCAAGCCAAAAAAGTTTAAAGATGGTGAAATTGTAAAAGTTAGTTTTATGGTTATGCACCCAATGGATACTGGTACACAGAAACACAAAGAGACAAAAGAGTTGATACCAGCCAAATTTATAAATAATGTAAAGTTTAACTACAATGGAAAAGACATCACAAATATGACAGTGTGGGAATCTTTATCTACTAACCCTGTTTTTACAACATATATGAAAGTAGATGGTAAAGGCACATTAAAAGTTACTTACACAGATAATACTGGTGAAGTAAATGAAAAAAGTAAAAAGATTAAACCAAAAGGATAATCAATGAAAACAGGAATTAAAATAGCTTTATCTATTACACTTCTTTCATCATTATCGTTTGCTGGTGAACAGTTTGCTATGAGTGATTCAGACCGTGCTATGTATACGGATATGCTAGAAAATAATCCAGCAGACTTAATGATATCTAATGGTGAAGAGTTACTGGAAGAATATTGTGGTGGAGATGCTGGTGTTGCTGCATTTTTTAACATCAGTGAAGATGATCTACCAGCATATATAGCAGGTTTTCCTCGTTACTTAAAAGAATTTAAGCAAGTTGTTACAGTTAGTCAAGCTCTTCAAGGACTTATGAGTAAAAATACTCATAAACCATTTAAGCTTAAAAGTTCTGATATGTTTGACATGAGTGCTTATGTAAAAACTCTTGCTAATGGTGAGAAAAGTAATATTGATGTTAATGCAGATAAGTATATTAAAGAAGCGTTTGTGCTTGGAGAAAAAACTTATATGACTGCTCGTGGTGGAAGAGGTTTATCTTGTAACTCATGTCACTCTGCCGATATCGTTGGTGCAGTTCTTAGAACTCAACCTTTACCGGATTTAACTTCAAAAGGTGTTGCAGTTGCAGCTACTTGGCCAGCATATAGAATGACTAAGTCTTCTTTAAGAACACTACCTCGTCGTTTTCAAGGCTGTATGAAAAATGCACTACTAAAAGTTATTCCTCTAGGTTCTCCTGAAATGGTTGCACTTGAAGTATATCTTACACATGAAGCTAAGGGCACGGAAGTTGCAATTCCTGGCCTTAAGAGATAGGACTGAATAATGGATATTTCTAGAAGAGACTTTATGCATATTGCAGCTGTTTTTGGAATTGGTGCAGCCGCAACTGGCTGTGTCTCTCCAAAAACACCCGCTCAAATATCTATAAATGATATATATAACTTTAAGGCAACTGGTAATTTTACACTTTTACATATGTGTGATATTCATGCTCATATAAAGCCATTGTATTGGAGGGAGCCATCAACATTGATCTCTGCTCCAAACCTTGTAGGTACACCAGGATTTTTATGTGGTGATGCGTTTGCAAAACATTATGGTTTGGAACCAAGTTCACTAGATGCTTACTTTGATACTCATGTTGATTTTGAAGAGTTAGCTAAGAAGTTTGGAAAAATGGGTGGTATTGCTCATATTAAAACTTATCTTGAGCGTGTAAGAACTGAACGCGGTAATGAAAATGTACTGTTTTTAGATTCGGGTGATACATGGCAAGGAACAGGAGTTGCTCTTAAGACTCGTGGTGAAGCTATTGTTAAAGCACAGAATTATCTTGGTGTTGATGTAATGGTTGGCCACTGGGAATTTACTTACGGTAAAGAGAGAGTTAAAGAGCTTATAGAAATGCTAGACGCTAAGTTTGTTACTCAAAATGTTATAGGTAACGATCCTTTTGCAGATGAGTATGAAGAACTTATTTTCGAACCATATACGATTGAAGAAAAAGGTGGTGCTAAGATTGGTATTATTGGTCAATCTTTTCCATTTACATCTACTGCGAATCCTAAAGAGTTTACTGAAGGTTGGAGTTTTGGTCTTAGACTAGATACACTTCAGGAATATGTAAACGAGTTAAGAGATGAGCATAAAGTTGATTGTGTTGTTGTTCTTTCTCATGATGGTTTTAGTGTTGATCAAGAAGTTGCGCGTCAAGTTCATGGTATAGATTTTATACTTAGTGGACATACACATGACCCTTCTCCTCAACCTATCACTATTGATGGAACAGTAATTGTAATTGCTGGAAGTCATGGTAAGTTTATCGGGCGTTTAGATATAGATGCTAAAGATGGAAAAGTAATTGACTACGAGTACAAACTTGTACCAATAGCTTCAAATATTATTCCAGCAGATCCAGCGGGTGTAAAACTTGTAAATGAGCTATATGCACCATTTGATAAAGAGTTTGGTGAAGTACTTGGTCAAACTAAGAACATTCTTTACAAACGCGATACATTCTTTTCAACTTTTGATCAGCTTATCAATGATGCTATCATGGATGAAATGAAATGTGACATGTCATTTACACCAGGCTACAGATGGGGAACTACTGTACTTGCAGGTGATAACATTTTAATGGATAATGTATATGAGATGTGTGGTATAACTTACCCGAACGTATATACATTTGACTTAAAAGGGAAACAAATTGCTACTCTCTTAGAAGATATAGCAGATAATGTTTTCAATGCGAATCCACTTTATCAGCAAGGAGGAGACATGAGTCGTCTCGGTGGTGTTACATACAGTATCGCCGTTGCTAATAAAGCTGGAGAAAGAATCTCTAAACTAATGATTGGTGGAAAACTAATAGATTTAGACAAAACTTATGTTGTTTCATCATGGGGTGGTAACTTGCAAAACGCAGGAAGCAACCTTCAAGAAAACAAAATAAGAGCTGTCTATGATGTTACGAGAGACTATATAAAAAGAGAAAAAATAGTTGATGTAAGTAATGAGGGGAATGTTACTTTAGTTGATTATGATTGTGGGTGTCCGGTTAAAGGTTCTAGAAGCTGTTAAGGGGAAAAATGAAAAAATTACGCATAAGCTTAGTAACTGCTGCGGCATGTTTACTTACTACATCTATAAGTGCTGATGAGGCAAAACCAAAACGTGAATTTAAAAACAATATGATGCTTGTTACAAACCAAGCACCAGGAAGTGTTGATAGCATTAGTGAAATGTTTTCTGAGGGAATGATTTATGGAAGACTTAGAATGAACGCTTTTAAGTGGGACTGGGCAAATGATGATGCTGATGAGTTAAACAAAAGAGATGATAGTCATGCATTTGGTCTTGGTGGTAGCTTTCGTTATAAAACTGCATCATACCAAGGTGTAAGTGCAATGGCTGGACTTTACTACTCTGACAGTCCATTTGAAGCACTACGTGTGAGTCCAGATAACATCGGTACAGTAAAAGCTGGTAAAGACACTGTTAGTCGTTATCAAGTTAAAGAGAATGGAAACTATAGTATGGCTGTTCTTGCTGAAGCTAATCTTCAGTACGAATACTCAAAAACAAAAGTTATTACAGGTCGTCAGATTTTTGAATCATTCCTTACAAAATCAAATGATACAAAAATGATTCCAAATACTTTTGAAGGTTTCGTTCTTGAAACGAAAGATATTCCTGACACAAAAATTCGTGGAGCATACTTCACAGCCCAAAAATTACGTGACCATACTACATTTCATGATGTAATTACATTTAAAGATTCTGCAGAAGATAGCTGGGGTAACAATGATGACTCTGCAGTACACCAAGGTTTATCTTTTGCTAATTTTACAGCTGCTAATGCAGATACTCAACATGAGTTAATTGTAGTTGATGCTAGCAACAAGTCTGTTAAAGGGCTTAAAGTAGATATAACTTATGGTTCTGTACCTGACGTTGTTTCATCACTAACGGGTGAATTAAACTATAAAATTACTCTTGGCGATGGTTACTCTCTAACTCCAGGTGTTCGCTATATGCAGCAAATGGACAATGGGGGTGGTGCTATCGGTGGGGCAACACTTAAAGGTACACTTGCGACTGATGCAACTCCAACAAGTAACTTAGGCTATAAAGAAAGATATACTTTAGATAGTTCACTTGTAATGGCACGTTTAAGTCTTAAAAAGGGTCCTCTTAAGGCTCAAGTTGGTTACTCTGCGGTTGGCGACGAAGCGGATATCGTAGCTCCATGGAGAGGTTTCCCAACTGGTGGATATACTCGTGCAATGGCTCAGTATAACTGGTATGCAAACACTCAAACTGTTTGTGCTGAAGTAAATTATGACTTTGGTAAGGCTGGTTTAGTTCCTGGATTTAGTGCACTTGCTCGTTATGCAATGCAAGACTTTGATGAAGCAAAACAAGCGGCTGGTGTACAGGCTGATAGTAACATCCTCCATATGGATTTCCGTGAAACTATTACACCAAACTTATATGCGAAAATTCGTGTTGGTTTAGCAAGTGCTAACGACCGCGAAAAAGCTGGTGATGGCGATAAAGATTCATACAACGAATACCGTGTTGAATTAAACTACTTATTTTAAGGATTATGCTTTGAAGTCACTTATGTTGAGTTTTGTATTATTTCATTCTCTCCTCTCCTTTGACTATAAACTTCAGCCTATAAAAATCAGTGCAGCAGCAACTCACTGTTTTTTTGGGCTCTCAGAAGTGATGGACGAGCATAACAATGGAAATATTTCTAATTCCTGTTTTGTTAACATGGGGACTAGCTATCTTGTAATAGATAGTGGTCCCTCCTTTTCTTATGCTTCTCAAGCATACTCTCAAATGAAAAAAATCAAAAATCTTCCTATATCTTATGTTGTTAACACCCACTTACATGATGACCACTGGTTAGGCAATGGCTACTACGAAAGTATAGGTGCAAAAATCATAGGTTCTGCCGCGTTTACAGATCTTCCAAAAGAAGAAATGACTAGAATGCAAAAAAGAATTACCAAAGAGGCTTACCTTAAAACAACACAAACCTACCCTTCACTACTAGTGGAAAAAGAAAAAAATTTAAAAATCAACAGTATAAAAGTTTCCATAAAACATGTGAATCAAAAAGCTCATACAGATAGTGATCTTTACGTTTACATACCATCTAAAAAAATAGTCTTTGTAGGAGACATGGTGTTTAACGATAGACTCCCCTCTATACGTGAGGGAAACTTAAGAGGTTGGCTCAAAGGTCTTGATGAGATTAGAAATCTTGATGTAGACTACATAATAGGTGGACATGGAAAGATAATCACTCCTGACTCTGTAAATTTTACATATAACTACATCAAAGGTTTACTCCAACAGATTTCTACTCTAATTGAAGATGGAGAAAATATAACAGATGTCCTTGACATTGTTACAATGCAAGAATATAAAAATATGAATTTTTACGATTCAATACATAGACAAAATGTAGAAATAGCTTACAGAATGTTAGAATGGGACAGTGAGTAGAATTGAAATCTCTTTAGTCTTGTCTACAAAAAAATTTAACAAAAAACATAACTAAGGATAAAAAATGATAAAGTTTACACTAATTTTACTCTCTTTTTGTATTATTGCATTTGGGGAAACCGAGTTCGCTGAGCCAAAACCATCGTTTGACAACCCTCGAAAGATTGTTTTTGGAATTTCAGATGGCACACCACACTCACTAGACCATTTACTTAGTGTTGCGAATAATGTTTTGAAATTTTATGGACCTGAGAATGTGATGATGAAAATAGTTGCATATTCACAGGGAATGAAACTTTTAAACAAAAACAACCCTGTTACTGCAGTACGTGTCGATGCACTCATTCAGTATGAAGTAGAATTTGTTGCTTGTGGGAACACTATGCGAACATTAAAAATAAAAGAAGAAGACCTAGTTGAAGGCTCTGTAATTGTAACTGCTGGAGTAGTTGAACTTATAGAGAGTATAAAAAACGACTGGACTTACATAAACCCTTAGGAAATCAAATGAAAAAAAATCATTACACTTGTACTAGTATTATGCTGTGCAATATCTCTACAAGCAAAAGGTGATTTACACTTACTTAGCGTAGACAACAAAAACGAAACAATAACTCCCGCACTAATAGAAAAAGCTTTAGTTACAAATGGTTTTTCAGTTGCTATAAATTCAGCCATGAATGGACCTTTTCAAAAGCAGTTTCAACAGACTGATTTTAAAGTGTTCAATCTTTTAGTTGTTTACCACAAAGATTTAACAGAAGAAATACCCAGAGGCTGGAGTATTTACTCCAATGACCACTTGTGTAAGTACCATAGCCGAGCACTTCGAATTTTCCCTTCCCACAATTTCTAAACATCTCAAAGAGCTCAGAGAAGCCAAAATAATTACAATGGAAAAAAAAGGAAATAAAATCTATATAGAACCAAATATCGAAATAGTGCGAGAACTAGGTGGTTGCTTCACTACTTTAACAGAAAATTTTGAAAAAAATCGTGAACTATTCTTTGGGGATGTAGTATTCTCTTAAACTTTAATATCTAGCATATGAATAGGTTCGGCTTCGACTTCTTCAGCCTCTTCCTCTTCATGTTTCTCGCTTCTCTCTGTTTCTCTGTCTGCCTCATCACGTGTATGTTCTCTATCTTCATCAACTTCTTGATTCTCTTCTGTTGGACGGACTTCTAAAACTTTTTCATCTTTCTCGTTGACAGTAGCCTGTGCTACCATGTTTTGAAAGTCTACACGATTTTGATGTGCATTTTGAACAGAAGAAACCGCTGGAGTCATCTGGTTTGTAAATATTACACTTCCTAGTGGACTAATAGCCATAACTAACTCCTTTTATCATTTAGCGAGTATCTATCTCTATGGTCTTATACTTATTATACAGTACATTTGCACCATTTTGAATAGTTACTTCTCTTCGTGGAGTATAATCGACCAAATAGCGATCTTTTGTAGTTGTAGTAAAATCCACACAGAGTCTTGCGGCACTTTGCATCACATTCATAGGGAGGTTTTGCTTATCTGTTGTAATGATAACGTGAGCGGATGGTCTATCTTTTAAATGAATCCAAATATCCTTAGCTCTTGCATTTTGAAGTAGCTCAATATTTCCTTTTTCATTCTTACCAAGCTGTACTTTATAGCCCTCAATCCAGAAAACTTCTACAGAATCATTTACTTTAATCTTTTTCGCTTGTACTTTTTTAGGGAAAAGCAGTTCTATTTTAGCAACATCTTGAGCCATTTCAACCGTACTTATAAATAACTTTAGATGCTCTATTTTTGAGAGTAGCGATTCTTCTTCAATATGAAGATGTTTCGCTCTTTGTTTTGCTTTTTTACTCTTAGAGAAGAGCATATTACTTATCATAAAAGCTGTTGGACATGGTTTTTCTATAGTGAGTTCTATCTCTTTTTCTTCTACATAATCATATAGCTTTAGTATCTTTGCATAAGGTTTAATAGTGTTCGCATTGGATAAAACTAGATTTCCATAATGCTCTTGTTCTTTAGCCATCTTTTCCAAGTCAGCTTGGGAATCTAGTTGCTCATAGAGTTTTTTTAGTTTTTTTAGTTTTTTATTTAAAAGTACTGTTTTTTGGGTTTTAAGATTACTCAGTTTTGCATCTTGTTCACGAGAATATGCCTCATACAAAAATACTTCTACATTATCAAGTGGATACTCTTTAGCAACAAAAGGAGCTTGGGGTACGTCAAGAAGAGCTTGCCCTACTCTAACCTCACGAAAAGAAGAGAAAAGGTCTACATGACGGAGTGCCTCAAGAACTACATTTTCCTCATCTAGTATGATGATATTTGTATATTTACCTGTAAATTCTATTTGTAGGTAAGTTGTCTCTTCTTTATATACCGATGTCATTGAAGTCTTAAGACGAATAATTTTATCGCCATTTAAAAGTTCTATATTTAAGATATTTGCACGATTAAAGCGTTTTGCCATAATGACATCAAAAGGAGCATTATAAAGCTTTGAACGCGGATACTCTTCGCACTTAAACATACTAGAGTTTGAACGAGTCATATTGAAGTAAATAGCATCGATTTTGTCAAACACTATTTTGATAATGGTATCGCTAACTCTATGAACAGCCGATATTTTTTTAAAATCTTGTAAGTAGTTTACTATTTGTTTTAAGTGGGAAAGTTTCATAAAAGTATTTTAACATCTATTTTGGTTATAATTCGAAAAAAACAAAAGAGAACTCGTGCATATACCTAAAGGTTTTGGAAAAAACTACTTTTCCCTAGCAGCGATACAAGCCTATATATCTTTAACTAAGATAATTGCACAGGGTTGTTCTGTATACACATTAGATGGTAAACCTCTCACAATTAAAATAGCTTCTCCACCCTCTTCTTAAAATATTTAAACTCATATAAAAAACATAAATATATTAAGGACTACTATGTCAAAAATAATACAATTATCATTACTCCTAGGTGCTTTTTTAAGCCAACTACATGCAACTCAGTCTATAACACTTGCTCCAATTGCCATTACTTCAACAGCCATAAAAACTGATGAATTAAGCTCTACAGATGCTGTAGAAGTTTATACGCAAGAAGACATAGAGAAAGCTCATGTTCAAAATGTATATGAATTTTTGAATAAAAGTACTTCTGTTTTTGCAACATCAGCATATGGAAATCCTTTTTTACAAAAAATGGATATACATGGGTTTGGAGTTGCTGATGGATACCAAAACATAGTTGTTACTATCAATGGGAGAAAGATGAACAATGTAGATATGGTTTCTCAACTATTAGCATCTATATCGCCTAGTTCAATCAAAAAAATAGAAATTATCAAATCTAGCGGAATCGTAGTCGGAGGTGATGGTGCCAATGCAGGTGTCATTAATATAACTACTAAACAAAACAATACAAAAGAAGTTTCATTATATGCTGGTTCATATGGCACAAGGGATGCTTCATTTTATGCTGGGCATAAATGGGAAAAGCTATCAGTTAGTGTAAGTGGAGAGACTCAAAAGAATGATGGAATAAGAGAAATTGATACAGATAGGAATAAAGACGAAAATAAATTTACTACTGCATCTATAGATCTAGAATATTCTCTATCAGATGATTTAACATTAAATATAGGTGCAACAAATACAGCAACTGATGTAACTTATGCAGGGACAATGACAGAAGATGAGTACAAGGACAATCCTAGACAACAGGGAACTAGCAGTGGTTTCGCTAGTTCTTATTCTACTCAAAGGTTTGATTCAACTGTTCTACGTTCTTCTGTAAAGTACTCTATAAATGATGATATCTCACTTAGTGCTCAAGTTGCAAATGAAATAAAAAATTCTGATTACGATCTACCAGCTTGGAGTTCCACTGGTCATAGTGATTATAACTATGTATCTTTTAATACATATCTTGACTATACAACAAACAACTTATCTATCAAAGTAGGTATTGATGGATTTTATGCAGATTTAAAGTATGAAAATAGCTCCAACGTAGATCTAAATATGGAGAAAGATAATCAAGCTATCTACTTGATGTCTGAATACTCTAAAAATAAATTTACGCTAAAAGCTGGATTGAGATATGAAATTATGAAATTCAATGAATCTAATGGTGACAGTGAAAGTGAAGATCTTAGTGGTATTGAACTTGGAGTAAATTACAAACTAAATAAGAATAGTTCAGTATTTACTAATTTTTCACGTAGTTACCAAACAGCACAACTAGATAGATTATTTAGCTATACAAATCCTACAACTGGATACATGGGTTATGTACTACCATCAAAAGCGAATAACTATACTTTAGGATATAACCATATTGTAGCAACAAATAAATTTAAAATTTCTACTTTTTATATTGATATGGAAAATGAAATTTATTACTACTCAGATCCGGGTTGGACTAACTCTAGAAATACTAATATTGATAAATCTCATAAATATGGACTTGATATATATGATAATTATATACTTAACAATCAGCTCAATATGGTATTAAATTATAATTATGTTCAAGCAATTATAGATAAGGAAATAGAAAATGGTGATGACTACAGTGGAAACACTCTTCCTGGTGTATCAGATCATAATGTAAAAGTAATCGTAAATTATCTACCAAATAAAAATTCCACTTTGTCTTTAACACAAGTTTATCGTTCAGAAGCTTTTGCAGCAGAGGACTTTAATAATAATTTTTCTCAAAAACAAGATGCTTTTAATTCTACAGATATATCTGCAACTTATAAAAAGAAAAATTGGGAAATATTTACTAAAATAAATAATCTGTTTAACCAACAAAATGCTTTATGGGTACGCGATAATGCAATTTATCCTGTTAGTTATACAACTACATACATCGCTGGGTTAAAACTCAAATACTAGAAGGTATATGAAAAAAATGAAACTAAACATAAGAGAGTTTATAAAGTATAAACTTCTAAACTCTCTTTTTCTCGGAATAAGTGTTGGGAGTATATTTATATTATATGCTCCACTAGAACCATCAGTTTATAGTCTAGGTGGGATTTTTCTCGCACTGGCTATGCTTGTTGTTGCAAAGTTTTACTATAAGATTTTAAACATTGATTATTTTTTCAAGATTTCTCTTTTTATAGAGATAGTTTTACTCTTGGCTATTAGTTACTTTTTACTTTTTTCGTACTCATATAGCACCGCGTTTATCATCTATATTGGGTATCAAATTACTTTCACTTTTGGCTCTTTTCTCATTCGTGCTGAAACACTCTTTTTAAAATACTCTAAACCTTTAGAGCTAGTCGATGTGGCTAAACAAAAAGGGTATCTTCTAGGTATGCTTATCTCTTATGTTTTTTATCAACTACTGGAGTACTACTTTGGTATAACTAACAAACAAACGCAGGTATATGTTATACACTTTTTACTTCTTTTATCTCAAGTATCTATTATATACTATCTTCTAAAATCATTTAAGAGAATCTCATGACTTATACTTTTTGGCTAAAAGAGCATGAAAAAAAACATAACAACATACTTACTAAACTCCAAGAACAGAACTACACTAAAGAGCAAATAATAGATTACTTTGTTTTTGAAAATATGGTTGAGACGGAGCCGAATTTCTGCCTCCTCTATGCAGAAAAGAAAAAGTGCCATAATGTAGAATACCTCAACTGTTTTCACTGTGCCTGTCCTCACTTCATCTTTAAAGAAGAAGGCTTATATGAAAAAGATGGTTTCACTATTTTCAGTGAATGTTCTTTAGGTCATGGTGGTCAGTTTACACATGAGAAGAAAATCCATCAAGACTGTACAGACTGCACTATCCCACATAACAAGTCCTATGTCAAAAAAACGGTACAATAACACTATGAATATAACAATTAATCAAAATAATTATGAAAGACTAGCCGAGTTCAAAGAGATTTTAAACAAAGATGAATCTACTATGATAAACGCAGCACTCGAACTCTACTTTATAAAAGTCCAAGAAGAGTTAAGCCAAAAAGGTACTAATGATGAAAATGCGATGACAAACTTAGACTTTAATGAGTTTTGGGATGATATAGAGATATGACAAGTTATAATCTCTTCACTTCTGAAGAAGATTCACTTATCTCTGGTAATTGTGACCTCATTACCGACACTTTTGATAACTCCACAGTAAACACCTCTGGGCTTATAACTCAGGCACTCCACAGCTTAAATCCTTTTAGCCATATAGAGCTCTTTAAACCTGAAATTCTTAATGGCTTAGATTCGAAGACTATATTGCGTAAAGGGATGGATCTTGGAATGTCATATGAGCTAAAAGGCACATTTGTTGCACTTAGTATCTCTTTGCAAACACAAGACGATGAGTCTACAAGCAACTTTAATGAATTAGACAATTTCAAATATAAAGAACTTATCTTTTATGCTGGTTTTATTCTCGAAGCATCGAGAAGGTTTCATATAGTCTTAAGTGGTGCAGAGGAAATGGCAATAGTCCTGCTCATAGCAGACAATCTAAGAGAAGAAGTTCTCATGCGCATAAAGAGTGATAACATAACGTTAGCTACAACATCTTACTCAGCAAAAAGTATAGCCCTAAAAACTATACTTGCTAAACTAAGTTACCATCCAAAGGCACTCTATACAGATTTTGACTTAAGTGGTGCAGATATACAAAGTGTAAAAGAATCTCATCATGGGCTAAGAGATAGAAATGGGACAGGTGCTTCCTTGGCTATAGCTTCGAGAGATTCCATAACGAACCAAGAACTTTTAGATGCCCTAGAACTTATAGTTTATATGGCTTAAAAGAAGCACTCTATCTTGAGGAATGTCCTCTTCCTCGTCCATGTGTATAGTTCTTTCTAAAACAGTTCTGACAAATCGCATACTTTGTGTTTAATGGCAAAGGTGCCCTGCAGAGTTTACACATCTGAGAAAGTTGTGCCTGATGCAGTGTTCTTCCTATGTATTTGTTTAAAATACTTCTATATTCTCGAGCTTTATTCTCATCTACAAAGTTCTCACCAAACCTATAAGTAAGCCACAGGTATAAAGATATCTCTTTTACCATGTCCTCAGCTTTTAAGAGTTCATCTGTAGTTCTTGCATGATCACTATTAAGCACAGGGGGATTATAGTAAACATTCTCTTGCTTTTGCAGGGAAAAAATATAACTCTCATAAGCCTCTACAATATAAGGGGATTTCAGTGTCAACGGAGCACAAGCAAGATGATACTTAGTTGCTATGTCTAAATCATAAGTATCAACAATCCTTGAAGCCTCCAGCATATCACTTAAACCTGAGGCATAAAAAGGACCATTAAATTCCATGTTTTCTACAAAGAAACTTAGAATTACCTCAAGAGAGTTCTCTTCAAGTATTTTACTCACAAGTTTTATATGTTCTAAATTTGCCATCACCTTAAAGGGAATAGTTATTGTTTTTGCTTCTTTATAAAAGTTTTTCTTGACTATTTTGAGGGCTTCTTCATTTAATGCACCTACATATCCCTCTTCGCTTAGTCCATACCGTCCAGCACGACCAGCAATTTGATGTACTTCTGATGGCATAAGGCTTCTTTGTGTTATACCGTCAAACTTTTCAGCCTTAGAAAAGAGTATGGTTTTTATAGGTAGGTTCATTCCCATAGCAATAGCATCTGTAGCTATAAGTATTTCGGTTTCACCCTCACGAAAACGCCGTGCTTCTTCACGTCTCACTTCTGGAGAAAGATTTCCATAAACAACACTCACACTAAAGTTAGATGAAAAGTTTTGTTTGAGCCTTAGTACGTCTTTTCTACTAAACGCGATGATGGCGGTTCCCGGTTTTACCTCTGAGGCTTTTGTTGGTTCTTCTAAAAGTGTAAGTGGATTTTTACGTTCAAATTCTATTATTTCTAACTCTTCACCAAGGTACTCAGCTAATGCTATAATGGCCTCTTTTGAATTAATAGACCCCGTCATAATAATCTCTTTAGCAGGTGTTCCTATGATGGCGTTTGCCCAAGCCCAACCTCTATCACGGTCATCTATCATCTGTACTTCATCTATAACACAAACATCAACATCGACTTCAAAGTTTAGCATCTCTATGGTCGAGCTAATATGTGTAGCCTCGTCATCGAGTATTTGTTCTTCACCTGTTATAAGTGAACTCTCGATGCCCTTTGCTTTGAGTGTCTCATAGCCTTCAAGTGCGAGTAAACGAAGAGGTGCAAGATAGTAACCAGTATCTGCTTCTTCTAACTTCTTCATCGCCGTATATGTTTTACCACTGTTAGTTGGTCCTATGTGAAGAGTAAGTTTTCTTCGCATCTCTCTAGCCATTGGAAAGAGGTTTTTAAAGTCACGAATAGTTCGAGCAAGTAATTCTTGGCGTTGTTTTTTTATAAGTAGTTCAGAAATGGAATACACAAATCTTCTGGTAATCTTTTTATGCATCTTAGGAGTTAGGGAGAGTCCATGAGGCATAAGGTCAAGTAAAAACTCATAGACTCTGACATGTAGCTCCTCATCACTTAAATATAAGAGTGCCGTATACTTAGTACAGTCCTCTATTAAAGATTCCAAAGAGCGCAAGAACTCTTTTTCTTCTTCTGCTTTTAGCTCTGCTAATACAGTGTCAAAGTTAAAACGCTCAGCATTCCAAATCTCTTCCAGAAGTCCTTCTAATTCTATGTGTAATTCCAAATTATAAGGAAGCTTTTGCTCTGAGTATGGAAGAGTTATAGATTCATCAACAATAAGTAAAAGTTCTTCCTCATGAAGTTCTAAACGCGACACTTCTAACTTTGCCATTACTATCTCTTTAAGAACTTTCTCTCCTATTCTAGGATGAGAAAATCGCGACTTTGGAGGACTTGACCGCAGGGCATCTATTATTTGTTTTGTTGTGAGGTAAGCATGTGGTGAATGTAGCTGCTCTGTAAATTTTTGAGTATTTTCTTGTTTAGTTTTTGTAGCGAGAAGTTTATCATCACCTATTTTTTGTACTATCTCTTCGAATGAGTTGTTATCTAAAAATTCAAAACTATATGGTTTTGTGTTAAGAGTCACAATTTTGTGAAAACTCTGTCCATAAACCTCATAAAGAATGGAAGCATTAAACTCAAAAGAATCATCTGTGTCAAAGTTTCCCTCTAGCTCTTTTTCTAAGAGGGAGCGTTTATGTTCATGACGGATATGTGTTAGTTTTGATTCCATCTTTTCAATGGTAATCTTTTTACTTCGCATAGTTGAGAAAGCATCATATAACTGTACTGCCTCTTCATGGCTTACATCAAGTTCTCCGAGTAACATTTCTATCTTGTCATCTCTATCTAAAACAGCATCGGGAGTTGTGCTTTTTGGGAGGTTTGATTTATAAATTTCTCCATTATTTTGGAAAAAATCGAGGATATTTTGGCGAACAGAATGTTCTGCTTCACTCCACATCATTCGTATAGTTTTTAAAAGTAATTTTTTATTGTGTGAGATATCATAGATACCAAGTGCTGCGAAGAGTTCACTTAAGGTCTCCGAACTTACACTTTCAATTCCAACATCAAAAGGTTCATCATCAAAATATTTTCGTATTCTCTGGTTTATCTTAGAGTTTTTTTTATTCTTATTAGACATGTGACATTTTATCCTAAATAAATATTATTACTATATAATTAGTTTATGAATTATCCAGATCAATGGACTCAAAAAGAGTTCTTAGAAGCTAAACGTGACCTTGCTAAAGAGAAAATAGCAGTTGTACTCATAGATACTATACTTTCTCCTATAGAAAAAGCATTAACAACTGTTTTTAATCCTCATGAACTTAAAGTGTATCCTGATGGCAGTGTTTTTGTTTTTTACTGTGATAGCGGAAAAGCAACTCTAGATAGACTACAAGAATATAAAGATAGATTTCCAACAATGCACTGCATCTCACTCAAGGGTGGACGTGGCTACTGGAGAAAAAATATGATGCTCATAGACGAGGAAGAATAATGTACAGCCAACACGATAGACTCATAAAAGAGTATAGATTATGTATAGATGAAAAACGTTATTACGATGCTCACGAAGCACTTGAAGAGATATGGTTTCCACGTCGTTTTGAGAAAAATACAGAGATGTTACTACTCAAAGGTTTTATAAACGCAGCTGTAAGTTTCGAGCTTGTTAAACTGGGACGTGAAAAACCGAGTAAAATAGCATGGTTAACATACCTAAAGTATAGACCTTTGCTTTATAAAATTTCATCACCTTACTTGAACGAGTATCATGCTCTTGCTAGACATATTGAAAATTTAAGAAATGCAAAAAAGATTTAAGGCTTTACCTCTTTCCCCCATAAATTTAAAAACACAAAAGCTCCAAACGCCATTACAGCCGAACTTAAGAAGAGATACTCTGCATAGTACTCATAAATATACCCTGCTATTAAAGCTCCGCTGAGTCCTCCAAATCCATAAGTAATTCCAGAAAAAAACTGTTGTGCTAAAGACTTATGTTTGTATAGTACATAGAGATAACTAATGGCTGCTGAATGAAAGAGTGCAAAACTCAGGGCATGAATACTCTGTGCCAAAAACTGAACAAAGATGTTTTGAGCAAAGGCAAAGAGTAAAAACCATCGAAGAGCTGTCATCAAAGTTGTGAATTCTAAGATACGAAGTAATCCTTTTCTCAGAAATCGTCCTTGAAAATAGAGCATAATAATCTCTGTGAAAACTCCAAAACTCCAAAGGTATATAGTCATATCTAATGTAATTCCATTATCTGTAGCATAGATGGTAAAGAAGTTATAATAGGCTCCAAAACTCATCTGCATCAAAATAAGTCCAACCCACAGTTTGTAATCTGCAAAAAGATTTATATCATTTTTTTCATGTTTTGGCTCATGTTCTTTATCTTTACTCGAAACTTGTGAGATAACAAATGCTACCGCTGCTGTTACAAATGTTAGTGTGAGTAAAAAATTCAATGCAATAGTATGCGAATCAAGTATTTTAACTAAGACAAGGGCAACAAGGACAAAACCTATAGAACCAAAAAGTCGTATCTTTCCATATCTTTCTTTGCCTAAAGTATCTAAAGATATAACTTCAACATAGGGTAGAATAAGCCCTAGTCCGAGACTTAAAAATATGTTTGATGTGAGTAATTTATAAAAGTTATCTATAGAGAAGTAAAATGCAATACTACTCAGTGCCATAACAAGAAGGGCTACATTAAAGACTCTGTTGTTTAACTCCAAACCATGTATAAACAAAAATGGGAGTATAAAACGCACCAAAGGACCCGATGCGAAGATAATGCCTATTTCAAGAGCACTGTAACCAAAGTCTGAGATAACCTTTGGTAAAAAAATGATGTAAACACCAACAATAGAAAAGTAAAAAAAGTAAAATATTGATAATAAAATTGCCATAATGGAATTATATCTAAACTATTAACCTACTGTTTACTTATAATTATTATAATTATAAGTCTCGATTATGTTTTACCCTTTCATAACATGAGATATTAAATATACTCTTAACAATTTTCTACACTCAAGTCTTCCCCCTTTTAGCTTGAGTGTATTTATGATAAAATTCCCTTATGAAAATCATACTAACAACTTTGAACGCAAGGTTTACCCATAGTGCTATTGGGCTTCGTTACCTTTATGCAAATATGCACTCCCTTCAAAAAGACACACAAATACTAGAATTTAGTATCAACGATGCCATGCAAAGTGTGGCAGAAAAACTTCTTATGAATTCACCTGATATCATCGGAATTGGTGTGTATATTTGGAATGTCTCAGAAGTTGCTGAACTTATCCATATAATAAAAAAAGTTTCCCCCAATATAAAAATCGTTTTAGGTGGTCCAGAGGTAAGTTACACACCTTTTCGTGTAGACTTAGATGATGCTGACTATATCATCCAAGGGGAAGGCGACCTCGCGTTTTATGAACTTTGTGTAGCTATAGGCAATAACTCTGCTAATGAACGAATTATTAAAATGACTCTTCCTAAACTGCGAGAACTACAACTTCCTTATGAGTACTATACAGACCATGACATTCAAAACAGATATATATATGTTGAAGTCTCTCGTGGTTGTCCTTTTGAATGTGAGTTTTGTCTCTCCTCCATGGATGAGAAAGTACGTGCATTTAATCTTGATAATGTTTTAGAAGAGTTTGAAAAACTTTGGCAAAGAGGAGCGAGGAACTTTAAGTTTGTAGACAGAACCTTTAACCTCAATATCAAATCATCAAATAGAATCTTAGACTTTTTTCTCTCCAAAGAACCTCCTTATTTTGCTCACTTTGAAGTTATCCCTGACCATTTTCCAGTATCACTTAGAGATAAGATAAAAGCTTTCCCCAATGGTGCATTACAACTCGAGATAGGAATACAAACACTTAATCTTGAAATTGCTAACAATGTTTCAAGACAACTCAAACTAGATAAAATACAAGATAACGTTCATTTCTTAGAGCGTGAAACAACGGCACATATTCACCTCGACCTTATCATCGGGCTACCCGGCGAATCACTTAAAAGTTTTGGAGCTAACTTAGACAAACTTGTTAGTATGAGTTCTTGTGAAATACAACTTGGAATTCTTAAAAAACTCTCAGGAACTTACATCAAACGCCATGATGAAGAGTTTCAAATGGTTTATAGTAACATTCCTCCTTATGACATACTCAAAAACTCAGAACTCTCTTTTAATGATATACAAATCATGAAACGTTTTGCACGATTTTGGGACTTGACTTACAACAGTGGAAACTTCAAACATACTATGTCTTTTTTATTCGAAAATAAAAGTGTGTATGAAGAGTTTTATGCTTTTGGTTTATGGATCTATGGAGAGACTGACTCTACTTGGAAGATTTCACTACAACGACTAGGAGAACTTCTTTTTACCTACCTTACAGAAGTAAAAAAAGAGAATGCGCAGGAAGTTGCCGACAGCATGCTTTTAGACATGATGAAGCTCAAAGGACGGGCAATTCCTCCTTATCTTAAACCATATAGCGATGAATTCACCTCTCAAGCTAAGGCCGGAACTGCTGGCTTTAATAAAAGACAAAATTAAAACAAGTATAATTGAAGAATGAAAACTGTAGTTCACTTTTTTTTATTGTTGGTATTTTTATATTCTCCGGTGTTTAGCTCTGAGCTCATCACAAGAGAGATAGAAGAGAGTGCTGAGAAAAAATATGGTAAGTTTGCTAAAAATAGATTTATGGCAATAAAAACAAAACTACTCTTAGAACTCAAAGATGCAAGCGACATGAAAAAACTCAATGTCGTAAATACTTGGATTAATTTCATAAAGTACAAAAGTGATAAAAAGGTTTATTCACAGAGTGATTACTGGGCTACACTTTATGAGTTTATAGGAAAAGATGCTGGTGACTGTGAAGACTATACCATAGCAAAGTACTACATCTTAAAAGAACTTGGAATTAATCCAAGAAGACTAAAGTTCACCTATATTATCTATAAGAGCAGAAGTGGTAAAAAAATCTCTCATATGGTACTTTCATACCTTAAAGTACCAAAACCAAAAACCACAAAAGACATACTCATCTTAGACAACAATAACCGTCTTATCCTTCCTGCTTCACAACGCAAGGATATAGTTAAAGTTGTAAAAATGATAAACGGTGACACGGGTCCAAAATCTAAAAAATGGAAAAAACTCGAAGCCAATATGAAAAGGAAAAAACTATGACTCTCTTTAAACAAGTAGCAATCGCTGTATCGACTATTATTGTCATTATGCTCGGTGCTGTAATGTACATCAACTATGTGTCAGCTAAGAAAGATATGATTACAAGTCTTTATGAGACAACCGTTAACAATATATCAACACTTTCTAGTAACCTAGCACAGGCTGGTGATGAAGAAGCATTCTTGATTACTACTATAGATTCAGAGTTTGATAGTGGTTACTTTAGACTAATAGAATACACCTCGGCAGATGAAAAATTTACATATAAACAAGAGGATGCTTATCCTATTGATGGTGTTCCTCTTTGGTTTGTAAAATTTGCAAATGTTAAACTACAAACGGTTAGAGCCGATGTTACTCTTGGCTGGGAAATCACTGGAGAGGTTAATGTAGAGGGAGATACAACTGTTGTGTATAAAGCTCTTTATAAAATGTTTATCAAGCTCATTTATATCTTTTTTATCTCTGTGTCACTCGCTCTTATTACATTAAGTATCCTTCTGCATTTTGTTTTAAAGCCTCTTAAACGCATACAAGACCAAGCAGAAGCAATTCTAAAAAATGAGTTTGTCATACAAGAAGGAGAACCTTACACAACAGAGTTTAAAGATGTTGTCAAGGGGATGAACACTATGGTTAAAAAAGTAGAAGATATCTTTGAAAAAGGAAATGAAGCAGCACAGAGAAATAAAGAGCTCCTCTATAACGATCCTGTAAGCAAACTCTTTAATAGACGTTACCTTATGTTGAAGCTCTCGAGCCTCATAAAACAAGAAAATAGAATCAATGGAGGAGCAGTCCTCTTTGTTGCTTTAAGTAGTGAGGAGGCTATTATAAAGTCTATTGGAAGGCGAAGTACTGATGACTTCTTTCTTGAACTAGCAAATGGATTTACACAAATTTGTCATGAAAATGAAGAGAGTGTTATAGCCCGTGTTAATTCAACTGAATTTACCCTTATGCTTCCCGGCTGTGAAGCCAAAGATGTAAATACAATAGCCCACACAATAAATGATAAATTTGACTCTCTAGTGACTCATTATAAACTTGATGCAAATGTTGCTTATGTAGATATGGGTATTTATAGATTTAAGCCTAGTGTTAGTGTCGGTGAACTTCTTACACGTGCTGACAATGCTCTTTCACAGGCAAAAGCAAGTGACTCCAAAAATATTCACCTCTATGAAGAAAAAGATGATGATAATGCCATGGGTAAAGAGCAGTGGAGAGCTATCATCGAAGAGGCTATAGAAGAAAAACTCTTTGCTCTGAAGTTCTGGCCAACTGTAAATGCCCCTACAAAAGAGACTAACCACAAGGTTATGACCTTTATTATTGATGGAGGAGAAGGTAAACGCTATTACTATGGTGACTTTATTGCTCCAGCGATCAACCTTGGTCTTGTTAGTAAAATGTACCTAGTAGCTCTTAAAGACCTTATCACGAAGTCTCACGCAGAGGTAGATAACACTATCTGCTCTATCCGTTTGTCTAACGAAGTTCTAAAAGACCCTTCTACTTTTGAAGAGCTATCTCTACTTTTTGAGACTCATGCAAAAAACATAAACTTTAAACTCTCTTTTGAAGTTTCAGATAGTTTTGCGATTAATAATACACAGATAGTAAAAAGTTTTGTCTATCTCTTTAATAAATATGGATTTGGATTTGGCATAAATTCTTTTACTGGGGAATCAAATAGTTTTGCCTACCTCAAACTACTGAACCCTGCGTTTATAAAAGCTGATATTTCATTCTTGCTCGACCAGTCAAGTGATTCGATGAGTTCCCTTCAAATTGTAACAGACTCCTTAGGAATAGATATCATTGCAACATTTGTAAAAGATGAAGAAGATCTAGATAAACTCTCGACTATGCATATACATAAGGTTCAAGGGCCCATAACAGATAAACTTATCGCAGGTTAATTTTATCTGGATAAGGATTCAACCAACTTGGCTTGATCAAATAGTTTGGCGAGATAGTCATCCATGCCAGCTTCTAGAAATCTTTCCCTATCCCCTTTAATTGCATTCGCTGTTAATGCAATGATTCTTGTATGTTTTAGGTTTTGCTCTTTCTCTAATCTAATAATCTCTTGTGTAGCTTTTATACCATTCATTTTAGGCATATTTTCATCCATAAGGATTACATCATATTTCTTATATTTAAATTGTGTATTTTTTAAAAGAGGGCGATATAATTTTTATTATGAATTTATTTGGGACTTACTTTAAAGCATTAATTCCGAAAATTCATCTATAATACAAGATAATATTAATCAAGGGAAATGGATAAATGGACATCCTTATGCTAAACACGAGTAAAGCGATAGACTATCATATAAATTTAAAAGAGCTTTTAGGTATAAATAATGCTATAATTCAAGCCAAACTTATGTCTATCTCAGCATATAATATTAAAAATGACATATATCATTTTCAACTTCATCTTTCTGTTCTTGAAACAAACACTGTGTCAAGATATATGAAGAGTGTCCAAATCAAAATTATTGATGAACTAAAAAATCAATATCTCAAAAATAGACTAGAACAGGGAGATAAAGGTGGTGGTTTCGGAGAGATTCGAACTCTCGGTAGATTGCTCTACACAACCTTTCCAAGGTTGCACCATCGGCCACTCGGACACGAAACCATTAAAGAAGAGCATGATTATAGCTTATTTGCTTTAGATGTACTTGAAAGCAGACCCTTATTCTAAGCTAAGTATAGAATACTTTAGCTATTATTAGATACAAATAAATTCAAGGTTTACCATGTTAAGTTTTGCATCCTTTCTCCAACTTCTAAAAGAGTCTTTTCGTGACCTCTTGCCTATCATTCTTGTTATTATGTTTTTTCAACTCGCTATTATTCAGAGTGTTCCTGATAACTGGTTGAGTACGACTATTGGTCTTGCCATAGTTGGTGTCGGTCTTGCTATCTTTTTACTTGGTCTTGAAGTTGGTATTTTTCCCGTTGGAGAAGGTCTAGCGACTGAATTTGCTCGTAAAGACTCTACTATACTCATTGTTATTTTTGCCTTTATGATTGGTTTTGGTACAACTATCGCCGAACCTGCCCTCATCGTTATCGCTCAAAAAGCAGCCTCTATCAGTTCAGGTCGAATCGATGCTACCACCCTGCGTTTAGTAGTTGCATTTTCAGTTGGACTTGCCATAGTTATTGGTGTTTACAGAATTATTAAAGGGCACCCCATCCACTACTATATCATTAGTGGATATGTTATGGTTGTCTCGGCTACTATTTTTGCTCCTAAAGAGATTGTAGGTCTTGCGTATGACCTCGGTGGAGTAACAACATCTACCGTGACAGTACCTCTTGTAGCAGCTCTTGGCATTGGTTTAGCTTCTACTATAAAGGGGAGAAATCCTGTTTTAGATGGTTTTGGTCTTATTGCATTTGCTTCTTTAACACCTATGATTTTTGTTCAGTTCTATGGTATTTTTGTTTATGAGTTTATAGATGCTGTTGAGCAAGTTCCTCATATTCTTCCCATAGCTGATGCAGTAGCAAATAATGCTGTAAACTTTGACTTTTCCTTTTTAAACATACTCAAAGGAATTGGTGGAGTCATTATAGATGTTGTGCCTATTTTAGCAATCATCCTGTTTTTTCAATATGCAATTCTAAAAAAACCTATAGATAATCTTAAAAATGTCATCATTGGATTTGGGCTTGTAATCCTAGGTTTAGATGCTTTTATTGTTGGTTTAGAGATGGGTCTTTTTTCTGTTGGTGAGACTATGGCTTTCGAGCTAACACAATACGATAGCAATGTTATAGTTTACTCATTTGGTTTTCTCATAGGTTTCTCAACAACTATGGCAGAACCTTCTTTGACAGCTATTGCAAGAAAAGCTAAAGAGATAAGTGATGGCAAGATAAATGACTTTGTTCTACGTCTTTTCGTTGCTCTTGGTGTAGCGATTGGTATCTCTTTAGGTGCTTATCGCATTGTCGTAGGTGGAGAAATAGTTTACTACATCATGGCTGGATACATGATTGTAATTGCCCTTACGTTTATAGCACCAAAGTACATCATTCCCATAGCTTATGATAGTGGTGGGGTTACAACGTCTACAGTTACTGTACCACTTGTTGCAGCACTTGGTCTTGGTCTTGCTACAAACATACCAGGACGCGATCCACTTATAGATGGTTTTGGTCTTATCGCGTTTGCTTCACTTTTTCCTATGATAACTGTTATGCTTTATGGAATTATCACAGAGAATATGGGTATAAAAGGTAAGCATGAGGAAGATGCTATTAAACGCGATGAGTTTAGACATGCCATTGAAGATGCCCATAATATGGGTCTTACTACGGTTAACATTCAAGGAACAGGACAGCGTCACTCATATGAAATGTCCTTTTCTGCTGTACATGTTATAGTTCCAAAAGAAGGCGAAGAAAGAGCTCTCTGTGCCGCTAAGAGTGCTGGAGCGAGAGGAGTGACAATAACAGAAGCCCATGGGATGGGACTTGAAAAACTAGAAAGTATTTACAATAGACTCCATACGGAAAATATTAATTCAGACCTATTATTTATAACACAAACAAAAAATGTCGAACCTATTATCAAGTCTGTTATCGATGAATTGGATATAACAGGGGATGGAAAAGGTCTTACTTACTCTTACCCTATCTCAAATCTTAAGGGTCTTACTTTAAATAAAGCTGACTTATAAAATAGAGACTCTTTCTCTATTTTATTAAATCACTATAGTCATACTTACTTGTGTCTAAATAGTACTTTTTTCCTATACTTATAATTCTCTCATCTTTCAAAGATTTTTTAAGAAAACGTGACTGAATCTTTTTAATCTTTTTATCAGATATATCCAAATTTTTCAGATGTTTCTTTAAAGATATAAGAGAACTTTTATCATCAATTTCTTCAGTTATTTCTTCTTCAACATGTGTGTCTATCGTCTCTACATCTTCAGTTGGAGCTGATATCTGTAACTGTGAAGAAAGAGTTGCTAGTATGTTTTTTAGCTGTTCATCTTTATCTATATAAATCTGCTCTATTTTCTCTCTCTCAGCAATGAGCATTAACTCTTTTTGATCTCGCAGACTTCGAGTCTCATTTTCTAAAAGTGTAATCCTCTCTTGAAGTTTAGCATTTTGTTCTTCTAAAAGTTTATTATATTTATCGTTGTTATTATTCACTTTAACAGTACTCTGTCTTGGCTTAGCTGATGTGTCTTTAGAGTCTAATACAACCATCTTAACCCCATTCTCGACAAGGACTTCTATAGAACCTCTGCGAATACGATTATGAATAGCTTCTTTAGAAATATTTAAAAATCCTGCTGCCTCATTAACACTCATCTTTGTTTTCATAACTTTCCCTTTATCTCATGTTCTCAAAAACTAAAGGAGCATCCCATTCAGCCTCTTTAACCATTGCTATAACCTTTTGTAGCTCATCAAGTTTAGCACCTTTTACACGGATGCTATCGCCCTCTATCTGAGCATTTACTTTTAGTTTCATCTTTTTTATTTCTGCTGTTATCTTCTTTGCTTCTTTACTCTCTATATAATCAACAACTTTAAAAGTCATTTTTCTATTTCCACCTGAAGAGTCTTCTACTTTTAACTCTTCTAAAACTTTTGAAGAAAGTCCCTGTTTTAAAAACTTTGCGATTACTATGTCTTTAAGTGCATCGACTTTATTATCAGAAGAAGCTATAAGGACTAATGTCTTTGCTTTTTCACTGTAAGTAACTTCAAAAGTTGTTCCCTTAAAGTCATAACGGTTTGAAACTTCTCTATCTACTAAATTTATTGCATTTTTAAAGTCTTGCATATCTACTTTTGCTGTTATATCAAATGAGTATTCTTTTGCCATTGTTTTACCTTTTATATTTTAAATTATTATAACATGTTTGTTTGTTAGCTTTAGAAACTAGGACTTCCATCAAAACTACCAAATCCACCAAAGTTAGGATCCATATATCCATACTGTGCAGATTTAAAACGTAGTTTCTCTATATCTGTTTTACTTGAAATATTTTGAGGACAAACTATTGTACATTCATTGCAAAGTGTACAATCCCACACACCATTAAGCTGGACATTATCTATTTTTGTTTTAGGTTCACCCTCGCGTTTATCGCTTACATACTTCCAAACTCTAGTCAATGCGAAAGGTCCTAAAAAGTCTTTGTTAACACTATAAACAGGACAAGCGGAGTAACATGATCCACAAAGTATACAGTCGCTCTGTACTTCATTTATCTTCGCATCGTCCTGAGTAAGTGAAATACCAAGACCTTCTTGTAGCCATGCTTTTGCTCTTGCATTAAAAGTATAAGAAGCATCCATATCAGTAACTAAGTCTCGTATAACCTCTACATTTTTAAGTGGCTCAATTGTATCTCCATCTTGTACCTTATAAGAACAAGCCAAGACCTCTCTTTCATTTACTCGCATTGAACAAGAACCACAAACGCTGCTCCGACAACCACTACTAAATGCTAGACTTACATCTTGTTTTGTTTTAATCTCTATAAGTACTTCAAGAAGTGTTACGTCTTCTAAATCAACACCATATTCTACAAATTCATTTTCACGTTTAATATTTATATTTATCATAATTTCCAACTCTTTACTAAACTATATAGTGAGCACCACAGCTCACCTCGCGTTTAAGTGCTGATGAAACAACCTGCTCACAAACGGCTAACACATTTCTAAACTCTATAAACTCCACAAGGTTTGTATTGTATACCTTCGAAGTGTCTTTTACACCCATCAAAGGAAGTTTTTCTTTAATCTCTAAAATCTCTTTTAGAGCTGATTCTAACTGCTCTCTTGTTCTTACAATTCCTACATCTTTATAAAACATATCACCGATGTGCTGACGAAACGAATAAAAATCTATCTCATTCTTACCTGCTTTTATATCATTCATTACATCAGGTTGCTCAATATAAGAACTTTCAGTATTTTGAGAAAGTGCAAATTTTGCTGCGTTTAATCCTGCTTCTTTTCCAAAAACTACGATTTCTAAAAGAGAGTTTCCACCCAGACGATTTGCACCATGCACTCTATGGTTTGCACATTCTCCACAAGCATATAGACCACTCAGTGAAGTTTGAGACTTATGATCTACTTCAATCCCACCCATAGTGTAATGTGCAACTGGACGAATAGGTATGATCTCATGAACCGGGTCTACATTTTCATACAGTTTTGCTAGTTTCCTCTCTTGAGGTAAACCCTCGTTTATCAGTTCTTCTCCAAGATGTCGTATGTCTAAAAAAACTTGCTCACCCTTTGCTATCTCTGCGTTTATGGCACGAGAGAGTTCATCACGAGGGGCTAACTCGTTAGTAAAACGCTCACCCTTGGAGTTCACAATATGGCCACCCTCTCCACGAGCTGATTCACTTATGAGAATGGATGAGCCTTTAAGTCCAGTTGGATGGAACTGAATAAACTCCATGTCTATAAGCTTCGCACCTGCTCTAAGAGCTACCGCAATCCCATCACCTGTTGAAGCAGTGGAATTAGTAGAGTTTTTATCGTAAATACGACTATAACCACCGCTCGCCATTATGACTGCATTTGCTTCATAAACTTCTACTTCTCCACTTCGAATGTCTAATACTTTCGCACCCTTCACTCTACCTTCTTCATCTTTGAGAAGCTCTAAGAGATATTTCTCATTTTTCATTTCTATGTTCTCTTGCAAACATCTATCATATATAGTGTGAAGTATTTTTAACCCAGTATAGTCTTGTGCATAACAAGCGCGAGCAGCAGAAGCTCCTCCGAGAGCTCTCTGTGCTATTTTTGCATCTTTTGCACGAGAGAAACAAACGCCTATACTATCTAGCCACTCTACTGCATTGATAGCCTCACTACACATAAAACGAACAGCTGCTTCATCTGCTTCACCATGAGCTGACTTTAGTGTGTTTGCAATATGAGATTCAACACTATCTTCTTCTACATTTCCAAGGGCTGCATTTATACCACCCTGAGCCATACATGTTTGACTTCGTGTTGGATACTCTTTTGTAATAACTATAACTCTAGCTCCACTCTCTTTAGCATGTAAAGCTGCTGTAAGCCCTGCTCCACCTGCTCCTATAACTAAAACATCACTTTTATAATTCATTTATTTCTCTTCTGACTCTGTATTGATATTTTTATATTAAAATTATTATACCACAAGAGTCGACAATTGACTTATGCTAATCATTTTGCTATTATAAATCCAAAACAAACTTCTTTCAAAAAAGGCTAGTCATGAAATTTTATTCACTATGTGTAATTGGGTTCCTCTCTATATTTATTGTAGGATGTGGTAGTGAAAAGGACATTACAAGCTCTCTACAAAATACAGCACAAGCAGAATCGGACCTTAATATAACTACTCCAGTTATAAAAACTATTACACAAGCTCAAAGTTACTCAAAATTTCAAAAACCAGAACATCTAGTCATGGACAACGGATATATTTACATTAGCGATGCCGCAAATAACTGTATCAGGAGAATAGCTCCCGACGGCACAGTATTGACTGTTATAGGTAGTACTACCGGAGCCGGTGGAGATAATACCGATACTGAGCAACAAGGAACGACTGCACTTTTTTCAGGTCCTACCGGTTTAGCAATCGATGCAAGCAATCCCCTTGATACGCACCTATACATAGCGGACACTGGTAATAATAAAATATTAGATGCAAATATTACCGGAAATCCTCAAGAATCCGAAATTACCGTCATTAAAATTGCAGGAAGTAAATCAAGCGGTTACGCTGATGATGCAAATGGCTCACTATCTCATTTTTATCAACCTCATGGTTTAGAGGTCATTGGATCAACTCTATATGTAGCAGACACTCTAAACAACGTTGTTAGAGATATCAATATCACAAGCGGAACAGCTCATAACGTTGGAACATTTATCGATTTTAGCCAAATTTCTTCAGATTCACTGCCCATTGATCTGACAAGTACAAGTAATGGAACTAATCTGCTCGTTCTTTTAAAAGGAAGCAATAAAGTTTACGATGTCCCGATAAATAATGTAATTGGAGCGGTTGATACGAATATTATTGGATTAAACGCTCCTGAAGGCATCCTCTTTGATGTAAATACAAATATACTATATATTTCAAATACTCAAGACCATACCATTCTTGACTACAATTCTACTTATGCACCAATCACAACACCGTGCTATGCTGGAGACAATAATGGAACAAATACAACCAAAAACAGGGGTAGTTTAGAGGGAACGAGTACCTCAAGTGCTATGTTTAACGAACCAATAGGCTTATACTCAACCCTAAATGAACTTTACATCGTCGATCGTGGCAATCATAAAATTAGGAAAATTCTTAAAAATGAAAAAATAGTGCGAACAGTAATGGGAAGTGGAGAACCAGGACAAGACATTACTGATGATGATGCCAATCAAAAAATCGAAGAGTTTTTCAAACCTGAAGGTCTAACCGTTAGTCCCCAAGGCAACCTCTATTTTTGCGATACTCAAAATCAAAAGATTAGGCATTTGGATTTAGCTTCTACAAACAAAAGCATCACTGCAACCTTTATTGGACAACAAACCGTTGGGACATCCCAAGGAGATGCAGTAGGTACTCTATCTACAACACTTTTACACAATCCAACATCCATCGTAGGTTTATGGGACTCTAATCAAACTTTTTACATCGTCGATAGCTATAATCATTCCATCAAGAGAGCTATTGGCTCGACTACAACCCTATTTGCGGGTAATGGCTCTGCTGGATATAAAGATGGAAATTCAACACAAGCACTTTTCAACCAGCCATATGCAGCTATTCTGGATGGAAATGGAAATCTTTATGTGACGGACACTTATAATCATCGTATTAGAAAAATCACTTCACAAGGCATAGTCACAACTCTTGCTGGAAGCACCCAAGGGGATATAGATGGACAAGGAGCTAATTCAAAGTTTTCTTCTCCAACTGGAATTACATACGATGGAATAAATACTTTATATGTAGTAGACAATGGTAATAATAAAATTCGTAAAGTCACATTGTCTGGAACAGTAAGTACTCAACTCGTTAACAATGAAACATTCAATAATTTATATGGAGTTGCAATAAGTCATAACAATAAAATCCTCTTTGTTTCTGACATTGGTACAAATAAAATATTTGGAATTGATTTGGAGACAAACTCCGCTGTCAGTATACTAAATGACAATAGTGCTGAATGGGTTGATGGTAATAAGTCTAATGCTCGAATTAATCATCCAAAATCGTTATTTTACGACAAAGATTTAAAAAAGATGTACATTAGTGATACGGACAATAATTTAATTCGCATTATCTCTTTTTAAAATAACTGAGTTAAAAAATAATATCTTGCTACCCTTAAGCAACCTGCAATTATAATAAACCAGACAAATTTAAGTCTAAAAAGACCAGCAACTATTGTTATTGGATCGCCTATTATTGGTAACCATGAGAGCAGTAGTGCCCAATTACCATACCTATTTCCATACTCATAAGATTTTTTACCAACTCTTGATGAGAGTAATTTATCTTTTGTTTTTTTATATAAAAAAAACCCTAAGTAGTAGTTAAATATTATGGCTAATACATTCCCAAAAGAAGCGAAAATCATTGCATTTAAAATTGGCATATCGTTTGTTATTGCAAATAAAAATGTGGCTTCAGAAGAAAAAGGAAGAATGGTTGCTGCTAGAAAAGCACTGATAAAAAGAGTGAGTTCTGCCATAAGGCTCTAAAAACTACTCTTAATGTTTTCTATGACGGATGTTATGAGTTTTTCTCTGGCTTCTACTGAAGTCCAAGCGATATGAGGAGATATATAGAGGTTTTCTTTATTTTTAACATTGAGTAAAGGGTGATTTTCTCTCATTGGCTCTTTTGTAAGAACATCTAAACCAAAGAAAATATTTTTCTCATCAATGATTTTAGCTACAGCTTCTTCATTAATGATTCCTCCACGTCCAAGGTTTAAAATAGTTACCCCATCTTTACATGTAGCAAGTTCTTTATAGTCTAGTAGATTATCAGTTTTCTCATTTAATGGGGCATGTATGGTAATGATGTCACAACTCTTAAGCATCTCGTCTAATGATGTTCTTTGAAAATCTTCAGTGCGGTTCACACCACTAGTAGAGTAGTAAAAGAGTTCTGCTCCAAATGCTTTGGCAATATTTGCAACACCTCTTCCTATACTTCCAAGTCCAATGATTCCCCATTTCTTACCCTTAACTTCGAAAAAAGGATGCGACACATCAGTGAAGATGGGGCTACGAGAGTAGCTTCCATCTTTGACAACTTCATCATAATAACGAGAGTGTCCGAGCAGATAAAAAAGCATTGAAAAAGTATGTTGAATAACAGAATCTGTTGAATACCCAGCTACATTTTTCACTTCTACATTTAACTCTTTTGCCGCATCAAGGTCTACGTTATTCATACCAGTCGCTGCTATACAAATGAGCTTCAAGCTTTTCGAGCAAAGCATAAACTCTTTTGTTATAACAACTTTATTGGTTATTATAACATTCGCATTTGCTATGCGTTCTTGTGTCTGTGCTGGTGAAGTTGTTTTATAAAGAGAAACCTCACCTAAATCATCAAATACAGATAAGTCTGTATTTCCAAATGTGAGTGTGTCTAGTAAAACTATTTGCATTTAGTTGTCTTTTATTTTTTCAATTAACTCACGAGATTGCTCTAGTGCAGATTCAACTTCATCAAAAACAAGAGCAACTGCTAAACGACGGCCCGCATGTGCTTCTGGTTTTGAGAAGACTCGTACAAAAGAGTTCTCACTAAAGAGTGAATCATCAACACTTATAACAGGTGCATTAGAATGTTTCATCTGCGTTTTATATGCCGCAGAAGCACCATCACCATAAAATGTAAAGCCAAGAGGAAGACCAAGAACTGCACGTAAATGAAGTGCAAACTCACTTTGTGACTGAGTTATTAAAGTAACCATTCCTGTATCGTGTGGACGAGGAGAAACTTCTGAAAAGTAAACCTCATCTCCTTTGATAAAAAGTTCAACACCAAAAAGACCACGACCACCTAAACCATCAGTAATAGTTTTGGCCATCTTTTGTGCTTTTTCTTTTGCCTCGTCACTCATCTGAGCAGGTTGCCATGAAAATACATAATCTCCATCGCGTTGCTCATGGCCAATAGGCTCACAAAAAACAGTTTCCTTTCCATTACGAGCTGTAAGCATCGTAATCTCATAATCAAAATCTATAAAGGCTTCAACTATCAACTCACTAGCATCGCCACGAGCTTCTTTTGCTATTTCCCATGATGCAGGGACATCTTCTTCACTACGACAAATACTCTGTCCATGACCTGATGAACTCATAACAGGCTTTATTACACAAGGATACCCCATACGTTTACTTGCAACTCTGAGTCCATCCTCAGTAGTGACAAACTCATAAGGACCTGTTTTTAGGTCAAGAACTTCTGCCGCATAAGTACGAATGTTTTTACGGTTCATAGTCTTACTTACCGCATTTGCATTTGGAATAACATTATAACCTTTATCTTCTGCTGCAAAAAGTGCATCCATACTAATAGCTTCTATTTCTGGAAGAATATAGTCAGGTTTTTCACGGTAGATGATTTCAAGGAGGGCATCTTTGTCTTGCATGTCTACTACATATGAGCGGTGTGCGACATTATGTGCTGGTGCATTTTGGTATCTGTCAACAGCTATAACTTCAAGTCCTAAACGCTGTGCTTCAATAGCCACTTCTTTTCCAAGTTCGCCGGAACCTAATAGCATTACTTTTTTTGAGTTTGATTTAAGGGGAGCAGAGAATTGCATGGTGGTTCATCCTAATGTATTATATTAGGATTATTATATCGAAAAGAAATTAAAGGAAAAAATCCCTTAATTTTTCAGACCGATTAATGTCTGTAGAAGTTGATCTGAAGTTGTAATTGTTTTACCATTTGCTTGGTAACCACGCTGAATAATTATCAGTTGTGTGAGTGAACGAGAAAGGTCAACATTTGAAGCTTCAAGTGCCGAAGACTGGATAAATCCACGTCCTGATGTAGCTGCTGTACCAATAGTAGGGTCACCAGAGTTGGCAGTTTGTACAAATATACTACCACCTTCTGTTGTAAGACCTTCATTGTTTGTAAACTTAGCCATACCGATTTGTGCTAAACCAAAAGAACGACCATTTGAAAAACTTCCAACAATTGTACCAGACTGGTCAATTCTAATTCCAACTAAATCTCCACCAGTAAATCCATCTTGAGAGATTCCAGATGTAGATGAACGAGAATCAAAAGATGTCATTCCGTCAAAGCCATTAATGGTACCAAATTCTAGTTTTACTTGTTGTTCTGGTGCTGAACCGTTATTTCCAGAGAACGATATGTTTCCTGGGATTAAACTTGATATTGATCCATCATTGTTAAAGCTTATTATTCCTTTTTTTTCATTTGTTGGTGCAACTGTATCAATAGTTGCTGGAGAAGGGACAGAGATAACCATATCCCAAGCACTACCATTACTGGTGTCAAGTTCAACTTTTCTAAATTCCATTCTTAGAGTATGTTTAGAACCAAGTGAATCAAAAACATCAATAGAACTAGAGTGTGTCGCAGCATTAATACCTTGTGAAAATGATGTACCTGCACTACCTCGAGTAAGTACTGAATTCATAGCTTTCATTGTTGTAGCAAAAGTTGCATTTTCTGAAACTACAAGACCTGTTCTTCTGTCAGTATACGATGTAACTTTAAAGTTCATATCATAATCGTCAGTCAGAGAAGTACCTAGATTTTTCATTTTAAATTTTCCAGCTTCGTCAACTTCTATAGTAATACTATTGTTAGCCGGAATAGCCCCAAAAGATCGTGCATCTTCTTGCATGAAACTTCTTAGCTCTGCCATAGTTCTAAAAGTGTCATCACCCTGAGTATTTGGTACTCCACTTGACCTACTGTACTGATATCTAAATGCCGTTACATCCGAATCAGTAACAAGCCCACTATTATCAGCTCCAGCTACGGTTATATTTATATTATGAGAAGCTGAATCTGAAGAGTTTGAATTTGTTAGAGTAATCACATTGAATGTATCAGCAGAGGCTGTAACACCAGTAATAGATGATTGTGCATTAATAGCAGCTACATAAGAACTTGCATTTCCACTTGCTGTTGATGTATCATCTGCTGTTATGTTTACTGTAGTACCTATCCCTAATTCTGTATCAATTGTTAATGTAATATCTAGACCTGGTGCACCAACTACACCAGTAGTAGTAGCAGCTGCTGGGGCTAGTACAGTCGAGTTTTTATATGAGGCCCAAAAACCTTGCTTCTCTTGAAGAGAATAAGCCTTACCAGCTTCATTAAACATCACACCTAAATCACCAGAATCAACTTCAGTTGAGTTTGCATCTCTTGCCGCTGGTTCTGTTGTTAATGCTAGAGACCCTAATGTATAAGCAGGTGAAAAGCTCTCTACTAATGGACCAGAGTTTAAATTCGCCTTTAGCACAACTTCAGCTGTTGGACTTGCAGGTGTTGTTAGACCTGGAGGAATATTTATATTTGTGATGGGTGCAGTAGAATCTACTTTTTTAGTAATTGAATCTCTTAACCAGCCTTGAGTAATAAAACCATTATTGTCTACAAAATTTCCATTTGCATCAAACTTGAAATCTCCAGCACGAGTATATTTATAAGTATTCCCAGCATCAGGAGAAACTATAAAAAATCCATCACCTTGAATGGCAACATCTGTGTTTTTGTCAGAGTTTTGAATAGAACCTTGAGAATAGATTGTTGTCATAGATGCAACAGTTGATCCGAGTCCAACTTGAACAGAATTTTTACCACCAAGATCTCCCTGCGGAGCTGTAGCTATTGATTTTGTTTGCGCTAAAAGGTTTGAGAAATTTGCACGAGAGTATTTAAAACCTGTCGTGTTAACATTTGCAATATTATTTGATTCCACATCCATCGCAATTTGGTGCGATTGTAGTCCGGAAACACCGGCATATAGTGATTTTAACATCTTATATCCTTTTTAATCTATCAAGAAAAGGCACTTAGATAAAGAGAGACTTTTCATATAGTTTATTAATTCTTAAAGATATAAAGCATTTAGTGTTCCATTTTTAAAAACTCTCTTAAGCACCCATACTAAGAGCTTTTTGAAGCATTTCATCTGCAGTAGTTATTAACTTCGAACTTGAGTCATAAGCTCTTTGATAAATTATAAGATCGGTTAAACCAGCTTCCATTCTAACATTAGAACCCTCAAGCTTACTAGTTACTAAACCCGTACCATTTATGTTATTACCATTTTCATCTTGAAAAAATATTGCTTTTCCGCTATTTGCACTTTCTGAAAACTTAGAGCCACTTACTCTCTCTAGACCTTGGTCATTTTGAAAATGGAAGATACCAATGCTACCAACAGCACTCTGCTTACCATTCGTAAAAGTAGCTAGCACAGAGCCATTTTTCTCTATCTCATACCCAACTAGTGTTCCATCTTCTTCACCATCAGAAGAACTTGATAAAGTGCTATCCGTATCAATAGAAATTATGCCATCGAATCCTACACCCATATTTATAGCTACAGGGGATCCTTGATTATCAATAGTATTGAGACTGTTTGATGTTAAGGCACCAAGCTCTTCAAAAGTAACCAATCCATTTTCAGTAGAAAACACTTCAGCCCCATCTCTACTTTGAACCGTTGCTTTTACATTCCATTGAGATCCAGGGGCGACTTGTGGATCAACTTTAGAAAATTCTAGTCTGAGATTATTTTTTACACCATCTGCATTTATTACAGTAGAGCTAACGCTAAGAGCAGCTCTTGGTAAAGTAATCTTATGATTTGGGTCAAGTGCATTAGCCGCAATATCTGCTAATGCAGCGGTATCTTGTTTTATTTGCTCTTCAGTCAAACTTAGATTTCCTAAGAAGGTTACTTCTGTTGAAGCTATTGGTGGGAAATACAATTCTGTTGGAAATGAAAGTTTTTCTTGTTCTGACACATTGGCTAATGCTATCTCGCTTAATGGTTCAGTTAACACATTATTTGCAATGTTATTTCCCATCGTTCCGAGTACAAAAAAACCATCTTGAGTTACTAAATCACGATTCTCATCAAAAGTAAAACTACCGTCACGAGTATACATAGTTTGTCCATTTCCCTCAACACCAAACCAGCCATCACCAAGTATTGCTAAGTCAGTAGCACTATCAGTTAACTGAAAAACTCCTTGAGCTTGATCCATAACTACCCCACCAACCTCTGACCCAACACCTATCCCATTGGCTACTGAGGTAATACTAGCATCAGTATTTATAGCTTTTTGGTACATACTTGAGAATTCTGTTGTGTATCCACGATAACCGACAGTACTAACATTCGATAAATTATCAGTTACTACATCAATAGCCTGAGCATTTGATCTGAGTCCAGAAAGTCCTGTATAAAAAGCTTGAGACATCATGATAGACCCCTTTAATACACTTCTTTTATATTTTCAAGTGGTACATAGGCAGAACCAACTTTCACTAGTGTTTGTCCAGCATCAAATTTAACAGACTCTATCGGATAAGCTCCAAGTCTTGTTTCTAAGTTCTTTCCTGCTGCATTCGTGTAGCTTGCATTGACATAGTAAAGACCACTTTCAGCTGGATTTCCTCCGTTGTCTGAACCATCCCAATCAAATTGATAGACACCAGAAGGGTTTGTACCCACATCAATACTTTTAATCAAAGCACCTTCGTTATTAACTACTTCTACTGTGCCCTGTGCAATATCTGATGGGAAATAGACTTCAAATGAGCTAACTGAGCCCTCATCATTAACTATAGCATTGCTCCCTAAGTCGGCAGTCTTTCCAATGGCTGCTATTGTTGAGAACTGATTTGCTGTTCCTAAGGATAGAGCTAAGTCAGCTAATGCTTTATTTGTATTTTCTGATGATTCTAATCCTGCGAGTTGAGAGGTCTGTGTTAAAATTTTCTCAGAATCCATCGGTTCCGTAGGGTCTTGATGTTCAAGTTCTACTAAAAGTAGAGTCATAAAGTCATCTTTTCCCAATACTCTTTTATCTTCCACTACTTTTGATGTTGTCGGTTCTGCAGAAAGTGCGGCATTTAAGCCTGTTGATGTGATTGCCATAATAAATCCTTTCTATTTTTATGCGTAGTCGGGGACTACAATTTCTAAAGAGCTTAGTACCTCTTCATTTTCTTCTTCGTTCTCAAAATAGTCATACTCTTCTTTAGCCTCTCTCTGATGTTGAGAGTTCTGCTGCTCATGTGAATTTTGACCACTTTCAGAGTTATTACTAAAGTTTAATGAAGCATTATTTATTCCATTGCTAGTTAACTGGACTTTTAAATCATTTACATTCATAGATAAAGCATTGATCGCTGCATTGTTTGAACTCAGGTTTATATGAAGATTTTTCCCACGCTGAACTATAGTCAAATCAACCTCTCCTAGTCTTTGAGGGTTAAGTTGTACTTTTATTCTCGTAAATGGAGACTTATAATCCTCTATAGCATTTTTAACATCAACAGAAAGATATTTAGTCATCTGTTTCGCTTCATTGAGTTTTACTTCAAAACTATCAGCTTTTGAAACATTTGCACCATCTATTTTTTGAGTGGTATCGCTTGGGTCATTATTGAGAAGTGATTCTAGAGATTTACTCACCTCGGTTGTTGCTTGTGGTGCTATAACACGTGCCGTGGCAACAGAAAAATCTGCAGTTATATTCCCTTCGCTTTTGACAGCTTTATCACCGCGAAGAAGCATCTTTAGCGTTTCTTCTGCTTTTTGCTTAGGTGCCTTTACCTCAATTGCCACTGCTTTTGTATTTACAAGTTGCTCTGTTGTTATCTCTTTACTTGCTTGTGCTTTAAATAGTGGCTCACTTTTTATAGCTTTTGGTAACTCTTTTATTACTTCTTGTCTACTTTGCTCTATTTTAATTTGTTCTGATTGCTTTATATCATCTGGAACATCTTGTATTTGTTTAGAAGAGATTGAAGGTTTTGAGCTTTTTACTTTAATTTTTACATCAATATCATCAATAGCTACTTCAGTTTCATCTAGATTAACAGCGTTATTAGATGATACGGCTTTCTTATTTTCTTCTGTTATGTCAGTTCTTTTGACTGCTACTGATTTATTATCTTCTTTTATCTCAGTTCTTTTTACTGATACTGATTTATTATCTTCTTTTATATCACTCTTTTGTTCTATATGTTTTTTAGATTTAAAATCTTTTCTGAGTAACTCTCTAAGTTCCCCTTTTGTACTTTTAACATCTTCTTTTACAGGACCTTGTTCTTTAGCTATTATTACTATTTTAGCTTCTGGGGTTGAAATTTTTCTTTCACCTTTTGTAGCTACTTTAACATCACCTTGAACTTCTTCTATTGTTATTTTAGAGATATCTATGTCAAACTTCTTTGCCACAGCAGCTAATCCTTTTAATGTTTTAGGAAGAGCAGCTATCTCTGATTTTTTGAAACCTTCGCTCTGGAGTATTTGATCCTTCAAATACTCTTTAGCATCTTTTATCAGTCCTTTGAGCTCATCTATACTCAAGACTGATGTTAACTTAGGATTTATCTCTACAGGTTCTAATTCTATCTCCAGAGATGCTTCTCCTTTGAGAAGAGAAAGTAGTGTGCCTACCTTGGCATCTTTAGATATTTTTACATCCTTTGTATCAGTCAAAGATAAGACAAGAGCACCATTTTGTATCTCTTTATCATCTTTTTTACCGCTAACACCTTTTAGAAGTTCTGAGAAAGAAAGAGTAAAACCCCCTTCTTCTTTTGTATCAGTTGCTAAACTCAAAGGTGAGGACGAAGCCGATGTTTGTTTTGAAGTATCTACTGAAATCATCTTGTTCTCCCATATCTTTCCCTATAATTGAAGGGATTTTAAGAAAACATAGCACTATTTGTTCCATCTTATTAATTAAATCTCAATTGTGCCGATTTTATGATTATGAAATTAATTCCAATATTTATACTAATGCACACTCTACTTTTTGCAGAATCTATATATGATACTCGGACAAAGAAGCTAAATCAAAAAGCTATGGAAAATAAAAAAATAAAATGTAGGTTGGTGTGTGATAAAAAAATCTATAAAGAACAGAGGATAGCAAGTGCTATCTCTTTTTACAAAAATTCTAAATATTATAAGTTTACTAAGTCTACTGACTAGTAGTTTCTAGTAAAACGGTCAAGACAGTGTAAATCTTTTTTTAAAAATGCACTTGTGCTATCTTGCATACTACCGAGAATTTCTTCTGGTTTCTCTCCGTCTGCAGGGTATGCAAGTAAAAATGAATTTAAAAATTTAACAAAGAATTTATCGAACATCTTTTTAACTATATCTGCACCATATTTATCAGTATATGGAAGTACAAAGAAATAGTCTTTTCCATCATTAACAATAGAATCTGAAGTTCTTAAAATATTTTCAAGAGCATCATTGATCAAGCTCTCATCTATCCCAGAAAAATCGCAATACAACAGAGTAAAGCTCTCAGCCCGGTTCTCATCAAGTCTCTCAGAGATACCCATATTTAAGCTCATCAACTCTTTAAAATTTTCAAACGAAAAATGAATCCCTGCCATAAAATACCTCTTAAAATAAAATTATCTTAAGTATAACAAAAAAAATCTATTATAGGAAATTCTAATCTTTACTTACAATAGAATAAAAATCTGTTTTACTTTGATAACCTGGAAAACTTTTAAATTTTGTATCATCTCTATAGTCTATAATATAAGAAACAGGTACTACAGGTGTTGCAAAACGCTTATGCAGTGTTCCTTCTTGACGGTTTACAATAAGAGGAATATATTTTTGTTGTATAAGTTTGTTTATTTTATCAGATGAAAGTGTTCTTTTTTCCAGCTTTCTACACCATGGACAGTAATTAGAAACTTGTATAAGTAACACATCCTTCTTCTCTTCTTTAGCTCTTTTCATTGCTTGTTCATAACTAAGCTCATAACTAAACTTCTTTGCAAATTCTTTATACGATTGTCCATATGCCAATGTACTCATTAACATTATTATAACTATGTATGTGATTTTTTTCACTATTCATTATCCTCTATATATTGTTCTTTAAAGAGCTCAAGAAGATACTCAACAGTATCGATTAAATCCTCGTCTAAGTCCTCTACTTCAAAAATATCAACCTTTTGGTATGTAATGGCAAATACCTCTGCTCCATCATCAAGGCGCTTCACTTCTTCACCTATTATAAGAGCCATCTTAAGGGTGAGTTTATCTCCTACTGCTATGCGAGATATCATAATCACAAGAGGCCGGTCAGAGTAACCCTTGGTATTTATACCAAGTTCATCTGTATACTCTTTTAGAATTTTAGTTATTTTAACCTTATAGCTATCTGGTACTTTATCTGTGTATATCTCAACCATTGGGTAGAGACTCTTAAACTTTGTGAGAGTAAAAGGTGTTTGTGCAAAGCTAAGTGTATAAAAAGTGATAAGTATAAATAAAAATTTCATTTTTCTTCCTCTAGTTTAATCATCAAAACCGACTAATTCGCCGCGTTTTAGTTTAGCTATTTTACCACGAAACTTACGAATATAAAAGGCTTTCTCTTCAAAACCAATGCTTTGAGTAAGATTTACTTTACGAAGTTCTCTCTCATAATGTTTACTTAAAAATGTGATTAACTCTGCATTAAGAGCTTCTTCATCTTTAAGAGTTACTATGCTTTCATCTACACTAATTGCAATGAGCTCAGGCGAGTCAAACTTAGAAGCTATTGCAAGTGAAAATTCTCTTGAGTGAAATAGTAAGAGAGAAGGGTCCAAAACATCAAGTATCTGGTTTATAAAATGTGGTTTTTCTAAAACCGTTTTCACTAAAGAAAGTTCCCACATATCTTTATGGCTGTTTTTTTGCATCAGTGGTATATTCTGATTTGTTGTCGTGTTTGAGGTGATTCTTACAAGTGATGGAGAAACTCCAAGCCCACCTAAACGCGATGCAAGGTATGTCTTATACTCTTCTTGAAGCAATGGTGAAAGCGTTTTAAGATAACTAATTCCTTCTCCCATACAAGACTCTTTTTCTTTGGGATTGCGAAGATCATAAAGAGAAAGTATCTCGTCTAAAACAAACTCTATAAAAGGCTTAGGATCCCTAAACATATTTGCCAACTCTTCAACACGACCATCTTTTACCATATCTGCAGGGTCTAAGCCTCCGCCAAAAACGGCAACACCACCATTAAATCCACTTGCGCTTAGGAGTTTACTTGCTTTAAGTGCTGCGGCCCGACCAGCCTTATCTCCATCGTATGCCATAACAACACGAGGACTTCCTTTGCGAAGCAGTGGCAAGTGTTCAACTGTGAGTGCTGTACCAAGGGTTGCAACCGCGTTATCAAAACCAGCTTGATGCAACATAATAACATCGAGATAACCTTCTGTTATGATAATTTCTGCTTTTTTATAGAGTGATTGCTTTGCTAAATGATATGCATAAAGTAAACGCGACTTATTAAAGTAAGCTGTTTCAGGAGAATTTACATACTTTGCTTGATGTCCAGTAATAGTACGACCACCAAAACCAACGATACTACCATTTCCTGAGTATATAGGGAAAGTTACCCTCTCTATGAAACGTGCATATGTCTGGTTTCTCGATGGCTCATACCCAACTACACCCATATCGATTGCTTCTTTAATGGCAAACTGCTCTGAACGAATGTAATTTATAGTCGCGTTTGAGTCAGGAGCATACCCTATTCCGAACTTCTCAACGCTACTCTCATAAATCCCACGTTCTTTAACATAAGCAAGTGCCGTAGCATTTCGAGTGAGAAGAGTTTGGTACCATTCATTCACTTTGTCCATAACTTGAGAACGCGGTTTGTTATGTTTGTTATCTGTATGTGTGAGTGTAAAGTTATAAGTTTCTGCGAGTTTTTCGAGTGCTTCTGGGTAGTTTAGTTTCTCATACTCCATAACAAACTTAACACTATCTCCACCAGCACCACAGCCAAAACAATGATATATCTGTTTTTGGGGGCTTACTACGAAAGAGGGAGATTTTTCATCGTGAAAAGGGCAAGGGGATTTATAGTTCCCGCCTGCTTTTTTTAACTCAACATAGTTCCCTACAACATCAACAATATCAAGTCGAGCTTTGAGGGCTTCTATGGAATCTTGTGCAATCATAGTAAAGATTATACTCCAATGCTGGTTAAAAGATTATATGATTTTCTAGGTTTAAACTAAAGGTCGAACCAACATACTAAGTCCTTTCATTTTTTTCTCCATCTCTATTGAGATAGACAAAGTTTAGCACCATCATCTGATGGTAGGTTTAGTAGGCTCAGCACCTTCTTCTCTTGCTTACATTCTTGTTTTAAGCTTGAAGTTTTTGAATAGCTTGAGAACAATCTTCATTGTTCATAGTTGGCAATTACTTGTTAAATTCATTCATAATACGAACTCTCTTGTCCTGGAGCATTTTCTATCTCTTCTACCTGAGTATCTACACTATCTTCTGCTAAAGCTATTTTTTTTGATTATCAAATAAGGCTTTAATATATAATAAAAAACAAAAATCCACAAAATAACTGTCGATATCCAGGCCACGAGACTTGTCTCTTCATGAAGATGCACCATCTCTGAAACTGAAACATCTTTTAGTATATAGTCTAGTCCAAAACCAAAAGCAACAGAACCAATAATGATAGTTCCAAGATAAACATAGAGAGTTCTTAGACCTAACATTTTTTTTACTACACCTATTGTTACAGTGTTTGTCGCCGGCCCTGCACTTAAAAACACGAATGCCGCTCCAGGAGAGACACCTGCTAGTATCAGTCCTGCAGCTATTGGAAGAGATGCCGTTGCACATACATACATAGGAACAGCTATTGCGATAACTATAATATATGATATCCAACTATGTTCCATAAGGACTTCAGTAAAATTTTGTGGAATAGCTACCGCTATGAGTGCTCCTAATATAAGTCCAAAAAGAAGAGGAGAAGATATATCTTTTAATAAAGTTCCAAAAGAGTATTTAAACACACGAATAAAAATATTTGGTTTTTTCTCTTGCAGAGAAGCTACCGATGAGCAGCAACTTACAGGCTCATCTGTCTTCCTAGTTGTTGTTGAAGCTGAAAAGTTCATAGCCATCGAAGGTTTTACTGGAGATGCCATACTAAATGTAGGCTTTGGTTTTGGTGCTTCTTCTTTATCTCCATAAAAGTTAGCAAGTACTCCGGCAATGATTGAGATTATCATAGAAGTAATCACTCTATAGATAGTAAAAACCCACCCAAACATTCCATAAGTTGCTAAGATCGAATCTACTCCGGTTATGGGTGTTGAGATTAAAAATGCGAGAGTTGAGCCATTACTCGCTCCACTTTTTTTAATACTTGTCGCCAAAGGTACGACTCCACAAGAACAAACAGGAAGAGGTATACCGAAGACTGTTGCTTTTATTACCGACAGTATTGAACTTTGTCCAAGGTGTTTTGAGACTATGGTATCTGGAACGAGTTCATGTAAAATTCCAGCAAAGATTAGACCAAACAGTATGTAAGGAGCCATCGCATTACTAAGATCAATTAATGCATTAAATATAAGTGTTAAGTATTCTATCTGCTACCCCTTTTCACTATTGTAGCACTTCTTCATGTCACAACTTTTTTTCTATTATTATTGTTATACATTTTTACTTTAAAAGAGATTATACTACGGGCTTTATATTTATATCTTATTTTGGTATAATTGCAACTCGACAAAATTTTTCAAAGAAAGTGGGTGATGTGATATGCCTGGTATTGTACTACGCCATGATGATAACTTTGACGCTTCTTATAGACGTTTCAAAAAGCAGACTGACCGTAACTTAATCGTTACTGAAGCTCGTGCTCGCCGTTTCCACGAAACGGAAACTGAAAAACGTAAGAAGTTCAAAATTGCTTCTCGTAAAAAGATGCTTAAGCGTCTTTATATGATGAGACGTTATGAATCACGCCTGTAAGCGTTAGTCCCTCGGGACTGCGTTTCACTACAAAACACACTCAAACAACCACAAAATTACTTCCCGTACATCTCATTATAAAAATTGAGTGCATATCGATCACTCATCGAAGCTATATAATCAGCAATTACTCTATGTTTATTTCTATACTCTAACTGCTTACGATAAAACTCTGGAAGCATCTTTTCTTCTTCCATTAAACCTTTATAAAGTCCTTTTATCGCTTGTCTTCCTGCATACATTTTACGAACTATTTTCTTGTGCTGGTACATTTTTGTAAACAGAATTTTTTTAAGCTTTTTTATCTTTGTTTCAAGTTCTTTCTCAAAACCAATTGGCATTACGTTATTAATATCTTTGATTCTTGGACCCGAGTATTCTAGAAGTGAATACACAAGATGGTTTATAAGATGTGAACTAAATCTATAACGAAACATCTCATCATTCTCTTCACCAACACCTTCTAATGCTACTTTTGCTAAAACTTCAACAGCTAACTCACTCGTCTTTAAGTCATCAAAACTAATAATTCCAGAGTTCACACCATCGTCAATATCATGACTCATGTAAGCTATTTCGTCTGCTCGGTCGACTATCATCGCCTCAAAAGAGGGATGTTTATCTAAGTTAAACTGCTCATGAATCGAATCTGGTAAAAATGACTTATGGTAAGGATATGAATGTTTTAAGATTCCCTCTAATGTTGCAAAAGTAAGATTAAGTCCATCAAAGTCTTTATAGCGTTTCTCTAAACGCGAGACCACACGAAAGCTCTGAAAGTTATGCTCAAATCCATTACTAAAACCATCGGCTTTAAGACATTCATCAAGAGTATCTCCACCAACATGTCCAAACGGTGTATGACCTAAATCATGAGCCAAAGCAATAGCTTCTGAGAGAGACTCGTTTAAACCCAAATTAGAAGTGATTGAACGCGCAATTTGTGAAACTTCAATAGAGTGGGTAAGACGAGTACGAAAGAAGTCACCTTCATTATTTAAAAATACCTGTGTTTTATACTCAAGTTTTCTAAAAGAACCCGAGTGAATGATTCTATCTCTATCGCGTGCATAAGGATTTCTAAAATCTTTATCTATCTTGAAAAAACGATCTTCTTGATTCATATAGTAATGCCTTATGCTTTTTTAATAAACTCAGTCTTTATAAAAATTTTAGTACCATTAACACGACCTTCTACATGACCAGCATCGCCCGGAGCCAAGCCTATACGTGTAACTGTAGTACCGCGTTTAGCAGTAAAGCCAGCACCTTTTACTTCTAGGTCTTTAAGGATTACTATAGAATCTCCAGTATGAAGTTCAACTCCATTAGAGTCTCTATATACTAACTTGTTTGCCGCTGCGTTTACTGCTTGTTCGGCTAAATTTCGTTCATCTTCTTCTAGGTACATCATATCTACCATATCTTGACGACCTAGAGTGTTCCAGAGAATATAACTCATAACTTTTACAGCCGGCGTTTCACTCCACATTGCATCATTTAGACAGTTAAAGTGTGCTTCATCTAAGTCACCGCTTTCTATCTGCCCCTTACAATTTGCACACACATACACTGACTGCTCATCACTTCCATCACTCACAGGAAGTTCTATAACCTCTACACCATCTTCACTTGCACATAGTTCACAAATACTACTTCTACTCATTTTTAATTACTCTTTTTATGAAATTCTATATCTTCTTTACTTACTTTTTTATTCTCTATTGTTTTGTCAAATGCTTTTTGCGCTTCTTCTTCATTGTAAGCTCTACATTCTTGAGGCATTATAGCATTTGGCTCACTAGCTATTTGATCACACATCGTTGCATTTATAGTGAAATTACTACATCCACTTAGAAAAATACCCACTGCTATTGTTAGTAAAATTTTAATCATCTTCTAATCCTGCTTTTTTTTCATAATTAAATCTAAATATTTTTGAGGTGTCACTTTCATCATTTCCTGTGCTAGCCAACGAATTTGAAAAAATGCAGCCCCACTATCACGAAGTGTAAAGTAATTTTTGAGACTTCTGAGATTGAATGTTACAACCATATCTACCTTAACATTATCCGAGATTATATGCTTAAAAGCATCTCCAACATTACGTTTTTTCTTGCCTGATTGAAGTGCATCATAAAGTTTTTGTGCATCATCAGAAAACTCTTCTAAAAAAGGAAGTGAACTTTTTGCAACAGAAATACTGTAAAAGTCTTCAACCTTAGTAAACTGGAAATCAAGCTTGTCGTACATTCCGCCTATTTCCACGCGATTATAAGCTTCATCACAAGTAACGAACATATCTAATAGCAGAATTTTATCTATAAAAAAATCTCTATCCCCTCCATGCTTGGAAGCTACAAATGCATTTATAAGTGAACTCATAGTGTAACGCGTGCTTCTAACGCTTATGGCTTGTAAACGATGGCGTGCATGCTCTTGTAAAACACCACGAGAAGTTCCACGGATTAAAAAACTAAGGTTTGCATGTTCAAGGATTGAGTGATGAAAGTAAGTCCATGCGAGATCGTCCAAAAGTGCTGAATCTTCAATGTCATTTATCTCATCGCACATAGCACCAGTTGGCATGCTATTTTCTATATCTTTTATAACACTATTTTCACTGTTAGTAAAAGAGTCATAACAAGTACGAGCAGCACTCTCTGCAACGCCTATTCCAGTATCTTGAAGAAGCACAACCTCAGGTTTGCTATATTCTATTCCGTACACATCTTCCATGGAAATCCCCATTTTAAATTAAATATATTTTACTATAACAAACTTTAACTACCTCGATAAACTAAATCCTATTCCAATTTTTTCTGCATAATCATCTTCTTGTGGCGCTTGACCAGCATTGTCTGAATTTCCAGCATAAGAACTCATAGTCTCACCATAACCTGTAAAAGCTTTTACATAAAGAAATAAACTCTCTCAAAAAGTGGGTAACTATAGTGTATATCTATTGTGGCCTTACTTTAAAAGTTATTTCTAAAGAGTGTCGTTAAAAGATGTTTTTCATAAGGAAGTATAAACTTAACATGTCCATGGTTAATCGTATCGACTAGCTCTGGATTATAGTCACAATTATCAGGAAATTTAGCCCATAAAGCCAACTCCAAAAAACAGACTTATATTATGGCAGTGTAGCTCCAAGCTCTTTCATGCGGAGCACCCAATCCATTTGAAGTATGTGCAAATGACATGCGAACTGCTTTAATATACTCTTGCTTCAAGGGAACCGTTATAAAAAACTCTGGTGTATAATCACTTACTCTAAAATAAGCATCACCTACATAATATTACCACATTGAGTGCTGAGTGTATGCCACCGTATAGAGTTCTCCCAGACCTAAAAGATTTAGAGAAAAGTCATACTTCACACTCACTTGAAACTCTACTTCGCCATATAAGTATCACGATCTTTTGTAGGATCATCATAATTTTAATTTTATATCCAAGTTTTTACTTTTGAACACCATCCAAAACAGGAACAAAATCACAATCTTCCAATTCTTCTTCTTCAATGATATCGCCATTCTTAATAAATCTTGTTATAACTTGTTTATTGCCTTTTACCATAGGAGCTACTAAAATGCCACCATCGGCTAACTGTTCAAAAAGTTTTGAGGGTATTGCTTTTGCTGTTGCAGAGAAAAGAATTCTATCATAGGGGGCATAGCTTATCCAGCCATTTTGACCATCATCTGTTCTTGTGTGTACATTATTTATCCCTAGATTTCTAAAACGTTGCTTAGCCTGAAGAAGAAGAGGTTCAATTCTTTCTATTGTAAAAACGCCACGAAAAAGATGCGACAATACAGCTGCCTGATAACCACTTCCACAACCTATTTCAAGTACTCTATCGGCACCTCTTGGAAAAAGATATTCGGTCATTTTTGCAACTGTTAAAGGAGAGCTTATGTACTGAGATGCACCTATAGGAAGTGCATCAAGTTTGTATGCGTTATGTCTAAATCCAGCTGGCACAAATTCTTCTCTATTTGTTTTAGCTATAGCATTTTCTATTTCTGGCGAAAGAGGGAAAATCTTACTGCACTCTTGGGCTAAACGCGCGGTTTTGGTTGCTGTTATTCTATCCAATTCTTATCTACCTAATATAAATTATTTGTATTATACAATAAAAGATTAGACTTATCACACAACTAAATTATCACATCATTTTTTATAAGATAACATTCTTCGATTAGATAATTCCGACATCAATATATCTTCTCGTAAGGGTTATCTCTTTTTTACTATACTTTTCCACTAAGCAAGCTGAGTTCTCGTTGTACTTGGCCTCACCTTTTGGAGAGATGATAGCACTTAGTTTTGAGCACTCTTTATTTTGAGAATCACTCGCTACTACATAGCATTGGTTCATAATCGCTAAAGATTGAGAGAGTGACTTGAAATGCTCGCTTCTTAAAACTCCCCACCAAGAAGGAATAGCTATGACATCAGCACCTTCGCATCGCTTTAGTAAGTCCCTAAAACGCAATTCAAAACAGATTAAGATAGCTATTTTAATTCCATCCACTTCTACAATCTCAAAAGCTTCATCACTCCCTTGACTCATATACTTATCTTCGCCCCCAAAACGAAATAGTCTAGCTTTTGCTCTACTAAATACAATCTCCCCATTATGAAAAATTTTGGCATTGTTAAAAATTTTACCATCTTCTTTTTCAAACATAGTAAAAATCAGAGTTTTTCCAAGGGATGCTTTTTTAATCTCCTCAATAGCAATTTTAGAAAATGCTACAGCAGCTTTAAAGTTGTCATAATCAAATCCCGTTAAACAAACTTCTGGAGCAACGACAATAGAATTTTTTTCTGTTTTTTTTAAAAGAGTTAGTAGAGTTTGTAAGTTAGCGTTATAGTTTGAGGTGGTTTTAAAAAGCAGTGAGCAGAGTTTCTGCTCACCTATTTTAGAAGTCGTCATCGAAAGAGAGACTTCCTTTAGAGTAGTTAGTTACAGTTGCTTCAAAGAAGTTTGTTTTTTGGTCGTTAAACTTTGCAAAGTCATCAACCCATTTTATTGGATTTTCTACATTGTATATCTTCTCAAAACCTACAGACCTTAATCTATCATCAGCTAAATACTGAATATATTGCTCAACTATGTCGTCAGTAAGACCTAAAATCTGACCTTGAGTAATGTACTTACCCCATTCACTTTCTAGCTTTACTGCTTCTTTAAACATCTCGATAACTTCTGCATTTAACTCAGGTGTAAAAAGGTCAGCTCTCTCTTTTCTCAAAGTGTTTATTAGGTTTTGAAAAAGAACCAAGTGTGTTACTTCATCACGCTGTATAAAGCGTATCATCTGAGCACTTCCTAACATTTTACCAGAACGAGCAAGTGTATAGAGATAAGTAAAACCACTATAAAAGTATATACCTTCTAAAATTTGGTTTGCAAAACATGCTTTTACAAAGTTTGAATCAGTTGGATTTTCCATAAGTTCAAGATATACTTTAGCTACTGCATCATTTTTATTTTTAAGCATCATATCTCTACGCCATAAGTCATAAATCTCATCAGAATTTGTTGAAATAGTATCAACCATAACTGCATAAGATTGAGAATGGAGTGCTTCTTCAAAAGACTGACGTACTAAAATAAGATTTATCTCTGGAGATGTAATGTGTGGATTAATATTATCGATAAGATTATTTGTCTGTAATGAATCCATAAAAATAAGCTGAGATAGTGCCTTATCATAGGCTGTTTTTTCCGCTTGTGTTAAGAGTTTGTAGTCATTAACATCGCGTGTCATATCTACTTCTTTAGGAAACCATGTGTTATTTAACATCATTTCCCAAAGATTATATGCCCACTGATATTTAATGTTATTAAGTTCAAATATACCTGTTGGATTCCCACCGAAAATCTTTCTTTCATTTACACTTTCAGTTGAATCGGGATTATATATTTTTTTTCTTTGCAACATCAAATAGCTCCATTATTTATAAGTGTATGATTATAGCCATCTATATATAAAAATTTGATAAGATAAATTATTGCTATAGGATTACAAAATGTATAAAAGATTTACACCGGGATTTGGGCTTAAAAATAGGCATCTTCAGACTATATACTCATCTTTGTTTAGAAAAGTCCCTTCTATTGATTTTGAGATAGAAAAATTTACTTTGAGCGATGGAGATTTCTTAGACTGTTATTGGAGTAAGATTAAAAACAAAGACTCCAATATGCCTATTGTAGTTATTTTTCATGGTCTAGCTGGTTCCTACAATTCTCCATATATTTTAGGTCTTGTAAAGGAACTAAACTCTGCTGGTCGCACTAGTGTACTCATACACTTTAGAGGGTGTTCAGGTGAAGAAAACCTTCTTCCTCGCTCTTATCATAGTGGAGATACCGGTGATGCTCTAGAATTTATAAAAAGTCTTAAACAGAGATTTCCAAACTCAGAACTTTATGGAGTAGGATACTCTTTGGGTGCAAATATGCTTTTAAAACTCCTAGGGGAAACCGGAGATAAGTCAGCATTTAAAAAATGTGTAGCTGTATCGCCACCAATGCAACTAGATATCTGTGCTGATGCAATGAAAGTAGGATTTGCTAGATATTATCAAAAAAGACTCTTAAAAGATTTAAACACAGCACTTGATAAAAAATATGACAAACACGATATGAGTTCGCTTATAAATCTCAAACGCAAAGATATAAAAAAATTAAAAACTTTTTGGGAATTTGACAATGCATACACGGCTCCTATTCATGGCTTTGATTCGGTAAAGGATTATTATACTAAGTCTAGTTCAAAACAATTTTTAAAACATATAAAAACTGATACTCTTATCATTCATGCACAAGACGATCCCTTTATGACAAAAGAAGTTTTACCTATGCAAGAAGAACTCTCTAATAGCATCGAATTGGAACTATATAAATATGGGGGTCATGTCGGTTTTGTTGGGGGAAGTTTTCTCTCACCATATTATTGGTTAGAAAAAAGAATCACCCAATATCTATCTTAACGTAACAATAGACTAATGTTAAAAGAATAAAATACTCGACTATACTCAAATAAAGGCATTTATAATGAAATCAAACTGGCGTTTAGTTGTAGAGAAGAAATTTGAAAATTTTACCTACATCATCATCAATCATAGACTCAAGGCACTATTTCTTACTCTTTTCATGATCTTTGCAATTGCATCAAACATACCAAAGATAACCTTTGACACCTCCACTGAAGGTTTTTTATACAAAGATGATCCACAAATTCTTCTCTATAACGACTTTCGTAGCCAGTTTGGTCGAGACGAAAAAATAATAGTGGCCATTAAAACAAAAGATATTTTCAATAAGGACTTTTTAGAAAAACTCTTTAAACTTCATGAAGAGATAGAGGCGAATGTTCCATACATAAAAGAGGTAGATTCACTAAAAAATGCCCGTAAGACAGTTGGAGATAGTAGTACATTAGTTGTTGAAGACCTATTTGTAGACGGTATCCCTAACGAGAATAAAAAGTTAAACGTCATCAAAGAGTTTGCTCAAAACAATTCAATATATAAAGATTTATATCTAAACGCAGACACAACTTTTACAACTATAATGATAACAACAAATACATATACATCTATTGGTATAGATGATTTCGACCCATTGGCAGAAGGTTTCGAAGACCAAAGTAGTAATGAAAATTTAAAATTTATCACTGCCAATGAGAGTGAAGAGCTTATTGTCGAGTTGGAAAAAATCATAAAGAAATATAAAAGTGAGAATTTTGAAATTTATGAAGCTGGCTCGCCAATAGTCACTAAAAACTTACAAACTACTCTTATGAACGATATGTCAAAATTTATCCTCTATGTAGTTTTAACAATATCTTTTTTACTTTTTGTCACCTTTGCAAGAGTAAGTGGTATTTTTATACCTCTTGTTGTTGTTATCTTAACACTTCTCTCAGCCATAGGCTCCATGGCTCTCTTTGGTTATCCTATAACCTCAATGACTCAAATACTCCCTTCTCTTCTCCTTGCTGTTGCTATTGGTGACAGTATTCACATCCTCTCTATTTTTTATCATAAGTACAATGAAACAGGAGATAAAAATTTCTCTATTGCTTATGCTATCGGTCACTCTGGACTCGCTGTTGCAATGACCTCGTTTACCACTGCAGCTTCTCTTCTCTCTTTTAGTATTTCAGATATAGCACCCGTTGCAGCTCTTGGTATTTTTTCAGCAATTGGAGTAACAATTGCTCTTCTTTTAACTCTTGTACTTATTCCGATTCTTCTTTCTTTAGCTCCCATAAAACATAAAGCACAAGATGAAGATAGTTTTCTCGACTCCATAATGGTAAAAATTGCCAACTTCTCCATAAACTACCATAAAAGTATAATTTTTTTAGCTGGAATTATTATAGTTGTATCTCTCGTCTTCTCTTCAATGATGCAATTTTCACATAATCCTCTCCACTGGTTTAAAGAAGACAATGTTGTAAGAGTAAACACTGAAACTATAGATAAGGAGCTCAGAGGTTCCATTAGTATCGAAGTTGTATTGGACACAAAAATAGAAAATGGTGTATATAATCCAGAATTTCTAAACGCAGTAGAGCGAGTCACTAAAGAGATTTATACCTATAAGGGAGAAAACTACTTTATAGGGAAGATAGTAAGTATTACAGATGTTCTCAAAGAGATTCATATGGCGCTTAATGAAAATAAAAAAGAGTTCTATGTGGTTCCACAGAACAAAGAGCTAATCGCACAAGAATTTTTACTTTTTGAAAATAGTGGAAGTGATGATCTTGAAGAAATAGTTGATTCTCAGTTTAGTAAAACTCGGCTTTCCATTAAGGCACCTTGGGTTGACTCTATCGAATATATAGAAATGATTGAAGAATTAAAAATTCTTTTAAACAGTGAGTTTAAGGGTATGGCAACCGTTGGAATAACAGGTATCATACCTATTTTATCTACAACAATAACAAAATCGATTGAGAGTTCTATAGATAGTTATTTGGCTGCGTTTGTAGTTATAGCAGTACTAATGGTTTTACTTATTGGAAATTTAAAACTAGGTCTTCTAAGTATGATTCCCAATCTCACCCCTATAATGTTTGGCATCGCATTTATGTATGTCTATAATTTACCTCTAGATATGTTTACAATTCTCATCGGGGCAATTGCCATCGGAATGGTAGTTGATGACACTATTCACTATATGCATAACTTTAAACGCTACTACATACTTCACAATGATGTAGATGAGGCGATAAGACTAACTCTACATTCAACAGGAAGAGCAATTTTTATCACTTCTATAGTTTTAAGTTCTGGATTTTTAGTCTTTATGTTTGCTAGTATGACGAATCTTTTTAACTTTGGACTGATTACAGGTATAACTGTTATCGTTGCCATGATTCTAAATCTTACACTTACAGGAGCTCTAATGAAACTGTTTATAAAAAGTCATGCAGATATATAATAGGTATGGGATTTAAAAATATTTAGAAGGTAAGGTGTATAGACATACCCACTAAATGGGATGTCTATGATTACATATTATTTACGTGAGTGACGTTTTCTTTCTGATTCTGTTAAGTATTTCTTACGAATACGAACAGATTTAGGAGTTACTTCAAGTAACTCATCATCTTCGATCCATTCTAGAGCACGTTCTAGTGACATGTCACGTGGTGGAATAAGTTTAATAGCTTCATCAGCTCCAGATGAACGAACATTTGACTGTGCCTTACCTTTAATAGGGTTAACAACTAGGTCATTATCACGTGAGTGCTCACCAACGATCATACCTTCATAAACTTCAGTCTGAACACCGACGTAAAGAACACCACGATTTTGGATACCAAAAAGTGAGAATGCAAGAGTTGAACCAGCAGTCATAGATACAAGAGCACCGTATGAACGAGAATCAACTGAACCACTATATGGACGAAATTCGATGAAAGAGTGATTCATAATTCCCTCACCTTTAGTGTCTGTTAAGAACTGGCCACGGAAACCGATTAAAGCACGAGCTGGAATTTCAAACTCGATTCTTTGGAAACCTGAACCCATTGGAAGCATAGACTTCATTTCAGCTTTTCTCTTACCAAGACGCTCAATAACACCACCACTTAATTCTTCAGGAACATCTATAACTAAATGCTCAAATGGCTCGCACTTAACACCTTCAATTTCTTTAACAATAACTTCTGGACGAGAGATTGAAAACTCAAAATCTTCACGACGCATGTTTTCAGCAAGAACAGTAATTTGAAGTTCACCACGACCTGAAACTTTAAATTTACCCTCACCAACTACTTCAAGTTTCATTGCAACGTTAGTGTTCATTTCGAACTCTAAACGCTCACGAAGTTTGTTAGAAGTAACATGCTTACCTTCTTTACCAGCTAAAGGAGAATCATTAACAGCAAATACAACTGTTAGTGTTGGCTCTTCAACGTGCATTGGGTCAAGTGCAACTGGATTGTTTGGATCACAAACAGTATCTCCAACGTCAACAGTCTCCATACCAGCAAATGCAACGATATCACCAGCTTCTGCTTGTTCTATTTCCATACGGTTTAGACCGTGGAAACCGATAAGCTTAGAAATCTTACCTTTAACCATTTCACCATCAGCTTTTGCAAGCATAACGTTATCACCTTTTTTTACAGTACCGTTAAATATACGAGAGATACCGATTTTACCAACATAGTTGTCATAATCAAGTGTAAATACTTGTGACTGAAGTGGGTTTTCTGGTGAACCTTCTGGTTCCGGAACATGATTTAAAATTGCTTCAAAAATACACTCGAAATCTGAATCAGGCTCAGACATATCTAATTTAGCAATACCATCACGTGCAGCAGCATAGATAATTGGGAAATCTTGTTGCTCATCTGTAGCACCCATATCTGCGAATAAGTCAAACATCTCATCAGCAACACGATCAACATCAGCAGAAGGCTTGTCAATTTTGTTAATTACAACAATTGGCATTTTACCAAGAGCAAGCATTTTCTTACAAACGAACTTAGTTTGAGGCATAACACCCTCATAAGCATCAACAAGAACTAAAACACCATCAACCATCTTAAGAACACGTTCAACTTCACCACCGAAGTCAGCGTGACCCGGAGTGTCAATAATGTTAATCTTATAGTCTTTATAACGAATAGCAGTATTTTTAGAAAGAATCGTGATTCCACGTTCCTTTTCTAAATCATTACTGTCCATTGCTCTTTCATCATGTGCTTCATGAGAACCGAAAGTACCAGACTGTTCTAACAGTCCATCAACTAGTGTAGTTTTACCGTGGTCAACGTGAGCGATAACCGCAATATTTCTTATTTTTTGCATAAGGGTTTCCTTAAATTTGGAATATTTT
>Ga0233442_1000029_pt1 | contig 178649 bp, 155 predicted proteins | sample SI_123_September_3_FD_182789 | JGI IMG/M metagenome (GOLD analysis project Ga0233442, IMG submission 182789) | Seawater microbial communities from Saanich Inlet, British Columbia, Canada - SI_123_September2016_150_MG | ecosystem: Environmental > Aquatic > Marine > Inlet | place: Canada... | reverse complement strand
TTTTCGGATGCAGAGAATTCAGCAACGGTGGGATCAACCTATGATGTTGTAGGTGTAGTCAATTATTATCACGACGCATTTACAGTCAACCCCCGAGATCTGGATGATATAGTTGATGTCTCTCCGACGGTCACAATCGCGTCTGCATTTTCAATCAGCGATATAGAGATTGAAGTGATTTATTCAGGAGATATGACAGCCGTCGATGTAGCTGATTATTCACTATTAGGTACAGCAGGTGTCACGTTTACCTCAGCAACAATTGATGCTGCTAATGCCAAGCTTGTCCATCTCGTAGCTTCTGCCGCAATTACAGGGGATGCTATCTTAGATACTCTTGTGGATGCTGCTCTGACTGATACACTCGAAATGTATGCTGGTGTTACACCCATCGCCTTCACAAACGCACTGAACCCCGGTGGTACCATTGAGCTGGGTATTACAGCAACATTTGCTGGTCTTGTGACAGCCAATGACGCCTACAATAATGTTTGGGTCAGTGATGGCGGGAATGCATATATGGGTGTTTTGGTCTATGATTATGACTTTCAGGCCGATGTAGCAGTTGGTGATGAGATTATGTTCACTGGAGAATTAGATGTCTATAACAATCTCTCTGAGTTGAAGAGCGCAACCTTACTTGGAATCGCATCCAGTGGTAATGCAACTACCCCTGCCCTGATTGCTGGATCTGATATTGATAGCTCTCTGGCTGCGGATACCAATCCTGGCGAACAGTGGGAAGGTCAGTTGGTTAAGATCGCTGAGGCAACTGTATTATCCTACAATTCTACAGATTATTATTACGTGTTGAGTGATGATGAAGGTGTCACCACCTTCCTCGTAGGTGATAATGTTGACTATCATCTGGGTGTAGTCTCTTTGACGGTGGGATCAGTTTATGATATCGTTGGTGTGATTGATTGGGATGTCGATGAACTGGCATATGCTCTCAACCCACGTGATATGAATGACGTGATGGAGGTAGTTGGTGTAGCGATGGATGGTGTGCTTCCTGCTGAGTATGCCCTGAGTCAGAATTATCCGAATCCATTTAATCCAACAACGACAATTGAATATGCATTGCCTGAAATGAGTGATGTCTCATTCATTATCTATAATATCCGTGGACAGAAGATCAGGGAAATTGCACTATCTTCGCAGCCAGCTGGATTTTATAACTATACATGGAATGGAACGGACGCTCAAGGAATCCAGGTTTCCACAGGTGTTTATTTATATGCTGTTAGAGCAGGTAATTATGTAGAAACCAGAAAGATGCTGTATCTGAAGTAAAAAAAATACTTCCAGTCGGTTAATTCTGGAGAACGGCTTTCGGGTGCCTAAATTGAGTTTGGGTAACCGGAAGCCGTTTTAATTTAATCGACTGCTTTTTTCGTTCTAAAAAGAGTGGGGTAAGCTAATTAGGCAAGGGAAAAGGGCGAGGCTTTGTCCATACCATAAGTTCTTCTCCAACTGTTCCTGGTCATCAGATTCAAATAGATGTTAAGTTCCTGTCACTCAAACATAAAATAGAAAAAAACTCCTTATGAGGTTATGAAGTGGCTATTACCTTAAAGGGTTAATATGAGGTATCGCTGACGAAATGTTTAATCGGTGGCTTAACTTTGGGGTCAGTTAAAGGCTAAACCCTACCAGATTATTAGGGAATGTTATGAGGAGGCTAAAATTTGTTAGTCTGATATCTTTAATTCTATTGTTCGTTTGTAGTTGTGAACCCATTTCCCTTGAAAAACAAAGTCTCAATGGAGACTGGAATTTGAAATACGATCCTGACAACATCGGTTTGAGAGATGGCTGGTTTGATAAGGATCATGATCGGACGGACTGGGAAACGGAAGTGGTTCCTGGAGATTGGTCTGATAATAATTTTGATGGTTATGCCTGGTACGCTACCAAGATACAGGCTGGTAATTATCCCTCCGGATATAAACTGGCGCTTGTTTTTGACTCAGTAGATGACAATGCCTATATCTGGCTGGATGGTCGCTTATTTGGTGAGCAAATTGGCTACGGCGTGAAATTCTTCTTTGACATTGGTGATAAACTAGGTGATGGTCAAGTCCACGATCTGGTGATTCGGATCGAAGATTTGGGTGGACCCGGTGGAATAAATAGAGATGTTTACCTTCAACCGTATCAAGATGAGACTGAGTTTTATTGGTCTGAAGCCAGTCAATATCCTGCACCCGAAGCTCCTGAATGGGTGAAAAACGCAAATATCTATGAGATATTTGTGCGTTCACACAGCATGCGTAGAAATTTTAGCGTAGTTAAAGCCGACTTGAATCGTATCAAAAGATTGGGTATTGATTTGATCTGGTTGATGCCTATTCATCCTATCGGCGATAAAAACCATAAGGATATTGTCGGTTCACCTTATGCGGTGAAGGATTTTTATGATGTAAATCCCCAATTCGGTGATATGGAAGATTTTAAGGATCTGGTCAAAACCATTCATGAGAAGGATATGAAGATCATCCTCGATATGGTGATGAATCACACAGCATGGGATAATCCTTTGATTGAAGAGCATCCAGACTGGTACACCTACAATCAAGCAGGAGAGATCATTCCACCCAGCGATGGCTGGTGGGATGTTGCCGATCTGAATTACGATAAACCTGAGCTCAGAAAATATATGATTGACATGCTTGTCTTCTGGCTTGAAGAAACGGGTGTTGATGGGTTTCGGTTTGATGTTGCTGAACTTGTACCCAATGATTTCTGGGCAGATGCAAAAGCAGCCTGCCAGGCAGTAAATCCTGACGTCTTTTTTCTGGCTGAAGGGGCTGAGCCAGATCTTCATCTGAATGGTCATGATATGACGTACTCATGGAATGTTTGGGATAAAGTAATCCAAACCACTCAGGGAAATGCCAGTGTTAGCGAGATTAAAAAAACCTATGATTTTGAACAATACACTTATCCAGAGAACGCACTTCGGATGCGATTTACTGAGAACCATGATAAGACCAGATCACGGGCTCTTATCGGAGATTCGAAGCTAAACAAAACTGCCTGGGCATTTGTTGCCCTGATGAAGGGGAATCCACTAATCTATGCTGGCCAGGAAGTGGGCGCCAAGGAACAAGTGGATATCCATAAAGACGGTGTGATCTATTGGTCCAGAGCTGACCGGGATTTGGAACGAGCCATGGGGGAGGTCCTTGCGTTGAGGAAAAACTGGATCACCCATGATTCACCCTTTGATATTTTTCTTGCCAATGATGAGAAACAGATCATTGCTTATAAACACGGACCACTCCTGAATTTCTTTAATTTTTCCAGTGATACTTTCAAATTTTCAGCAGCGGGGATGGAGGAAGTCATTTACGGAGACTTACTGCTCAACGCAGACAGTACTCTCTCATTATTGCCTATGAGTTTCGGAGTTATTAAGTAAAAAATATACAAGCATCCTAATATGCTTTTTTCTACTCATGAGCACTCTTATTACCTAAGACCTACTTGGCGGTAAAATAGAGATACCCCAATTTCAAATTGCTATCGGCTGTCAAGATGACCATGGCGGGGCTGGGATTGGGGACTTTCGGGCAGTGGAAGAAGTTGGGACAGAATGGTCTGGTGGCGGGAATAGCAAGCTAGCGGGCTCAAATGTTTATGATTGGCTCATTCCTTGACCCATTCCGCAAATGTCCGTTCTATGACACATACTGAGAAACAAGTTGGAACATACAGCCCCTACCCCATATTAACTACCTGTGAGACCAAAAACGAAATATACCGCCATTATTGTACTCATGCTTCTTGCTGTTATGCAGGTATTGCCCTTCATACCCACCCATGATGTTTGTCTGGCATCTTGTTGTGATCAAGCTGTAAGTTGTTGTGATACAGAGGAGTACAGCGGTTGTGAGATGGCTATGACATCCTGTAATATGAGCATGTTCATTCCACTGGTCTCTGCTCCGCTCATCAAGGTTGAATCCAATGTTCAGCTAGATGTCGCGCTGAATCAAACGGTTTCGACTGAATTGTCAAACATGGAACAGCATGTTGATGTTCCAATTGTTATGCTTCACGACGAAACCGCCCCTCCGGGGAATTTACCGCTCCTTATTTAAACCTCTTCAAAATCTAGGATAGAACGCAGGGCAGATTGCTCTAGCATGTTTGTATTTAAAAATTCCTGATTTGGAGATGTTAATGTGTATCAGTTAATAAAGTCGAATAGTAAATATTGGTTAAATAGCTGCTTGGTACTCTATGTACTGACCTCCTCGCTTGTTTTTGCGGGTCAGAACGAATCACGAGAGAAGAATGCACAATGGCTAGACTTAATCGAACAAGATCCAGTAGAGCAGCTTGGGCAAATTGATGAATTTAATGATCTGGTTCGGGTCGCTCTGAGAAATTCTTCCCAGCTTAAAGCTCAATATGCCGAATGGGAGATGAAAAGGGAAGAGGCTGGTACCATTATTGGTCTTCCTGACCCAAGTCTATCACTGGGCTATTTTATTGAGCCCGTTGAAACAGCTCAAGGACCTCAGAGAACCAAAGTATCACTGGGCCAGACAATCCCCTGGTTTTCTAAGACGAAGGCCAAGAAGCAGGCAAAATGGGCGCGAGCTGAGCAAGCCTATGAAGCACTGGAGAATACTAAGCTGCATCTCATTCGAGAGCTTAGCGTATTATGGGCAGAAGCGCTGTATCTACAGACCAGTAGAAGGATCACTGAGCAAAAGTTGGCACTGGCTACAGATTTGGAAGCAGTTCTGCAAACTCAATATAAGAGTGCCTCAACATCTCATCAAAAATACGCTAATACCCAAATTCAGACGCTTGATCTCATAGAACAGCTTCATGGTCTCCAGGATAAAGAATATCGTGTTCGAATTGATTTGGGGGCAATCCTTGAGATAAATACGCCCGTAGCAATTCCACGGCTTCAGAGGCTCTCGGTTTCAATGATCTCTGGTGATAGCCCTACCAACCCGCACCCTAGACTTACAGAACTTGATCATCTGCTTCAGGAAGCTCAAGCACAACGAGCAAAGACCAGGGCTGACTATATCCCTGATCTGCGAGTAGGTTTGGACTATATCCTGACTGATCCAAGAGTAGTTAGCGGGGTCGAGATCGCTGACAGTGGCCAGGATCCTCTCGTGTTCTCTGTAGGTTTGGCCTTGCCCGTTTGGAACTGGGGTGCCAAACGATCAGCCGTTGAAGCCTCGAAATGGCAAGAAAAACGTGTTCAGGCTCTAAGAACAAGAGAAACGATTATTCTTAAACAAGAGTATGAGAACGCAAACTCATTGTTAACTGAAAATTTGAGGCAGATGACCCTCTATGAGGATGACCTGCTTCCGAAGGCACACGAAATAGTAGAGGTAATGGAACAAAGCTATATCAGCCAAAGTGTTAATATTGAAACCTTCACCAAAGCTCGACAAAATTTACTGGATCTAGAAATGAAATTGGCAAAAGCCAAACATTCTGCAGCCATCCAGCAATCAGTTCTGACCTATTTAAGGGGTGAGTAATATGAAAATATTTATAAATAAATATATGGGAAAACTACAGCCTTATTTAACAAGTACTTGGGCAAAAATGGGAGCAATCCTTGTTCTAGGAATGATAGTGGGGAGCTTCTTGTTCTCAGGTGAAGCTGGCTCAGAGATGGCCAGGGATGATCACTCAGACCATGCTGATGGTACGGTTTGGACATGCTCAATGGATCCTCAAGTCAAACTGGATGAACCGGGGCAGTGCCCGATCTGTTTTATGGACCTAATTCCCCTGACAACACCGGAAGCTTCTGAAGGTACCGGTGAGATCACACTATCTGACGCAGCTGTGAAACTAGCTAAGATCGCTACTACTCCTGTTAGGCATGGTTTAGCTCAGAGTGAAATTCGCTTATCAGGAAAAATCGACTATGATGAAACCCGGGTTAAAAATATATCAGCCTGGTTCCCCGGTCGAATAGAACATCTGTATGTTGATTATACTGGGATTCGAGTAAACAAGGGTGATCACCTTTTAGAGATCTATAGTCCGGAACTTTACTCAACCCAGAGCGAGTTATTGCAGGCTTATGCTCGAATGAACCAAACCGAACAATCAACTACAAGCCAATCATCCTCCAAGTCTGCGTATAACGCAGTCCGTGAGAAGGCGAAGCTCCTGGGACTAAGCAATGCCCAGATAAATGGAATCGTACAACAGGGTAAAGCGCGTTCGGTGCTGCAGATCAATAGTCCCATTACTGGATTTGTGACCCACAAGAATGCTGTCGAGGGCAAATATGTCAAAACAGGAGAGCAGATCTATTCTATTGCTGATCTGTCAAAAGTATGGCTGATTTTGGAAGTCTATGAGAAAGATTTACCGTGGCTGGCGTACGGACAGGAACTCAGTTTCTCCGTAATGGGTTTACCTGGCAAGACATTTACAGCCCACGTCTCTTATATCGATCCATTGGTGAATCCTCAAAAACGAAGCGTTACGGTGAGAGCTGTTCTGGATAATAAGCAGGGTCTCCTGAAGCCAGGCATGCTGGCAGAAGCTACCATCATGGTAACTCTCAATGGAGAAGGACACGTTGTCACTCCTGATATGACTGGACAATGGGCTTGCTCTATGCACCCTGAGGTAGTTGAAGACCATCCGGGCGATTGCTCAGTGTGTGGAATGGATCTTGTTCCCCTCGAGGAAATTGGTGGCAGTTTCGCTACAGCTTCCAACGCGATGCTCATCCCTGCTTCTGCAGTATTGAAAACAGGTAAACGGGCTCTAGTCTATGTCAATATTGAAACATTAGAGGTGAATCAATTTCAGCTAAGAGAGATTGTCTTAGGACCAAGAGTTGGAAGTGAGTACATCGTGTTAAGCGGTTTATCTCATGGAGAACTGGTTGTCTCAAATGGTAATTTCAAGATTGATAGTGCCATGCAGATTGCCGGTAAACAGAGTATGATGAGTGGCGATAAACCGACCGGTGCTGCTCCAATGGGTCATGATCATGGGAACTAAACAAAAACCTAGCATGTTGGATCGTTTGATTGGTTTACCTCTGGAAAACCGACTGATCACACTGATTCTTTTCGTATCTCTCATGATATGGGGAATACTAACAGCTCCCTTTGATTGGCAAATCCCTGGAATTGATCGTTCACCGGTTCCTGTGGATGCTATTCCAGATATCGGAGAAAACCAGCAGATCGTCTTTTCTAAGTGGGCTGGACGGTCTCCCCAGGATATAGAGGATCAGGTAACTTATCCTTTAACTGTGGCACTTTTGGGTACGCCAGAAGTCAAGACAGTCCGATCCTTTTCCATGTTCGGATTCTCCACTATTTATGTGATTTTCAATGAGGGTGTCGATTTCTATTGGTCCAGGAGCCGTATTCTTGAGAAGCTCAATGCTCTACCGTCAGGAACCTTACCTGAGGAAGTAAAACCTGCTCTGGGACCAGATGCTACAGCACTGGGACAGGTCTTCTGGTATACTCTGGAAGGTAGCGATGAACAGGGAGAAGTGACTGGAGGGTGGGATCTTCATGAACTACGCTCCATCCAGGACTACTATGTAAAATATGGTTTATCCGCTACAAATGGTGTTGCTGAAGTTGCATCTATTGGTGGATATGTCAAAGAATACCAGATCGATGTGAATCCCCAAGCGCTCCGTCACTATGATATATCCTTGCTCCAGGTCTTTCAAGCAGTCAAGGATGCCAATAATGAAGTTGGAGCCAGAACCGTTGAAGTAAACCGGGTTGAGTATATGATCAGGGGTCTTGGTTTTGTTAAAAGCCTGGCAGATCTTGAAGTAACCGTCTTGAAAGTTGTAGATAATGCTCCCATAACCATAGCAGATGTGGCTCATGTCAGTTTTGGCCCTGCTCTAAGACGGGGCGCCTTAGACAAGGCCGGCGCTGAAGTGGTTGGTGGTGTTGTGGTGACCCGCTATGGAGAGAACCCGCTGGCCACGATCAATGCTGTTAAAGAGAAGATCCTAGAAATCTCCCCTGGTCTTCCCAGTAAAACTCTGGCTGATGGTCGTACTTCCAAAGTTGAGATCATCCCATTTTATGATCGATCCGGTCTGATTTATGAGACTCTGGGTACTTTGAACCACGCCCTCCGTGAAGAGATAATCATCACCCTGATTGTCATTCTTATTCTGCTCATGCATTTACGTGCTTCAATATTGATCAGCATGATGATGCCGGCAGCTGTATTGGTCACTTTTATCGGCATGAAATTATTCCATGTGGATGCCAACATCGTGGCCTTGTCAGGAATTGCCATCGCCATTGGAACCATTGTGGATATGGGTATCATCATGACCGAGAATATCCTCAAGAAACTGGAGAACAATGATAGCTCAGATAGTATCACTTCCAAAATTCTTGAAGGAGCTCGGGAAGTGGGACCGGCAATTCTCACAGCTGTTTCTACTACTGTGATCAGTTTTTTACCAGTTTTCACCATGGAAGGGGCTGAGGGCAAGCTCTTTAAACCTTTGGCCTACACAAAAACTTTCGCTCTGATCTCATCAGTGGTGCTGGCTATTCTCGTCCTACCCATGGTTGCCAGCTATATGTTCTCAGGAAAGTCTCGAAAGAAATGGACCAGTTACAGCTCCTATTTGTTGTTGTTAGGAGCCTCTATCTGGGTAGGGATATCCTTCAATTTTATTGTTGGTTTAATCTTGGGTTTGATAGCTGTGCTTCAACTTTTAAAACCCTGGCTCAAAGAATATCCCTGGCTGTATCACACTAAGACCCTGAATTATTTATTGGTTCTGGATGTGATCGTATTGTTATCGCTAACCTGGGTACCCTTGGGTTACGAATATAGCATGTTCTCGAACTTTTTGTTTGTGGCAATCCTGGTGGGCTTCATCCTCTGGTCGATCCAGAGTTTTACATGGATATATCCAAAGGTTTTGACCTGGATGCTGGATAACCGTGGCTACGCACTTTTTTTACCGTCAATGCTCCTAATCTTCGGGCTTAATGCCTGGCTTGGGTTTGATACGATCTTTGCCTGGTCTCCAGATTTTATGAAACAGACAAGACCTTACCAAAAGCTAGTTCATACTTTTCCAGGTTTAGGGCGGGAGTTCATGCCTCCTTTGGATGAAGGGTCATTCCTTTACATGCCAACAACAATGCCTCACGCTGGGATGGAGGAGTCTTTAGATGTTCTCTCAACCCTGGATCAAGCCCTCAATTCGGTTCCTGAAGTAGAGGAAGTCGTGGGCAAAATCGGGCGTGCAGAAACACCCCTGGATCCTGCACCACTGTCGATGATAGAATCGATCATCACTTATAAATCAGAATACAAACAGGATCAAACTGGAAATGTTCTTCGATATATGGTTGATGCTCATGGCGAGTTTGAACGCGACCAACAAGGTGGGTTAATTCTTGATGAAGGAGGAGTACCTTATCGTCAGTGGCGTCCTCATATCCGGAACAACCAGGATATCTGGGATGAACTGATTCTGGCTGCTCAGCTACCGGGAACCACATCCGCTCCAAAATTACAGCCCATTGCCGCACGCATCGTGATGCTGCAGAGTGGTATGCGGGCACCCATGGGAATCCGGGTTCAAGGCTCAGATATGGAAAGCATGGAAGCTTTTGGTTTGGACCTTGAGCGTCTCCTGAAAGAGGTACCATCTGTCAAAGCCAGTGCTGTTTTCGCAGACCGGATTATTGGAAAGCCCTATCTTGAGATCGATATCCACAGAGATGCTTTGGCTCGCTATGGTCTTTCCATCAAGAACGTTCAACAGATCATTGCTGTGGCGATTGGCGGCAAACAAGTGGGAACAACTGTTGAAGGTCGTGAACGTTATCCCATTCGTGTTCGCTATATGCGAGAATTCCGGGATGATGATGAGAGTTTTGAATCGATTCTGGTTCCGACCCGTTCAGGGGCTCAGATACCTCTGGGACAGTTGGCTACCATCCAGTTTACACGTGGTCCTCAAGTCATTAAGAGTGAGAACACCTTCTTATTGTCCTATGTCCTTTTTGACAAGCTGGACGGCTACGCAGAGGTGGATGTTGTTGAGCAGGCCAGAGGCTATTTGGAAACAATGATCGAGTCCGGGCAACTGAAAGTTCCTGAGGGAGTGAGTTATGATTTTACGGGTTCATATGAGAATCAAGTACGAGCTACCAAACGGATGCGAATCGTCCTGCCTCTGGCGTTAATGTCCATTTTTGTGATCCTTTACATGCAGTTTAAGCGTGCCTCAACGACCCTGATAGTTTTCTCAGGCATTTTTGTAGCTTGGGCGGGTGGATTTACCCTGCTTTGGTTGTATGGTCAGCCCTGGTTCATGGATTTCTCCATTGGGAGCCTACACTTTCGAGAGGTATTTCAGATTCATGAGATCAATTTGAGTGTTGCTGTCTGGGTTGGGTTTCTGGCTCTATTTGGTATTGCTACTGATGATGGTGTACTGATCTCTACTTACCTGGATCAGCAATTTAAAGAGATGAAACCAACTACCAGGGCTGAGATTCGGGCTGCAGCGGTCCTAGCTGGGAAAAGACGTATTAGGCCTGCCATGCTGACAACTGCCACTACTCTGTTAGCCCTGATTCCTGTATTAACATCCACAGGGAGAGGTGCAGATGTTATGGTACCCATGGCTATTCCATCATTTGGTGGAATGCTCTTTGCCATTATGAATACATTTGTAGTGCCAATCATATATGTTATCGTAGCCGAACGTCGACTAAAGGTAAAAAGTTGATGATATTTCATAATGAGGAATTGGATATATGAAAGTCGCCTGGTTAGCATTTGCAGCAATATTTATAGCCGAATTGGGAGATAAAACGCAATTGGCCATTCTGGCCATGACCGGTCGAGGATACTCAGCTTGGTCTGTCTTTTTTGGTTCCATGCTCGCCTTTGCTGTATTAACTGGCATTGCAGTGTTGATAGGAGATTGGGTGCAAACCAGGATTCCTGCAGAAGCGATCGCTAGAGTTGCTGGCGGTAGTTTTATTGTCATCGGCGTGTTAATGTGGTTTGGAAAAATTTAGATAGGATGAAGGGAATATAGATAAATGAATAAACATGTATTTACTGTGAATAATATGACCTGTAACGGATGCGTATCAACGATTCGACAAGGTCTTGAAGCAGATACTAGAGTCGAGACGGTTGATATCAAATTATCGAAGAAAAAGGTGACCGTTGAAGGTGATCTGACAACAGAGGAAGCAGCTGAGCTTATCCGTAATAGTGGATATGAGCCAGAAGTTGGTTCCCCTAAAAAGGGAATCCTTGGGAGTCTGTTCTCCAGCTGATGCAGGCTTGGTTACACATAATAGCCCATTTTGCTGTCCCAGCTTTTGTTGCCCCTGGTTTGGTAAAGTGGCTAAAGCTTCCACGGGTATGGGGTTATTACTGGGTTATTTTGGTCTCAACCATGGTGATTGATCTGGATCATCTTTTAGCTGATCCGATCTATGATCCAAGCCGATGTAGTATCGGCTTTCATCCATTACACACAGTGTGGGCAATCGGTGCCTATATTATTATGCTGTATCCACAAAGGACACGTATTGTTGCTATTGGATTGTTGATACATATTGTACTGGATGGAATTGATTGTAAGATGATGTAAGTTCTAATTTTTAATTAAATAAATAAAGGAAATAAGAAATGAAGTATTTAATGTTAGGGATCCTGTTTTCAGCACTTTTGATTGGTTGTGGAAGTGATAAAAAGGCTCAAGCTGACGAGCACGAGGGTCATAAACACATGCAAGAAGCTAAAGCAGAGGCAAGTGCTGAAAAACTAATCTATTACACTTGCCCCATGGAATCGCATAAACATATCCACAGCAAAGAGCCAGGCTCATGTCCTGAGTGCAATATGACTCTGGTTGCAGGTGTTATTACCTCAGAAGACAAAGCGGAGTATTATGGGTGTCCCATGGAAATACATAGCCACGTTCGACATGATCAACCCGGTAATTGTGCAGAGTGCAAAATGAAATTAATGCCTATGCGTTTGCAGAAGGGTTAAAATACACTTTTTATAAAATTGATTCACAAAGGATGAGCTTAGGGTCAGCTAATTCTATTATTAATAACAGGAGAGGGCTGGTCTAGCGTACCAGCTTAAAAAGGGGATATTATGGAAGATGTTATTGAGCCTATTCTAGAGAAATTGTTAAGCAATCCGATGAACATCGTTATTGCAGCTGGGATTGGTCTTTTTTTCTTTCTATTCTTACTGAAAAAGCTCTTTAAAATAGCCATGTTTTTTGTGTTTCTGTTTGTGGTTTATGGAGGGTACCTATACGTGACAGGCGTGGATGCATCAACAGCACTTGAAAAGGGTAAAGCTGTCATTGAGGATATTGATGAGGCTACCCAAGAAGCTCGAGATGATGCTATTGATAAAATTATTGATGAGATGGAAGAGCAACTAAAAGAAACATCGAAGAAAAAATAAAAACTTACCTGTCCTAAGGGCGGATTGCGATCCGCCCGAACAGCCGTAAAGCAAACATTTTCCTAAACAAAACCCGCCCTAGTATGAATAAGGGGTTTGTTTAGATAGCGTTAAGCCGAGTTTCTCGCTTCATGCGATTTCTTGATGTCTTTTAAATCACCTCGAGGAATTGCCGAAATCAGGCGCTTTGTATAGTCAGTTTGAGGGTCCTGATAGACCTTATCTGCGTCACCCATTTCTTCAATCTTACCTTCATTCATCACCACCATGCGGTCAGACATGAACTTGACGACGGATAGATCATGTGAAATGAATATGTAGGTTAGCCCAAATTCATCCCTGAGCTCATTCAGTAAATTTAACACTTGAGCCTGCACTGAAACATCGAGTGCGGAGACAGATTCATCACAAATGATAAACTCAGGTTGCACTGCCAATGCACGGGCAATACAGATCCTCTGTCGTTGACCACCAGAGAATTCATGAGGGTAACGGTTATAGTGGGCTGGATCAAGATTTACTCTTTCAAGCAATTCATCTACTTTTTTACGTCTTTCTGTATCATCTGCATGTAATCCATGAACTTGCATGGGCTCCATTATAGCTGAGCCAATTGTTATACGTGGATTGAGAGAAGAGTAGGGGTCTTGAAAGATAATTTGAATCCGTCTATGCATGTTTCGCAATTCGTCGCCACTGATATGGGTGATATCTTGACCATCATAAATAATTTTTCCAGCTGTTGGTTCAATCAGCCTCAAAATAGTTCGACCTAATGTGGTTTTTCCACAGCCTGATTCGCCAACCAGTCCCAGCGTTTCGCCAGGATAGACATCAAAGCTAACATCGTCAACGGCCTTCACATGGTCTACAACCTTGCTGAATAGACCTTCACGAATTGGAAAATAAGTCTTTAAGCCCTCAACAGTAAGGACAGGCTCCTGGGCATATAGTTCTTTATGTCGTTTGGCAGTTTCTTTAGGTGAGATCACCAGATCATGGATTGTTTCATCAACTGATCGTTTTAATTCAATCATCTCTCCTTGGTCATTCTCATCCATAAAGTCACTAATTGTTGGCAGCAGTTTCAGACGGTGATCCAAAGGAGGACGACAGGCCAGGAGTCCCTTAGTGTAAGGGTGCTGCGGATCAGAGAATATGTCCCAAACTGATCCCTGCTCAACTACTTTACCCTTGTACATGACTACCACATCATCTGCAATTTCAGCAATAACCCCAAGATCATGAGTAATAAAGATAATCCCCATATCGTGGGTATCTCTCAGCTTTCGCATCAAATCCAGGATTGTGGCTTGTACGGTCACGTCAAGTGCAGTTGTGGGTTCGTCTGCAATAAGTATCCTGGGATTGCAGGACATGGCCATTGCGATCATAACGCGTTGTTTTTGTCCACCTGAGAGTTGATGAGGATAAGAATCGATAATGCTCTCAGCTCGTGGTAATTCAACCTCGTTGAAAAGCTCAAGTGTCCGGGCTCTCGCCTGAGACTTGGACATCTTTTGATGTAGAATCAAAGCTTCCATAACCTGATCCCCACAAGTGAACACAGGATTCAGTGAAGTCATGGGTTCTTGAAAAATCATGGCAATTTCATTTCCCCGGAATTCACGCATCTCATTCTCAGGGACTTGAGTAAGGTCCACCAGACCTTTGGTCCGGGAATGATACATGAGTCGCCCTCCGACAATTCGACCGGGAGGGTTGGGGATAAGCCGCATTAATGATAAGGAGGTTACAGATTTTCCAGATCCAGATTCGCCTACAACACCTACTGTTCTTCCTTTTTCCAGACTAAAACTGACTTTGTCCACCGCCTTGACAGTACCTTCGTCTGTACTGAAAACAGTTTCTAATTCTTCAATGGTGGTAAGTGTATTTTCTGACATCTGCAGACCTATATATTTAACATTTTTAGTGGCTATTTATAAACTTATACAAGGAAGGAATATAAGTGGAAAGAACGCAGGAAAAAGGATGAAGGCTGATTGGAGTGACTTCATGGAAATAACCAAAGCTATGACTGGAATGGATGAACAAGCGTATATAAGTAACCTACTTAGGTCTATAGAACCACTCGCATAAAGGTGTGGCCTCTTAGCGAAATTTCGTTTAGATGTACGATAGAGATATATATTGTTAGAACAGACATTTATATGAGTTTTATAAGATACAATTGAAAGGAAATATAATGAAAATGAGATTATCCTCAGTCTTGACAGTAAGCATTCTGATCCTGATGGGCTGTAGCCAACAGAATGTGAAACCAGCTGTAGACAATCAGGAAAATGATGCCATCCAGCATGTGAACATGGATCCTAAGACACCTCCAGGAGAAGACTTTTATCGCTACGCAAATGGCGGTTGGATCGATGCTAATCCCATTCCAGAAGAATTTGGACAATATGGTGCTGGTCATGAAGTTTGGTTGAGAAACAATGATCAGGTTAAAGCAGTTGTGACTGACCCCAGTTTAGCTAAAGCTGAAGCAGGAAGTGTTGAGCGTAAAATAGCCGATTTCTATAGCTCCGGAATGGACTCTGTTGCCATTGATGCTGCAGAAACTAGCTCTTTGGATACAGGTCTCGAGAAAATTGAGGGACTAAAGTCAAAAGATGACCTCATGAAATTAGTGGCTTATATGCACAAAACCTCCAGCAATCCCTTATTTGCCATCTACGCAGATCAAGACGAAAAGCGAAGTGAGGAAGTTATCGCAAACCTTACTCAGAGTGGTCTCGGTATGTCAGATCGTGATCAGTACTTGGATGATGATGAACGTTCTGTGATGCTGCGAGATGAATACAAAAAGTTTATAACCACTATATTCACCTTGTTGGGGGATTCTGAAGCACAGATCTCAAAGCAAATCGAGACTATCATGAAAGTCGAAACCCAACTCGCTGAGAATTCAATGACTCGGGTTGAGAGGCGTGATCCTGAAAAAGGATACAACCCTATGACTTTAAAAGAGCTTGATGATCATTCGGAAACATTGAATTTTCAGGCCTATTTTACTGAGCTAGGTGTCCCCAGTCCTGGTCGCGTTAACGTGCGTCAAACTGATTATTTTAAGGCACTCTCTGATATTAAAGAATCAACATCTCTAGAAGAATGGAAGACCTACCTACGTTGGAATCTGGTTCGTGGCAAAATGGGCGGACTCCCCCAAGCCTATCGTGACGCCAGTTTTGCATTTTACGGAACCGCTCTCAATGGTACAGAAAAGATGCAGCCCAGATGGCGAATTGTCCTGGGTGCTATGAATGGATCTATTGGAGAAGCAATAGGTAAGGCCTATGTGGCTAAACACTTTCCTCCTAGCTCAAAAGCACGCATGGTGGAGTTGGTTGAAAACTTACGAGTTGCCTATGCTGAGCGGATTGAAGATTTGGATTGGATGAGTGATGTTACTAAGGAGAAGGCCCAAGTAAAATTAGCCTCTATTAAGGTCAAAGTTGGCTATCCGGATAAGTGGACTGATTACAGTACCATGGATATTAAGGCAGGCAGCTATGCTGACAATCTTCAGGCCGCCCGGAATTTTCATTTTCAAAAGGATATTGCCAAGATTGGGAAACCTGTTGACAGGGATGAATGGTTTATGAGTCCACAAACCGTGAATGCATACTATAGCCCCTCTCTGAATGAGATTGTTTTTCCAGCGGGAATTCTTCAACCACCCTTTTTCTTTCCAGATGGAGATGAAGCTGTGAATTACGGGGCTATCGGTGTTGTAATAGGTCATGAGATGACCCATGGATTTGATGACCAGGGTCGGAAATTCGATGCAAAGGGTAACATGGAAGATTGGTGGACTGACGAAGATGCAAAACGGTTTGAGAAGAGAGCCCAAAAAGTGGTTAAGCAGTTCAATCAATTCTACATTACAGACTCAGTTCACGTAAATGGGGAATTAACCCTGGGCGAAAACATTGCCGACCTTGGCGGTGTCATCATAGCTCATGATGCTATGCATAAAGCCCTTAAGACTAATCATGAACCTAAGGAAATAGCTGGTTTTACCCAGGATCAACGTTTCTTCCTTTCGTTTGCTCAAATTTGGAGAGGGTCGTCAAGAGAAGCTGCAGCTCTGCAGCAAGTCCAAACAGATCCTCACTCCCCACGACAGTTTCGAGTCCGCGGACCTATCGTGAATACCCAGGCCTGGTATGATTCTTTTTCAATCGTACCGGAAGATGAACTTTATACTGAAACAGCGGAACGTATCGCAATTTGGTAAATCATGCACCCCGCCCAAACAGTGTTTGGGCGGGGTGTTTATCGGATATGAAATATTTTTATATATTCTATTGAAATATAGATAAAATGCCTATTTTGGGTTGAAATTTTGTGAATAAACATCATAAAGTTAGGTTTTTGTGCCGCCAAGACTTATCTTTCGATACACCGACTCATAAGAGACCTACGCTACTCATTCGCGGTGAGAGATGCCACAGTTAGGAAAGTCTGAAGGACAGGTCTTTTGTTAATTTCTTCGCAAAACCTAGAGGGGATGGGGTAAGATGACAACTAGACAACATTTTATGAGCAATGAGCTAAATAAAACACAAGATACAACTGGTTTTGTGGAGAAATTTCACGCTGCAGAATGCTATGGCATGCTGGTTCAGGTTGGCCTGCTAAGCGAGGATAAGGTGACCTCTCTACTTGATCAGGTCAAGGTATCCGAGCGAAGAAACAAAATGCTCGAAGCCCTTATGAAGATCACTTTCGCCAAGATTGCTGGCCGCGAAGGAAATTATCAATATGCAGATGAATTGTTTAGCCAAGTACTGGCAAAAATTAATGTCCTCAATAAGGGGACTCAGCAGGAAAGTGCCTTGTCATACTTTTACTATGAGTATGCAGAATATCTAGAACTGAGCGGTGACCTAACAGGTTCTGCCCTATATTTGGAGAAAGCTCGCAACTCAGTTAGATCAAATAAATTGAAGCAGATGATCGTATTCAAGCGTATGGTTAGAGAAGATGAATCTCTTAAGAAATCAGCCTTACGGAAGTGGCTTCAAAGCATTGCATACTTTAATAATTATGAAATGACGGTCATGGAAACAGAGGCTCATTTTGAAATCGCCAGGAAATACATCGCTCTGGGCGAATTAACTGAGGCAACCAACCACCTGGATCAAGCACATGAGCTGGCTGCCACATCGGGTTACCAGTACCTTCGATGGAATATTGATCTGACAAAGGGACATTTGCTCAAGGGACAGGACCGCGAGCCAGAATTGATCATCTATTACGAGACGCTTCTAAAAACTGTTGAAAGTAGCTATTTCAAAACTCTACTTTTGAGTGAGCTTTCAAGTTTATATCATAATGCCGGTAAATATGATAAAGCTATTGAGTTGGCCACGGCAAGTATGGAGATCAGTCAAAGATTCGCTATAAAGTCTGAACTAGCCACGTCAAGCGCACTGCTTGGTGAATTATATCATCGGCATGCCTCAGATATCACAAAGGCGTATTTTTATTTCCAACAGGCTTATGGTGCTGTGATAGAGTTAGTCAAAAGTAAAGTGCCTGTGACGGGTGAGAGAGAAAAAGTACTGCAAAAATATGTAATTTTTCTTGAGGAACATTTCCCCGGGGATCTGGGTGAAGCAGCCAACGAAGATCTCTTCGCCTTTTCAACCGATTTGGACTGGGTTAAGATCAAAGACCTTTTCCACTACAATCTTTTCCTCTACCATTACATGAATTCTGGTGTGGGGAATAAAACACTGGAAGCACTGGATTTTCCGGCATCCTCCTTTTACTCTGCCACAGAGCGACTTAGAACCCGTGGTATTCCTTTTCCCAATTTTCGGAAAAGTAATGTGGATATTCCGGCTGAAAACTATATCGAGGGATTGCAGCAATACTCACGCTTACATCGTGAAAAAACCTGGGTTGAGATCAATGATCGTTTTGAAAAGGATATGTTGGCTTATCACTATAAACTGAACAATTACAACAAAAAACTACTGGCAAAAAATCTAGGATTAGCTTACTCTGGTATTGTAAACCGAACCCGATACCTGACGTCCAGCGATAATTAGAGCGGACATATTACTTTGAATAAAAAAGGGCTGGATTAATCCAGCCCTTTTTTATTTTAACGATGGTTAAAGAGTTATCTGACGCAGCGAAATCCAATAAGATAATAGCTATATTTTGGACTTGCAGGGAGCCAATTCCAAGCTTTTAGGTTATCCGTATAAAACGACCAGCTTCCACCACGAATAGTGTGGTTATCTTCGGTACCATCGAAATTGATGGTATCATAACTCTTGGTCCATTCCCAAGCATTTCCGATCATGTCATAGGCACCAAATGGGCTAATACCTGATGTTTGACCAACAGGGATTGTTCCATCATTACAGGATGAATAATTTGCTAGATCGCATGTGGGGCCATTGTCACCCCAGGGATAATCATTTCCAGTATTCCCTCGAGCTGCTTTTTCCCATTGAAATTCTGTTGGCAGATCCCATCCATAATGGGTGGCAAAGGCGGAAGCACCAAACCAGGTCACAGCCACAACTGGGTGATTTTCATACCCTGCTGCAATGGTGAAGTATGACTCATTCCAGTCAATCCGACCATCCTGTTGAGTAAAGTCGTAGTAAAGGTAATCGTTGGCCGCTGGCCAGTTGCCATCACCCGGATAGGCACCATTAATAGAGTCTACCGTTACAATGAGATCATTTGTCGCCATCATTTCTTCGAGGAATGTGACATACTGAGCATTGGTGACCTCATATTTCATAATCTCAAAATCGGCACCAAGCTCAGATCTCACTACGTCTGTTTCTCCGAAAGTGTAATCGCCGCCTGTGACAGTGACCCACTCCAGATTGGCGTAGGAAATTATTTCAGAAATGACATCAGTATAATTTGATTGATCACTACCATCGAAAGCAGCGACTCTATAGCTGTATTCAGTGTTGTAGTTCAAATAACTATCAGTATAGGTGGTAATATCTGATCCTACTGTAGCAATCTGGGTAAAACCAGATCCAGCATCACGTTCAATTGTAAATCCATCTTCAAAAATACAGTCATCATCCCACTCGAGAACAATGCTATTATTACTTAAAGTGCCAACCAGATTTGTAGGTGCAAAAACAAGTGGAGAGCTTACAGAAACAGTTGAGCTAAAGTCAGATTGACTACTTGTGGTAAACGCAGCTATACGATATTTGTATAAAGCGCCTTCCTCAAGATCGTTGTCCGAATAGCTGCTCATATTTGGGCCTAATTCTGCTATTTCTTCAAACCCAATTCCTGCATCTCTTTCAATACTGAAACCGTCCTCAAAAGTACAATTGTCTGCCCAGAGTAACAGAATGGTTGTATCTCCAACAACTGCATTAAGACCTGATGGTGCGTACTCCAAGGGAGAGTTGACTGCAATAGAAAATGTATATTCAGAAACGCTTGATGCTGTGTATGCCCTCACCCTATAACGATATTGTAATCCGTATATCAGGTCATAGTCAGTATAGGCCGTTGTATCTGTCCCAACTTCAGCTATTTCTTCAAATCCAATTCCAGCATCACGTTCTATTCTGAAACCATCTTCAAAGATACTGTTGTCAGCCCAGCGCAAAACAATACTAGTATCAGTTGCTAAGGCACTGAGTGAGGTAGGAGCGAATTCTATGGGCGAGAAAATAGAAACAAGTGAACTATAGTTAGATTGACTTGTAGCAGTATATGCTGCAACTCGATAAGAATAAAATTCATCCTCTGTCAAATCACTGTCAACAAAACTTGTAATATTGGCAGCAATCTTGGCTATCTCTACGAAGCCTGCATCAGTTCTCCGTTCAACAATAAAACCCTCTTCAAAACCGGAGTTATCCTTCCATTCAAGCGTAACCGTGGTATCTCCTCCAGTGGCTGAAAGATTTGACGGTGCAAACTGAAGCGGTGAACTCACTAGCAAGATATTGCTAAAATTAGATTGCTTTGCTGTTGTGAATGCTGCGATCTGATATCGATAGGTCACATCATATACCAGGTTTGTATCAGTATAGCCAGTGGTATTTGCGGCTAATTCTGCAATTTGCTCAAAACCCAGACCTTCATCGCGCTCAAGTCTAAAACCATCCTCAATGATACTATTATCATTCCAACGTAACACAATGCTCGTTTCAGTTGTTGAGTAGCTCAATGATGTCGGAGCAAACGAAAGAGGAGAATAGAGCGATATACTGAAGCTATAGTCTGATTGACTGCTTGCGGTAAAAGCTGCAACACGATAGGTATAATATGTGTCTTCATCGATATCAAAATCTGAGAAGGTGGTGATACCAGATCCAAGCTCGGCTATTTGAGTAAATCCTGTTCCTTCACTTCGTTCAAGCCTGAAACCTGCTTCAAAAAGAGAATTATCACGCCAGGTGAGGACAATACTGGTATCCGAAGCAATGGCAGCCAGATCAGAAGGGCTAAATTTGAGAGGCGAGGAAACACTGGCAATATCACTGTAATCTGTTTGGTTCGTTTCAGTGTAGGCTGCTATACGATATCTATATTGAATATCGTATTCCAGACTGTCATCCGTATAGCCAGTTATATCTGCATCAACTTCAGCGATAGGTTTAAAACCGACCCCATCATCACGTTCAATTTTGAAACCACTTTCAAAAGGTGTGTTATCATTCCAACGTAATACGATGGAATTCTCAGATGTTGTTCCATATACTCCACTTGGGATGTATTGGATAGGGGAAGGTGATTGATTGTGTCGCCCACGGGTTGAAAGACCGGATGAGTCAGTAACTATCACCACGTAAAAATATTCGACCAGAGGATCGATGAGTGTATCGCGATAAGTATGGGTTTCGATGTCAAAACTTTCAAAAACTATGGTAGAGGTATCCAATAGAGAATTAGCAAATTTTTCTAAACTGTAAGAGTGAAAATCTTCATCATTTGATTGGTCCCAGGTCAGTGTGAATCCATTGTTCTCATAAACTGTGACAATTTGATCAATGGATTCTGGATAAAAGTTAGTGTTGTCTACAAGGACTCTAATTGACTCGCTATCGGTATGGTTTTGGTTTTCGCTAAGGTCGTATGCACGTACCACCAGAATGTGGTTAGATCTATTTTCGTATTGGTAGGTATCCCACTCAATGATATAGGGGAGCGTGGAATCTGCAAGCCCTGTTGATGCACCATCGACAAAAAGTTCAACATGACTCATTGCTTCATCATCAGTAGCGGTTATTTCAACTAAAGTAATATCAAAAACCGGCGCAAAATCCACCGGTGAATCAATAGACACTTCAGGGGGCGTGTTATCGTAATTCTCACAAGCAAATATCATAATTATCATAAGTAGTATTGACAGGACAAGGTATTTACGCATCAAAAACCCCTTTGTGGTAGAGAATACATATTTAGCACAATAATCCATATCATTATACGGATCAATAATTAGCTATACAATTGGTCAAATTAAGTATCTGGCTATAATATTCAAAGCAACTTCTCGTGGAACTTCTTGGGATTTACCAAGATAGACGCGCTATTCAAATATGGTGTTTGAGGACTTTAAGGTTTAGGTGTAGGATCCTTGAGTCGATTACTCAGCAGATGAGTCTTGTCAACTGAGATTGCGCTTTTGCCTGATCATTGGAAAGTTCCTTGTAGAAAAGTCTTTTACACTCTAGACAGACGAACCTTTTCTTGCGAGTGAACATTTTCACAACTTTTCGACGGTGAATCATCTGTGTGTATTCTGATTTGCATTTTGGACAAAGAATGTCGCTATCAATTTCTGTAACCATCAATCCCCCTGGACTGCCTCAATTAAATCTCAGGTAAAGTAAACAGGGCACCCCATTAGGGCAAGTTTTACATGTTAATACTCAAGCATTATCCTAAAGCATATTTTATAAGGAGTTGTGACTGCGGTAGGGATCGAACCTACGACCAATTGATTAAAAGTCAACTGCTCTACCAACTGAGCTACGCAGCCCTTGTAATAATTACGAATTAGGAATTGTGAATTACGAGTAACTCTCTTCCTAATCCTGTTTCCAGGCGATCATCCGTATCGTCAATGTTGAAAGCAGAGCCGGACAACCATCAAAAAAGCGAGGCAATATAGTTTTGTACATACCCCTGACAAAACAATTTAACAGCTGTTTCAATAGCTTTTTCAATTACTTGTATTTTGAATAGGTTGTTAAATATATCAATTTAACTTTGCAGCTATGAGAAAACAAAAGAACAGCCCCTGGCGTATCATATCGACAGCTGTCTATGGAGCACCTAACGAGGGTAAAGTCTATGGTGTGTCTGAGATTGATGTGACAGATGCCTGGGAGATGATCAAAAAACATCGTAGTGAAGGTCGTCGAATTACCATGACCCATATGGTAACTAGTGCGATTGGAAGAACTATTGGCTGGGATATCCCCGAGATGAATGCATTCGTTAAACGTGGACAAGTTATCCTGCGTGACGAAGTCATTGTCACTGTCGCTGTAAACATGCATGGTGGTAAAGAGATGTCCAGTGTCAAAGTGTATGATGCTCACAAAAAAACAGTGTTTGAAATTGGGGATGAGATTCGTAATAGGGTCGCAAAAGCTCGGGGTGGTTCTGATAATGATACCATGGAGAATAAGGCATTCTTAGCAAAAATTCCATGGCCATTTCGGCGTATGGCATTCTTACTCTTCAGGTTTATCACAAACACTCTGGGCTTACAAATCAAATCATTGGGCCTTGGACATAACGCCTTCGGCTCAATTCTTCTCTCAAATATTGGTTCACACGGATTAAATATGGGTATGGCGGCTTTATTCCCGGGCTCAAAATTACCCGCTGTTATCATTATGGGTAAGGAGGAAGAAAAACCTGTGGTCATCAATGGTGAAATCGTCATCCGTAAGATCCTAACTCTCACAGGTACTTTTGATCATCGTATTATGGATGGATACCATGGTGGTATGCTAGCCCACCACGTTAAGAGATATCTTGAAAATCCTGAGCTATTGGCAGTTGTTCCAGAAGAGATTAAACAAGAATCACTGAATACCTGATTAAAGTCCGGGTTGAGTTTCGCCTGGCGGGACATCCTTCCTGGATTGATATTCCAAAAGAATAGACACAAGAATAATCCCCAGGTTTTGGACTACCTTCAGGAGTCCAACATTTGTCTCTACATCTGTCACATTGAAACATCCACAATTAAAATCTAAGCCTCTTGCCATGGCTGAAACAATGGCCACAGTGAAAACAATGGTCATGGTACCAATCAGCAAGTTGGCAGAACGAGGATACCTGTTACTCAGAAGCGCCAGTCCTGTAATAAATTCGAGCCATGGCAATATAATGGCTGTAATGTGCAGGAGAGGAAGCGGTAAGAGTCGATAGTTGCTAATCGCTTTAGCAAACAGACCCGGATTGGCAATTTTATCTAGGCTAGCATAGATAAATAGCGCTCCCAATCCAATTCTGAGTAGCATGAAGAGGATTGATAAAAATTTATTCGGGCTACTCATGAGTATTTCCCGCAATTGGATAGCCGGCATCGATCCATTCCTGCCAGCCCCCGAAAAAATATGCAACCTTTGGAAAGTCCATCAATTTCAAGTTAGCTGCTAGATCTATTGATGCGTTACAGTCAGCACCATCGCAATAGGTAATAATCAAACGGTTAGGACTCAGGTTTTCCAAATAGGGGAGAGAATCCATAAAGGCATGGGTTGGGAGATTCACTGCCCCAAATATGTGGCCTGCCTCATATTCGTCAGGGCTACGAGCATCTAGAAACAAAGCAGTACCATTCTGGTGTGCAAGATAGGCATCTTTCAATGAAATATTGCTCGCAATGTCTCCATTTCCGTTTGGGTCAATAGCAATCGCAGCTATGGCCACATCACCAGAGTCAGATTCAATCACCATTGTCTTTGTGAACAAGCTTATTCCGTTGGGGAGCACAAATTGGGCTGCCGTACCCATTACAGTGGCTATCAGGACAAATGCCATGATTTCTTTAAGCAGTGTTGAATTACTATTCATAAGCATTGATAATAGTTGTTAGCTGAAAATATTCCTATGATGAATTGCAGGAATATAATACTTGTCCTAATGCTTCGGTTTAAGATGACATTGATTCAACTGAGACCTATATTCCTAGGCTATTATAAGGAGAAGCTATGGCTGCTAAGCGAATTATTATTGGAGATAGTGAAGTGGAGATTCCTGATTTTGGAGTTAAAGCGATTATCTATCCTGTTTTATTGTTATTACTGGTCTGGATCATTTTTGCCGGACCGTTCTATGTTGTTAATCCAGAAGAAAATGGTGTGGTGAGGACCTTTGGAAAATTAAGTGATATCACTGAACCTGGTCTCAGATTTAAATTTCCCTGGCCTATACAGACTGTTGACCTTGTGAATGTTGAGGAAGTCAGACGTCTAGAGTTAGGATTCAGAACCCTTAGAGCAGGTGGGAACTCCGGTTCTGCCCAGTATAGGAAAGTTCCTACTGAGGCACTTATGCTGACAGGTGATGAAAATATTGTAAGTGTGGATCTTGTGGTTCAGTACAAGATCAAAGACGCTGGGAATTTTTTATTCCGTGTCGCAGACCCCAAACGAGCCGTTTCCCATGCTTCAGAAGCTGCCATCCGTCAGGTAGTTGGATCTCAACCTATTGATCAGACTTTGACTACAGGAAAAGCCATGATCGAAGCACAGACTAAGATCTTATTACAAAAAATACTGGATAGTTACGAAGCCGGGATATTTGTTTCTGAAATTAAACTCCAGGATGTGACACCTCCACAGCAAGTGGATGCAGCATTCAAGGATGTTCAATCAGCTAAGGAAGAAAGGGAGAGACTGGTCAATGTTGCCCTGGGTTATCAAAATGAAATAATACCTAAGGCTCGCGGAGAGGCAGCCCAGGCTTTTCAGGAAGCTGAAGCGTACAAGCAGAAGAGAGTCAAGGAAGCGGAGGGTGATGCATCTCGATTTACTCAGATGCTCAATGCCTATAGACAGGCCAAAGATGTAACCCGTACACGAATGTATATCGAAACCATGGAACAGATCATGCCCAAGATGGATAAATACATTGTTGACGGAAAGGATGCCGGAGGATTGGTAAATGTCCTGAGCCTTGAAAAAGTGAAGGGAGGCGCCAAATGAGAAATATAGTTGGCGTTATTGTTGCCTTTCTAGCACTCATGTTTATCTACGGTGGAGTTATGATCGTAGATGAAACCGAACAGATAGTAATTGTTCAGTTGGGTAAACCTGTCAGAAACATTACTGAACCTGGTCTGAATTTCAAGATCCCATTCATCCAGTCAGCAACTGTTTTCGAGAAACGTCTCCTGGAGTATGATAGTGCCCCAAATACAATTCTTACCCAGGATAAGAAAAACCTGACTCTGGACAATTATGCTCAGTGGAGAATAACTGATCCATTGAAATTTATGCAGACTATGCGGACTCAGTCTCTGGCTCAGTCACGTCTTGATGATATTATATATTCCAGCTTACGCGTGCAGTTAGGAACACATCTCATGCATGAGATCGTTTCCACCATGCGTGATTCTCTCATGTTCAAGGTGACCGAAAACGCATCATTCACAGCTAGGGATTATGGAATCGAGATTGTTGATGTACGAATCAAAAGAGCTGACCTTCCTAGAGAGAACGAGCAGGCCGTTTTTGATCGAATGAAAGCTGAGCGGGAGCGTATGGCTAAGCAATACAGGTCAGAAGGTAAGGAAGAGGCAGTCAAGATTCGCGCTGAGACTGATAAGGATCGTGAGATCATCCTGGCTGATGCGTATAAAGCAGCTCAAACTGTCCGTGGTGATGGAGAAGCCCAGGCAATCAAGATTTATGCACGGGCTTATCAGAGCGATCCGGATTTCTACGAATTTGTCAGAACGATGGAAGCATATGTAGAAATATTTGATGATAAGACCAAGTTGGTGTTGACACCAGAATCAGAATTTCTGCGATACTTAAAAGAGATGAAATAAGTTAGTTAATATTTCAGTTTGGTTTTTTACAAGGGTGATTGTCTGAAGACAATCACCCTTGTTCTTTATAGGTAAACTCCAAAAAGAATTGTTGTGGCTTAATGCAAATCTATATTTAGCGGCTTCAAAAGGAAGCTGGAATAGAAAGTAACAAGTGAGGTATAAATGAACATGTTTCCCGATATTCACGCCACCACTATCCTTGGTGTCATGCACAATGGAAAAGTCGCACTTGGCGGAGATGGTCAAGTCACGTTTGGTGATACGGTGATGAAACATGGTGCCTTAAAAATCCGTGCCATCTATGATGGAGAAGTATTGACCGGGTTCGCCGGATCTGCTGCTGATGCATTTGCGCTCTTTGAAAAATTTGAGGGAAAGCTGGAAGAATTCAGTGGTGATCTAGTCAGAGCATCCGTTGAACTGGCTAAAGAATGGCGCATGGATAAGATGTTACGCAATCTGGAAGCTATGTTGGTGGTCATGGATAAGGACCATGGATTGATCATCTCCGGTAATGGAGATGTCGTGGAGCCTGACGATGGTGTATTATCTATCGGATCAGGTAGTCCCTATGCTATTTCTGCAGCCAGAGCATTTATAGCCAGTGGTAAGAAATCTCCTAAGGAGATTGTCAGGCAATCCCTGGAGATCACGGCGGACATCTGTATCTATACCAACAAAAATATTAATGTATTAGAATTGAAATAAGAGATTATAAAATAAATGACCAAATTTTCACTCACTCCAAAACAGATCGTCGAGGAATTAGACAAATATATTATCGGCCAGGATGGTGCCAAAAAATCTGTGGCAATCGCTCTGAGAAATCGATGGAGACGCCAACAGGTTACCAGTGATATTCGTGACGAGATCATGCCCAACAACATCATTATGATCGGATCTACCGGTGTTGGTAAAACTGAAATCGCCAGACGCCTTTCGAATCTGGTTCAGGCACCATTTGTAAAGGTTGAAGCCTCGAAATTTACTGAAGTTGGATATGTTGGAAGAGATGTAGATTCCATGATTCGTGATTTAGCAGATAACAGCTATAACATCGTAAAAAGTGAACATGAGATCACCGTACGGGAAAAAGCCATAGAAATGGCTAATGATCGCATTATGGATCTTTTATTACCACCTCTTCAAAACCCGGATAAAGAGTCCGCAGATTATGAGAGATACAAGAGCACCCGTGAAAAGATGTTTCTTAAACTCATGGCCGGCGATTTTGAGGATCGTGAAGTTGAATTCAAAGTTCAAGAAGATGCAAACACACCCATGATGCAAATATTTGGACCCTTGGGTATGGATGATGTTGGCATGAATTTGCAGGATATGCTTGGTAATGCTATGCCGAAACATAAGAAGACGCGTCGGCTCAGCATCGCTGAAGCACGAATCCTTTTGATAAGTGAAGAATCACAGAAGCTGATCGATGAGGAAAAAGTTCAACACGAAGCCATTCGCCGCTCTGAGCAGGACGGGATCGTATTCATTGATGAAATAGATAAGATTGCTGTTGAAAGGGGCGGAAGTGGCCCTGACGTGTCCCGCGAAGGTGTTCAGAGGGATATCCTGCCAATTATTGAAGGAAGTACTGTAAAAACGAAATACGGGACAATGGTAACAGACCATGTTCTATTCATCGCAGCAGGCGCTTTCCATATGTCCAAACCCTCTGATCTCATACCTGAACTCCAGGGAAGATTTCCAATTCGGGTCGAGTTGGACAACCTTACGGAAGAAGACTTTGTACAAATTCTAACCCAACCCAAATCGGCATTGTTAAAGCAGTATGTTGCTCTAGTGGCCGCAGAAGATGTGAAGATCAGCTTCAATAAAGATGCGATTGATGAAATAGCGAGGGTTGCATTTGAAGTAAATGAGAGTATCGAAAATATTGGTGCTCGTCGTTTGCAAACAATTATGAGTCGTTTATTAGAAGAACTACTCTATGATTTACCTGACGAAAAGATCAAAAGTGTTAAGGTTACTAAATCTATGGTCATTAAAGCATTTAAAGATACAATGGCTGACCAGGATCTGAGTAAATACATTCTATAATAGAGGTTCATCAATGCTTGATGCCCACCATAAAGAAAAACTGGATAAAATTACAAAGCTCCGTCTCAATGGCGGAGTTTTTTTAATAGGGTTGATCAAGGAAAACATCTGCATCTCGCAGAGTTCACAGAGTTCGCAGAGAACGCTAAAAGATTTTGTATTAAAAAACCACCCATTCAACAATTTGTATGAAAAAGCATGTTATTTCAGTGAGTTTATGCCTTTGAGTATTTCTGAACAGGAAAAATAAATGATATCGTATGGATGCTTTAGTAATAATATTAAATAGAAAAAATATACAATGCTGTTTTAGTATTAACTCTCTGCGGCTTTGCGTACTTCGCGAGAGGGGTTTTTACAGGGTCATAAATTATTAGGAGATAAAATGAAGAGAGACTTTTTAGCTGTAACCGATTTTACCAAAGAAGAGATCTATGAAACCTTTCGCATCGCCCAACAATTAAAGGCCGATGTAAAAGCAGGTAAAACACATCACTACTTTGCCAACCAAACCATGGCTATGGTATTTGCCAAACCCTCCTTAAGGACTCGTGTAAGTTTTGAGACCGGAATGGTACAATTTGGGGGTCATGCATTGTATTTAGGGCCCAACGACATCAGCATAGGTAAACGAGAGTCTGTTAAGGACATATCCCGAGTAATTGCACGCTACAATGACTGGATCATGGCTCGACTTTTTAAGCACGAACATATTGTTGAAATGGCCAAGTATTCTTCAGTACCGGTGATCAATGGCTTGACTGACTATAACCATCCCTGTCAGATCATGGCAGACATGCTAACCATACATGAGCATCGAGGAACCGTTGAAGGACAGAAAGTTGTCTTTATTGGTGACGGCAACAATGTCTGTAATTCTTTTTTAAATTTTGCCTCAGTGATTCCCTATCACTTCGTCTTGGCTGCCCCAGAAGGTTATGACCCAGACCCTGAGACGCTGGCTAAGGCTAAAGCTGCAGGATTAAGTAAGATTGAAGTTATTCGAGATCCCATTGAAGCTGCGAAAGACGCTGATGTGCTTTATACAGATGTTTGGACCTCCATGGGACAGGAAGAAGAACGCCAAAAACGCCTCAATGATTTCAAGGGTTTTCAAATCAATGATGAACTATTGAGTTATGCAAAATCTGATGCCTTGGCTATGCACTGTCTTCCCGCCCACTATGGTGAAGAGATCACAGAAGCAGTGATTGATGGACCTCACTCCGTGGTATTCGATGAAGCCGAAAACCGGATGCATGCCCAAAAAGCAGTCCAGGTTATGTTGGCCAATTCATCAGGGGCGGATATTCAGGTATAATTTAAAACTCGTCTTCGCGAAGGAGGAACGACTGCGGCGATCTCGGATTTGAGATTGCCACGCCTTTCAGGCTCGCAAAGACTAGATATATGGATTGATTGAAAAAAAAGGGGCTGTCCAATGGACAGTCCCTTTTTTCATACAGTTTGTAGTATCACTTACATCGAAGTCGTTTTGAATTGAGTTGCTACTGAGCGCACATTCACATCATCGGGATCACCTGAGTAGGCTGAGATGAACCACCAATAAGTTGTACTGGGCGTTAAAGTAGTTCCAGCATATGTCTCCATATATGAGCTGGCTGTGCCAGCATCGACATATTCTGTCCACAGGTCATCAGCGAAAAGAGACTGCTTCACCTGGATTCGATATCTTGTCGCACCCTGAACACCATTCCATTGAAAGCTCGGTGTTAATGAAACAAGTGGATCAATAGATATTGGAGCTAGAAGCTCAGGAGCCACTAGAGGTGTATCGCTGACTATTGCAGAGATATTACTTTGCAGGGCGGGGTCATCCTTATCATAAGCTCTTACCAGATAGGTGTAGGTCACACCTGGGGTGACATTTGTATCAGTAAAATCCGGAGTTGTGGTTGTATCAAGGGCTGTGGTCACATTTCCATCACCCACACTATAGACTACGTAATACGAAAAATCATCTTCAGTGTTACTATCCCAACGAAGCTCTACATTGACACGGCCCTCATCCGGTAAATTGTGAGCATGGATAATTAAGTTTGTGACTGCGGCAGGCGGATTCCAATTTGTTGGTATGGCTGAGACAGCATCAGTTAACTCGCTATAATTATCATTTTCGTCGAGGGCAAGAAGCTTGTAGAAATATTCTGTGTCGTAGTCCAGATTAACATCTTCATAAGAAGTCGCATTCTTATCAAGCGTTGCTATGCTGTCAAATGCAGCTGTGGCTCCTACGCCATTGCGATACAAAATATAACCCGCTAGATCATTCTCAGAGTTTGCATCCCAGGTTAGTTCTATCTGCCCGTCAGTCGAGCTACTGGCATTGATCACAAAATTTGTAGGGGTATCAGGTGCGGTGAGGTCCTCATCTTCTGGACCATCACAGCTAAATAAAAATAGTGACATACTTATTAAGATAATTAGGGGTAACATTTTTCTGTTCATCATCGATCTCCTTAAAATATGCCACAATTTAAATAAGCATAAATGCAATTGTTACATTCATTTTGATATAAAATCTTGTACTTAAGGATTAGTGATTCAAGTCAAAAGTGTTTTGAAGGGGCACTTTCCCACCACCACTTGGGCTGTCCAATACATAGTGTGGAATAGCGTACCCAGGAATCTCACCTTGTAAGGCTCGCAGTAGTTTTAAGCCCTTTTCAATAGGTACTCTCAAGTGACTTGTGCCTTGAACCAGGTCAGCTTGATGCAGATAGTAGGGTTTAATCTTGACCCCGATCAGCTTCATAAATAGCTCTTTCAAGGCTGGAGTAGAATCATTCACGCCTTTAAGAAGTACACTTTGGTTCAGAAAAGGAATTCCCATGCTTATCCATTGCTTGATATGCTCTTCAGCGACCGACGTGATCTCATTTGCATGGTTGAAATGGGTGGAGACCCAAACTGGTTTCCGCATTGTAGCAATGATCTGTCCCAACTCCAAAGTTAGCCTGAAAGGATTAACCACTGGGAGGCGAGTATGTATTCTGATCACCCTTAGATGATCGATCTTATCCAAGCGTTCCAAAATCCTCATCAGCTGATTATCACCCAGGGTCAGCGGGTCGCCGCCCGTGAGGATAACCTCTTCAATCTCTTTATGCTCATCGATGTACTTGTATGACGCCTGGAGATCTTCCTCACGGGCGCTGTGTGCGGAGTCTCCCACGAGCCTCTTCCGAAAACAAAACCGGCAATAGACCGCACACTGGGCCGTTGGAATCAATAAAACTCTGTTTGAATAGCGATGAATAAGTGCTTTCAACGGGCGCGAACCGCGACCAGGATCATCATCACCAATGGGATCATCCACTTCATCTGGCGATAGGATTAATTCTTCTTCTGCTGGAATGATTTGCCTATAGATGGGATCAGAATTATCGAATTTCTGAATGAGCTTGAAGTAATAGGGTGTAATCCCCATTCTATAGTTGGAGATTAGCTGAGTCAATGACTTCTCCGAAATGGGAAAGGTACGTCCAGACTTTTGAACCCAGGCGCTTAATGCATCAAAGTCCTTACAACTAGATGCGTGTTGCCATTTCCAATCAGTCCATTTTGGGTCGTTTGAGTCAAAGTTCATGACTCAGTCTAATCATGGTGAGTCGTGAGAAAAATGTTTTTTCGAGGATTTTCCCTTAATTGTCTTCGCGAAGGAGTCGATCAACAGATTGTTTGTCATGCTGACACTCTTCATTCGTCATCCCGAGCGGAGTCGAGGGATTCGGACTTAATGAAATGCCCAGGAACAGGGCGACTGTGGCGATCTCAGCTAAGTGTTAAATAAAACAACTTGAGATTGCCGCGCCTTTCAGGCTCGCAAAGACGGAAAAGAGAGTCCTGGAGACTAGTATCTATTCCTCAATAGACTCTAGTAAATATTGAGCAATATCTTTGCTATCTGCATTCAACTCTTCAGCTTTTAAACCGTCGTTGATCATGGTAGAACAGAAGGGACATGCTGTAGCAACCCCATCAGGTTGAACCGCTTTGACATCTTCCATACGTTCCACGTTGATCGTTTTCTCACCAAGGGTCTCTTCAAGCCACATTCTACCACCGCCGGCACCGCAACATAGACCTTCATTACCTGAACGTGGGAATTCCTCAAGTTCAACACCCGGGATGGCACTAATGACATTCCTGGGTGAACTATAGATATCGTTGTGGCGACCCAAGTAACATGAATCGTGATAACTAAGTTTGGTATTATTCGTCTTGCTCGGGGTCAATTTACCTTGCTGGACGAGGTCCTCCAGGAATGCAGTATGGTGAATAACCTCATAGTTTTTACCCAAAGCCTGGTAATCATTTTTCAAAGCATTCAAACAGTGGGGACATTGGGTGATAATTTTCTTAACTTTATAATTATCAAATGTTTCTATATTCTGCTGGGCTAACATCTGAAACAAGTATTCATTCCCAAGACGTCTGGCAGAATCACCGGTGCAAGTTTCCTCTGTCCCCAGGATTGCGTAATCTACATCAGCCATATTCATTAATTTAGCCATGGCTTGAGATACAGCCTGACCACGAGCATCGTAGGCACCTGCACAACCTACCCAGTAGAGATATTCAGCTTCACCCTTGTCTCTCATTTTAGGAACATCCAAATCTCCAACCCACTTTTCACGATCCTGCGGAGATTGTCCCCATGGATTGCCATTAACCTCTAAATTTTTGAAGGTTGTGACAGCCTCTTTAGGGAATTTGCTTTCCATCATGACCAGATCTTGCCTGATTCGAAGGATGTCAACCATGGGTTCGTTGGCTACCGGGCAAACTTCCACGCAATACCCACAGCTGGTACAGGCCCAGATCGCATCTTCAGTTAATAGCCAATCGGATAGCTTTTCAGATGAGTCCTGTCCATTTGCCAGGTCACTTACATGTTCGCGGATATGGTAGCGCTTGTTCACCTCAATGGCAGAGGGAGAAAGCGGTTTACCAGTGATATACGCTGGACAAGCATCTTGACAGCGATTACACATGATGCAGGCATATGCATCCAATATGTGTTTTTGCGGCAAATGCTCAAGTAGGCTAGCACCATATTGTTCAAGAGATTCATCTTCAAAATTAATGGTTTCAAACGAAGCTGCAGTCATGGTATTATCAGTGATCATGTGGTTCAGAGGACCCATAAATAGGTGAGCATGTTTGGTAGTGGGGAAATAGGGGATAAAGGCTAAGATTAAACCAATGGCCAGCCACCACGCTGCATGTTCCCCGAATACGAGGATATTGTGATCCATCCCTTCCCAGCAAAGTGCCAGTACTGAAGCGGCAGGTTGGAAAACATCACCCTGAGCTTGTGCTAGCTCAAAAGATGCGCCTACGAACCTAAAACCAACATGAAAGAAAATGAAGAACGCGACCAATGCAGAATCTCGATAGACTCCACTGCGTGCTTTTTCATTCACGAGAACTGTCTCATTGATACGTAGAGCTGGATCGTTCTGAATAAATCGACGGAAAAGAAAATAGACGACACCCAATAGGACGATTATGCTGAATATATCAACAAATAAACGATAAAGATTACCCACAAACGAATCAGGAAAAAAATGGAAGCCAGGAACCAATCCATAGATGATATCGATGAAATTGACCAACATGTAAAGTATAAATCCCCAGGCTACTCCAGTATGTATTACCGTTGCCAAGAGTCGTGTTTTGAATAGAGGTTGACCTAGAAATGCAAGTATTCCAGTCGGGATTCGCTTAAATATCAAAATCCAATCGATGCCTAAAGCACCTCTTGAAATGATCTTGAACATATTGCCAAACGTAATCCTGGTAGCACCGAGTGAACCAAGGAGAACTAGAATGAAAATTGCTTTTTCCCAACCTGTGAGCATAAAAATTATCCTCCGTAATGCCATCCAGTCTCAGAGAGACACATGGCTAATTCTGCTTCTTTATTAATTCCCGAATCAACGACCTGAGAGATGACCACATGGTGATCACCTTCTTCAATAATTTGTTTTACCTCGCACGCCATCCAGGCTGGACTAGCGTCAAGAATAGCTCCACCAAATTCATGAACTTTTGCTTCAAATCCGCCGAATTGATTCCCATCCCAGTTACCTGGTTTGAAGAAAGCGCCTGCCACCGCTTTATCACCCTGACTAACAAGACTGATAACAAGATTTTGATTTGATTTGATGGCTTCATAGAGACGGCTGTCCGCTTTGACTGCCATGGTGATCAGGGGTGGCTCAAAACTAGATTGAGTGAACCAGGTAACTGTTGCACCAACAGTATCATTCCCACTTCCTGAGGAAACAATGCCAACGTTATGGTGAAGTAATCGCAAAGTATGTTTTTTTGTATCTAAATTGAAAGTCATGATATTATTCCTGTTTGTTCTTTTATGTTTGTGCAAATATTACACCGAAAACGGAGTATGCTTAAAGGCAATTTATCAAATTATAGTGGTTTTGCTAGCTTGAAGGCTTGTTCTAGGGTCAAGGTATCTTCTTCGCGTAAGGCGTGCACCTGTCCCTGGAGTCCAAGTCTCCAGTTTTTCTCAGGCCATTTTTTGAAGTGGAGTAAACGCTTAGAAAAATCTTCCATCAACATCCAGTCAGATTTTTCAAGGATTATCTCGGGCTTGATATCAAACCGCCAGGGGTAGCATTCTTCTGGATCTTTCCCAAGATTAACCCAAATCTTATCCTCAGCCTCGTTCACAAAGGACTCAAGCCTTACCATGGCCGCCAACTTCTGTATGCCAGTGATATAAAAGAAGAAAGCGTCATTGGGTTCCATATGAAATGCCTTCTTACGATGGCGTTTTTTTAGCCCTTGTACTGTATATCCAAGATTTGATGTGATCTCAAGGTTTTGTTCAGAGGAAATAATTAGCCAGCCAGCCATGCATTATTATAAGGTGGAATTACTATAAAACAAGCGGCAGGCAATGACGAGTGAGGGATATCCTTTGCTAAAATAGGGGGATGCCTGATAGAAAAGCACATTCAAGGATGTATAATGGTCGTGGAAGCAATCCCCAAACAGAATTGTTCATCCCGGTGTTGAAAAACACCACATCCCTACGGCAGTTTCTCCCAGGAGCTGCCGTTTATCTATAAATTTAGGTTGGCCAGTTGAGAATTAAGATTTACTCACCTTGAGATTTTCAGGGTCATAGAATGAGCCCTGAACATTGAGAGAGTGGTTTGCTGCATAGTGTCGCAAAATGTGGTAGACAAGCACCTCTTCACCCTGAAGATTCAGCCGAGAGATAATATCCTCAATTGATAGAGCTTGATCTACCTCAGAAAGCAGGTCAGTGATACGATTCTTTGTTTCCAACACCTTACCTGCAGCTTTTTTGCCAGCTTCAACACCTGGTTGGTGATAGGCATTTATGTTAACAAATGAAGCATAGAAGCCGACGGCTCGTTCATATAAAGCGATCAAGGCACCAACAGTGCTTGGTGTTAAATCTTCGATGGTGATAGTTAATGATCGTCGATTATTCTGCTTTAGTGCAGTTTGTGTCCCTTTGAAGAATCCGAATAGGTATTCACCGCTGGTATTATCATTATCTACGAGAATTGATTGTCCCTGGCGTTCAGATAAAACCTCAATGAAAGTGACGAAAAAATTATCAAGCCCATCTCTCAATTGTTGGACATAGGCGTGTTGATCGGTGGAACCCTTATTGCCATATACTGCAATTCCCTGTTGGACGATCTTACCGTCCAGGTCTAACTCTTTACCAATCGATTCCATGATAAGTTGTTGAAGATACCTACTGAAAAGAATTAATCGGTCTCGGTATGGTAAAAGTACCATGTCCTTGTTGCCCTTGCCTTCGCCAATTATGTACCAGGAGAGAGCTAAAAGGGCAGCAGGGTTGTCATTGATTCCTTTCTCTCGAGTGAGTTGATCCATGACTTTTGCTCCGGACAAGAGAGCATTTATATCCACGCCCAATAGAGCCGCTGGCAACAAGCCGACTGCAGACATAATGGATGTTCTGCCACCAACCCAATCCCACATTGGGAAAATTGAGAGCCATTTTTCATTGATGGAAGTTTTGTAAAGCTGACTTCCTTCTCCGGTAATTGCTACGGACTGTTTTGGAAAATCCAAATTATGTCGGCTAAAAAATTCCTGTGTTTCTAGCATCCCGTTACGAGTTTCTGCTGTGCCACCAGATTTTGAGATCACAATGACCAGGGTCTGTGACAGCAGCCCTGAAATGGAATTTAAAGTATGATCAATACCATCAGGATCGGTATTGTCCAAAAAGTCAATACTGAGACCATCACTTGTCCCCAGAGCATCCGCAATGAATTGTGGACCTAACGCTGAGCCACCGATTCCAATAAGGAGTATGTTGGTGAAGGGTTCACCTGAAGGTGTGAGGATGGTCCCTTGATGAATTTGTTTACTGAATGATATGATGGATTCAACTGTCTCTTCAATTTGAGTTCTGATCTCGGAACTGGGTGCTAATCCCGGATCGCGAAGCCAGTAATGACCGACCTGTCTGTTCTCGTCCGGATTTGCAATAGCGCCCTTCTCAAGCGCTCCCATGGCTTCCAGCGCTTTATTAAACAGCGGAACCACATTACTGCGATCAGTCTCTGTTATTCCGGTATCACTGAGGTCTAAGTAGAACCCAAGTGCTTCATTTGAATAGAGATTATTCTTGTATTTTTGCCAGGATGTTAACGAATTCATGGAGCAGTCCTTTTCAATAGACAATCGGTAAAATAAATCTAAACCAATATATCCAGTTGAAAGGCATGGTGAAGCATATTATTAAAGAAAATCCCCCCACAACCGATGCTGAAGGGGGGGATGTTAGTGGAGTCTTGTCCCGTCGTAATGAAATGAAGACGGGTTATATATAGAAAAGTGGGTGAATTCTACTTTAGATATATTGAATCGTGTTGGTAAAGCACAGGTAAATGCTAAAAACCAAGGCGCCTGCAATCATCGAACTGGCCAGGCTGCTAAGTATTCTGCTGCTGGTTGTGTGTGCTAAGTTCATGGTGGTCTCCTTTGGTGTTAATTATCAACTTCGTAGGAGTATATCACAATTGCCATGCCAATATTGTTATAGAGAGCCTAAACATATATATAACAGTAGTATAGAGAGATATTTATTAATGCCATCGGTAGCAAAAAGACACATTATTAGATATATAATCATATCATTATGATATGCCCAATCAATAATATTCTCTCATCTAGGTCTCTGTTTGCACCTGTGAATGAATTTGACAATTATTGGACCAGTCATGATAAAGCATTTTAAATACTCCCATAATGAGTTAATTATTTACGCTCAATTAGATCGGCTGAGAAAATGGGGAATGAATGCAAGGTAAATTAAGAACTGATGTAGAGAAACTGGCTGAACCTGGTTCACGGAAAGTTGGGACGAAAGGTCATGAAATAGCCTTAGAGTATATTTCAGCCCGAATGTTGGAGATGGGGCTTTCACCCTACTCTGGAGACTCTTTTGAACTGCCCTATCAAGTTGAATCAACTCATTATGTAAACCTTGCTGGCGTCCTGCCGGGATCGAATCGTGAATTGGCTCCAGTGATGCTGGTAGCGCACTATGATACTTGTGGGGATCAACCAGGGGCCGATGACAATGCCGCTGCCATTGCAATATGGCTGTCACTCCTCCAGTTGTTGAAACAAACTGAGCGAAAGAGAGATCTTTTATTCTTATTTCCAGATGCCGAGGAACCACCTCGCTTTCTTACTGAACATATGGGCTCGACAAACTTTTATATGGATCAGCGTGTGGGAGATATTCATGCCGGGCTCGTACTTGATCTTGTTGGACATGATGTTCCTGTGCCAGGTATGGAAGACTTATTGTTTATTTTTGGAGCAGAGAGCCATAAATCATTCAGTAAAATTTTACTTGATGCTAATTTACCAGATGGCCTAAGGTCCATCGCGACCCTAAATCGCTATGTGGGTGACTTAAGCGATCATCATATTTTACGAGAAAATAATCAACCTTATCTATTCTTCACCTGTGGTCGATGGGAACATTACCATCAGGAAACAGACACCCCTGATACTTTGAGCTATGCAAAGATGGAACGAATTGCGCGCTACCTTTTATCAATTATTGAAAAAATTGCTCAAACAGAATTCAAATCAGATGAACTCGGGTATGATCCTGTGGAAATGGAATTGCAGTTACTCGACCGCGCTATCGGTCCGTATCTCAATCAATTTTCCATACCAATGGAGAATAGAAACGACATACAGCAGTTTGTATCTGCTTGGGTAAATCAACACCAGTTGTAAAGTTAATCAGCTAAATATTGCTTAAAACCAGTGGTCATTAATTCTTTAAACAAGCCATTCGATTCACGGATTATTAATAACCCTTCTGCGTCAGGATAGTTCTCTAACCAGCTTAAACCTTCTTCCGGACCCATGACCATAACTGAGGTGGCTAGGGCATCTGCTATCATGCAGGTGTTTGTGATAACAGAAACTGAAGCCAGAGTATGATCGATAGGTGAGCCCGTTCTCGGATCAACAGTGTGTGATATCCGTTTCCCTTCAATCTCACGGTAGTTTCTATAGTCACCACTTGAGGCTACGGCCATATCACTTAGCTGAATGATGTGTTGGAGATTGGCACCGGGTTCGCCATCAAAAGTAGGACGGTCTATACCGATTTTCCAGGGTTGATCATGTTTATTCATACCCAGTGTCTTGACCTCACCGCCAATTTCAACAAAAAGGTTCTCATAACCCAAGGCATTAAGAAAGTCTGCAACGTGATCAGAGGCATCACCCTTAGCAATAGCACTAAGATCGATACTAACCCGCGGATCAGTTTTGGAAATAGTATTATCAGCCAGCTCAAGCTTATCACATCCTGTAAGTTGTAGCCATGAATCAATTTCCTCAACTGTAGGGAATCGATCTTCACCAGGTTCAAACCCAAAGCCGAAAAAATTTACTATGGGTGCCACTGTGATATCAAATGCTCCCTTAGACGCCTCGCAGAATGTCTGTCCGGCATGGACTACATTTAGCAATTTCCCTGAAACGACAATGGGGTCCGTTGTCGTAGCTCTATTAAAGCGTGAAATCTCACTTTGGCTCTCATACGTGGATAGAACGGAATTGTAATGATATAAGACACTATCTACCATGGTTGCAATATTAACACGCTGTGAAGCATCAATAGCATCACCAACGATTGAAATGTGGTAGGTCGTGCCCATGGTTGATCCATTGAAAACAAATTCACTCATTTCATGTGATTTTTTTTCACAACTCACAAAGAGTGAGAGGATTACACCAGTCCATAATAATCGTGTGAAAATGATATTTGTTTTGTAGTTATTGGTCATGAGGTGCCCCCTTCCCAGTTGCTGTAAAGTTAATAAAAAAGGCCGGCATATACCCGACCTTTTTTGAAATCGCTAAAAACTAAACAATGCTAAAATTTATCGTAATCGATCATCTCTGGTTCAACGCCAAGATTATATAGCATATTGTCTACAGCATCAATCATCATGGGTGGTCCACACATATAGTATTCTATATCTTCAGGAGCTTCATGATCAGCCAGATAGGTATCCTGGACAACTTGATGGATAAAGCCAACAGGTCCATCCCAGTTATCTTCCTCGGCTGGATCAGATAGAGCTACGTGATAACTGAAGTTAGGAAACTCAGCTTCAAGAGCCTTAAATTCATCATCATAGAACATCTCACGTTTGGATCGAGCACCATACCAAAATGAAATTCGACGTTTGGTACCTTGTGTTTTTAATAGATCGAAGATATGACTACGCATGGGAGCCATTCCTGCACCACCACCCACATAGAGCATCTCTCTTTCAGTCTCTTTGGCGAAAAATTCACCATAAGGCCCACTTACCGTCACCTTGTCACCAGGTTTAAGGTTAAAGATATAGGATGATGCTAACCCTGGAGGTACGTCCAATCCAGGAGGAGGGCTGGCGATACGGACATTGAGCATAACGATATTTCCCTCAGCAGGATGGTTTGCCATGGAGTAGGCACGGAAGATGGATTCATCCATCTCTGAGTGATAGCGCCACATGTTAAATTTATCCCAGTCACCACGATATTCATCTTCAATATCAAATTCTGAATAGTCCAACTTATGGGGTGGAATATCGATCTGAATATATCCACCAGCTCGAAAATCTAATGTCTCGCCTTCTGGAAGTCGGACTACAAACTCCTTGATAAATGTGGCAACGTTGTTATTCGAGACTACTTCACATTCCCATTTCTGAATATTGAAGACCTCATCTGGAATCTTGATCTCCATATCAGATTTAACTTTTACCTGACAGGTGAGACGTACATTATCTTTTATCTCTGCCCGGGTTAAATGTGGTTTTTCCGTGGGAAGGACTTCGCCACCACCTTGTTCAACCACACAGGTGCACATACCACAAGTACCGCCGCCACCACAGGCTGAAGGTAGAAAGATTTTCTCAGCTGCCAATGTTTGCAGTAAAGTGGATCCAGCTGGAGTGTTGATCGATTTATCTTCATCACCATTAATCAGAATTTTTACATCACCGGTACTTACCAGTTTGGATGTTGCATAGTTCAGAATGACGACCAAAATCAGGATTGTCCCTGTAAAGACCGCAGTACTGAGAAGAATCAAGCCTAACATGCTCATACTGTCCTCCTTACAGACTTATTCCGGAAAAACTCATGAAAGCCATAGCCATGAGCCCGGTAATTAACATGGTAATTCCTAAACCACGCAGACCCTCAGGAATATGAGAGTAGCGTAGCTTCTCGCGGATAGCTGCCATAGCTGCAATAGCCAGAGCAAAACCAACACCGGATCCTAACCCGAATACGGCTGATTCAGCAAAATTGTATTCTCTTTCTACCATAAAGAGTGATGCTCCAAGTATGGCGCAGTTCACTGCAATGAGAGGTAAGAATATTCCCAACGCGCTGTATAACGCGGGGCTATATCGATCAATGATCATCTCAACCAATTGGACCAAAGCAGCGATCACAGCGATATAGGATATAAAACCCAGAAAACTGAGATCAACATCTGGCAAGCCTGCCCAGGTGAGTGCACCGGGAGCCAGGAGATAGTGATAAATGACCCAGTTCACAGGAACCGTTATCACAAGTACAAAAATGACTGCAGCACCCAGACCGATAGCTGTATCAACACGTTTAGAAACAGCTAGGAATGAGCACATCCCCAGGAAATAGGCCAGGAGGATATTGTTAACAAATATGGACTCGACAAACAGACTAATTAAATTTTCCATCATCAGCCTCCTAATCCGAAACCGTACCAGTTATGGTACGTTGAACCCAGATAATTAGACCTAGGAGAATAAACGCTCCAGGGGCTAATACCATCAGGCCCATGTTTTGATATCCAGCCGCATAAGCGGCATCTGGAATTACCTGGAAGCCAAAAAGAGATCCTGAGCCTAATAGCTCTCGACCAAAGGCAACAGCAATCAATATCATACTATACCCAAGACCATTGCCAACTCCATCAAGGAAGCTCGGCCAAGGTTTGTTTTGCAGCGCAAAAGCTTCCGCCCTTCCCAAAACAATACAGTTCGTAATGATCAAACCCACAAAAACACTCAATTGTTTGCTGATATCGTAGAGATATGCTTTCAAAACCTGATCCACTAGAATAACCAATGTGGCAATGATAGCCAGCTCAACGATAATCCTGATGTTTGAAGGTACTTTGTTCCTGATGAGTGAGATCAGTACATTTGACAGTGATAAAACAGAGATGACGGCCAAAGACATGACAATAGCAGTTTGCAATTGTACCGTCACGGCCAGAGCTGAACAAATCCCCAAAACCTGAGTGGAAATAGGGTTATTGTCCATGAGTGGGTCTTTTAAAAAGACCATATTCTTTTTACTTAACATACTCATGAGGATTCTCCCCTAACGGTCTTGAAGTAGGGTTCATATTTTTCAAGCGTTGCTTTGATAAAGGTGTTCAATCCTTTGGTAGTTAATGTTGCACCACTAATGCCATCTACTTTATGCTCCGGATTGGATTCACCATCACGCATTTTACCCTTAACGATCATAATGGAAACAACATCACCTTCATCATTGAGGATTGTTTTCCCCTTGAAAGCTTCAGTGAACCAGTCCTTATCGATCTCACCACCCAAGCCGGGGGTTTCACCATGACTATAGAAGGTTATACCTTTAATAGTATTGAGATCTTTTTCAAGGGCAATGTAGCCTTTGACTGTGGACCAGAGTGCCTTACCCTGTGTAGGAACACAATAGGCAATTGGGTTTCCACCTTCTTGACGAACGAAGACAGGTAAAAGATTTGGTTCTGATTTAGGATCAATATCTTCAGCATTATGACCCGTAACAGGATTCCCTTCAAGATCGACAACAAATGACTTAACATTGTTATCAAACAGAGAGAAGACCTTTTCAGCTTCAACATCTTTGTTTTCCACAAGATCTAGAACACTGAGGATATTACATTTGATATCCATTTGGATATTTTGATCCTGCCGTTCCTTCAATAGCGTGGCGGCAGAGGCTAATAGTACACTACAGACCATGGTTATTGCAGCTGCAAACCCAAGAGTGTATGCTTTGGTTATACGAGGCTTACTTGCCATGACTTAGCCTCCTTTTTATATTTGCTTTGACCACAAAATGATCAATGAGAGGTGAAAATACATTGCCAAATAAAATGGCGAGCATCATTCCTTCAGGGTAAGCAGGATTGAATGTTCTAATCAAAATAACCATAACACCAATGAGAATCCCATATACCCACTTCCCAGCATCTGTACCTGCAGCTGATACAGGATCAGTTGCCATAAATACTGTACCAAACATGAAGCCACCCATAATCAGATGATAGTGTGGTGGTAAAGTACGCATACCACCAGCCACATCAGCCCCAAAGAACTGTACCACAAGACCCATACCATATGCCCCCAGAAGCGTGGCTAACATAATTCGCCAACTGCCGATACCTGTGATGAGCAAGACAGCTGCACCAAATAAAATGGCGAGCGTAGAGGTTTCTCCAATACTACCCGGTACAAAGCCAAAAAACATTTTATCTAAGGTAAACCCGGCTGAATTTAGCGCTTCAACAGCAGAACCGGTTGAAGCTGCAGCAGCGGCTAATGGTGTTGCACCGGTAAAACCGTCTAGAGCAACCCAAACACTATCACCTGAGATATCCCCAGGATAGGCAAAGAAAAGAAAAGCCCGTGCGGTTAAGGCAGGGTTTAGCAGGTTCATACCTGTTCCACCAAAGACTTCTTTTCCGATCACAGTGCCAAATGAAACAGCAACTGCTACCTGCCATAAGGGAATAGTAGGAGGGAGGGTTAAAGGTAATAAAATACCGGTTACTAAAAATCCTTCGTGGATATCATGACCATTAAGATGGCCAAAGATCATTTCCCAGCCTAAACCGACAGCATAGGTTACTACAATAATGGGTAGGAGTTTCAGGAAGCCAAACATGAATGCTGCGAAGAGACCTTCAACACCAGCCATATGACCCACATTGTAAGAGCCTACCAGAATGCTTGGAATTAAGGCAAAGATCACAATACCCATAAATCGTTTCATGTCGATTGAATCTCGGATATGAGGACCGGTACTGGTGGCATGACCTGGCGTAAACAGCATGGTATTAATGGCACCATACATGGGATGAAAGATCTTGAAAGGACCTTCCTTGATCTTAGTGTCCAGGTTATTCAGAAAGCGTACGAGAGATTCCATTCGATTAGCCCTCCTTTTCCATGGCTAGAATGCCCTTCTCGATGATATCGCCAAATTCGATCTTCGAGGGACAGATATAACTACACAATGCAAAATCCTCCGGGGCAACTTCATAGATACCCAGCTGTTCCATAAGTTCAATGTCCTCAACCAGGATCGCTTTACAGAGATGAACCGGTAAGACATCCATTGGGACTACTTTTTCATATTCTCCTGTAGAAACAAAGGCACGCTCTTCACCATTCATATCGGTGGTAGGTGCAAATTTTTTCCCTGGAATCAGTTTTGAGAGGAAGAGTCTCCAAAAACTATTGGCATTTAAGCCTAATTGCATCCAACCAAATAGGCGACGTCCTTTAAGTTCAGGGATTACGGTCAGCATATCATCGTAAAACCCGATATAGCCGTTTCCTGTCGTTTGTGTTCCAGTTAAAACATTTCCTGAGATCACGCGCTGTTCCTGATATTTGATAGAAGTATTGGTTAGATCAATGACCAATGCTCCTTCAATACCTGTGACATAATGCCTCTTATCTAGTTCGGAGCCTGTAAGGGCATAAGTTTTAGCGCCGGGATATTCACCTTTTCTCAGGAAACTACCGATCTGGGCAACATGTCTTGGAGAGATATGCCAAACAGTATCGCCAGCAAGAATTCGATCAATATGATGGATCTGTACCCCAACATTTCCTGCAGGGTGTGGGCCATTAAACTGATGAAGTTCAACGCCTTCGATCTTGGAAAAGAATGCTTTAGTATCAGATGAAACCGATAGGTGGATCTTTCCATCAGTGAGTTTCGCCAGTAGATCGACCCCAAGTTGGAAATCCTGTTCTCTATCCTTTATCAAAATATCCGTCTGCGCCTGCAAGGGAGCAGAATCAACTGCAGAGATGAAGATTGATTTTGGTGTACGGGACGGATCAGCAATTTTATTAAAAGGACGTTGTCGCAAAGTTGGCCATAAACCACTGTCCAGCAGGATCTCTCTAGCTTTATCTCCAGAGAAGTCTGCAATTTGAGGCTTGCTATAACTTTCAAAATTTTCATTCGAGTCAGCAGTGACATCAATAATAGCCCGCTGAATCACTCGTCGTTCTCCACGAATGATCTCTCGTACTTTACCTGCGGCAGGTGATCGAAAAACAATGCTTGGCCTCTGTTTATCAACAAAGATAATTGAGCCACGCTTGATAGAATCTCCAGCCTCAACTTGCATACTGGGGCGCAAGCCTGGAAAGTCGATCGGTTGGACGGCCACCATTGTGGTTTTTTGGACCTCCTCAACACGCTGCTCAGCGGCACCCTCAAGCAGAATATTGTAGCCCTTCTTTAGATTAAACACTCCCATTAGAATGTGTCTCCGTATTGGTTTTTGGTCAACTCTATTCACACCAATCTTTCATAGAAGACCGTGGAATACAAACCCATTTTCAAACGGTTTATGTACATTTTCATATAGCATTTGTCAAGGTGTTCATTAAAGCAATTAATTACAATTACAAAATATATGCCATCAGAAAACTGTTAATTACAGAATAGTTGTGAAAAGCAGGTTTGAAGGCTAAACCAATATCACTCAAAACACATCAGGATGGATGACTTTTTAGCTTATATAAACTCATTGCTCACCCATAGTTACTCGTCTATCTTGCGCCGCTTTATGACGATGTAGTGATATATAAGTAAAATCATAGTCATAATAAGTGGTAATTGACGAATGAGGAAAGAGGAGTAATGCTCGAGCAGCTCTCACAAAATCTGGAAAGTGTTTTTAAGAAGCTTCGCGGCCATGGTAAGCTATCTGAATCCAATATTTCAGATGCCATGCGTGAGGTGCGTAGAGCCCTTCTTGAAGCTGATGTCAATTATAAAGTAGTTCGTAATTTCATCAACTCTGTTAAAGAGAAAACATTAGGCTCCGAAGTCCTGCGTTCTATCACGCCAGGACAACAGATCGTCAAGATCATCCATGAAGAGCTTATATCACTTCTTGGAGAAAAAACAGCAGAGCTTGAACTCTCAGGTAATCCGGCCATAATCCTCTTGGTCGGACTTCAGGGATCAGGAAAAACAACTACGTCAGCAAAATTAGCACGTAATCTACGGAAGGAAGGACGTCAACCACTTCTAGTGGCTTGTGATGTCTACCGACCTGCTGCCATAACCCAATTACAGGTTCTCGGTAAGCAATTAGACATTCCGGTTTATGCAGAAGAGAACCAAAAGGACGTTGTTAAGATCGCTGAAAAAGCGATCAAAGAGTCCGTTCGCTATGCTGCAAATGTTGTGATTGTCGATACAGCCGGTCGATTACATGTTGATGATGACATGATGGATGAGGTCTCACGACTTCAAAAAGCACTTAAACCTGCAGAGACCTTGTTTGTAGCTGATGCTATGACAGGTCAGGATGCTGTTAACGCAGCAGGAACTTTTGCAGAAACGCTTGATCTTACAGGAGTTATCCTGACCAAGTTGGATGGTGATGCCCGAGGCGGTGCTGCTTTGTCAGTCCGTGAAGTTACTGGCAAACCTATCAAATATATTGGTGTAGGAGAACATCTGGATAAGCTGGAAGTTTTCCATCCAGACCGTATGGCCAGTCGAATTTTAGGCATGGGTGATATTGTCTCTTTGGTGGAAAAAGCTCAGCAGGATATCAATGTCGAAGATGCTGCCGAACTGGAAGAAAAGATGCGCAAAAATACCTTCGATCTGGAGGATTTTAAGCAACAGTTGAAGCAGTTGAAATCCATGGGTTCAATAGGCGATTTGATGTCTATGATCCCCGGTGCTAAGGGAATAAAAGATGCTGATATTGATGAAAAAAGGTTGACTAGGATTGAAGCAATTATTAACTCTATGACCCTTGTCGAAAGGCGGAAACCCCAGATTTTAAATGGGAGTCGCCGGAAAAGAATCGCCAGTGGGTCTGGAACGAAAGTTCAGGATGTGAACCAGTTGATAAAGCAGTTCCAGTCGATGCGGAAGATGATGAAGAAATTTGGAAAAATGAATAAGAGGCAGCTAATGAAAAATCTGCCTATGGGATTTTAAGGAGGACACCTTTTGGCTGTCAAAATCAGACTGAAACGGTTGGGAAAAAAGAAACAACCTTTCTATCGTATTGTTGTCGCAGATTCTCGAGCCCCACGTGATGGGCGCTCAATTGAAAAGCTTGGGCATTATAACCCAATCTCTAAGCCTGCTGAACTTGTAATTAATGAAGAACGTTTGTTCCATTGGCTAGATGAAGGTGCACAAGCAAGTGACACCGTATTTAGTCTTTTGCGTGGTCGTGGTATTACTCTGAAATATGAGTTGAAGAGCCGTAATGCAGATGAAGCTACGATTAATAAAGAGATGCAGAAATGGGAATTAGCCCAGAATGAAAAGGGCAAAAGAAAAGCCGAAGCAGCAACTGCAAAATTAGCCAAGGCTGAAGCAGACAAGCAAGCTGAGGAAGAAGCAAACAAAAAAGCAGAAGAACCTGAAGTTGTTGCTGAAGAAGTAGTTGAAGCTCCAGCGGAAGAAGTTGCCGAAGAAACTCCTGCAGTTGAAGAAACACCTGAAGCTGCTGAGGAACCTGCGGAAAGTACGGAGAAAGAAGATTCTTAAGAAGCTGAAAGAATTCCTCGCTAGCAACCAGGAAGATTCTGTAACCCACGGAGGTATGACCATGAAAGAGTTTGTCGAGTTCGTTGCTAAAAGTCTAGTAGACAGTCCGGATGAAGTTGAGGTCAATCAGGTAGATAGTGAGAGGGTTACGATTTTTGAGTTGAGGGTAGCTAAAGAGGATATTGGTAAGGTTATCGGCCGTCAAGGTCGTACTGCCAAGGCTTTTCGTACATTACTTGCTGCAATTTCGGCAAAGGCCGGTACCAACCGAGCCATGCTTGAAATTATCGAATAAAGCTTATGCAAACGACTGAGGTAGAGAGAATCGCCATTGGGGTGGTTCGGAAACCTCATGGTGTGCAAGGGGGACTCAAGGTGACCCTGTATAGTATCGACCTTGATAGGCTCCAGAGTTTGGAGCAGCTTTTTGTAAAATCGGGTAGTAATTGGAAGTCACTGACTCTCAAAACAGCTCAAGGTTACGATGATTACGCAATCATTCGGTTTAGTGAGATCGCTGATCGCACTGAAGCTGATGCGTTTCGCGATCAAGAAATTTATGCCAAGCGTGATGAATTGCCGAACCTTGAAGATGATGAGTTTTATGCCGATGAGCTAGTTGGGTGTGATGTTATAGATGAGAATCGTAACCCTCTTGGTAAAGTTATTGAAGTTTTGACCCCTGGTGCCCATGAAGTTCTTGTTGTACAACAAGATGACATGGAGATTTTGGTACCACTTGTGGAAGAATGGGTAACCAGTATTAACATTCAAGACAAATTAATTCAGGTTAATACTGTAGAGGAATTAAAATGATTATCGATGTAATCACTACTTTCCCCAATACGGTGAGAGCCTTTCGGGAGATGGGGATTGTTGGTCGCGCCTTTGATACTGGTTTGGCAGAGTTAAAGTGTTGGGATATTCGCGATTTTGCGGATGACACCTATAAGCACATTGATGATGTACCTTTTGGTGGTGGACCAGGCATGATCCTCAAACCTGACCCATTGTTCAGAGCATTTGAGGCTGTGTCAGAATTCCGAGAGAGTGAGGGTCATCGAATTTTTCTCACCCCCCAAGGCAAACCTTTCAAGCAAAATGCCGCTGAAAGACTGGTCGATTATGACCACATCATTTTGCTTTGTGGTCGCTACAAGGGAATTGATCAAAGGGTTAGAGATGAACTCATTGATGAAGAGATCAGTTTAGGTGATTTTGTGCTTTCTGGTGGTGAAATAGCTGCCTTTGCAGTAATAGACGCAATGGTTCGTCTATTACCGGGAGCTGTCAGTGATGATGGTTCTACAAAATCGGACACTTTTCCTGTTGGATTATTGGACGCACCGTATTATACCCGCCCTTCGGAGTATCGAGGTTTAAAAGTACCTGATGTATTGCTCTCCGGGCACCATGCGGAGATTGATAAGTGGAGAGAACAACAGCGTTTGGAGCGCACAAAAGAAAAGCGCCCAGATTTGTTTGATAGATATATGAGAGGACTGGAGGAAAGTCATGGATAAAGTAAATAACCTGGTAGCTGGACAGTTAAAAACTGATTTACCAGATTTCAAACCAGGTGATACTGTTGCAGTAGATGTAAAAGTTATCGAGGGACAAAAAGAGAGAATTCAGGTTTTCGAGGGTAATGTTATCGCTCGAACCGGTAAAGGTATTAATGCGACCTTTACTGTTAGGAAAATCTCAAACGGTGTTGGTGTTGAGAGAATATTTCCCCTCCACGCTCCCACAGTAGATGGTGTAAAAGTATTACGTCGCGGTAAAGTACGTCGCGCCAAGCTTTATTATCTTCGCAAATTGCGCGGTAAGAAAGCCAGGATCAAAGAGCATAGAACTTTCTAAGATCCGCACTATTTTGGATCATTGTGATCCAGCATTAAAAAGACCATCCATTAGGATGGTCTTTTTTTTAACCCAAAATTATTGAGGGGAATTAATCAGCGATACTCAGTTGCGGTAAAAATCCAAAGTGGTCTTTGAATTCCTTTAGGAAAAGGTCAGGATCCCTAAACCCGACTTGCGTGGCCAGATCGTTCAGAGAATATGCTTTACCTGCCTCAGCTAGTTGCTTTGAATGTTCCAACTTAACTTGAAGAAAATATTCACTGGGAGAGATACCCTCCAGCTCTTCAAGGTGTTTCTCGAGCTCTTCGACAGTGGAATCAGTAGCAAGAGCTATGGTATCAATACTAATATCATATTCTGAAATATGCTTTTCAACAACATCACTTAGTTTTTGGAGAAAGGCTTCATCATCCTCATTAAGCTGGCGATGTTTTGCCTGAAACTCTATTGCTTTTTCACCGGAATAGATTCGTCTCATCTGCTGGCGCATCATTACCAAACCAATGGTTGCACTTAATAATTCTTCAGTATCAAAAGGCTTGGTAAAATATAGATCAGCAAAATGGTCATAACCACGGATCCGATCTTTTGTGTCGTTCAGAACCGTCAATAGGATGACCCCAACAGTCTCCAATCCAGGAGTTTGTCTGATCTTCTTCAGCATATTTATTCCAGATAAACGTGGCATTCGAACATCGGATAGAATACAATCAGGAAGGAAAGTCCGTGCAAGATCATAACCGGCTTGTCCATCATGAGCTATCCTGATCTCAAAGTAGGTCTTGAAGAGCTCTCTTAGGAACTCAGTTAAAGCAACATCATCTTCAACAATGAGGAGCTTTCCTAAACCACCGTCTACGTTCATATTGCTTTCCGTAATTATTTCGTTTTCTGATAACTAGACACAATATAATCTTGTGAGCCCAGTTTCCAGTATAAACTTGCCGAATAACCGTAAAATAGGGTAATGCTGAATGTTTGTTTTATGTCCAATATTTTTGCAGAAAAGCGCCTATTTAATATGGTATTTAAGCCGTCTAATAATTAAGGTGCATCCATGTTAGAGAAGATGACCTTATTCAATATTATTGCAGTTCTGTCTATTGGGGCAGGCGCCGGATTTATAAATATCTTAGCAGGGGGTGGCTCATTTCTAACCCTACCCCTATTGATCTTCTTGGGACTCCCCCCAAATCTGGCGAATGGAACAAATCGATTGGCAATCCTCATGCAAAATATTTTTGCAGTGGATCAGTTTAGAAAAAAGAAAGTCAAACCCGGCAGCTTTGGAATTAAAGCAGCTATTTATGCCCTTCCAGGTGGAATTATTGGAGCCTGGTTAGCTACTCAGGTTAGTAACGACCAGTTCCGCATTAGCCTAGCCCTGGTTATGATTGTTATGTCCCTCTTTACGATCTTTTCGAATCATAAAGAGGGAACCAGTCCAATTGATCCTGAATTCTATGCAAAAAATTGGATTGGACCGGGCATTGCCTACTTTTTTGTTGGGATTTATGGAGGATACATTCAAGCAGGTGTCGGTTTCCTGATATTGACCGTACTCTTATGGCAGAATATTAACTTGGTCCATGGTAACGTAATTAAGTTGACCATCATCACCTTTTTCACGGCCATTGCCCTGGTCATATTTTCCTGGAATGGGCAGGTTCACTGGGGGATGGGTGTCCTGCTGGGAGTGGGGAATATGATTGGAGCCTGGTTTGGGACACACGTAGCCATTAAAAAAGGTCATTATTTCATTAAACAAGTGGTTACCGTTGCCGTTATCGTATTTGCGATTAAACTATTGATCGATAATGGTATATAACCTTTTTCTTTATCCGTTGGAGTCATCGTGAAGAAAGCAGAAACTATGAAGGTGGATCTTTCAGCATTACCCAGTGTCGAAGCTCTACTCAATACCGTCGCAGGTCTTGATCTTCCACATGCTATGAAAAAGAACGAAGCCAGAACCCTACTGGATGAATATCGAAAACTCATTGCCAGTAATAAATCCATTCAGATAGATAATATTGAAACTGCATTCTCCACCCGACTTTCAAAAATTGTTCACTCCCTGAGAAAAGTGATCAATGGGACCGGCGTAGTCATCCATACCAATCTAGGTCGATCGCCACTTAGTGAAGCTCTGACGAATGCTTTGAAAAAACTCACGAATAGTTATGTCAATCTCGAACTCGATCTTGAGAGCGGCCGTCGTGGGTCCAGACATGATCATTTAAGACCCTGGATACAGGCGCTTACCTATGCCGAAAATGGATTGCTTGTGAATAACAATGCTGCCGCTGTCCTGCTCTCCTTGAATTCATTAGCTGATAAAAAAGAAGTAATCATTAGTAGAGGGCAGCTGGTTGAAATTGGAGGCAGTTTCAGGATCCCAGAAATTCTCAAGAAAGCCGGCTCAAAACTGGTTGAGGTTGGCACAACAAACCGTACCCATTTTGAGGATTACGAAGCTGCCATTACCCCACGAACCAAGCTTTTACTCTGGGTCCATTCATCAAATTATAAAATTACAGGTTTTACCAAGGAAGTGTCGTTACAAGATCTGGTTAAGCTGGGAGACAAACATGGCATTCCGGTCATGGCTGATCTGGGAAGTGGTGCTTTAATTTCACTCGATAAATTTGGACTCCAAAGAGAGTCATTAGTGCCGGAGATCATTAAAACGGGTGTCCATATAGTAACGTTCTCCGTAGACAAACTTCTCGGTGGCCCACAGGGCGGTATTATTGCCGGGAAACAAGAGTACATCAGTAAGATTGAAAAGAATCATCTATTACGAGCCTTGAGACCTGATAAGACTCAAATATTACTCACTCTCGAAAGTTTAAAAGCATTTTCCAACGATCAGGAGATTGCAAACAGAATTCCCATCTATAAAGACCTCACAACATCTGTTAAGCAGCTCAAGACCAGAGCCATTGATATTATCTCCGAAGTCGAAAATCCGCAGTTATCTATAGAGGTTGTTGCAACCAAGGCTCAGGTTGGCTCTGGAGCTTCACCTTCAGAAACAATGGAGTCAGTTGGTCTTCGCATTGAGCACAAGAAAAAGAAAGCAGCCAGGATAGCCAGCTGTTTACGAGCCAATGATCCTGCGATTATGGGACGAATTAATGATCAGGTCTTCATGCTCGATCTAAAAGCGATTCGAGAGATAGAGGACCAATTTATAATTCAAGCACTCAATGCTTTGTAAAAGTATATGACTCTAGCTGCAAATTTCAAGTTACTAAACTCAGGAATCAGACTACATGAATTCACCTTCCATTTGGCAATCTAGGCTCAAAGCATTAGGTCCTGGTCTATTGTGGGCAGGAGCTGCTATTGGTGTCTCACATCTGGTACAGAGCACAAGAGCAGGAGCCAATTACGGTTTCACCCTGGTCTGGGTTGTTATCGTAGCCAATCTATTCAAGTATACGGCTTTTGAATTTGGACCGCGCTATGCAGCTGCCATGGGTGAAAGTCTACTGGATGGTTATCAGAGAGTAGGGAAGTGGGCCCTAATAGCCTTTTTGATTCCCACCTTCGGAACCATGTTTATCCTGCAGGCCGCGGTAACTATTGTGACCGCAGGCCTGGCATCCAAAATCTTTGGAACTGCTATGAGCCCTGTCGCCTGGAGTGCCGTCATTCTAGTGATTTGCGCAGGCATACTTACCGTTGGGAAGTACCGTGTGCTTGACAAATTAATCAAAATTATTATTGTCATCTTGAGCATTTCAACCATTGTTGCTGTCATCACTGCGTTTGGACACGGCCCGTCCGCCAGAGCTGACTTTATACCTCCTCACGTATGGAGTGTCGCTGGCGTTTCCTTTATGGTGGCCTTGGTTGGATGGATGCCCTCGGCCATTGATATATCGGTGTGGCATTCTCTGTGGACCATTGAAAGAAGCAAAGAAACTGGAGTAACTCCCAGCCTGGATGATTCATTATTTGATTTCAGGTTAGGCTATTTTGGGACCGCCATCCTGGCATTGGGGTTTCTGAGTTTGGGTGGACTTATCATGTATGGTACAGGTGAAAGCTTTTCTCCCTCAGGTGGTAAATTTGCAGGGCAGTTTATTAATTTATATACATCAACCCTGGGTAGCTGGAGTTATCCCGTAGTGGCGATTGCAGCCCTGACTACCATGTTTAGCACCACACTGACGGTGACGGATGCTTTCCCCAGAGTGCTGAAACGCGCCACAGAATTAGTATTTTCTGATAAATATGAAGGTCAGGACGACCGATCATTATACTGGATCTGGATGTTCGTCGTGTTGGCGGGGAGCCTGGTAATTATCGGCCTTTTCATGAGTGGAATGACTGTTCTGGTTGATTTGGCAACCACCCTGGCATTTTTAACTGCTCCCATTCTGGCTTACATCAACTACAGAGCAGTAACGGGTGATTGGATGCCAGAAGGCACGATCCCAGGTAAAAAAATGCAGATACTGAATTGGGTGAGTATGATTTTCCTCGCAGGATTTGCGCTCTTTTTCATTATCTGGCGGTTTTTTATTTAATGCATAAGGTCATCGGATTAGCAGGTCATATTGACCACGGGAAAACTGCCCTGGTCAAAGCGCTCACTGGCGTTGATACTGATCGCTTAGAAGAAGAAAAGCGGAGAGGTGTCACCATAGATATCGGCATCGCATTTTATAGCGATGATGTGACCTTTATTGACGTGCCGGGACATGAGAAATTTATCAAGAATATGGTCACTGGTGTCAGTACTGTGGATGCAGCCTTGCTGGTCATCGCTGCTGATGATGGTGTCATGCCCCAGACAAGAGAGCATTTGGATATCCTTCATCTTCTTGGAATAAACAAAATCCTGGTTGCCCTTAATAAATCTGATCTGGTAGAGGCAGAGTGGTTGGAGTTAGTCTCTGATGAAGTGGACCAATTTTTAACAAAGCGCGGATATCCTGAGACACGCATTGTCCCGGTTTCAGCAGTGAGTGGTGACGGGGTGGACACTTTACGATCTGAAATGGATAACTTGATTAAAACTATCAATAATCAGGATACTCAGGGTGTCTTTCGCCTACCTATTGATCGAGTTTTCTCTGTGAAAGGGTTTGGTACCGTAGTCACTGGAACGGTCTTGTCACATGAACTCCATAAATCACAGAATGTTGAATTATTTCCCCAGGAATCCGTTTTCCCAGTGCGGGGACTCCAGTCTCACAACCAAGATGTTGATAAGATTAAGTTTGGGGACAGGGGAGCGATAAATCTTGGTGGTGCCAGTGTTGAAGAATTAGGCCGAGGCGCCTTCCTTGGGAGTCCCGGTATGTTTCAAACTGGTTCAGTATGGCTTGCGAGAATATCTATTCTTCCTCACTGGAAAAAACCTGTCAAGGAGGCAGTTCGGGTCCATGTTCACGTGGGAACAGGCAAGCGCGAGGCTCGTATTCACCTTCTTGAGGCGAATCAGTGTGAGCCGGGAGAAAGTATGTTGGCTCAATTATTTTTTGAGCAGGAAATCGCGGCTGGTTTTCAAGAGAAGGTAGTGATTCGATTTTTATCACCTGAAGAAACTTTAGGGGGAGCAAGCCTGTACTGGTCACTAGATCGGCGTCTTAAAAAACAAGATAAGCACCTGGTGCAACTCCAAAAAATCGAAACAAAGAGCGATGAGGATCTAATTGCCCTGGTTTTCGACTTTTTCAACAAACCGATGACTCGCAGAGAAATAGCTAAAGCGCTAAGTATGAGTGAATCAAGAATTCATACCCAACTCCAGAAAGCTGAACATTATATCTCGCATCATGAAAAATATCTCAGGGAAAACACATTTACTCAGGGACTAGAGGATATAAAGATAAATCTTGCAAGCTATCATGAGAAACAACCTCTGGGAAAAGGACTTGCTCGAGATCAGTTGGGTGTTTCTCAGTCCGCCGTTCGCGAATTTATCCTAGCCAGGGCTTTATCAGGCGGTGCGTTGAAAAACCACGGTGATCTCTGGCAATTATCTGGACACCAGGGAACTTTGGATGAAGATGATGAACTAATCAGACAGGGCATAATCAAACAGTTTGAAGCATCCGCATTTTCTCCTCCATCCACAAGTGAATTGAATGAGACCCTGGATACTCAAAGTCAAACCATTTTGAAGTGGATGATTCAACATGGTGATCTGATTCGAATTGATAAGGAATATTATATTCTAGATAGCCAGCTTGATATTTTCTATGCCGAATTACGTAAATGGTTTACCAGTCATACTGAGTTGAGTATCTCCGACCTGAGAGAGATTATCCCCACCACCCGAAAATATCTACTACCCATACTCAATTATGCTGAGCGTAAAGGGCTGCTCATCCGAGATGGAGACATCAGACGATGGGTGGGAGAAGAACTTTAAATATGAACTATAGAACATCGAATAACGATTAAAGAATTATTACGTTAAGCTATTCTACAAGCCTGATTCACGTAATTGAATCCTCGGGCGAACCGAAAATTAAAACAGCACCTCACGTTGTCACTATTTCTGAGCATATTTCTAGAGTACTTAGCCTAGCATCCAGTTCATAGTAGAACATGACAATCAATTATCCTCATTGTCATGTGCAATTTGCCTCGAAATATTAAACCAAATCCGTGTGCATCTGTGAAAATCTGCCTGCCCAGCATAGCTAAACAAGCGAAGATGGGTGGCTAAAAAGAATTTATCTTGAACAGGTATGAATTATACTATACGATGTCAAAAAAGAGCCCGCCAGATAATATCGCCAGCACACCTCTCATGAAGCAGTACTATGAGATCAAATCTCGGTACCCTGATGTGGTGTTGCTTTATCGCATGGGCGATTTTTATGAAACCTTTGATGAAGATGCCAAGCTGACATCTAAAGTGTTAGGGATTACACTCACCAGTCGTTCCAACGGAAAGGCAGCGAAAGTCGCCCTGGCTGGGTTCCCCTATCATGCTTTAGACACCTATCTATATAAATATATGCAAGCGGGTCTGCGTGTGGCCATATGCGAACAGGTTGAAGACCCCAAACAGGCTATAGGATTAGTAAAAAGAGACGTTGTTGAAGTTGCCACGCCTGGCTCAGCTATGAGTGAGCAGTTCTTGAATGCCAAGGAATCCAATTTTCTCGTCTGTATTTACGGTCAAGGTGAAAATACCGGTCTTTCTTTTATTGATGTCTCAACTGGGAAGTTTGGTGTCCTGGAATTAAAAGAGAAACAACTTAGCTCATTTCTAGCTGGCTTGATGCCAAGAGAAATATTACTGGCTGAAGATGATACTACCACTGAATCGCTCATAGGGCAAGGTAAGTGGATGATCAGCAGAGTAGAGAGCTGGGTGTTCAATATTGATTTTGCCACAAATGAACTGAATAAAAAATTCCAAACACTGAGCCTAAAGGGCTTTGGTATCCGGAACCTCTCAAGGGGGACATCGGCGGCTGGAGCAATCTTATATTATCTCCAATCTTACCAGGGACGGAACCTGTCCCACATCACTGGGATCCAAAATCTTAACGCAGATGATTGGATGACTCTGGATGATGATTCACTGAGAAATCTCGAATTGTTTCAATCATTACGTGGAGGAAGTGAAGGAACCGTCATATCTATACTGGATGAGACCGTTACTTCAGGTGGTGGACGTCTTCTAAGGGATTGGTTGCAGAAACCCCTCCTGGACATACCCAGGATTGAAAATCGACTGGATCAGGTACAGGTATTTTTTGAGGATGCTCAATTATCAAAGGACCTCAGGCTTCTACTGAAACAAAGCGCTGATCTTGAACGATTATTGTCAAAATTGAGTTCATCCAGAGCTTCAGCTCGTGATCTGGCCGGTTTAAGAACCACGCTTCAATTATTACCAGAGATATCAACATTATTGAACAAAGAGACAATTCACAAAATTGGACTCCATGTTGAGAGTTTACCTGATGTGAGTGGCATTCTAGCTGAACTGGAAAAATTAATAGTGGATGAACCCCCAGTGTCAATCAAAAATGGCGGTATGATCCGAGATGGCATCGATTTAGAGCTAGATGAGATTAGGGGAATTGCTCACAACGCGAAAGCATGGCTCGTAGATTTTCAAGTGGCTGAACGGAAAAGACTTGGAATACCATCGCTGAAAATTGGCTATAACAAAGTCTTTGGGTACTACATAGATATTACTCATACGCATAAAGATCTCATCCCAGAAGATTATATCCGGAAGCAAACTCTGGTAAATTCAGAACGCTTTATCACGGAAGAACTCAAGGAGTATGAGGAAAAAGTTCTCAATGCGGAGGAACTCTATACTGCCAGAGAGTTTAATATTTTTGATGAATTAAGGCTTAAGACCCTTGTAGAAGCAACAAAAATTCAATCAATTGCTGATTTTCTAGCTCGTTTGGATGTGGTAAATACCTTTGCGAAAATTGCTTATGATCGTAATTATAATCGACCTTCTCTTAACAATTCATTAGAGATAAAGATAGCCAATGGCCGTCACCCGGTAATAGAGCAACTCCTGCCTCTCGATGAAGCATTTATTCCTAACGATTTAAAAACGGATGCTGACAAAGATCAGATCCTTCTGATCACAGGTCCTAATATGGCCGGTAAATCAACCTACCTCCGTCAAGTAGGGCTTATAGTCTTATTGGCGCAAATAGGGTGCTATGTCCCTGCAGATGAGGCAAAAATTGGCTTAGTCGATAGAATCTTTACCCGAGTAGGAGCATCTGATAATCTGGCTGGCGGGGAATCTACCTTTTTAGTAGAGATGAACGAAACTGCTAATATTCTAAACAACGCAACGAAACAAAGTTTGATTTTATTGGATGAGATCGGTCGTGGTACATCCACCTATGATGGTCTAGCTATAGCGTGGTCTCTAATTGAATATCTCCATAGCAATGATGAGCGGGCAGCACGAACTTTATTTGCTACCCATTATCATGAATTGACCAAGCTTGAAGGTATCTTATCCAGGTTAAAGAATTACAATGTTTCTGTTCGTGAGTATGATGATAAGGTCATTTTCCTGCGGAAAATTATTCCTGGTGGCGCAAGTCGATCCTACGGTATCCATGTAGCTCAGATGGCAGGCGTACCATTGCCCGTAGTTCAAAGAGCTAATGAAATTCTTGCGGATTTGGATTCCGGTGAGATCAGCGTGCGAACTGAAGAGATCAGTGAAGCCACACCAACTTTTGACACACATCAGATGTCACTTTTTGGACGGCAGGAGCACAAATTGAGACAGAAGTTAAAGGGAATTAAACTGGATCAGATGACTCCACTTGAAGCTTTAGTCTTACTCGATGAAATGACCAAGACAATTGATGAGAAACAATAGTATGGAAACAAGAAGTGACTCAAGGCGTAGTGTATTAATGAAAACGCTGCTCATACTATTTTCATTCCCACTTTTCCTGTTGGCTGAAACCGTTTCTTATGGTGAAGATCCATTTACACTGGGCATGTCCATTGATGCCTATGCATTGGGCAATATCAAAGCATTACCTATGGCAAACCCCAGCCCTGGGGCAAATTCTGCAAGCTTTGATATGAGAGAGCTTAAGCTCGGCTTTCAGCATACTGAGGGGTTTGGGGGAATTTACCAGACCGATGTCTTAAGCGGATATAAAGATCAATGGTCATTTTTAATCTTTCGCGGTGGTGTGAGTGGAATTCCAGATACTCGCGATGCCTTATTAGATTATGGCACCGATGGAATTCCTGGTACAAGTGATGCAGATGGAACTGAAAATAATGACAGCATGGATCCCGGGGAGCGACTGAGCATCAATTCAATTAGTTACTTTAGCACCCAACAATTCCTGGCTGAATTAGGTTATTCATATGTCCTTAATCCAAAAGTAGTCTTGCAAGGAACGAGCAGGCTCTTGTATCACGATTTATTTGCAGAGAGTGGTCTTGGTGTCGGGTTTCATGCTGGTTTAGTCTATAAACCGATCGAGAATCTTCGTGTCGGTGTGGAGCTTACTGACATTTTGACAACAACTATATTTTGGAGTAGTGGACAAACCGAAAGCTATGCGCCTCAAGTCTATGTTGGTGCTGACTATACTCTGAATTTTAATAAGACACCGTTCATGTTGCATCCAATATTTCAATTGGAGATACCTCTTGCAGGTGAGAATGCTGAATTGAATAATGAAAACTGGGGGTATTCAGCTGGGTTTGAGATTGTATTTCAAGATCAGCTTTTTATTCAGTTAGGTCGGAACGCGCTGGATCAGATTCAGGTTGGAGCCATGATTCGGACAAAATTCATGGACCTGCACTATGGAACAGGCTTTTCTGAGCTTTCAACCATAGCAGGACAAACTCATCGTGTAGGTGTTGGGCTTAAGCTGGGTAGTTTCGATCTTTTTTAAGGATCTCCAGTGAACAGTTAATCACTGACATAATTCTGAGATTCTTCACTTCGATACTCTCGTTCAGAAAGACTAGTTAGCTATTTTGATGAAATCATAGGGGAACCATAATGCTAGATAGACAAGGCGCCTGGGAACTATTGTGTGAATATACTTTGACTGATTCATTGCGAAGACACGCCCTTGGTGTTGAAGCTGCCATGAAAGCTATGGCTGGCAAGTATGGCGGTGACCCAGAATTGTGGGGCATTACTGGCTTACTCCACGATTTTGATTATGAGAAATATCCCACCGCGGAAGAACATCCCTATAAGGGTGTCGCGATTCTAAAAGAGAAGGGCTACCCGCAGGAGATGTTGGATGCAATCATGGGGCACGCTGAATATACAGGAGTAGAGAGAAGGTCAGACATGGCCAAATCACTTTTTGCTGTGGATGAATTGGTGGGATTTATTTTCGCTGTTACCTATGTCAGGCCTAGTAAGGCAGTCAAAGATGTCGTCCCAAAATCAATTCGAAAGAAGCTGAAACAAAAATCATTTGCTGCCAGCGTCAACCGCGATGATATCATCAACGGTATAGAAGAGTTAGAACTAGATGCAACTGAACACTTTCAGTTGATGATTGATGCTTTGGCAGGTGAAGCAGAGGCCCTTGGCTTGGCAGGTATTCAGCAGGATTAGGTTACAACTTTTACGACGAGCTCTCGGAATTCATTTAGCATCATAGCCGTTGCCCCCCATACTTTGTGCCCCTGGATATCGAAGTAGGGGATCTCCCACTCAGCATTATTAAAGGTTCGCGTTTCGAATTGAACTTCTGTAGCCACAAGCTCTTGAAGAGAAACATGGAATATTTCAGCCACCTCCCGCGGATCAGGCTTAAAGTCTGGGAATAAGTCCATAAACCCAACAACCGGTTGCACCAAATGTCTACTGACAGGAATAGGGAGGGCACTTGTCTTACCCATGATGGTTACCTTGTCAGCAGGTAGATTTACTTCTTCTTCTGCTTCTCTTAAAGCCGTTTCAATTGCTGACTCTGTTCCCTCTTTCCGCCCACCGGGAAAGGCAACCTGACCACTGTGTGCAAATCCATCGCTACTTCGTTTGATCAGGGGAAAATGCCATTGATTATCATGAGGAAATAAGGCGATGAGAACAGCTGCAGGATGTAGATCATCTAGCTCAGGAAGGCTTAGTTCTTCTCGCCCCTCCGGCATGAGAGATTTTTGGACATGCCAACCCGGTAAGGGTTGTCCCAATAGTTTTGTCAAATCACTTATTATATCTTTGGGTGCCATCAGTCTGCCGTTCGAATGCTTTTGATCGACAATCCAAGTAAGCCGGTCAGAGAGGCGCCGATACCGATTATGAGGAATATGGTCCTTGGAGAGATAAACTCGGCTACAATCCCCGTTAAGGCCACTGAAATGGACATTACACCAACGACTGCTAAATTGACCATTGAAAAAACTCTACCCTGCATGTTTCCAGGGACCAATGAGTGAATGAGTGTGGTTCGTGTTACCTGGATAAATGGAATCCCCAAAGAGTGGATAAAAATAATGCTGACAGTGAGCCAAAAGGGATCAATGATGGTCTTGCCTACCCAAAATAGGGGAATGAATGTTAGGCCATCATAGATTATTGCTAGCATGAGCCAGGTGCCCTTGCTGTGTTTGCTGAAAAATTGGTAAACCAGAGCAGTTGCTATAAGCATTCCAACCCCATAACTAGATTCAATAAATGCGAAATCCTGACCGCTCCCATTCCAGACTTCTTTTATAAGTAGAGGGGTTCCCACAACCGCAGGACCCATGATGAAGAAATTATTGAGAGCAGTGACCAGTATGATCCAGAATAGTCGTCGATCTGTGACCATGACATAGTGTATACCCTTCTTTAATTCTGAAAGATGTCGACTTTCAAAATTTACAGCCCTTTCCCTGGGTCTGGGATAGCTGATTAAATAGATCATGACAAACGAGATGAGGAAAGTGCCAGAATCAAAAAAGAATAGTTTCGCCAGCCCAAGTGTATTGAGCAGCATTCCGGCACCAAACAAACCAACGAAATATGCCAGATATCCCGTGGACTGCATGAGCGCATTTACCTTTAATAAATGATCCCCACTAACGAGCTCTGGGACAATGGCATCTCTCGACGGGTTAAATAAAGTTCCAAAGGAGGCTGCTAAAAACACGATAATCGCCAGCATGAAAGGGGTTAATATATTATTAATGTATAAAATCGGAATCAGTAGAATTAAAATAAGTCGAGCCGCATCGCTGATCAGCATGAGACTTCGCCGACGATAATAGTCTGCAAGTACTCCGGCGAATAAACCAAAGAGTAGTGCTGGAACAGTAGCAGCAAAGGCAATGAATCCTGTTAGAGAAGCTGAACCAGTAAGATCTAGCATGAGCCATATGACAGCCATATGCGTAATGCTATCACCAGCTTGTGAAACGAGCTGGCCGAACCATAAGTATGAAATATTCCGATTAGACCGGATATAATGAGTAGCTGAAAATAGTTTAATCACAGATGATATTAAATGAGGCTTAACTGCGTATTATCGAGTTCGCTTTGAAATATTTTCAAACCCTCAACCAAACCTAACTATCTGAGTGATGGAATAAAATCCTCAGGAATTCTTTCAAGGTCCTTCCGCTTAATCCCATTCTCATAGATATCGACAATCTGCGGGGTCACTAACACAAGCAGCTCAGTTTTCTTTTTTGCCACCTGGGTATACTTAAAAAGTTCACCAATAAGTGGAATAGATCCCAAGAGGGGAATCTTTTGGACAGAGATCACGTCAGATTCCTGCATCAATCCACCAAGAATGACAGTTTGGCCATTCTTAACTATGACTTCAGTGACGGCGCGTCGTGTTGAGATGATAGGAATACCATCCGGTGTGAGTCCCTGTTGGAAGTTAGCCTGTGGATACAATTTTATAGTGACAGTAGAATCATTATTTACATGTACCCTTAAAGCCATCTTAACAGTAGCATTTTTGAATTCGTAGGTGACTAAGCCAAATTCATTAAGCTTTGGATAGGGGATTTGATCTCCCACTTCAATTTCTGCTTCCTTATTATCAAGGACCATTAAGTGAGGTGTGGAGAGTAGATTAAGATCATTACTCTTCGACAGCATGCCCAATACTACATCAATGTTTTCGGCAATAATTCCCAGACCAAACCCACCGGATATATTTGGTAGGATTGGTTCAGTTAACGGTTCTATAAGTGTTCCACCACGATACCCAAAATCAGTTCCAAATACGCTGGATAGACCATCAGGACCCTCCTTGTTTGAAAACCATTGGAGCCCTCTTTCATGATCACCAGAGACTGAAACCTCAACAATTGCACTTTTAATATGGACTTGCTTTGTATGAGTATCTAGCGATTCCATTAAACTAACTAACTCTTTTATTTGAGCAGGGGTATCTTGAATGATGACTGTGTTTGTTCTTTCATCGCCATAGACCTGGCCCACGTCTGGTGTAAGGAACGATTTGACAGATTCTGCAAGATCTTTAGCCTCAGAGAATTGGCAACTATAGGATGTCGTTTGAGTCGCAACTATTATATCAGCTTTGTTTGTCACTAAATATTTACCGGAAGTGCCCAACTGTTGGAACCCCAAATCATAAAGTTCTGTCATGATGGATAAGGCTTCCAAGGGTGCGACGGCTTTAAGGTCTAATGTAATTTTTTTTGTCCGAATCTCAGGATCGGAGATGAAGATCATGCCACTTTTTTCACTAAGGATGCGTAGCACGTTCTCGAGTCGAACTTCTTTCACAGTAATTGAGATGTTATCTTTAGTCTGTGCCAGGCTAAATAGAGGGATTAAAAATAGACCCACTAGTGTCAGTTTAAGGAAGACATTGATTAACGAGGTGTTTGATTTCATATTATTCTCTCACAAGTACGATTGAAAAAATATCATCATTATTAACCAGTACAACCATGGTATCCTGGATAGTCTGCACAGTATAACCCTTTATGTAGTCACCTTCAGCATAAATATCATTGTTTAAAATAGCATATGGATTTGAAAGGTCCCAGATGATACCGGTAAGGGCAACTTTGGGACGTACGATGCGTTTTTTCTTCCTGACGGTCTTCTTTTTCTTACTTGTAGTCTTAGCCTTTGGTTTTTCTGAAGGAGGGGGAGCCACATAAACTTTGACGAATGGATTGCGTAATTTAGCAATAGATTCGTTCGCACTTAAAGTGTCTATTGCTTCTATAAATTCAAGCTCCTCGATCACTGGGGAAGAGACTGTTCTGATAGTGACCTGCAATTGTTCTAAATCTAGCGCTAAAGTGTTACCCACTCTGCTTTCTCCTCCGGGGGAGAATAATTTATCATAAGTACCTGTGAACCATAATACACCAGCGATAATAACTATACCTGCGAGCAGGATGAGGGGGATCAGACCTTTTTTCATTTCTTTGCCTCTGTGGGGACAATGACAGACAGGGTTAAATCGTAGCGCGCATAATCTATTCTTTCCAATGGTTTCAAAGCCAGATCATCAATGAGAATCCACTCTTTGTGCTTTTCAAGTAGCATCAGAAAGTTCAAAAAATCAGGATATCGTCCTATAGTGCTCAAGCGAATCAGGTGAGATTCATATTTTGGATTAAGTTTCTTGGACTTATTCATAGGTTCTAGAGTGATAACCTTGAGTAAAGATGTGGAACAATATTTATCTATAACCGGGAAAATAGCGTTTATCCTTTTATTCTGAAGCAAGCGGGAATGGAAAACACCCTCCAGCGAATCCAATTCTTCGAGTTGAATGTTCAGGTTCTCAATGGCCCGCTCAATATCCAGGCTAACCAAGTCTACATATGTTTCAGCCAGTTGATTTTGTCTTAGTACAGCCTCATCATAGCGTTGACTTTCTGGTAGGATAAGGACTTGGAGAGAGGATCCCGTTAAGGCGAAGTAAACAACTACCGCAACAACCAACCATTTGAGTTGAATAGCCTCAAGCCAGAATTGAAATTGCTTTTTCACTCGTAGAGTCCTATGGAGAAGATCAATTTCAGTCGATCGTCCTCTTTATATATCCTATTATTCTCTACCTTGACATCAGAATACAGTGTAGAGATAGGCAGACTAAATAGCATGTTACTTCGAAAATTATCCACAGAGAGAATATCACGATTACTTCCCTCAATATATGTAAAGCCTTCGATGGTCAGGTCTGGCCCCTCTTTTGATTTATTCTTCCCCGTTGAGGGTTTAGTAAATATTTTTGTGATCACCAAATCTGGAGGAAGAGCATTTGTGATATCTATAAGTGTCTTACGCCAAATGCTTGGGCGGCTTTTCGGCTGCAGAAAAAGGTTCGATTGTTTTCTAAGTCTATTTCTTACGCCGATTTTTCTCTCAAGAAACTGCATTCGGGGTTCCACATTCGAGATCTTTCCCTCTATGTCCGAGTTGAGCTCTTCAAAAACTCCTGACATGTATAGTTGACTCTGATGAGTTCTGAAAATAACAAACAGGGTTGCTGCGAAGATAATGATATATACCAAAATGCTGAAATTCTTCAGGTGTTTTTTAACCCGCTGGTCTGCGGTGGAGGTTAGAAAATTAAGTTGAAGTTCCATATTATCTAACAGCAAGTCCTATGGCAGTTGAAAATTGGAATGCATTTGTGGAATCCACAGGAACATTCGGATAGTATTCACTGATCGGATCCCAAGTTTCCGCTGGTATTTCCAGGATCTTCTCAGAGTGGGTGAAGAAGGATCGAATAAAAGGATCATTGGTCAGCCCACCAGTAACATACAGTTTGCTCACTTTCTGACCAGTGTTGTAAAAATGTCTAAAGTTGTTTTTTCGAATTGTTAAAGCTAGATCCTTGAGTTGTTTCTCTATTTTCTTATTTCCCATATAGAGGGTAGTTATCGTTTGATTGGAGGAACTTGTCTCAAGCTCCCCTCGTCTCAAATACTCAACTTCCTTGAGTGGAATATCCGCAGATTTAGCAATGAGCGTGTTCAAGGTATTCCCGCCAAATGGTAGAAAAAGGAACTCGGGGTATTGATTTGGATCCAGAATAGTATAGTGTGAATTGCTTCCGCCCAAATGGAGAATACCAACGGTGTCTTCAAGTTTCGGGTAGGAGTGATTAAAAAGGTCAACAGTTGGAAGCGTTGTGGTCTCCAGAAGATTCAACCCGCCGGATAAAGATTTGAAGACTTTCTGCAACCATTCAATGCGGCTTTTTTGAACCACAGCTAATAAGATATTTACCTTTTTCTTCTCAGTTTGTGGTAAAAGTGAAAAATCAAACTCAAAATTATCAACTGGGCTTGAAAGCAACGGTGAAAGTTCCCAGAACAAAGCCTGTTTTAATTCATGTGATGCTATTTGAGGGAGCTGAAGGAAGAATGTGTTCTGGAAGTCAGCGCTGACACCTACATTTATATCAGCACGCCGATAGGGTAGTTGTCCCAATAAATCCTTTAAGCCATTTACTATATGTGTTTCGTTAACTTCACGAATGTCTGTGACAACGTCTTCTAGCAGATAATCATATTTTAATAAACGGGCATTACTTTTATGTTTTTTCTTGGTAAAAAAACAGGCGATTTTTATGGAATTTGTACCAAGGTCAATTCCGATCTTTATCTTTTTACCTTTTGCCATATTACCTAATAATTTTCCTTAACATCAAACAAGACTATATCCCATTAATATAGAACTGCTTCAGGAGCGTTTCTATTCAAAAATAGAAATTAAAGTTGATCAGATGTATTTAGGAAATTGGAAAAAATATGAGAGTCTAGAGATGTATTTTACCGAGAGATCTGAGAATCTTAACCGTTAGATTTTCCCCATTCAGTAGTAGTCCAACGGCCAACCTGCTTAGGGAAGTCATAAGAGTCAACATCACCAAAACCAGCAGCCCATGTGAAATACTCATCATAGTCATTGTCGATAAAAGTAATGTTAGAGTTCAAGTTAATGAGATCACCAACAACAGGACCGGTTAAGGTAGCATTCTCAAGGTTAACCTGGCCAGCACAGAAAACAGCACCTTCAACCCAGTTGCTTGATGCAACGGTGAAGTTAGAGGCTGTGTTGGTAACTACGATAGCAGGCAGTGCATTCTCACCAGCTACAGGAAGAGGAGCAGTGATGGTGCAGTTGATAAAATTGATGTTGCTACCGGTGAAGATCAAAGTACTGTTAGCAAGGTTCAGTCCGTCTACCGTGAGGTTGTTACCGTTAAAGACATAGATACCTTCAGCAGTGAAGTCATCAACACTCCATGACATCTCATTACCATTCTCAATGTTAACTGCGTTGGCTTCAAAATATACTAAGTCAGCTTCTGGCATGAAATCAAACTTACGGTTGGTATGATTGTCAGTTAAATCAAAGCTATGACCATTTGTTTTGATTTCTTTGTTGGAAGCTAAACCACGATCGAAGTGTGTGTCAGCAGTCAGGTCTAAGCTTACTGTTGATGCAACCCCAAAGGTATCAACAGCAACGGTAAGTATGTTAGTCTCTGCACTCCATATAATTGTTACACCATCTTCAGTGCTGTTAACTAAAGAGTCAGCACCAGTGTTGATCAACCATAAGGCTTCGTTAATTGAAGACTCGATAACAAACTGTGTTTTGATATTATCAACAGTTTCTATAGAAGAAGTTCTTGAGTTGTAGGAGATATCCAATACAGCAACACCGGTAAAGGAAAGAACCACAAAGATCATAATGACTGCAACTAACATCGCTTAGCCTCTGATCTCTTTTTGGTATGTTGTGTATCGTTTCATCACCTATATATAGTCCAAAAGCTATGCCACAAATCAAACAGCCTGTAAACACAGCAATAACAACATATAAGCGATGTCACATAATTATTCATCCTGACAAATAAGTAATAATATTACACCCATACAGCGAAAGTGTAACATTATTATGTCATTATTGTGTTACACTTGAACTAAGAAAGATGATAATGGCTTGATGAATGTGAGCTAAATCGGGATATATCTCAAGCAAGACGTATCGTAACAACATATAATACAGTATGATACAAAATTCTGAACCTGAGTGATGGAGTTTACAGGCTCGCCTATTTTAGAATCTGCGATATTTGCGAAATCTGATGAATCGTATGTGAAATGTAGTAGAAGATAGACTTGTGGAGGGCTTACTACTCAGGTGTGGATATTAAACATGACTAGATATAGGGTGTAAATATGATGAACTATCGGATTAAATGAAATAGGTAGAAACAAAAAGACTTAACGTATTAAAGTGTGATAATACCCCAGTATATCAGTGCCCCATAATATGGTCATTAATCCGGCACCTGCTAAAAGCTCAGAGAACTGTGGCATTGCCTCGCGAGATGATTTTTTAAAATACTTGATATTGAAACTACCAATAACTGCACCACTGACCATAGCCATAAAGAGAGCAACTAGACCCAATTGTATTCCTAGAAAGAGTCCTAGCAATGCACCAAGTTTTAATTCAGTGAGGTCAAAAATACTGTCTTCCGTCGCGAATATTTTGGTCAAGTTGTACAATGATAAGGATGCGACACCCAGAATCATACTGATGGCTGCCTCAGGGAAGCGATCTGGATTATACGCCAAAAAGTTGATTACAGCCAGCATGCCTAGAATGAGAAGCAAACTGTCATTAAGCTCACGTTTTTCTTTGCTGAGAAAAATAATACCTAGTAGAGCCATACCAAAGATCATAGAAACACTTCCTTCATAGCTCCAGCCAAATCTCCAGATATAAATGGTAACCCAGACCAATTCAAGAATATCAATAAGTATATGTCTTGTGGACAATGGCTCTCCACAGTAGGGACATTTACCCCTTGTATTGAAGTAACTCCAAAATGGCACCATATCTTTCCAAGCAAGGTTGGTTGCGCAGGATGGACAGTAGGGGGTTGGGGCTTTATAAGCTCTCTTCTTAGGTGTTTGATCGATGGTATTATTGCTCAAAATAGCAAATACAAACCCAAGAAGGAGGATGCCTAGAATTTCAAGCATATCTAATTAGTTTCTGAGGGTCATAGACCACTCAGCTGCGAGTGTATCCCCACCTTGGCATAAACTCATATTAACGGTTAAGGTTTTGGAATTGGTACCTGTTCTCTCAGTAAAGAGTAGACCATCGATCTCACAGTCCACAGGATTATGGATAGTAGAATCCACCATCCACAAAAGCGTACCGTCAGCCATATCCAGGTGATACACAGTAGAGTCAGCATCCACAGCTCTAAGTATTGGACCAGATGTACTGGTGATATTATTCGCCTCGTCAGAGGCAGAAGCAAAGATCTGCATGGAATCACTCATGGTAGTGGTCAACTTGGTTCTGATGTACTTATCCATCAAGACCTGATCATAACCTAAACCCACCCTTACAGCTGTATCACCTAACTGCTTTCGACTAAACAGGATCACTGTAGAAAAGCCTAATACCAAGATCAAGCTGGCAGCCATAGCGGCTGTCACCTCAACCAGTGAAAAGCCCTGGTTATGAGAAGGGGGGGTTATTTCAATAGCTCCAGCTGCGTTCAGCCGAGAAGCTGCAGCTGATGCTATCGGAGTTGTTGTCCGGGTTAAACCAGGCAAACTTAATGGTGACATCTAGATAGTCAGGAGTGGAGGTGTCAGATGGAGCCAGTCCATCAGCAGTATCGTCAACAGGGGTGACGATAGTAGTACGGTATCCCTGAATCCCGTTAAGGAGCAGGGATACCGAAGTTTCCGGCAAGCTGTCTTGAAGTGACTCATAACCAAGATCAATAGCCTTCTCCATCCGTGAGGCCATATTGGCCCAGGCGAGTTGGGCGCGGATACCCTTCTCTATTTCCCATCGACTCAGTGTGAAGTACTGTACTGTACCCAGCACGATGATGGAAAGCAGAGTCGCAGAGACCATAACCTCTACGAGGGTGTATCCAGCTTGGTTATACGAATGCATCAAGAAACCTATACCAGGGGATCAACTAAACGCGCGCGGTTTAGAGACCACCTGCTAAAGTACCAGCCTGATTCAATGTACGGTTTGATGTCAAAACATCATTCGCATCACAAGTGATGGTGTAAGTAGTTGTTGTACTTACCAGGGTGAATGATGAATCTTCAAAATACTTACCTGTTAACTCACCGGAATTAAAATCATTCCACTGAGTTCCGGAAGTACCGTTACCGTCTAATACATAGCTTCCGCTACTGAGTGTAGGATATTCACCGTTCTCTCCATAATAAACACGGAGCTGGGTTCTGATACTACCAAGGGAAGCATCAGCTTCACTCATCTTAGCTTTCATAACATTGTTACTATAGATTGGAACAGCTACTGCCGCCAATACACCGATGATCACAATTACGATCATCAATTCTACTAATGAAAAACCACTATTCTTCTGCATCTTGTTTCCTCCTTGAGGATGTTCGTATTTCTTATTTTATACTTAAATTGTGACATACGTCACGCTTATAAATGTTCAAAATTTATGCCAATAGAAGAAGGGTGTCATAAAGGGAATAAAAACAATGGGAAAGCCCCTTATTGAGATACTTAGAGATGCAAAAAGTGTAATAAATATATACCAAAAAATGCAAAAAATGTCACATATATATGTCAATATGCAAAATCCATGGTCTTCAAAAATCTCTAGATATGCCTGAATATCAGTGGGAAAGACTGCTTATTTAAAGTGTGAGGAAATGATACTATCTGATCAAAGCTGGAATCAGTTTATGAGTGATGTGAGGAGTAAGGGATTTATTGAATTGCAGTACTCATCTGGAATATTGGTAGATATAGTGTGACGACAATAACAGCGATAATGATACCTAAACCACCCATGACGATTGGTTCAATTGTGGCAGAAAGTTTATCAACGGATGAATTAAAGTCAGCCTCATGAAACTCAGATATTTTTTCTAACATAACGGCCAGTGCACCTGACTTTTCACCAACTGAGATCATGGAACTCACCATTATGGGGAAGATATTTTCATATTTCGCCAATTGGCCACCAAGGCTTCTACCATGAGCAATTTGAGTCGCAACATTTTCTGTCACTTCTTTGATGTACATATTATCTGCTGTATTTCCAGCAATTTTAAGTGCATTAATAAGTGAAACTTCAGATCGGATCAAGACAGAAAGGGTTTTTGCAAATCTGGATATCATAGACTTATGAATAATATGACCAGCAACTGGAACTTTAAATATATGTTTATCAATGAAGAGACGGCCCTTGGGACTAGCCGCAAAAGCTTTTAAGCCTATCCAGGCTGCACCTCCAACGACAAGTTCAATGAAAAAATACTTACTCAAAAAATTACTCATATCGATCATAAATTGCGTCGATGCAGGAAGCTTAGCGCCAAAACTGTCGAAGATATCTGCAAATTTCGGCATAAGCCCAAACATGACACCACCGAGTACAACAGAAAAGAAGATAGCAATAAATTTTGGATAGCTAGTTGCAGAGCTCAAGCGTTTACGAACATCATCTTCTTTCTCAATGTATATGGCGATCTGGGTCAGGATCTTATCAAGACCTCCACCCATTTCAGCAGCGGCCACCATAGAGACGACAAAACCAGGGAAGATGTTTTTGTGTTCTGCAAGTGCTTCGGAAAAGGGATGGCCGGCTTTGACAAATACGAGGAGTTCACCCAAAGCGTTTCTGAAATTCTTATCTTCAAATTGCAGCTGCACGATGGAAATAGCATCAACCAGCTGAATTCCCGCATCTAGCAGTGTTGATAGTTCCCGGAAGAGGATAACATTTAGAGCAGGATCCACCTTGGGAGCCGTAATATTAATCTCACTAAGTTTCCAACTCCTTTTTTTCCCTCGAACCGGTTCAACATTTACCGGCTTTAGCCCCATTTTTCGGAGTTCAGCACTTACCTCTTCACGGGTGAATCCACCCAAGGTACCCTCAGTACGCTTTCCTTTTTTGTCAACAGCGATATACTTGAAGTTACCCACTATGCGACCCTTATAATTTCATCTAACGTGGTGAGACCCTTGCGGGCTTTCATGACGCCTTCCATAAAGATGGACATGGTTCCTAAATCCTCAGCCGCTTTGCGAATCTCCATTTCCGAAGCATCTTCAATAATTAATTCTTTGATACTTTCATCCATAAACAATATCTCATGAATTCCGAATCGACCCCAGTAACCAGAGCCAGTGCACTGCTTACATCCCTTACCCTTAAAGTAGGTGTCTGCAGTTACATCAACTCCCTGGCGGTTCATGAAAAGTTTGATGTCAGATGTTGGTTCAATCGGTTCACGACAATTACTACATATTCTTCTGACTAAACGTTGAGCTACAATAACGGAAAGAGATGATACAATGAGGTATTTATCAATTCCCATATTTAGTAATCGGATGATTGTAGCGACAGCATTATTTGTGTGAAGGGTACTCAATACAAGGTGACCAGTAAGGGCTGCTTTAATAGCAATTTCCGCAGTCTCGAAATCACGAATTTCTCCAACCATAACAATGTCGGGATCCTGTCGCAGAATAGATCGAAGTGCTGAGGCAAAGGTCAATCCAACACCAGGACGTGCCTGAACTTGATTTATTCCGGCTAATCTATACTCTACCGGATCTTCAACAGTGATAATATTTAGTTGAGGGCTATTTACAAAGTTTAGTATTGAATACAGCGTAGTTGTTTTTCCTGATCCAGTAGGACCAGTAACCAGTAACATACCGTTAGCTGCTTTGGCCTTCTCTTTTAACTGTGCAAGTTTTGCCTCTTCAAATCCAAGGTCATCAATGTTTAAGGAGATAGAACCCTGATCCAAAATTCGCATAACGATTTTTTCACCGTAGATCCCAGGGATGGTAGAACATCTTACATCTACACTACGACCCATAATCTTAAATTTTACACGTCCATCCTGTGGGACACGTCTTTCGGCAATATCAAGATCAGCTAAAATTTTTATTCTGGCGATAACACCTGACTGGAGGCGACGATTAGCCGGGGGAAATTCTCTTAATACACCATCAATTCTAAGTCGAATCCTAAGATTGTCCTCTTGTGGTTCAATATGAATATCACTGGCGCGTTCCTGAATTGCCTGAACCAATAGTGAGTTTACAAAAACAACGGCAGGAGCATCAGTAGCCTGGGTCCGTAAAATGTCGACACTGTCCTCATCATACTCCTCTTCTTCATCCAGCTCTTCCTCAACCTCAACAAGATCCTGGAGAGTGTCCTCAAAGGCATTTTTATCAGAGAAGATCGTCCCGATGGCAAATTCAATGTCATCTGGATCAGCCCAGACAGTATCTATTTCTTTCTTAAGTTTATTTCGAATGATCTGAACAGCGACCATGTCCAGTGGATCAGCCATGGCCAGAATGACAGTTCCATCTTCTTTAACCTCAATAGGGACTGCTCGATGAAACTGACAAACTTCTTCAGAAACCTGAAGTGCAACACTGGTAGCGAAAGATGCTACTCCTTTTAGGCTAGTTAACTTTAGCCCGAAATCCTTATATATCTCAGCAATGCCTTCCGCCTGGATAGCGCCAACACTTGGGGCAGTTTCTTGTTTGCGTACTTCCATCTCATCTCTCTTTTACCAATAAATCCATCATTCAATGGTCTTGGTCATTTGTCAGCGAGTTAAACCAGGTTATATCCTAATTTTGTATTCCCAATTTCTTAAGCTTCAGGTGAAGGTGTTGTCGGCTTAATCCAGCTTCATTAGCCGCCTTGCTGATATTTAGATCAGTCTGCCTCAACAACGCTTGGAAATAAATTTTTTCAAAATCTTCTTTTGCATCATTGTAATTACCGACCACATGATCACTCTGAACAGCCAAAGTGCTGTCCCCATGGATCAAGTGAGTAGGAAGGTCTGATACAGAAACAGTATCATCTCTACACATGATCATTGCATTTTCCAGCACATTGACCAACTCTCTAATATTCCCAGGCCAACTGTATGTATTGAATATCTGAAGTGCTTTCGGTGCAATTCGAGTAACATCCTTACCCATGGCAGTTGAAAGTCTTTTTAGATGATATTCTATGATAACGGGGAGATCTTCTCTACGGTCTCGAAGGGGGGGAATCTCAATGTGGAAGACATTTAATCTAAAGTAAAGATCTTCGCGAAAACGGCCTTGTTTAACCAGCTCTTCAATATTTTGGTTAGTTGCAGCGACCACACGAAGGTTCAATTTTATCTCTGTGGGGTTTCCAACCCGACGAATAGCACTTGTCTCAAGCACACGGAGGAGCTGAATCTGGAATTCTGGGGTGGTCTCGGTTACTTCATCGAGAAATATGGTTCCGTTATTTGATTCTTCGAAAACACCAATTTTTCGCTCATTTGCACCGGTAAAGGAGCCTTTCTCATGGCCAAAGAGAGTACTCTCGAGGAGAGTGCCAGGAATACTACCACAATTAATGGGAATAAATGATCCCTCTGAATTTCTACTCTGATTGTGTACGAGTCTTGCAGCAACTTCTTTTCCTGTACCCGATTCACCCGTAAGAAGAACTGTGGTATTGTAGTCTGCCACCGTACTAATACGTTCAAGGATACGTTGCATAGCGGCTGAGTGGGCTTCAATATCTAAATAGTCGGTATGGCGTTTGAGCTCTTTCCTCAGTGCAATATTTTCACTGCGGATCTGTTTCTCAGCAAGCCCTCTGGAAATTCTGATCTGTAGTTGATTGAGATCAATAATTGGTTTTGCCAGATAATCATAAGCACCATGCTGGATACATTTGACAACAATGTCAGTATCCTGAATTGCACTTACCATAATGACGATTAGTTCTGGGCTGGTTTGTTTGAATTGTTCTAGAAGTTTTAGACCACTGATTCTGGGCATATTGATATCCAGAACCGCGACATCAAAGTTTTCTTTTTCGAAGAGTTCAATAGCAATTTCAGGGGTGATAGCTGCACTTATATCATATCCTAGGCCAGAAAGAAAATTTTCAAATAGATGGGTTATATCAGGTTCGTCATCAACAATGAGGATGCGAGCTATAGATTTTGTTTTTGCATTCATAAAGTGTGTACTACCTATGCTATAAGTATAAACATTTCAATCAAGTTACAGTCCTTAATATAAAGAAAAAAAGACGATAGTGTAGTATTTATATGACAATAAAAATATTATATCGTGACTGATAAAGTCATATATAAACACAATAACAAAGAGGGTGAATTTAAGAGCTTATTCTAGCCCTATAAGTCTCGTGATAGGAGAGGGTTTGCTGTCAGGCAGGTTTCCCACCAACCCAGGCCCTTTGGGTCCATGAGATGTTCTAAAGAAGTCTGACCCAATACGTGGTCTAGAACAGACTGGATAGCACACCAAAAAGAGCGAACAGTACAGTGGTCAAAATGTGTACAAACCTCACCTGTCCCTGCATATTGATCACAGAATCCACCACCGAACAATTTCCCACCAAGTACTTCAAAAACTTCACTTAGCATTATTTCTGCCGGAGGTCTGGCAAGTGTGTACCCGCCATCTTTTCCACGACTGCTTTCAACAAATCCATTCATTCTGAGGATACGAACCAACTTGGCCGTGTTGGATGGAGAGATTTGCTCTGCCCTACTGATGGTAGAGATGCTACTCCCCCCATTTGCTGTCTGGCGACCTATGTGCAGCAGGCATCGAATGCCATATTCTTCTTGGGCACTAATCTTCATTTTATAGAAAATCCTCTCGCAGCGTATACAAAGCGTTGTATTGAGCTTGTCGAAATGTCGCAGAGATATTTATTTTATGGTCTGAGGTCGAGAATTTCAATTTCAAGTTTCTAATTTCAAATCTTAATTCTAAAGTAGCCCGAGCTGTAATAAACCTGCTTCAGTGATCATGTCTTTGTGCCACTGTGGTTCCCAAACTACCTCAACGTCAGCAAATTCCAATTCTGGTATATCTTCTAAAATCTTTTGCTTAACCGAAATGGGGAGGGAGCCGGCAACAGGACAATTTGGAGCAGTAAGCGACATTTTAACATAGGCTTCCAGCTCTTCAGTTACCTTAATATCATAAATTAAACCCAGATCATAAATATTGACTGGGATTTCGGGATCATAAATCCCTTTTATTGTAGAAACAATCTTATCTTCAATTTCGCTAAGATCTATTTCTGGAATGTTATCAGTCATAAGAGGTCCAATATTAGTTCTATTCTGTTTGAGCTATTTCACTAGCGGAGTCAAGTGCATTCATTAGGGTATGCCATGAAAGACTAGCGCACTTCACGCGGGCCGGGAATTCCTGAACTCCGGCAAAGACAGCCAATTTTCCAAGTTTCTCTAACTCGTTGTCTTTCAGGGGGATGCCAGTAACTAAACCATGAAAATGGCTAAAATATTTCTGGACATCATCAAGAGTTTTGCCTTTAAGAAACTGTGTCATCAAGCTTGCAGAAGAAGTTGAAATGGCACATCCACTCCCGATAAATGAGATATCAGAGATAACGCCAGCCTCCACATTCAAGTAGAGTTCCAACTTATCACCACAAAGGGGATTATGACCATTTGCGTGATGTGAGTACGGATCCAATTTCTTGAAATTGCGAGGATTCTTATTGTGATCCAGGATGACTTCCTGATATAATTCTCTTAGCTCAGACATCAGCCCATGAGTTCCTTTACTTTTTGGATGGCATCGACAATGATATCAATCTCACTTTTGGTATTGTAAAAAGACAAAGAAACGCGAGTCGTAGCTGGGATATTATAACAATCCATTACCGGTTGGGTACAATGGTGACCTGTTCTCACAGCGACACCTTCCATATCCATGATGGTTCCCACATCGTGTGGGTGAATTCCATCCAGGGTAAACGAGATTATACTGCCTTTATCCTTGGCAATCCCGATGATCCGGAGTCCCTCAATACTTTGGAAGCAGGTAGTGGCATAATCCAGCAATTCTCGTTCATAACGATCAATATTTTGAATACCCAGATCAGCGATGTAATCCAACGCAGCAGCAAGTCCAATAGCACCTGAAATATTTGGAGTACCTGCTTCAAAGCGATAAGGAATTTCATTGTATTCAGTTTTCTCAAAACTCACATTGAGAATCATATCGCCCCCACCTTGATAGGGACGCATTTTTTCTAGATATTCTTCTTTAGTATACAGAACCCCAATGCCAGTGGGACCATAAATCTTATGCCCGGAAAATACAAAAAAATCACAATCCAGCTCAGAAACATCAATGGGAATATGTGCCACAGATTGTGCGCCATCTACCAATACTGGAATATTCAATGCATGAGCTTGGGCTATAATGGGCTCTATTTGATTGATGGTACCCAATGAATTCGACATTTGAGTCACAGCGACTAGTTTTACCCTGTCATTAAAAAGTCCGGGAAGTGCTTCCATATCCAGGTCGCCACTCTCAAGCAAAGGAATGATACTTAACTTTGCACCGATCCGTTCAGCTAACATTTGCCAAGGAATGATGTTTGAATGGTGTTCCATTTCAGAGATCAGGATCTCATCACCTGGTTCCAAATTTGGCTCAAGATAACTACTGGCAACCAGATTAATGGCTTCAGTTGCACCACGCACAAATACAATTTCACGATCACTAGAAGCATGAATAAAATTCTGGGCTGTCTTACGAGCATCTTCATATTGTCTCGTAGAGATCTGGCTTAGCTGGTGAACACCTCGATGGATATTAGCATAATTTTGGGTGTAAAGGGTCTGAATGGAATCAATTACCGCCTGAGGTTTCTGGGTTGATGCTGCATTATCGGCATAGACCAGGGGTTTCCCATGAATCTTTGTGCTAAGGATGGGAAAATCTTGCCGAATTTTATCGATATCAAGCATCAGAACTTTTGGTCCCTGTGAGTTTATCATCGATTTTCCCTTGGACATACTTCCTTAGTGAATCAATGGGAATACTCTGAGTGATCTCAGCTGCAAAGGATTGAGTCAACATTTGGGCTGCATCGTCCTTGCTTATTCCACGTGATTGCAGGTAGAATAGTGCATTCTCATCTAGCTCACCGATGGTTGCTCCATGAGCACATTGTACATCGTCGGCAAAAATTTCAAGTTGTGGTTTTGTGTCAACTCGAGCGTCTCGGGAAAGTAGGAGATTTTTGTTGGACTGTTGGGCGTTAGTCTGTTGTGCATGCTCACGCACTAAAACCATACCATTGAAAACACCCCTGGATTCATCATCCATGATTCCGCGAAAATGCTGGTCACTATCACAGTGGGGCTGAGCGTGGTCAAGGTAGGTTCTCACATCCAGATGCTGTGATTTGTTGCCAAGATAGGCTCCTCGCAGAGTAGCTGAAGCTCCTTCGCCAGAAAAGACAAGCTCAAAATTTGAGCGAGTAAGTTTTGACCCAAGTAAATATTGGTGTGCAGTGATGCTTGCAGAGCTAGCAACCTGTACCGCTGTATTGGAGATATGACTCGTTCCATTTGACTCAAGCCCAAGTTTATAGAGATCCAATCCAGCACCTTCATCAACTTGGATATAGTCTGCGGGGACAGTCACAGCTTCTTCAAAACCGATAGAGACAAAATGTTGTACAACACTTAAGCGACTATTCGGTCCCAGATGCACAACATTGAGGGGCTTGGTGACCGACTCCGCTCCACTGCTTAGGAATACAATGTGTAGGGGAGTATCAATTTCAGCATTTTTTTCGACTTCGATAAATAGTCCATCTTGAGATAGTCCACGAGTGATGTGCTGAAAAATATTGTCATCAGTCAGTTTTGAGTGTTCAATGATTCGGGCGGCTCGTTGATACGCACTTGCTTCAAGCCCCGAGAAACGTTTGATGCTTAGTTGTGTGCCCTCAAACTTCGAAAAATTGTCTGATAGTTCCGATTGAAATTTACCATCGGAAAACACAATCAAATGGGCATCTGGTACAGCTTTGGTAAGAGACTCAATAAAGGTTTCTTCAATGGGAGTAGCAGAATTAAGCATGGGTTGATGATTAAGAACGTGCTTAACGGGTGTATAGCGCCATTCTTCATCTTTCCTCGTGGGAAAAGCCATTGTTTGAAGTGCCTTGAGAGAAGATCCTCTCAAAGCTGAAGAAAGTGAAAAGCCAGATTCTTCCAGAGAATTACTCTCCTGTTGCAGCCAATCTTGAAAGTGATTCATGGTCTTAGTCACTTTAGACACTTGTCTCATTTTGTTCGATCAACCAATCATAACCGCGTTCTTCAAGTTCTAGTGCCAGGTCTTTGGTTCCTGATTTAATGATCTTTCCATCAGAAAGAACATGGACAAAATCTGGAACGATATAATCGAGTAGTCTCTGATAGTGGGTAATAACAACAAAGGCGTTATCCTCTGAACGTAGTTTGTTCACTCCACCTGCAACGATACGTAGGGCATCAATATCCAGGCCTGAATCAGTCTCATCCAAAATAGCTAACTCTGGGTTTAGCACTGCCATCTGTAGAATTTCATTACGTTTCTTTTCACCACCAGAAAAACCCTGATTGACCGGACGTTTTAACAAGTCTTCTTTCATCTCAACTAATTTCATCTGCTTTTTGATCAATTCGAGGAAATCAATAGCATCTAATTCTTCTTCACCCTGATGTTTGCGAATCTCATTGAGTGCTTTTTTCAGAAAGGAAGTGTTGTTGACACCGGGGATTTCAATCGGATACTGGAAGGCCAGAAATATTCCTTCTCTGGCACGAATCTCAGGGAGCATATCCAATAGATCCTGTTCCTTGTAGGTAGCAGAACCCGAATCTACCTGATAGCCTTCACGGCCTGAAAGCACATGTGCGAGGGTGCTTTTTCCAGATCCATTTGGACCCATGATAGCATGTATTTCCCCCTTTTTCACTTCCAGATTCAAACCTTTTAAAATTGGCTTTCCCTCAACTGAAACCTGTAAATCTTTAATCGATAACATGTATTAAACTTCTCCTAAATTCTTTTTAACCACAGAGGACACGAAGTTGTCAAAGCCCCTCCTTATGGCGTCTTTGCGAGGAGGGTACAACGAAGCAATCTCTGGTCTGAGATCGCCACGCCCTCTGGGCTCGCGAAGACGTTCATGCATATTACACCATATGTTAATTTTGTACTTCATTCAAACTACCCAACCGACCCTTCAAGACTGAGAGACATGAGTGCTTGAGCTTCAACGGCAAATTCCATTGGCAATTGTTGAAAGACCTCTCGGGCATATCCTGAAACGATCATTCCCACAGCATCTTCAGTGGAAATTCCCCGTTGATTTAGATAAAATATTTGATCGTCACTTACTTTCGATGTGGTTGCTTCATGTTCTACCTGCGCGGATGGATTTTCGACCTCCAGATAGGGGTAGGTATGAGCTCCACACTGGTCTCCAATTAAGAGTGAATCACACTGGGAGTAGTTGCGAGCATTCTCAGCTTTGCTATTTACTTTCACGAGACCACGGTAGGCATTGTTGCTTTTCCCAGCGGAGATTCCCTTGGAAACAATTAAACTTCGAGTGTCTTTGCCCAAATGGATCATCTTGGTACCGGTATCAGCCTGCTGATAATTATTTGTTAAGGCAACAGAGTAAAATTCACCCACAGAATGATCGCCTTTGAGGATACAGCTAGGATATTTCCAGGTGATGGCTGATCCAGTTTCGACTTGAGTCCATGAGATTTTTGAGTTCTTTCCTTCGCATATTCCACGCTTGGTAACAAAATTATAGATTCCGCCAACACCTTCTTTGTTGCCAGCATACCAATTCTGAACCGTTGAATATTTAATTTCCGCGTCATCTAATGCGATCAATTCTACAATGGCTGCGTGCAATTGGTTCTCGTCTCGCATAGGCGCAGTGCAACCTTCCAGGTAACTGACATAGCTACCTTTGTCGGCGATAATCAAGGTTCGCTCAAACTGACCGGTCTTGGAGGCATTAATTCTGAAATAACTAGAAAGTTCCATAGGGCAACGGACGCCGGGTGGGATATAGACAAAACTACCATCGCTAAAGACTGCCGAATTAAGCGTGGCGTAAAAATTATCGGTGTAGGGTACAACGGTTCCCATATATTTTTTAACTAAATCAGGATGATCTTGAATTGCTTCACTCATGGGGCAGAAAATGATGCCCAGCTCATTGAGTTTATCCTTAAAAGTGGTGGCAACAGAAACGCTATCAATAATGGCGTCTACCGCCACCCCAGCTAATAGCTCCCTCTCTTCTAGAGGCACGCCTAATTTGTCAAAGGTTCTTATAAGTTCAGGGTCAACCTCATCCAGGCTTTTAGGGGCATTATCATTCTTAGGAGCTGCATAGTAATAGAGATCGTCAAAGTTAACCTCAGGATAATGCAGTTTTGGCCATTTAGGTTCCTCCATCTTAAGCCAGTGCCTGTAGGCTTTAAGACGCCATTCGGTCATGAAATCAGGCTCATTCTTTTTGGCTGAGATCATGCGAACGATATTTTCATTCAAGCCCAGCGGGAATTCTTCCATATCTATATCAGTAACAAAGCCGTATTTATATTCCCGATCAGTTATATTCTTCAGGGTTTCCTGCTCATTACGCTTCGTATCTATTTTGTTATTATCGCGGTTCATTATTTGGTCTTTATCCTTCATTTCATTACAAATAAAGCATATTGTACAAAAAAGTCAAGATTAAAAGATAAGTATCTTCATTAGACTAATATTGGTGGCTGAATAAGAGGCCCACAATTAATGGATTGATTTGAATATGTTTCCATATGTCCAGCCTGAGATTATGTTTAATGCAATAATTGGAGAAAAGAATTTATGATCCTGAAAGCATATAAAGGTATAGTGCCAAAAATTCATCCTGATGCATGGATTGCAGAGAATGCAGTCATCATTGGTGATGTAGAAATAGGTGCTGGTACAAGTGTCTGGTATAATACGGTAATCCGAGGTGACTTACATAAGATTCGTATTGGTGAGAATGTGAATATTCAGGATGGGGCAATTCTTCATGTTGAGTCCGGTGATGGTCCCTGCATAATCGGAAATCGTGTCACTGTGGGACATCAATGTATTGTACATGGCTGTGTAGTAGGAGACGATGCACTCATCGGGATGGGCGCAACAATTCTGAGCTGGGCAAAGATTGAAGATGGTGCACTCATAGCAGCAGGTGCCCTGGTAAAAGAATATGAGAAGGTCCCGGCGAGAACGCTATGGGCTGGTGTACCTGCAAAGCAGCGGTCTGAAGTAAGTGACGAAATGTTTTCAAGAATGCAAGACGGTTGGCGCCACTACCTCGAATTATCAAAAAATTACCGGAGTGATGATGATACCCTATAAGATCATTGAGAAGAAGTCCAAAGGGGTAAGTCTCTCCAGCACTGAGATCACTGATTTTATCAACGCCTATACTCAGGGAAATATCCCTGATTACCAAATGTCTGCCTTGCTCATGGCGATATTTATCAAGGGAATGAGTCCTGAGGAAACACTGGCTCTGACGAAGTGTATGTTGGAGTCCGGAGAGCGTATGGATTTTAAAGGTGCTCCCGGTTTTGTTGCTGACAAGCATAGTACGGGTGGAGTAGGAGATAAAGTTTCAATTCTACTGGCTCCCATTTTAGCTGTACTAGGAATTCATGTACCCATGATCTCTGGTAGGGGACTTGGACATAGTGGGGGAACGTTGGATAAGCTGGAATCTATCCCAGGTTTTAATGTTAATCTCACATTGGATAAATGGCGCAAACTTGTAATGGATGAAAAAGTTGGGCTCATTGGCCAAACTGGAACTATTTGTCCTGCAGATAAAAAGATATACTCCTTACGGGATGTAACAGCCACTGTTCGTTCTATTCCTCTCATATCTGCGAGCATTATGAGCAAGAAAATTGCTGAAGGAATCCAAGGCTTGGTTCTTGATGTAAAAACGGGTAATGGTGCATTTATGCAAACTCTTGAGGAGTCACAAGCACTTGCACGTAGCCTGGTTTCCATTGGACAAGGATACGGCATTAAGACCACTGCTTTGATTACAGATATGAATCAACCATTAGGGTTGGCTATTGGTAATTGGTTTGAAATGAAAGAATCAGCTCTTGGTTTACAGGGTGATGGACCTTCTGACCTCATGGATGTAACCTATGCCTTGGGCGCTGAGATCCTGCAAATGGCCCAACCTGGCCTTACAAATGCTGAAGCAATTGCCATGCAGCAACGAACCGTTGAAGATGGCAGCGCATTTGAGAAACTTTTAAAGATTGTTGAATTACAAGGCGGAGACCCACGTGTTTTGGTAGATATGGATGCCTATCCACAAACCAAATTCTCCAAGGCCATTCAGGCCAAACAAACTGGGTTTATGCAATCTATCGACACTATGGCTCTGGGTTTTGCTGGCATTCAATTAGGTGCTGGCCGCAGAGTAATCAGTGACAAGATTGATTTTTCAAGTGGTATGTATATTCATAAAAAGCTTGGAGATAAAGTAGAGATTGGCGAAGAAGTTCTGACCCTATATTCAAATGATGAGACTGCCCTGGGCGAAGTTGTTGAGCAACTTTCTGGAGCTTTTGAGTACAGTGGTTCCAGTCCTGAAATTCCACCTTTGATAGTAGAACGTATTTCCTGATTTAAGCATAGTAATTGAAATGTCTAGTCTTGCGAAGGTGTAGAACCTTCGCAAGGGTTTGTTATTTATATCATTTTACAGTTTGAAGCCACGGTTTCATCACCTATATGTTGCCCCGATGGAAATGAAGATAATATATGGGATGTTTAGCGAAATATGATCAGTACGAATAATGTCAGTTTAACCTTTGGAGGGCAGAAGCTCTTTGAAGATGTTAATATAAAATTTACCCCTGGGAATTGTTACGGTTTGATCGGTGCCAACGGTGCTGGAAAATCAACATTTATCAAATTACTTGCTGGAGATATTGATCTTCAGAAAGGTAATATCAGCATGGGGCCTGGTGAGCGGATGTCAGTCTTGAAACAGGATCAGTTCGCATATGATGAACATTCAGTCCTGGAGACCGTTCTGATTGGGAATGAACCTCTCTTTAAAATCATGCAAGAAAAAGATGCCATCTACATGAAACCGGACTTTTCCGATGCAGATGGAATGAAAGCGGCTGAACTTGAAGCAGAGTTCGGTGAGATGAATGGTTGGGAAGCAGAATCAGAAGCCCTAATCCTCTTGGCTGGTCTGGGGCTGGACTCATCCTTTTCTGAGCAATCTATGAAAGAACTCAAGGGTTCGGAAAAGATCAAAGTCCTGCTTGCTCAAGCAATCTTCGGAAACCCGGATGTTCTTCTATTGGATGAACCCACAAATCACTTGGACATAAAAGCAAAAGACTGGCTTGAACAGTTCTTATTAAAATTTAACAACACAGTTATCGTTGTATCCCATGATAGACACTTTTTAAATAAAGTATGTACGCATATCGCTGATATTGATTATGGTAAGATCACGACCTATGCTGGAAACTATGATTTTTGGCGACAATCCAGTGAACTGGCCCAAAATTTACGGAATAATCAGAATAAAAAATCCGAGGAGAAAGCCAAAGAGCTAAGAGCTTTTATCACTCGTTTCTCCGCCAACGCATCTAAATCAAAGCAGGCAACATCAAGGCAGAAACAGTTAGAGAAACTGGAATTGATTGACATGCCACCCTCAACCAGGAAGTATCCCTATATTCACTTTGAGCAAAAACGTGAATCTGGAAAAGATATTCTCAAGGTAGAAGGCCTCTCTAAGACCGTCGATGGTAAAAAGATTCTGGATGATATTTCATTTGAGATCAGCAAAAATGATAAAGCTATTTTTATCTCAGAGAATGAGCAGGTAACCAGTACGCTCTTTAAAATTCTCATGGGTGAAATGGAGGCGGATGCTGGTGAAGTAACCTGGGGTGTAACCACATCTCAAGTCTATTTCCCAAAGGATAATGGCAGTTATTTCTCTGCGGGTGAGCACAATCTTATTGAATGGCTCAGGCGTTATTCAGCGGATCAGCATGAACCCTATATACGTGGACTGCTAGGCCAGCTTTTATTTTCTGGAGAGGATGCTTTCAAAAAGACGAATGTTCTTTCTGGAGGAGAGAGGGTCCGCTGTATGTTTGCCAAGATGATGGTAAGTGGAGCCAATGTGCTACTTTTAGATGGGCCCACAAATCACTTAGACCTTGAAAGTATTACCGCCATCAATGATGCGCTTGTTCGGTTTAAAGGAAATTTACTTTTCACCTCGCATGATCATGAGTTTAATCAGACGATTGCAAACAGGATTATTGATCTGGATGCGCGGGTCCTCGATGCGAACTATGTTAGTTACGATGAATATTTAGGATTGCAGTAGGTGAAGTTTAGCTGGTCTTAGGCCGGACGCCACCAAACTTTTTTCTTCCCAGAACATATAATCTGGGCTTTGCATCTTTATGAATATGGCTGGCAACAATTTCTCCAGCAAAGATCATGTGATCTCCAGTTTTCAGAGAACCCGTCAGTCGACATTCATAATTAGCACTTGCCTCACTTAACAAGATCCCATCAATTTTCACTGCTTGCTGGATTGGGGTACCCAGCGTAGCTATTTTATCCATATCCAGACCAGAATTAGAGCCAAAATGGGTCACCTCAGCTGCCATCTCCTCTGATGGGATGCTAATGACGAACTCGCCCCGATCACGAATTAATTCGTAAGTGTATCTCTGAAAACCAACAGAAACAGCTAGCATTGGTGGTTCTATTGAAGTGAACATAACCCATGAAGCAGACATGGGATTATATCTACCATCCGCAGTTTTAGTAATGACTATGTGGACTGGTTCAGGATATTTGGCAGCTCTGGTTTCAGAAAATGGTTTAGATATTTGCATGGAGTTAAACTAAATACTTTAACCAATAGTTGCTATAGACAAAATCAATAAATCTCTGTCTAGGAGCGTCGTTTTAAATTGAAGAATTACATTGATGAAATCAGGCAACTCCGTGACTAATGCATAGTCCTGACCACCTTCATTGATCACCAATAAAGAATAATTTGGATGTTTGTGAGAAAAATATGGTCTTATGATTTATCTCAGCTAAATTATTGTGGATTAGCAACCATTGGCTTCCACAATGGGTGTGAATGCTAAAAGTATTTGAGAGTTATTAGAGAAATAGGATAGAAGGGGAAATTAATCATGGATGTAAAATTAAAACAGCAAGCTAGTGCGATCACTGAATTAACATTTGATTTGTTGCGTTGCTGTGAGGCAAAAGAAAAAATGTTTGCCAAGGACCACGGTTTAAAAGTTGCAGAATTTAGATGCTTAAGGATTGTAGAGGCCGGGAAAACATATTCAGTGCAAGAACTTGCCAGCAGTATGCATTTATCCCCAAGCCGCTTAACACGTATTATTGATGGTCTGTTTGCTGAGAAACTAGTGGACCGGGTCCAGAGCATTGAGGATCGTCGTTTCGCAAAGATTAGTCTAACCAATAAGGGTCAAACTCTTGTTGGCAAGCTTAAAGAAGAGTATGCTAATCTCCATGGTGAGATGTTAAAAGATATTTCGGTGGCTGATCGTGACAAGATTTATCAAGGCATCTCTATCATGCAAGGCCTGGTAAGTTCGTGGTTAGTTAAGAACGTTTGATACAAATCACAGATCATTTAAAAAAGTCCGGTAACACACCGGACTTTTTTAATTTATGGCGGAACATAGTACTTATAGATGACTAAACAGATGATAAAAATATAAGGCTTTCTGAATGCTCAAACTTGCAACTCTCTGTTACATCAAAGACGGAGACAAAACCCTCATGCTCCATCGTATCAAAAAAGAGCGCGATATGCATCAGGGTAAATGGAGTGGATTAGGTGGTAAGGTGGAAGGGGGCGAAACTCCCGAGGAATGTGCTATTCGAGAAGTTCACGAAGAATCCGGTCTAACAGTTAGCGAGCCACAGCTAAAAGGATACATCACCTTCCCAAATTTCGATGGGGAAAATGACTGGTATGTGTTTGTCTATCGCTTTGAAGGTTATCATGGTGTGCTCATTGATTCACCTGAGGGTGAATTAGAATGGATACCACAGGCTAAAATGGTTGATATCCCTTTGTGGGAAGGGGATAGAATATTTATGGAATGGTTAGAGAAACCTGACATATTTTCAGCAGTTTTTAACTATCAGGCTGGAAGACTTCTTGATTAGAGTGTCACTTGGTATTAAAGTACTATTCTAATAAAAACAATCTTTCATTTGGGGAAGAATAATGAAAACGACAAAGAGAATAAGCTTAACATTTGTGATACTCACCTTATTGGTACACAGTGCTTTTGCTCAAATAAAATCAATTTCTGGAACCATTCGCAACGCAATTACCTTGGAACCTCTGCCATATGCTAACCTGGTGATTAAGGGAACCTATTTAGGTGGAACATCCAATGTGGATGGCTATTTCTATTTAAGTGGTCTTGATCATGATAGTATGGAAGTGGTTTGCTCATACATGGGCTATGACACATATAAACAGAAATTTCATTTTGAAGATGAAACCCACATCATTATCCCAATTGCGATGAGCCCACAAACACTTGGGGGAGAAGAAGTCCTGGTGGAAGACTCTTTGCTGGTCACCCCGGAGATTAGAATCACAACCCAGATCCCAGAACCTGTAGCACCTCAAGATATTCCCCTAAGAAGTAGTGAAGGTCTGCAGACTGTTGATTTTTCCTATAAATCATCAGCCCCCATTCGCTGGCTACATCCTACAGGGGAGTTTACTCGATACATTTTGGATGGAGTTCCAGTTGAGAATAGTCGACATCTGTACAATGTGTACCCTTCCTTTAACCTAGATGCTGTTAAGCATATTGAAGATCACCCAGCTGGAAATATTAAACAGACAAGTACAGACCAGGTTAATGCTACAGAACTGATTTATAAGGAGGGTAACCGTACCGAGACAGATGTGAGAGCCATTCTCGGCTTGGTAGAGAGTGGACTGACAACCTCTGGTCCGCATCCGGCTGGAGGATCATGGTACTTTTCTGGACGCAGGGTTGATTTTGATGCTATCTACTCTTTGAGCACAGCTCAAACTGATAGTGTTTACAGAGAATTTAGACCCGACTACTATTTTTACGATCTCAATGGTAAAGTGACGTTTGATCTAAGTGATGCAACGAAAGTTTCTGGTAATATGTATCTGACCTTTGACAAACTCCATTGGCTCGGTGACCGAGGTAGAAGCGCTCACTCTAGTTGGTATAATGGATTTGTCTCAAGTCGTATTCAACATCGCTTTAGTCCACGCTTGCTTTCCCAAACAAATATCTATAGCAAGACCTATCATAGTTTCCTCAGAGCGGATGAAATACCAGGTGGCATTTCAAGCAAACTTGATGGAGATTTTGTGAATTCTCTATCTACGATTGGCATCTCTTCTCAAGCTGACTATTTCCTTGGTGGCAATAATATGATCTCATTTGGGCTCAGTGCAGATCACCTAAACTCAGATCTATCGTTTGTCGATTCAAGTGAAACGGGGGAGGTTGGTGGCTGGATCATGAAGGCAAAGGCTGGTTATCGATATACCTTACCGTATAGTCTTTCCACTGATATAGGCATGCAATCAGTCATGTCTACATTCTCGGAAAAAACTATCATTAACCCAAGTTTTTTAGTCAATTGGGAACCATCCAATATTTATAATGCCTATTTCTCAATGGTCCAATCCAGTCCAATGGTCCGCGAGATATCCACGTCAAATACGTTGAGCCAACCACTCTTCGATATCTTAATACCCGCCGATACCTCATTAGGTGTCCCGGAGAAACTCAATATTAGTTTCGGGGGCAGGCTAATGCCTGTTATAGGATATGACCTGAAAGCCAATCTGTTCTCAGACATTCTAAGTAGTCCTGTTGTAATGGACAGCAGTTGGCAAGGTGATTTTTCTAGTCAGGGCCAATGGCTCATGGAATATGAATCAGGGAGCATCAGCGGTCTTGACCTATCTATTGAAAAACTAACGCCAGGTTTGAGAAGTCTGGCGAAGTACAGGTATAGCCGAGCACAGATAACTGACAAGCTAGGGGATAAAATATTCATGCCAGGGCATCGTGAACATGAATTCTATTTGATCTTCGATGGTAAGTATAAGGAAAAAATGGGATACCGTTTTGACTTCACTCTTGCTTCAGGGAAACATTTTTATGAGGACAATCAAAGCTGGAATTGGTCTTCACCCTATCACCGTGTAGATGTTTCTTTCTACCGGGATATAACCTGGGAAGGTGCCGATGGCAGGGTAAGTCTACGATTAGTGAACCTCACCAACAGTTCAAACTCTGACACCGAATTCAGCCCTGCTAGCTGGGTAATCAATACCTTACAGGACAGGGCCTTTGTTCTCTTACCCTTTACCCCAACCTTAAATATTGAATTTGGCTTTTAGTCTGTAGGTATAAAAAAAATCTAAATAAAAAAGCACTGTCCGAGGACAGTGCTTTTTTATTTGAGAATGTTAAGAGTGATTAGCCTGGGAGTTGACTAGGTGTCATCAACAAATCTTCCATAAGTTTTAGCTCGTCAATTCCAGAGATAATGATATTTGGGTCAGTAGTAAAATATTTACTTTCCAGTTTGCCCATATAATCCATATCTCTCAAGATGCATTTCATAGTGTTTGTTCGAGCGAGCTTCTTATGATCTGAACGGATGATTGTCCAGGGAGCAACTGTCCGGTTTGTCTCTGAGATCATCTGAAATTTCTTCACTGAGTACTGATCCCAAAGGTTTTGAGCCTCCATATCAACCGGAGAAATTTTATGCTGTTTTAAGGGGTCAGTTTCACGGCCTTTAAAGCGAGCGAGTTGGACTTCTTTGGAAACTGAGAAGTAAAATTTGAAAAGTTTGATACCATCCTTGACCAGCATTTGCTCAAACAGGGGAACATCCTTTAAGAAGCGCTTGTTTTGCTCATCAGTGCAGAAACCCATAATGGGTTCTACCATAGCACGATTGTACCAACTACGATCAAATAGAACTATTTCACCCGCAGTAGGAAGATGTTGGATATATCTTTGAAAATACCATTGATTCCGTTCACGGTCACTGGGCTTCTCCAGGGCAACTACACGGGCACCACGAGGATTAAGGTGCTCGGTAATTCTTTTAATTGTCCCACCTTTTCCAGCAGCATCACGACCCTCAAATATCATAAGCACTCTTGACCCATTTGCCTTGACATGTTTTTGTAGTTTTAAGAGTTCAATCTGGAGGCGTTTAAGTTCAATCTCATACTCTATAGTTTTCTTTTTGACATAAACAGCCACACGACCCTTTGAATCGGTATTGTCCAGGTTACTAAGGGCTGTTCCTTCATGCAGATCTGTTTTTTTGATCTTCTTCTTTACCGTCGGTTCTGCTTTTAAAGTCTCAGTGCTTTTTGTGACAGGTGGTTTAGCCTGAGCTGGTTTGGCTGTAGAAGATCTTCTTGTAGTTGGCTTTTTTTCCATGGATCTATCCCTCTTAATTAACCTATAAAAGTACCGTGCTTGCGACGTTGCTTTTCCATCAATTTCACTTCGCATTCACCGCTGATAACCACATCTTCATTCATTTTAAAATCCAATGACCTGGCTCTACCACGATAACGGACCGAATTTAATATTAACTTCATGGTCTCCAAACGGGCCAAGTGCTTACTGTCTGACCGGATGATATACCATGGTGCAGCTTTAGAATTTGTTTTTTGGAGAAGTCTAAATTTCTTCTCGGTAAACTCATCCCACAAGTTCTGTGCCTGAAGATCAACCTCACTTAATTTCCACTGTCGTAGTGGATCATTCATGCGTCTCTCAAAGCGACGATTTTGTTCTTCCTTGGATACCGAAAAATAGAGCTTTAGTAGGATGGTTTGCCTGTCACTCACAAAATTACGCTCATACGTGTTAACAGTCTTAAGGAATTCCTGATACTGTTTTTGTGTACAAAATCCCATGACAGGTTCTACCAATGCTCGATTATACCAGCTTCTGTCGAAGAGAACAATTTCACCAACGGATGGGAAGCGTTCGATATAGCGTTTCAAATGTAGTTCTGTCAACTGACGTTGAGAAGGTTTGCCGGGAACTTCAACGCGGTATCGTTTCTCATTCATATAACGTGTGATACGTCTTATCGTGCCACCCTTACCTGATGCATCTCTACCGTCAAATAAGATGATTATTTTTTTGCCCGTTTTTTCAATATGCTGTTGAAGTTTGATCAGTTCAGCCTGGTAGGGTTTGAGGTCTTCATTCTGCTGGAATTTGCCAAGGGCAGCGTTAACAATTCGTTCTTTTTGCTTTTTTTTCAGCGCATCTTTGATCCCATCCATACCGCCTTTTGCCGATGGATCCATCTTTTTCTCAACCTTGCTGAGAACAGATTTAATCGTTTCATGGGCTTTAGAGTCCCGCGGGGAGGTTTGTTCTACTGGTAAATCTTTTTCTTTTGGATCCATGGTAACTCTCTAGTGTAAATAATTTGACGGCGAATATTTAAATCACCTTATTAGGACAGTTCCCCCTCATCGAAGAGTGTTATCCAGATTTGCCTGAGGTCTAATTATATTCGTCGAATATCACCTTATAGGTGACATATGATATATTTTTGGGGTCCAAGCCTGGAGGCATTTTTACTTCGACCTTAAACTTGGAAATTTCACCGGGTGAAAGTGAACTTTCGCTAACTACTCCAGAGTAAAAAGAATAGGATTCTCCGCTCACAAAGGAGGAGTCATGGGCAACAATACTTGTCCGTTTGTCATGTAGACGAAAACTTACGCGAATAAAATCTGCACGCCTCAAACCCTTGTTTTTCACTTCACCAATGAATATCCGGCTATTGGCATGGCGTTGGTCTTCAAAATCACCATTGAGTACAACATCAGCATGGAGATTGTCAAAAGGTTTTAACTCTTTAATGTTTTCCTGAACGATGGACAGCGTTCCAATATTTGTCTGGACGGTGATTCTATCAATGTCCTCAGAGATGATTTTACCCTGAACAACGGTTCCGTTCTTTAAGGTGATTTCGCTGATCTTTTCAGGAAAATTGACCAGTCGTTTTATCTCTTTACGGATTCGTGGGGCACTAAGATCATCATATTCCCGTAATTGTATCCGCATCCGATCCATTTCATTTTGGATCTCTCGGACTTCCTCGCGAAGTTCCTGGACTAGTTTACCACTGTCTTCAACTTTTACCGAAGGGTCGAAGAACTCACGTTTTCCTTCCTTCTCCTGTGACAGTCCCATCAATGGAAGTAAGATGATCAAAAGGATCGGTAAGCGCATCATTCTTAATGTTATCATTATTCACGCTCCCAAGAAGTTTGTGTTGAGCGAGCAATATGCTGCAATTTCTTTGTAAGATCCTGGCTATCCACGTTCTCAACCAGACTACGTATGTCTTCATAGAAGATAAAATTATCTGGATTTACCAGCACCTCGATCAGCTGGTTTGCAATCTTTGGATCTTGGTACGTCGCTAGTGATTTGATAGCTCTTTTACGGTAGCGGCTAGGCATTTGATCATCACGAGCAACCTTTATTAAGGCAGTTTTTAACTCGGGATCATCAAAATTTCCAAGGGCTCCGGTAATGGCATCAACCATGGAATAATAGGTTGATTGCTCTGCGTTGAGCGCATCGATAAGGCTTGAAATGAGACGGGCATCTTTCATCTCATCCATGATGGAAATGGCATAAGTCTTAACTTCATCTTGCGTGTCAGGATTACTTAGCATTTGAGCAAGTAGTCTGGCAACAGCAGGATCATTCTTTGTGGCAAGGATCTCTACTGCCAAGTTACGAATTCCTATATCGATCTTCTTATTACTGGCAATTGACATGAGCACGGGTACAACCCGGGCGTCATCCATTCGTCCCAGTGTTAAGGTGAGATTCTCGAGGAATGATGAGTAATCTTCCTGTGCATCGGCATATAATTTTAAAACGAGAGCGACGGACCGCGCATCTACCTGTTCTTCAATGATGGCGAACATCTCATTGCGTACAGCTACATAGCCGGCTCGACTTGTGGCCATGGCTTTAAGTATGGTTTTGGTGTTTTCAGGATCTTTGGTCTTACTAAGAGCATCTAGACCGGTTTTGAAAAGGGAATAGTCAAGATTCTGAGCATCTCCCAAAGAATTGCGAACTGCCTGTAAGCCAATTGGATCGTTCGATTCGATTACCTTTTTCATGGCTTCCTGGCGGACTTCTAGCGGAAGAGTAGGGTCTCGATAATATGATATAAGGTTATTTAGCGCTTTTTTATTGCCATCGCGGTAATCATCATAGCTCTTCGCCACATTTGCGGCAGTAATTTCCCCGGATGAACCACACGAGATTATAGAGATCATCATAATCCCTGTCAATACAGCTAAAAGACATTGTTTCAATAGATGCTTCATGTTGAAGTCCAATTATTTCTAATTCAATTAAATTAAGTCGCACCAAAGTATCAAATCATTTTATCGATAATTCAGCTTGAAGTCAAGGTAATTCCCTTTGTTCCAATTGATTAACAGGCCATTGTTTAAGTGATAGATTCACTCCATCAAAATAGCCAAAAGAGAAATAATTGATAAAATCACCGATGGTAAGGATGCTGTTTTTACCAAACTTTTTTAACTTTGGATAGTGAATATGCCCAGTAACTACAAAATCTACACCTTCGGCGAATTTCTCTTCTGCCATTGGGTAGTTTTTTCGCACTTCATTAAGCAGGTATTCTTGAGTCTCACCAGAATATGAATTACGACTATGTTGGGAGACTGTTTTAGCGAGCCAGTGTCCTATATTGGGGTGCATTACCCACTTGAAAAGCCATATAAAAAAGGGGTGACGAATAACAGTCTGTAGTCGTTGATAGCCAACATCCTCTTTGTCTAGGCCATCTCCGTGATGGAAATAGAATCTCTTAGTGGCAAATTCAATGACTTGTGGATCCTGGTAGATATTTACACCCACACTGTTTGACATAAAGTCACCTAACCAATAATCATGGTTGCCGCCAAAATAGTGAATATCAATTCCAGCCAGGACGAGCTCTCGCATTTTTGCATAGACTTCATAGTAATCCTGAGTAACAACATAACCATATTCAAAATAGAAATCGAACCAGTCTCCAACGATAAATAGGGTGGCTCCCTCATCTTTGATCTGATCCATAAGTTTGAATAATTCGTTCCGACGTTTGCGTTCAACATCATCGACATGAAATCGTAAATGAACATCAGATAGGAAATAGGCAGTTTTACTCATGTATTCAAAGTAACCTTGATCACCACATCTGAAATGGCAAATATTGCTTACTCAAATGCAGGGATATCGCTTCGTGTAGCTCGATACACTTAACTTTATGAGCGTTTGACAAGTCTCACACCTAGGCTTATCTTGCTTGGAATTATTGGAACTTGAGGATGCTTCTTGCATACAACACATTATGAAAAATATTTATATCACATATAGATCAATTCTAAGCGCTCTGGTCGTGCTCTTCTTTATAACTGGGCAAGTGGAAGCTAAATACGGTAAAAATAAAGTACAATATAAAGGTATGGAGTGGTCATACATTCAGACCGCTCACTTTGACATCTATTATTACGACGGGGGAGAATCAATCGCATACTATGCGGCTGATGTTGCCGAAAAGTCATATACTCAGATCTCATATCAGCTTGATTGGCGCCTGAGTAAACGAATCTCTATTCTAGTGTATAACTCTCATAATGATTTTCAACAGACCAATGTAACCCTGGGCTATCTCCAAGAGGGAATCGGTGGTTTCACTGAACTCTTTAAGAATCGTGTTGTCCTGCCATTCGAAGGAAGTTATGAGCAGTTCAGACATGTACTCCACCATGAGATGACCCACGCAATTGTCAATGATCTTATTTTCGGTGGGAATGTGCAATCCATAGTATCAGGCAAAATGCGGGTGAATATTCCACTGTGGCTGGCTGAAGGATATGCTGAATATTCATCACTGGATTGGGACTCCAGGGCTGATATGATCATACGAGATGCGGCTATCAATGGGAGCTTACCTCCCGTACAGTATTTGAATTACTATATGGCTTATAAAGGTGGACAAAGTGTGGTTCGGTATATTGGTGAAACCTTTGGCGTCGAGCGGATCGGTGAGATTTTCCATGAAACACGTCACTTTAAGGATGTCCCCAAGGCCATAGAACATACTTTGGGACTGGATCTAAAAACCTTGACAGATAAATGGCATTTTGAAGTGAGACGAGATTATTGGCCAGACATCGAGGGCAGGGGCAGCCTGGATGATCTTGGATATCGTTTAACGGATCACAGTAAAACTCAGAACTATTTTAACGTAAGTCCCACGGTATCACCTAATGGTGGCAAAGTAGCTTTTCTCTCTGACCGTTCAGGATACGCTGATATCTATGTAATGTCTGCAGACGATGGTCAAGATCTTAAGAAAATAATTTCAGGTCAAAGAACTGCTGAGCTGGAAGAATTGAAGTGGTTAAGCCCTGGACTCTCATGGGCACCTGACAGTAGACATTTGGTTTTTGCAGCTAAGTCTGGTGATGAAGATGCACTTATTTTTTACGATACTGAAAAAGAAACCAAGCATACTCACAAATTAGGACTTGATGGTATTTTTACCGCTGCATGGTCACCCGATGGGAAGCACGTCGCCTTCTCAGGTCTGAAAGATGGTGCTAGTGATCTGTTCATATACTCCATTAAAACCAAAGAGGTTACCCAGTTAACTTATGATCTATTCTCTGATACAAGACCTTCATGGTCACCTGATGGAAGTGAGATAGCCTTTGTCTCTGATCGGGGATCTTATCTGATGACAGGAAATATTCTGCCAGGGTCTCCATTTGCTCGTAAAATTTTGGATACGCACGATTTCAGATCAACGGATATCTATACGATCAATGTTGAATCAGGCAAGCTCAATAGAATCACCGACAGCCCTGGTAGCGAGGATTCACCTTCTTATGCTAACACTGTCCCCAAACTTGCCTACACTTCAGACAGGACCGGAATTTGGAATATTTATTTTCATGATTTAGAAACTGGGAATGAAACTCCAGTTACTGATATCATGACCGGTATTTTTCAGATCAGTTGGAATAAAGATGATTCACGCCTTGTTTTCGCTGGGTATGAAAAAGGGGGCTGGGATATTTTCACCATTAATAACCCACTGGAAAGACCCATCCTGGGTTCCATACCCACCTTGTCGAATTATCTTGAGCGGAAGAATCTACAACTAGATCTGACCTATTCAGACACATTACCAGAGCCTGAAGCCCAAACAAATAGTCCGTATGAAAGTCACGTCTTTGCCTATGGTAATCGATTTGAGGATGCCGCAGTTACTAAAGGTCTTGAGATTCCCACTAACAGTGGCAAAGATAGTTCGGGTGCCTATGAAGTAAATCAGTATAAAACCCAATTTACGGTGGACCTGGTAGATGCCCAGGCTGGTTACAGTAATTTCTTTGGTGTCCAGGGGAATGCATTGATGGTTTTTTCAGATATTATGGGTAATCATAGAATCCAATTTGGATTTGAACTATACCGGGATCTGGAGAGCTCAGATCTTATCCTGGGATACGATTATCTCCCTAATCGAACCAATTTCCATTTCATGATATATAACTTCCCTGATCAATACTTGAGTCTTAACTATGATCCAAGTTCACCATACATTTATAATCTCTGGAATTTCAGAAAGTATGGATCCGTTTATGGCTTAGACTATTCGTTTTCGAAGTATTCTCGTTTTGAGGCTAATATCAACTGGCTGAACATCTATCAGAGTTTGACGCAGATTAGTGGCTACATGGACATTGAGGATCGGATAGAGTCTTCGAATTCGACTTATTTGTTACCGGAAATTAAGCTGAGCTTTGACAATGTCCTTTATGGCAGTCTGTATCCTATTGATGGATGGCGTACGGAGCTCGGTCTTCGGGCGTCTCCCTATTTCGAGAATTCCGCTCGTCAGTTTGTGACCCTGCGTGCAGACTTGAGACGGTATTTCAAATTTGGTCGTGAATATTCAATCGCACTGAGGCTATCTGGTGGAACGAGTCACGGTAGAACTCCTGAAAAGTTTATGGCTGGTGGAATTGCCAACTGGCTTAACTATGAGCTTGATAACAATTATATCAACTTTCTTGCGAATTATGAAGATCTCTATTTTTCAGAATATATTCTACCTGTTAGAGGTGCGCCATATTTTGGATATGTAGGGAATCACTACACAGCCTTTAATGCAGAATTTAGATTCCCCTTTATTGAATATCTTTCCATGAAATGGCCAATCTCATTGGTCCTTGGTAATGTTAGGGGAGAGATTTTCAGTGATATGGTTAAAACCTGGGATGAAAGTCAACTCGTGGACCGGACTTTGTCCGATGCTCTTATTACCAACCAGGGCAATACCTTTTGGGGTGCAGGTTACGGGATGAGAATGAATCTGGGTATATTCGTCTTGAGGTATGACATGGCCTTCGACATGTCAGAAGCAAAATTATGGGATAATCGTCAACACATCTGGTCTCTCGGCTTGGACTTTTAATGCAGACTATTCTTAGACTCACAGGGCGAAAAGTAATCGGCTTAATAGCCAATATTGGTGAGATATTTATACTCCTGGGTAAAGCAGTAAAATACATTCGATATTTTCATCAGGATCGCATTCTGTATAACGAGCAATTTTATCGCTTGGGTGTGAAAGCCCTCCCACTCGTCGCCATTATTGCTGTCTTTGCTGGTGCGGTCGCCGGGTGGCAAGGTGCCTATCAATTGGAAGATACTCTGCCCCCTAGATTTTTTGGGCAGATTGTCGCCGTTGGAATTTTATCAGAAATGGGTCCTGTCCTTACAGCACTGGTTCTGGCGGGGCGTAATGGCTCATCCATTGCTGCTGAGATAGCAACCATGAAAGTTACAGAGCAAATAGATGCACTGGAGGTGATGGCGATAAACCCAATTCGGCATCTGGTAACACCTCGTGTGGTCTCAATGGTTGTTATGTTGCCTCTACTGGTTGTAGTTGCCGACATTATTGCCTTATTCACAGCAGCCTTGATCGGAGATTTGTTTTTTAACATTAGTGTAACCATGTTCTTCAACTCATTTCAATCTGTTTTTGTATTCACTGAGGATGTTGTACCCAGTATGGCAAAAGCACTCAGTTTTGGTATTTCAATTGGGTTGATCAGTTGTTGGGTGGGTTTGAAGGCTACTCGTGGAGCTACTGGTGTTGGTCGCGCCGCCATTCATGCCTTTGTCTTTTCGGCAACCATTATTCTGATCAATGATTACATCGTCGCAACTCTCGTTTTTTAAAGAAAGTCAAATTTAAAACTTATGGCAAAAAGTAAGACTGTTTATGTCTGTGACGCGTGTGGAGCAGAATACCCAAAATGGGTTGGCCGTTGTGGTAGTTGTGGTGCATGGGAAAGTGTAAAAGCTTTCAAGCAGGGACCTCTAAAAACAAATCCCACAGGACCACCGTCTGAACTAAAATCACTGGACCAGATCAATAGAGATGGCGAGAGTAGAATCCGTACAAAACAAGCCGAATTTGACGCTGTTGTCGGTGGCGGCTTGGTCAAGGGAAGTATCATCCTTTTTGGAGGACAACCTGGCATCGGGAAGTCCACCTTGTTATTGCAACTGTGCGGGTTGATGGCAACATCTGATCACCGTGTCCTCTATTTTTCAGGGGAAGAGAGTGGTGAGCAATTAGCCATGAGAGCCGACCGTCTTGGTGTGAAGTCAGACAAACTCATGTTCGCCAATGAGGCAGTCGTGGAGAATATCACACGTTCAATTAGCGAGCTGAAACCCCTAGTTGTCGTAATCGATTCAATCCAGACAGCCTATTCGGAAAGTGGTGAGAATCTACCTGGGAGTATTAGCCAGGTGCGAGAAAGTGCTGCCCATCTACTCAGAGCTGCGAAGGAAATGAATGTCTGTATCATCATGGTGGGGCACATCACCAAAGATGGATATCTTGCCGGCCCAAAAATGCTAGAACATTTGGTGGACACAGTCTTATACCTCGAAGGCGATCGGCAATCACAAGTGAGACTGCTCAGGGCCGCTAAAAATCGATTTGGATCGACCAATGAACTGGGAGTCTATGAAATGCTACGCGAGGGACTTATCCCTGTGGAAAACCCTGCAAAATTATTTCTCTCCAATCGTCATAGTGAAGTAAGTGGAACTGTAGTGGTTACCAGTCAAGAAGGAACCCGAACCTTTTTCCTGGAAGTGCAAGCTCTGGTGGCAGGTGCTTCATATGGCAACCCACAACGGAATGTAACTGGATTTGATCTCAGACGTTTGCAGATGTTATTAGCTGTCCTGGAAAGAAGAGCTGGCTTCCAGCTAGGAACCCAGGATGTATTTATCAATGTGGTTAGCGGACTAAAAATTGCTGAACCAGCAGCCGATCTCGGTGTTGCCATAGCCATTATCTCAAGTCTTCGCAATCATGTGGTTGCTGCAACAGATTTAATCATTGGGGAAATTGGACTGGGCGGTGAAGTCCGCAATGTGGGGCAGATCAGGCAGAGAGTCGAAGAAGCCAAGAAACTCGGCTTTAATCGTGTTATTTTACCTCACGGCGAACACAAAGACCTAAAAGACCTGGGTTTGACCATCGCACCTGTTCGTAGTGTGGCCGATGCTGTAGATATTATTTTTTAAAGAATTAGAATTAACTATTATGCAAATCGAAGATTTAAAAACCTGTCCTGACTCAAAAGCCAGGGCGGGGGAAATTCATACTGCACACGGATCAATAAAGACTCCGGTATTTATGCCTGTGGGCACAGCGGGATCAGTAAAATCATTGTCTCCAGATGATCTCGTCGATACAGGATCCCAAATTATTTTGGGCAATACCTACCATCTGTTATTACGACCTGGAATGGATATCATACAATCCGCTAGTGGACTACACAAGTTCATGAGTTGGAGTGGCCCGATTCTAACGGATAGTGGAGGATACCAGGTCTTTTCTCTTGGGGCAATGAATAAGATCACTGAAGAAGGTGTGGTCTTTCAATCCAGGCTAGATGGATCTAAACATGAATTGAGTCCCGAGATTAGTATGGATATTCAAAGAATTCTGGGTCCTGATATTGTCATGGCCTTTGATGAATGTACATCCTATCCCGCCAGTATTGACGTTGCTAGAAAATCTATGGAACTCACACATCGATGGGAGAAACGAAGCCTTGAGTATTTCCGTAGCACAAAACCAATCTATGGGCATGAGCAGCAATTGTTTGGTATCGTGCAGGGAAGTATATACCCAGACTTGCGTAAGATCAGTGCCGAAGCGCTAGTAGAAATGGGATTTGATGGCTATGCAATTGGAGGCCTGAGTGTTGGGGAGCCTAAAGATGATATGTATGCCATTACTGATGTTGTGACTGACATTCTGCCGGCCGATCAACCGAGGTATTTAATGGGTGTTGGCAAACCGGAAGACCTGGTAAAGGCGGTGGGGCTGGGTGTGGATATGTTTGATTGTGTCTTACCAACTAGAAATGCCAGACATGGGATACTATACACTTGGGATGGACCTGTATCTGTCAAAGCTGCTCGCGAAAAAGATTCCCATGAGCCACTTGATGCTGAGTGTACTTGCTACACATGCAAGAATTTCACTAAGGCATATTTGAGACACCTATTCAAGGCCAATGAATTATTGGTCTATCGCCTGGCAAGCATTCATAATATCCATTTTTATCATGCGCTCATGAGCGTTATGCGTGAGTCTATTATAAAGGGTACGTTTTCTCAGTTTACATCGGACTTCTTTAATAGATACAATATTAAACGCGCAGCAGGAGCAGTTCAGTGAAAATGTCATTGGCCTCGAACTTGATTGAAGCAAAATTTGTGGCTCGACCGAATCGTTTTCTATCTCAAGTTGAAATTAATGGTGAAATACATGATTCCCATGTTCCGGATCCTGGTCGTTTGAAGGAGTTGCTGTTTCCGGGAGCTAGAGTTCTCGTAGAACCCAAATCAGGTGCCGAGCGGAAGACGAAGTTTGCAACCGTCATGGTTTACTCGGGAGAAGAACTGATATCCATCAATTCACAACTACCCAATCGCTTTGTTCGTTTCTGTCTTGATAGTAGACTGATTCCTGCGTTTTCAGGTTGGCGTGTTAAGAAACAAGAATATACTTTAGGGTCATCCCGGTTTGATTTTTTACTCGAGAAAGATGGACAGGAAAAATTATTGGAAGTAAAATCTGCAACTCTGGTGGAAGAGGGTATTGCCCGTTTTCCTGATGCAGTCACAGCCAGGGGTACTCGCCATGTGAACCACCTGGTGGAATCCATCAATGAGCAACGGTCGGCTGCTGTTCTTTTTATTGTACAACGATCTGATGCTCTGGCATTTGAACCTCATTGGGAAAGAGACCCACAGTTCGCACAGGCACTTGAAACAGCTGTCGGTAAAGGTTTAGAGTTGTTCATCTATACAACACACCTGGAGTCTGATAGCATCACATTGGGGCAATCCATACCCTATAATCTGGTTCACAATGAATAGTGGCATTTACAAAAGTTTTGTACTCATCTGGAGTCTGCTAATAATCTGGACATGTGCCAGCGAGAGAGCGATCACAGGTGGACCGGAAGATAGAGAGCCACCTCAAATCATCTTTAGTACACCTGAGAATGAATCTATTGGTGTTGACACAAAAACTGAGATTTATATCAAATTCAGTGAGCAAATGAAGCAAACAACAGTAAAATCTGCTCTTCAGCTTTGGCCAAGACCACCTGGTGGATATGAGATAAATACTAGCTGGACCTGGATTAAAGTAGTGTTCGATCAAGCCCTGGATAGTAGTGAGACCTATCTGCTGACTCTAGATAAGACAGCCGAGGATCTCAAGGGAAATAAGCTGGCGAGTACGTATATATTAGCCTTCAGTACAGGTGACAGCTTGAACTCAGGTCGGTTGACCGGAAGCATCAATGGTGGTCTAGATATCAAAAAAAATGGGGATCTCTTCCTTTATCGTACCTATGATGTTAACCTCGATCAATTGAGGAGCCAACCAGCAGACTATATCTTTCAAACTGATAATGAGGGCAATTTTGAATTACCCTATCTTGCAGAGCAATCTTATACACTCTTTTATCATTGGGATAGGAATCGCAATAAAAAAATTGACGGGGATGACTTCTTTGGGAGACCCACAAAAGCCTCTGTCTTTGCAAGGAGCGATAGTTTGAGGGTTGACCATCGTATTTGGCCTCAATCACTTCCAGTGAGTCAGGTCAGACTACTTGATCTATCTGATATTGGAGAGCAATTTCTGCAGATCCGTACTGGGCGCCCTGTTACCAATGAGACAGTGGAAAATTTTGAATTGGTTTCTGATGGTGATACACTTGCTTTTCTGGGAGCAACTACTGTTTCTGAGGACAACTACGCTATTCATGTGAATACGGCAGCATCGATGATTGATAGTTCATTAATATGGATTCGTAACTTCGCTGATACGAGTAAGTACATACTTCACTCTGATACATTACAATATCTCAAGATGACTGGTTTGGATACACTGGTACTTGAGCCACTGGCGGTAGCCTGGAAAAATGGGAAGCGTGAAAAACTTCCGTCTGATCTATCATCCATATATATCAAAGCAAATTTACCTTTCTCTTTTACTGCTGATACTGCCTTTCAACTTGTTGATAGTGAGGAAGATTCTGTCAGAATACCAGGAAAACTCAATGAGGTTTCGTCCATGTTGTGGGAGTTCATACCGGATGACACCTTAGATGATGGAAAATTTTTCAAATGGCAAGTGAATACAGATCTTCTCCAGGCTCCTTTAAATGGTTTTCCAATGGACTCAGTGATGACAGGTAAACTCTTCTCAGTCAATGCTGATTCATTGGGGAGCGTTCGGTTGATGCACATGGGGACGGAGCCTCTAAACTGTATTTTAGTCTCAAAGGGAGTAAAGAGAGAATTTAAACTCCGGCCCACGATACCATATCTCATCACCGATCTGGTTCCTCAGGAATATTTTTTATCAGCCTACATTGATAAAAATGGAGATAGCAGATATAGTAGCGGTGGCCTGGAACCAGCAGACAAAGCCGAATCATTTTGGGTCTATCCGTCTGAGATCAAGGTAAGAGCACGGTGGGAAACTGACCTCGGTCTATGGAGGCTCGGAGAGAATTAAGGTATGTTAACCTTTCATAAATATGTAGCTGCTGGAAATGATTTTATCATTATTGACAATTGGAATGATGGAATTCACCTTAGTTCTGAGCAAATCATCCGCCTGTGTGATCGTAGATTTGGAATCGGAGCCGATGGAGTATTATTGCTTGGTCGGGTTGACCAATACGATTTCCGTATGAATTATTTTAATGCAGATGGCAGCAGAGGGGAAATGTGTGGAAACGGTGCAAGAGCTCTGGTGAAATTCGCTGAATCTCTAGGGAAAATTGAATCGTCTGGTTCATTTTTGGCTGACGATGGAAGTCATCAGTTTAAGCTGATTCAGAATCAAGTAGAATTAGAGATTTTAGTAAACGATGAACTTCGTAATTGGGAAGTTCCCACATTGGATTCCTGCTTTATCAATACAGGTGTGCCACATATCGTCTCCCCCGTTAATCAAATTCATGAACAAGACCTGCTTGCCCTTGGGGAAGCAATGAACCAACACCCAAGTCACCCCAAGGGAACCAATCTCAATTTAATTGAACACCGGGATGGGTCTCTATATGTGAGAACTTGGGAACGTGGTGTGAACACCGAGACTCTGGCATGTGGGACGGGTGCTGCAGCTGCAGCCATCTATGCACATGAGGTCTGGGAAACCCCCTGGCCTGTATCCTTGTCATTTAAAGGTGGGGAACTAAAAGTTGATCATCGTAAGAATCAGTATTGGCTTCAAGGCGATGCTGAATTAGTTTTTATAGGTCAATTCACATTATCAAAAATTTAATGCAATTGAGAGAAATGAGGTAGAAGATGTCTTTTTTTGCAGTCATTATGGCTGGAGGCGTTGGAAAAAGATTCTGGCCACAGAGTCGTCGGGCTACACCTAAGCAATTGTTAAATATTGCCGGTGAAAACAGTATGTTACGTATGACTGTTGACCGTTTGAAGCAGGTTACAGAAGTTGAACAGATTTTAATTGTTACAAACTCAGATCAAGAAATGGCTATTCGTAATGAGATCCAGGAATTACCTGTGGCAAATATTTTAATTGAACCTGAAGGAAAGAACACAGCTCCTGCAATTGGCCTGGCAGCAATAATGATTCAAAAACGTGATCCTGATGCAGTCATGGGAGTTTTCCCTGCAGACCATTACATAGAGGATGTCACGGCTTTTACTGGCTTCATTAATCAAGGGATCGCTGTTGCAAGTAGCATGATGGGCTTGGTGACCTTCGGTGTCATTCCCACGCGACCCGCTACAGGGTATGGATATATTCAATATCATGCAAGGACCGAACCTGACGAACCTGTTTTCGCTGTAAAAGCCTTTGCTGAAAAACCAGATTTTAACACAGCGAATCTTTTTCTGAAAAGTGGAGATTTTCTATGGAATAGTGGTATGTTCGTCTGGCATGTTGATGCTATCTTGAAAAGTTTTCAGGAATTTTTACCTGAGATTTGGGATAGTTTAGAAAATATTAAGCGTGCTATTGGTGAACCCGTATTTGACTCTGTTTTGACAGTCGAATGGGCAACCCTGAGAAGCATTTCTATTGACTATGGTGTTATGGAGAAGGCAAAGAATGTCTTTGTCGTTGAGGTCGATTTTGCCTGGAATGATGTTGGTTCCTGGGATGCGGTCCATGAAATGAGTGATAAGGACGAGCATGGGAACGTCTCCAAAGGGGACGTCCTCTACCATGACGCAAAGAATAATTTGATTTATGCAGAAGGTAAAACGGTAGCCATTATGGGACTTGATGATCTGGTGGTTATAGACACTGAGGATGCCCTGTTGATCATACCCAGAGGACAAACTGAAAAAGTAAAAGAATTGGTAGATGGTTTTCAAAAAGACAAACGGGATTCAATACTATAAATGAATGCGGAACGAATCCGTGATGAGTTTGAGGCCCTGGCAGAAAAGCTGGGCTATACTATTCGGTATGAAAAAGGTGATTTCAGGGGCGATGTCTGTCGCATCAAATCAGAAAATGTCATTATCATCAATAAAGTGATCCCCATCACTCATCAAAATTATGCTTTCTCGAGAATATTTGCCGAAGAAAACCTTTCTCAGCTGAGTGTCTTACCAGTCCTGAGATCCATGATTGAGGAAGTAAGCGAAGAATCTACTTCAGACTTGTTTGTAGAGGAGAATAAGGATGCTTAAAAGAGAAGAACTCTTAGTCTCCTTAGCCTTAGTCCTGATTATTGCCGTGCTGGGGTATCTAGTGAATCAATTTATGGGGTTTGGTGAGCATCCGATTCTGGCAAATGTGGTCTTTGCTGTCATCGTGATCAATCTATATCAGCCTTTACGATCAAGTGCTAGAAAGCTTATGCTTTGGCTCGTTGCCAGATCGTATTTTGAGAGAAACGAGCGTTTCAGGACTATGCTGGATGAACTGGATCGGGTCGAAACCTATCGGGAAATGTTAGATATGGTTCCTGGAAGTTTAAAATATCTTTTTGAATCAGATATTGTAGCCCTGTTTGTTCGACGCAAGGGCATCTTCAAGGTGGAGTCCTCAATTGCCCCGGTCCCCATCTTTTTAGATGGTTTGAGTGTGGATAAAGAGCATGCGATTCTCCAGGAATTATTCCAAAATACTCATCATCTCCTAAATGTGAGTTATAGCGTGAATGACCTTGATTCTGATCCTACTGAAGTTCCTTCGATGGATTATCGGAATTTCAAACTTTTCAACTGGGCAATCCCTTTGAAGACAAATAGCAAATTGGCAGGATTTATCCTTCTGGACAAGATGCCAATGGATATGCAGGCCCGACGTTCTGGCACACTTTTCAATTTTGTAGTGGATGAAATAGCGGTGATACTTGAAAAGAGGAAACTCTATCATAGAATTAGGCTAGAGGCAAGAAAACAGGAAGCTCTCAGTTTAATCGCAACTAAAATGGCCATTACTCGAAATACGACCCGAATATTCAATATGTTACTGGATCAAGTAAACATGATTATTCCTTTCGATGCCTGTGGCGTTTTCTTGGTTTCTTCAGAAGACGAAAATATTGAAAAGTTCTTACAAAGGGGATACAACACTAGAAGACTTAACCCGCTAAAGCTGAAAATCGGCAGGGGAATTGTAGGCCGTTGTATTGCTACCCGTAAATCAATTTCAATTCCTGATGTACGCCGTGAAAAAGCCTATATTTCGGGTAGAACTGACTCCCGCTCAGAATTATGTGTCCCAATCGCTGGCGGTTCTCAGATTTATGGAGCCATCAACCTGGAATCAAATAAGGTGGCTGCTTTTAGTGAGGATGATCTTGACTTTTTGCTGACTATCGCTACACAGGCCGGTGTTCTAATGGAACGATATCATATTGAACAACGGGTGGATATGCAAAGCGATTTGTCAGAGGATATGGCAAAAGCGGAGGTTATCCAGAAATCCCTGCTGCCAAATATACCTCCTGAGCATGATGATGTAGAATTTGCAATCCAATATTTACCTTGTAAAAAAATTAGTGGTGACTTCTATGATGTCACAAGTAGGACCGAAGATATATTCAGTCTTGGTATTGGGGATGTTGTTGGCAAAGGTATCTCTGGTGCTTTGATCATGTCAAACTTCTATGCTGCATACCTGAATGAACTACAAAAGGGTTTACCACTGCCAAGTCTTATCAGTAACCTGAACAAGTACATGACAGATGATACACAATTGGATGAGCAACTAACTTTTTTTATCAGTAAGATGGATGTTGATAATGGTCTGATCCGCTATGTAAATGCAGGTCATCCATCCCCATTGATCTTTCACCAGGATGGCAGTTTTGAGCGATTGGAAGCTGGAGGGCCGTTATTGGGCTTTGATCCGGAATTTACCTATGAGATGGATGAAGTGAAGCTGCAACCTGGGGATATGATTCTGTTGTACACTGATGGAATTACTGAAACTGTGAGTAAGGCCGGGCAGCTATTTGATGAGGTGGGGATAATTAAATCAATTCAATCGCATCTGCATAAGCCAATTCAAGAGATCGCTCGTTTGTTTGTTGAGGATTTAGAAAAGTTTAATGGTAAATCTTCTTATGAAGATGATGTAACCTTTATTTTAAGTCGATATACAGGTATTCCGTCTTAAAATCTAAATAGAGAGCGTCCCTGACTATGTCACACGAAAAATGTCTTGCGTATCTTGGAATAATAGAGATTTTTGGAGGCCTTAAAATTAGGCAGAATTTTATATATTTAAATGGTGTTCCAAATCAACTATAAAACCACTTTTCACACCGCATCACCGGTTGTGAATTTAATTATCTTATACACTTAATTTTATCGAGGAGTTGAGCATGAAAGATTATTTGACAAAGGATATCAGAAACGTTGCCATTGTCGGCCACGCTTCATCAGGGAAAACGGCTCTGAGTGAAGCAATGCTGCATTCGGCAGGACTTACAAACCGTATGGGAACCATCGCAGAGGGGAATACAAAATCCGATTATAGACCAGAAGAGATTGAGCGCCAATGTTCAGTTGGAACCTCACTTTTGGCTATTGAATGGCAAGAGACAAAACTCAATATTTTAGACACACCTGGATTCAGTGACTTCGTAGGTGATGCACTCAGTGCTGTCCGTGTTTCTGATACAGGTTTAATTGTCGTTGATAGTACTCAAGGCCCAGAAATGGGAACTGAGAATATGTGGAATTACTGCTATGACTATCACATCCCTAGAACATTTGCCATCACGGGTATAGATAAAGAGCATTCTGATTTTCATCGTGCATTTGATCGCCTCAAAAAGAACTACGGACATCATGTGACTGCCTTGCAGCTCCCAGTCAACGAGGGTATCGGATTTAACAAGATTGTAGATATTATCCGTAAGAAAACCTTGGTCTTTGCAGATGGGACTGGAAAATATACCATGGAAGATCTTCCTACTGGAATAGCTGATGAAGTTGAAACCATGTATACAGAATTGGTTGAGCAAGTTGCAGAGTCTGATGAAGCCTTAATGGAGAAATATTTTGATCAAGGTGAACTCTCTGAAGATGATCTTCGACATGGTCTTCGTGAAGCCATCATTCACAAACAGATATTCCCAGTATTTTGCGCTGCATCGATTAACAATATTGGTGTATCGCGTCTCCTGGAACTGATTGAAAAGTATTTCCCTTCTCCAGCTGATATGCCTGCTGCAGTTGCCGAAGATGGCACAGAATTACACGCCGATGACGTGAAACAAACGGCTGCATTGATCTTTAAGACAACCAGTGAAGCTCATGTTGGAGAACTCAGTTTCTTCCGGGTCTATGCTGGTCAGATCACATCAGGAATGGATCTAGCAAACCCGGTGCGTGGTGGGAGTGAACGCTTAGGACATGTTTATTCTGTTAATGGACATGATCGTGATGAGGTCCATGCTATTAATGCCGGAGATATTGGAGCTACTGTTAAACTAAAAATATCACACACAGGTGATACACTCTCACATCCAAAGAATCCAGTAACGCTTATACCAACTGATTTCCCAACACCAAACATTCAGTTTGCCGTTGTTTCCAAAGCAAAAGGTGAAGAGGATAAGATTAGTTCTGGATTATCACTACTCCATGAAGAGGATCCTACCTTACTCTATGAAGTAGATTCAGAATTACACCAAACTGTGTTGTCTGGACAAGGTGAATTGCAGATCAATGTGGCATTTTCAAAACTGCAGGACCGTTTTAAAGTGCAGGTTGAATTGGTTGAACCAAAGATTGCGTATCGTGAGACTATTAAAGGCAAAGGTGAGGCCCGCTATCGTCATAAAAAACAGTCAGGTGGCGCTGGTCAATTTGCTGAGGTCATGCTCCGCGTTGAGCCGCTCAAACGTGGTGAAGGAATCGTTTTTGAAGAAACGCTGGTAGGTCAGAATGTTGACCGTGTTTTTGTACCATCCGTACAAAAGGGCATCATATCCGCTTCACAAGAAGGCTTTGTAGCCGGATTCCCGATTGTGGATGTGAAAGCTACTTTTTATGATGGAAAGATGCACCCGGTTGATTCCAAAGATATTGCATTCCAAATTGCTGGTAAGGGTGCATTCAGGGATGCGTGTAAAGAATCGAAACCTTGTCTTCTAGAGCCTATCTTTGAAATTGAGATCAGGGTTCCTGAAGACTATATGGGTGACGTTATGGGCGATCTGACCGCCAAGCGTGGTCGTATCCTAGGTATGGATGCTGACGGCCATTATCAGGTCTTAAAGGCTAAAGTACCACAAGCAAATCTATTCAAGTATGCTTCAACCTTACGTTCTTTAACCCAGGGGAAAGCTTCTCACAAACAGAAGTTCTCTCATTATACTGAGGTTCCTAAAGAAGAAGAAGGTAGGCTGATCGCCGCCTTGGAAGCTGCTAAAGAAGAGGAATAAATCGTTAGGTGTTGGGTGTTAGGAGTACGGTGTTGAACCATTGACTTCTAACACCTACCACCACTTAAAAAAATATGACTGATCCAATCAAAATCGAAAGAATGTGGGCGCCCTGGAGGATGGAGTATATCCAATCCATTAAACAGGAGGGTTGCATCTTCTGTGATAAGCCAGCTGTGAAGCAAGATCGCGATAATTTGCTACTATTCCGTGGTGAAACTTGTTGTGTGATGATGAATTTATATCCATACAATAATGGTCATTTGATGATCGCGCCCTACGAGCATAATCATCGTATGGAAGATCTACCAGTTGCCACTTTGACGGAGATTATGCAATTGAGTCAGAAGAGTATCAAAATACTTCGCGAAGTATTTCGAGCTGAGGGTTTTAATATGGGTTTGAACGAGGGTGAGATCGCCGGTGCGGGAATCGCTGAGCACATTCACTTTCATATTGTTCCCCGTTGGGGCGGAGATACTAATTTCATGCCCATTACAGGACATGCAAAGGTACTTGTTCAGGGTTTAAAGGAATCATATGATCTCTTAAAACCCTATTTTGGAAAAATTTCGCTTTAAGCGGTTGACAGCCCATAGGTCGAAGATTATCTTCGCGAGCTTTTTAGAATAATCCGGAGTAGCTCAGCGGTAGAGCGAGTGACTGTTAATCACCAGGTCGGGAGTTCAAATCTCTCCTCCGGAGCAAACAAAAAAGGTTCCCCTCAGGGAGCCTTTTTTGTTTTGTTGAGGGGCAGAGTTTAACGAACTGGCGCGTATGCGCCGGAGTTCATCCGAAGTGAGTTGCCAGCGGCAAGTCGCGTAGGAAGGCGAGGGAGGTACGTAGTACCGACGCTCAGCCAAATCTCGATTAGCTGCTCTCCGGTCATTTCGACGAGCTCAATGTCCGGTCTAATCCGGGAGGGCTTTTTTGTTTTACTAAGGGTGTGAAGCGAAAGAACCACCATCGTAAAGTTTTACGATCTTCTGAACGAGGAATAATACTCTCCACGAACCATTTATCTAGCTTCTTTGCCTTTCATAGAAATCATGCTATTTAGCAAATGATTCTGATTAGTTTTACCGCGATAGAAAAACTTTGGGAGCGGGGAGCAGCTCAAATGCAGTATTTCTTACCCTACCATTATCTGGGTCAGTCATGAAACGCCTGATCCTGAAAATTAGTGCTATTCTAGTGATCGGCGTGCTAACCCTGATCCTTGTAGCTGGTGCCACCTATTTGATCGTCAATTACCCAAGGAAGGCAGAACCCTTTGAGATCACCTGCGAGAATCCGGAAAGATCCATCCTCATAGCCACACAGGGCAGTCAGTTTAAAGACGCATTCGTCAGAGTACTGGTCGATTCTCTGAGGGTGTCACCATTGCATGTCAAGGGCGTTGATCTGAGAAATATCGAGGAAAACCAGGATGGAGATTGGGATAAAATTTTGATTCTGAACACCTTCATGGCTGTTTTGAATCGTGATGCTGCCGGCTTTATCGATAGAGCAAATGATCCTGAAAAGATCCTTCTGCTAGTGACATCAGGCGGGGCTGATTGGCAACCTGAAGCAGGTCTGCAGGTCGATGCCATCACTTCAGCATCCCGCAAATCCTATATACCCGATCTGGTTGACCTGGTCAGCCACTGGATACAGTCAGATAGCGTTGAGCGATGGGAACAAAAGGACTATGTGCTAGCTCTGAGGTACTTCCCTAGGGTGGATGTTTCGGCTGCCTGTAGCGACATTATTTTCCATCAAGGAATTTACAAAACAAAATATCCTGATCTGGTACGCATGATAAATCAGGCTGGCTATATGTTTATGCGATTGGATGAATTGGAGTTAGCACTCCAGGTGTTCAAGATGAATCTGGAGCTATTCCCAAATGTCTGGAATGTCTATGACAGCTATGGTGAGGCTCTACTAATATTAGGGGATTTAGAGGGAGCAAAGATTCAGTATCAGAAGGCTGTAAAGATGAATCCAGATAGCAAATCTTCACAGAATACATTGAAAAAAATGGGTATTGATTAAGTCTTTAGATATTTAAAAGTTTAATGCCCACCCACGATCTTATAGTCAAGCTCAGCAACATCAAAGCTTTCCATCATGGAGGGCTTTTTTGTTCTCTGAGGGTGAGAGCTAACAGGTCTATCAAACACAAAATCCTGTAATACTTGTTCTTACGCAGGTAGTACACTATCTTCAGCCCAAATCCACAATCGATCTCGATCTACATCACCTAAGACTCATCCACATAGCTATGAAAATTGGGGACAGTCAAACAGGAGGGGAATGATGAAGCATTTTATTTCAACAGTATTATGGGTAACAATATTTATTGTGATGTTCCAGACTTGCGAAGAGACAGGAGTTGGATCGCTTAATATTATTGAGGTTGGTGCACATGATGTAAACATTGAAGTTGATTCTACACAGCAATTTACTGCAGTTGGTAGAGATGTGGATATGGAAGTTATTCCGGATTTAACATTTACCTGGGCATCAAGCTCTCCTACTGTGGGAACGATAGATGAGAACGGGCTGTTTACAGGGCTTTCTGCTGGTGTCACAACTATTACAGCAAAATCCGGCAGTATTGAAAGTAACCAAGTTTCAATGACTGTTTATGATCCTGTCGTTTCAATTGAAATACAACAAAGTAGTTTAGCTATAATTATTGATTCCACTGTTCAATTTACTGCTATTGGTAAGGATGAGAATGGTGATGATATTTCAGGACTTTCGTTTAGTTGGGAATCAGAAAATACAAATATTGCATCTATAACAGGCGATGGAATTGCTACTGGAGTATCAATAGGTAATACCAGTGTAGTAGCAAAATTAAGAGAATTGACAAGCCTGCCTTCCATTGCATTGGTAATAGAAGATCCCAGAGGAGAAATGACAGATATTGACGGCAACGAATACCAAACAGTAAAAATTGGTAATCAAGTATGGATGGCAGAGAATTTGAATGTGATGCATTATCGTGATGGCACAGAAATCTCACATGTGCCAGTAGACACTAATTGGGCAAAAACTATGAGTGGAGCCTATTGCTTCTATGATAATAACAGCAGTAATGGAGACACTTATGGGGCGTTGTATAACTGGTATGCGGTGGCAGATAGCAGAAATCTTGCTCCTGAGGGTTGGCATGTTCCCACAGATGCAGAATGGAAAGAGCTGGAGATGGCACTGGGTATGAGCCAGAGCCAAGCAGATGAAAAGGATTTTAGGGGCACGAATGAGGGGAGTAAATTGGCAGGTAATGCAGCCTTATGGACTTCTACTGATAAATTGAAGAATGACCCGGAATTTGGTCTAAGTTGGTTCAATGCATTGCCTGCTAGTCGTCGCATGGGCCAAGATCCTTACGGCTATTTAGGCAGCTTCGCTTACTTTTGGACCACTACGGAGTACGATAGTTACCAAGCGTGGAACCGTTCACTAAGTTGGGCCTTTACGGGTATCATGCGGCACGATCAAAACGATAAGAGGGACGGATTCAGTGTTCGTTGCTTACAGGATTAGGCTATTTAACCATTTGGCGGAATAAGACTGTTCACAGGACGAGGTATTGACTTATCATAGGTACTTTCGGTGAATGTAATTGTTTTATTTCTTCAGCACGGTTGTAACCCAAGCCCGACTAACACCAAGATGACGAGCAAGATCTGCTTGTGTCCAATGATTCTCCCCAGCTCAGCTCTGAAAGAGCGTAGATGGCATACTCTCCTGCATTGCGCAACCCTTAATAAAATCAAATAATTAGGGTCTTCGGTGTGGCAGCAAGAATAAAAATAACTGACTATAATCATGATCGTCTCATCGCAAATGTATTCCAGGTCACAAAAATATATACTTTATGGGATTACTAAACTAGGAAGTGGTAAGTTTTGCGATCACTGTAATCCTCTGAGACTCAAGGGGATAACAGAATAATGGCAAGGTGATTATTTCGTATAAACCGCATGATCACAAACTAGTGTGCTGCATCACTTATTGATTCTGTTTCCTTTGAACTCGTTTAGATGATTCTGTAACTTCAGGCAGGGTAAATATTTTTAGGATAGTATTGAAAAGGGGACAGCCATGAAAAATAATCTCTATACTTCACTAATATTAATCCTCACGATGGTCGCCGGTATTTGCGCTCAAACACCAGACCTGGTACTGCAGGGGGATATCAATTCAGATTATATCAATTATCTAAGTGCCAAAGAGGCAGCATGGGAAGCCCAGGTGGCCATTGGCGGTGATGATGGCGCTACCATGAAGGCCTACATAGGTTTGGCGGCAATATCCCTTGCCTGGACCCATATTGATGCTGACACCGCATTTGCAGATCTCGAAATGCTGGCTGATTCTATTGAAGCCAATCTTGATTCTGTCTTTAACCGTATAGACGACGACATTATTTCTATGCTCGACCCATGGGAAATGGATACGGTGCTCACAAACCTCACAGAATTTTTTAACACTGGTGATTATGTGGCCTTTCGGGACTTCATGAATGACATGGATGAGACACTAGGGAATAATTTTGATGATGTAGGCCTAACTCTACAGAACCTGATTGACGATATTGATTCTAACCTCGTAGTTAATGATTTTGGCCATAAGATTGACTCTGTCTATAATCATGAAGCTGATTTCGAATTTTCCATGCAGATTTTAGCTAGTAATATTTCTGATACAGTTTTTGTCATAGACCGCAAACTCTTTGATCACTTTCATGATCTCAATGACATTGGCGACTCCATTGGAACTAATATGGAGAATTTTGGGAATTATATGGATTCCATCATGGCAGTCTATGATGGAGATGTTATGCCCGGAATATCCGAGCTACGTATGGGACTAGACGGTATGACCGAATTTCTGGACACAGTCCGAGTCATCTTTGAGAACCAGCCATTTGTACCCTTTGCCATCGATACCGCACCCATTGATTCAGTCCAGGATGCCATTGCTGAGCTGGATACCCTGCTTGGCGGTAAAGCCTATGAATTTGGAGCAGATGTGGAGGGTAAGACCATTGTTCCTCTTGCCATAATTCAGAATATGCCCGACGGAAAGATTGGCGATGTATATCAGGACTTTTATTGGTCCAGTACTCCCGAGAGCTATACCTTTGGTGGGATATTCCCACAAGGTCTGGATGCCCAAAACTTAGATCTAATATCTGCAGATGTGGTACTGAATAATTGGGATGAGCCCGCAGTCCTCGACCTGCGCATGGAAGCCATGAAATTGATTTGGGAGGCAGAACTCTTAATCAATCCTGATGATCCAGATGCCCACCTGGGCTTGGCGATGATCATGGGCAGGGATATGGAAAAACAATATGGTGAAACCTTTGATGACATATTCCGGCTCCTGGAAAATGGCCGTATAGATAGCATCGCCTACCTTTATGATTGGGAAAGTATAAACTTTTTCAATGATCTGGATGTTCTACAAGAGCACTTATCCTATACTGCAGACGCAGATACTGCAGTTCACTTCATCATGTTGATCAAAACTCAGATTGATTTAGCTGGACCCTATGTCATCGGTGAAAACAGTGAATTCGACATCATTCATATTCCACAGTTTGCTGTAGCAGCACTCCAAGCGGAAATGGAATTACTCCGTGGAGCGGCTGAACTGATCATTGATGGAATCACCGCGGTTTATAGTGAGCTGGATGATATCTTTATTCTCAACCTGGATCCCAGTGTCCTGGATTTCAGTAGTATTGAGGATGAAATGGATCTGATCCTCATGCTCGAAGCATCAAATCCAGATTTTCTTACCCTTACAGAATATGGCATTGACCAGTTCCTTCAATTGGGTAATGATATTGAGAAGGCCCTGACAACTATCAATGACTTCTTTGCGCTTATGGTAGACTTGGCTTATGCCATACAACCCTATGAAAATGACTTTAACATGGATGGTCTAAGCTTTATCGGTGACATGGAAGAAATGGAGGCGAATAGCTTTGACCTCTGGCAGGATTTTGCTTATCCAGATTCCGTGGTATGGATAGATGGCGAACGAGTCAACTTCTCGGCCTGGTTTGACAACCCACCATTGAGTTTTCTATACATGTGGCGTGGGCAGGTCTTTGGAAATGATCTAACCTGGGGTGGTCTATTCCCCGACCGCTTTACTGTCAGTGTTACTCCGGAGCAATCGCAAAAACCAGAGAGCTTCCTGGTTTACGCAGCCTATCCTAATCCTTTCAATCCCGTGACCAACATCCGTTTTGATCTCCCTGCTGCTGGTATGGTAAATGTCAGCATTTTTAACCTAAGAGGTCAACATGTTGAAACACTGGTTGAGGAAGAGTTGATTGCAGGCCAGCATGTCATTCCTTGGACTGCTACAGATCTATCATCGAATCTGTATTTCTATCAGGTTCAATATGATGGTCAGACGAGAACGAATAAAGTTCTTTTGCTAAAATAGAATTCTGATCGTCTTGAACTTCGTAATTTACAAGAGGAAGAAGCACTGTTTCTTCCTCTTGTATTTTATACTCATTAATTCTGCCATCATGGCTCAGGATTTCTATGGCATATTAAACAATATAATGGATCAACCCGCATTGACTCGGCTAAGTTTGGCTGACCTCCAACAAACAAAGCTAGAACTTTCAAGTGCGTATGTCTATCAGGATTATTATCGAGTGAGTACATCAGGTATTGGTACACAGTCACTTGTCGGTGATGTTACCGGTGTCAGTTTATATGCTGTAAACGCAGGGAGCAGTTTCAAATATGGAATTCTATCACACATACAGGATCGAAGTACAAGTTATTCGAATCTAAATGCAGACATACCCGTAAATACTGATTATCAACACACAGATCGAGATTTCGCTTTGCAAATGGCTTTTGGTAATGATCGGATTCTATGGGGAATGGGGATTGACCAGCAAAGCACACTCGTTACCGCTCCCATACGGATAAGCAAATATCCCGAATCTGAAGACCCACTGATGAGTCGTTATTTTCTCGATTGGCTAGAGCCCAGTTTTGGGAATGAGCTGGATGCCCAGGGTGAGTTTAATTTGACCAGTTTACAGACCTTTACCAGCTTGCCTCTGGGTAATCATCTGACTCTTGATATCAATTACAGTATATCAGACAATGCATTTGTACCTTATCTAGACTATACGAATACCTCTAATATAGATGAGTTGCGGGGTGATCGTCGGCTAGCCTTTAATGGGACTAACGCTAACCAACTTCTGGAGATAGGCCTGGAGAGTTCACAGTGGCTCGCAAAACCGACTTTGGCCATACAGAAGACCATTGCTGATATGATCATAGAGAATCCGCTTCCGAAAGGGATTATTGACGATTTTCCGGAATTGGGAGGGCTGGATTTCAGCCGAAAAGGTGGTGCACTCTCACTTGAAGGGAAACTACATGGTTTGAATCTGGAAGCTGGGATCGGCTATTCTCAGTGGGAGGCAGATGCTAAGCTGACTACTCCTGTGCTAGGACGCTTTTGGTTTTTCCCCATTGCCCATGCCGCTCAATTACAAATATCGGGAAAGAGTATCTCGCAACACCTGAATCTCCATACCGAGCTATTCAACCGGGGGATTAGAGTAGATCTGAATGCAGGCTACCAACATGCATACTTTGATTTTACGGTTGTGGGTGAAGCCGAACTTGAGTTCAATATCCACTCAGTTCCCATAGATGCTCTCTACCAATTCCATCTGCATGTTATTTCCATAGGGATTCCAGCTAGCTACACTTTCAATTCCTTCACGCTGCACTATGAAATTAAGCAGATGATTCCCTGGTTTAAGCGAGTAGACAACAGTGAACTGAGCTTTCAAGATGACGATTATCAGCTTGAAAGAGAAGTGAGAGGTGGGGGACAACACATGATCATTTTGAGCTATATATTGAGGTAATTACCACAGGGAGACTCTCCCAAATACCGGTCCGGTGAACCCTGAGGTGGTCGTTGAGGTTCTCGAAACGTCCTCGAAGGGTAATAGTGTGCTGATCCATCATTTACTAATCATCTTTTAACTAGAATATGCTTACCTTTCAGGCTACGTATAAGGAATGAATGTATTGAATCTGAAAGGATCATAATTTATCAAGATATTAAATATTCAATTAGTTTACAGATTCCTCGCTGTATTCATAACGCTTCTCAACTTGAACCTTCACGCTCAACACATGGTCTACGATGATGAATTCGATAAATGTGGGATAAACAATGAGGCATTATCTAAAGCCCTTTTGAACATGCTTGGAGATCACTGGGGCTATGGATATGATAGTCTCTTAATAGATTTGGAAAGATGGTCAGAGAGCGACTACGTCAGTATTGACTCCATTGGCGCTAGCGTCCAAAACAGAACACTCTGGGAGCTCACCATAACTGGACCTGACTCAACAGCCATTGAAAATAAAAAACTGGTCTATATACATGCCAGAACCCACCCAAATGAAACGGAAGGCTGGTGGGTCACGGATGAGTTGATCAAAATATTGCTTTCTGAATCAGAATTGGCCAGAGGGATTCGTGACTCCATCACATTTCATATTATCCCAATGTATAACCCGGATGGTGTTGAATTGGAATATTCTAGACAGAATGCAAATGGTGTGGATATAGAGAGTAATTGGTATGCTACCATAATTGAACCAGAAGTGCTGGCCTTGCGATCACGCTTTGAGACACTGATGAATTCGAATACTTCCATTGATATAGCCCTGAATATGCATTCATCATATAACGGGAAACGTTTCTTTGTATGTCATGATTCCACCGGAACATCTCCGGTATATCTAGAAGATGAGCAAAGATTTATCACAGATGTCCGCTCCCATTTTCTCCATGGTATAGAGCCCTGGGATTACGTAGTTACCTGGACCACAGGAACGGCGATTAGGTATCCCGAATCGTGGTTTTGGCTCAACCATGCCGATTCAGTTATGGCACTTACCTATGAGGATGTTAATGGCGTTAGTGCGAGTGCTTTTGATACGACAGCAAGCGCATTGCTAAAAGGTATTTTTAACTACCTGGATTTCAGCACAACGGCTGTATCATATGAAGATGCATTTTTACCAGATGGCGTGATACTTAAGCAAAACTATCCAAATCCTTTTAACCCTGTTACGACCATCAAATATGATTTACCCACATCCATGGAAGTGACCTTATCTATAGTAGATCTCAATGGAAGGCATGTCCTAACAATGGTTAGGGAGTATCAGGCAGCAGGTCAGTATACTACCCAATGGAATGGAAAAAATGAGAGTGGAGAGCCTGTGAGTACAGGTATGTACCTCTGCCGACTACAGGCTGGATCAAATAGTCAAACCATGAAAATGGTTTATCTGAAATGATCTGTTCAAACAGCAAGGCTAAAAACGTCCTGACCAATGTGATATAATTGAGATTCAAAATAAAGGGAATTCTATGAACACAAATCCAGTGATTGATGTCCAAAGTAAACATGTAACCATTAGAATGTTCACTGATGCACCACTCGATGAGGAAATGCTTAACACTATTCTTGAGGCAGGTCGTCGTGCCCCTACCAGCAGTAATATGCAAGCCTATAGTGTGATCGTAGTAAAAGACCCTCAAGTTAAAAAACAACTGGCTGTCCTGGCCGGGAATCAGAAACATGTAGAAACCTGTCCTGTCTTTTTGGCCTTTTGTGCCGATCTCCACCGACTTGATGAAACTTGTGCAATGCATGAAGTTGAAATGAGTAATAATCTGGAAACATTTCTGATCTCAACCGTGGATGCCTCGCTAGTGGGAATGTCTGTCCAGACAGCTGCAGAATCTTTTGGATTGGGGGCTGTCATGATCGGAGCCCTGAGAAATAGCCCCAAAAAGGTGGCAGATTTGCTCGGTTTACCGAGGAGTGTCTATGTGGTCTTTGGTATGTGTCTGGGCTGGCCTGATAAGACAAATATTCCACCTCAGAAACCACGTTTACCAAAGGAAGTGGTGATCCATCACGAGCAATACAATAATGACAATATTGCAAGCTCAATTGAGCAATATGACCAAGATTTAGCTTCTCATTATGAGTCATTGGGTAAGAACCTAAGCCGTAGCGCCTGGTCGGGTCCCCTATCGAAGAATCTCGCTCGTCCTCTGCGACCCGAGGGTATCGTATTGTTAAGAGAAATGGGTTTCAATATCAATCAGTTTTCTGATACTTGAGGCTTTAGCTCTACTTCGTTTTTAACTAACCTGTTCACATGGCAAGAATTAGATTTAGGCGGGGAGGGGATTCCATGAGGATATAGGTAGTGACTTGGAAAAGGCTATAGTTATTGTATGCGTATGCTCATAAAAATAAATAAACGTACCAAAGCCAAAGCAAATGAGAATGGGTTTACTCTTGTAGAGATCCTGTTTACCATGGTCATTATGTCTATTATTGCCTTAGGAACAGCTCAATATATGGTCTATTCACGCTGGGATATTGATAGAGGCATACGCAAGCAACTAGCCTGGATGAATATGGCTTCACGCATGGAGGAAGCGGTTGACTATGGGTATACCACTGTTGCGGCTAGCCTTCCTGAGACTTCAAAATCGATCCTCTTGAATGGAGTCCAGGCTTATCGAACAACAACTGTCGAGCCTGTTGATGATGGTCTGGATGGTTATTGGCCTTCTGACGCGTCTCAACCAGACTACTATAAAATCCAAATCTATATCTCTTGGTTTACTACAGATAATCATAGCGATACACTTACCGCTTATCTCTCCGAAGGAACCAGCTGGAGTTATTGATGAGGCCAATAGGTTCACGGGGAACGTCACTTCCAGAAATAATGATCGCTCTAGTAATTGCTGGTATAATTACAATCGGCTATTCTTCAATGCTTATGTACACGCGAAATATGTATAACGATACAGTGATAAGATCTCAGCTAAGTCAAGACGCTTACATAGTGGATAAGTATGTGAGGTCAAAATTAAATCTACAGCTTGAGGATTCATTGAAGATCTATGCAGATGCTGCGGCAGAGAACGCTGAAACAAGCTCAAGTTCAGGAACTATATTAAGATCTGTTCGGATCGATAGCACTGTGGATCATCTGGCAGTAGAATCTTCCAGATTGGTGTGGAAGATCGATTCCTTGACCCACTTCCCAATAGATTCTGATATTTCTTATATTTTGTTTTCAACCAGATCAGGTTATAGTAAAACAATTCTGGATGTTTCTATGTCGCTCTCTCAAGGTTCAGATACGCTAGCTCTCGAATGGATCGTTAGTTTAAGGAACTGATTAAATGATAATATTTCCCGTCTAATTTTTATTAAGTTATGTGGGATAATGATCTTTAGAATGGGACAGTCATAGTATGTATATCGTTGCCGTCATGATAACAGCCGTAGTCTTCAGCATCACAGGATTGGGTGTGATGAGTCTGGCGCTTGTTGTCAATCTGGAAACGCAGGAAGCTGTTCGCGCCTCCGAAATACAAGTAGATTCGGAGTCTTTTGCAAATATAACCTTATGGCGGATTAATTCGGGAGAAGATAGCCTAGGTACTCTTATTGACGGTGATCTCTCCAGTGTTTTTGACTCTACTGATATGACGCTTACTATTACCAATACATCAAACGGAGATACTTCCGGATATTTCCTTCAACTTGAAGAGGATTACCATTTCCAGAGGGCCATGGCCTCAATGAACTGGATTGAAACCTATTCTTATACTATTGGCGAAGAACCTGAACATCGGCCCCGTGAAAATTTTGAGTTCTTGCCAACTGTGGACGAAGCATACTGGTTATCAGAGGCAGACTCAATATACACGGATAATAGTAGGACTTTTTACGATTCTGACCTGATAGAAGGTATCCTGGTGTTCACAGGTAGCGGTATTAATTTCCAAGATATTGATGTAGAAAATACAACCATGGTATTTATGGGAAACGGGACTGTTGATTTTTACAGAAATAACACAGTGAAGGCAGCCCGCACTGATTCTACGGTATTCCCTGCTCTGGTATTTACTGACAGTACTGCATATTTCTTTATCAATGAGTGGTTCTATTCCAGGATAGATAAAATTGAAGGCGCCATATTTTCATTAGGAACTATAATTTTGCGCAGGGGTGAATTGAGTGGACCTATAGTAGGTAGAAATATAATCGTGTGGAGCAATATGGATTTTGAGGACGATGATAATCCTGAATACTATGCCTGGCCTGAAGGGTTCGGCAGCTTTGATTCATATGATTGGCCCAAACAAATTGTCCAGTGGTCCCAACTCTAACGATATTTTTTAAATTGTCACATTAAGCTGACAATAAATTGTTACATCTGTCACATTTTAATTAATTAACCCTTTCTCAATCATCGCTCACGATTCAATGACTGCTGTAACACGCTTGTTCCAGTAGGTCTTATCAATATTTATAATATATTGATAATAAATAAGATAGATAGATTTGTGGTGGTGAAGACCGCAAGCTGATAAATCACATAGTCATCATAACTATGAGAATTTAATATTTGGCATAACTGTTGAATTATAAGAGGGGAATTATGTAATATTGATTACATAAAAAGAGCTATGGGGATGGTTGGGATGACTTTCAGGAGATTTAAAATCAGTAAACATATGCTACATTGGATTTTGGTCATGCTTGGGTTATTGGCTATCTACATTTCAACCCTCAACCCCCAAATGGTACCAGTAGCCCAAGCATGACCACATCTTATATCACTGGCTGATATAAGACAAACGCAATTCTACTATTAAAACTGAGGCGGTGGTGCAGGTTTATTCTGCAAAATTACCTCGATCTGTTCCATCACTTGTGAATCAAGTTTTGGAATGACCTCCAGAGCCGTCAAGTTTTCCTCGAGCTGAGAAAGTTTGGATGCACCTAATATCACCGTACTCACATTTGGATTAGCTGCTGCCCATGCGATGGACATGTTTGTGAGTGAAACACCCAACTCATTTGCTAGCTCATGCAATTGACCCGCTTTTCTGATCTTTTCCTGACCCTCATCTGACTCAAAACTCTTTTTTAGCCAGCCATAGCCTGGTAGGTTCACGCGAGAGTCTTTTGGGGCTCCATTATTATATTTTCCCGTGAGCAAACCGGACGCTAGAGGAGACCAAATCGTAGTTCCCAAGCCAATTTCTGAATACAACCTGCGAAAATCGGATTCTACTTTATCTCTTCTAAACATATTATACTCAGGTTGCTCCATGGTGGGAGGAATCAAGCCATATTGTCTGGCAACACTATAGGCTTCCATGATCTGCTGTGAAGACCATTCCGAAGTGCCCCAATAGAGAACTTTTCCTTGCTGAATCAGATCCGTCATGGTTCGCACTGTCTCTTCAATGGGTGTTGATTCATCAGGTCGATGGCAGAAAAATAGATCTAGATAGTCAAGCTGCAGACGATTGAGTGCAGCATGGCAGGCATCGGTCAAATGTTTCCGGCTCAGCCCCTTTTGAGTTGGAAGTTGACCACCCCAAAATGCTTTGGAGGAAACCGTATAGGTATCGCGGGGCCATCCCAGGTTTTTTAATGCGGCTCCCATGATCTCTTCTGATGCACCATTAGCGTACACCTCAGCATTGTCAAAAAAGTTTACACCGGCATCATAGGCAGTTGTCATCATTTGTTCTGCAAGGGGGACATCTACTTGCGCTTTGAATGTAACCCATGACCCAAATGAGAGGGTGCTAAGTTTTAGCCCTGAATTTCCTAATCGACGATATTCCATATTTATTTCCTCTGTATAGTAATTGATTTCCTAAGGGAAGGAGGATACAAAGTTGCAGTTGAAAAGCAAACGAAGAATAGTTGAATGTTTTGATATATTCTTATATGGAAATGGATTCAAGTTGTTTGACCAAATTACTTGCTAAAGTTCACAATCAGAATCCCGCTTTTCACTTGACTTGCCTTGTACATACGCTATTTTCTGAAAAATTGACACGCATAACCAATTATATGTTTCAGCAAGCTTACCGAAGGGGTTCAAATGAAGCGATTATTTCTCTCTAGCATTTTGTTCAGCACACTGTTTTTTGTGTCATGTTCCACCATGAGCTTTATTCCCACAGAAGGTGGAGCATCAAAATTTAATCTGGCAACTGTGGACTATGTACAGAGTCAGCAATCAGAAATGATCGTCGGATTGTCTGAACATGTTACCACTGTACTCGACTCTCTTCTGGCAGAAGATCGTGCCTCTTTAGAAGCGTTTACAAGTCAACTTGCCGCACTGGATAGTGCCATTATGGATTTTTCAGCAAGAATGGATACTTCAGAGCTGGATATGGAAAAATCCTTGGCTCTTATGTCCAAGCAACTGACAACCGTTAAGACTAACGCCAGTAGTACTAGGATGGTTATTCGACGCGTCAACGACAATATTGACAAACTACCATTAAAAGCATTAGAGGCTTTCAATGAAGCAATTAATGCTTATCTCAATAAAGATGAGACGCCTACTGAATAAAGTATTGTAATCATTCTTTAAACTATTAAAGTCCCCTTGAGCTGTTTGTAAAAGGGGACTTTTTTTATGCTAAATATAGTGGAGAATAGAAATGCGTAAATCAATAATACTTATTACTGGTGTGAACGGCGAGATTGGTCATGGCCTCGTAAGATCTCTTCACAAAAAGGGTATTAAAAATCTAGTCGGTATAGATTTGAGCAGCGTGGATAAATTCGTAAAGCGAAGAACACAGGACTGTCTGATCGGAAATATCCTAGATAAAAACTTATTAGAGCGAATCAACGCTCAATATGAAATTGAAGCCATATATCACATGGCTGCTCTACTGAGTACACGCGCTGAATTCTCACCGGTCATCGCCCACGAGGTTAATGTTGATGGGACACTTAATCTACTGGATTTGGCCATGGAACAGGCTCAGAGTAGAGGAAAATCAGTGACGTTCTTTTTCCCAAGCTCAATTGCCATCTATGGCTTACCCTCGCTTACTGAAAAGTCAGCAGTAGGAGCCGTCCTGGAGGACGAATATCGTCACCCACAGACCATGTATGGCTGCAATAAGCTTTATTGTGAAAGCCTGGGTGATTACTACAGCCACTATTTTAAAAGATTATCTGCCAGTGACTCTTCAGGTTTGGTTGACTTTCGATCTATCCGTTTTCCAGGAATCATCAGTGCCCATACTTTACCGGCTGGTGGAACCAGTGACTATGCCCCCGAGATGATTCACGCGGCGGCCAAGGGAGAGCACTACGATTGTTTTGTCAGGGAAGATGCTACCATTCCGTTTATGACCATGACTGATGCAATTCATGCTATTCAAAAACTGATGGATGCCCCAAAGGATGCTTTGACCCAATCTGTCTATAATGTCAAAGCCTTCAATCCCTCTGCTGGTGAGTTTTTAGACAAAGTGAAGGAATTCTATCCAAATGCAGATATTGATTTTGTGATTAACGACAACCGTCAATCTATCATTGATAGTTGGCCTGCAGACATAAATGATGAAAAAGCACGTAATGATTGGGGCTGGGATGTGACCCATGACCTTGAAAAAGCTTTTTCAGAATATTTGATACCTGAGATAGGGAGCCGCTATGAGCAGAACTAAACAGCGTCTGCTGGACGAGCTAGTTGAGATCAAAGCAGCGGGTCTGTATAAGTCAGAACGCGTTATTGAATCACAACAAAGCGCAGAAATACAGGTGGGTGGTGATGTTGTTTTAAATTTTTGTGCTAATAATTATCTGGGACTGGCCAATCATCCTGTTTTGATAAAAGCGGCTCAATATGGTCTGGACAAATGGGGATTTGGTCTTAGCTCAGTCAGGTTTATTTGTGGAACTCAAAGTATTCACAAACAACTGGAGCATAAAATAGCTGACTTCCTGGGTATGGAAGATGCGATCCTCTATTCATCCTGCTTTGATGCGAATGGGGGACTTTTTGAAACCATTCTTGGACCTGAAGATGCGATTATTTCGGATCAACTGAATCATGCTTCAATCATTGATGGTGTCAGACTCTGCAAGGCAAAAAGATACCGTTATGCTAACAATGACATGGATGAGTTGGAACGTATTCTAGAGGAGACACAAGGGGCTCGTACGAGACTTATTGCCACGGATGGTGTTTTCTCAATGGATGGATATATTGCACAAGTTGATAAAATTTGTGACCTGGCTGATAAGTATGATGCCCTGGTCCATGTTGATGACTCTCATGCTACTGGATTTCTTGGGCCGAACGGTAGAGGATCATATGAATTTCGAGGAGCTATGGGAAGGGTTGATATTATCACCTCAACTCTGGGAAAAGCCATGGGAGGTGCTAGCGGAGGGTTCACCGCAGCTCGTCAGGAAATTGTAGATATGCTACGTCAACGGTCCCGACCTTACCTTTTTAGCAACACATTAGCGCCTGCCATAACAGCCGCCAGTATTGCAGTGCTTGATCTATTATCGGATGCTAGTGATCTTCGGGAGACCCTGATTGAGAACACGAATTATTTTAGGAGTCAGATGACATCAGCCGGATTCGATATCAAGCAAGGTGAACATCCTATTGTACCCATCATGTTAGGGGATGCAAAACTTGCTCAAGATGTCGCTGCTGAAATGCTGGCAAAGGGAATCTATGTGATCGGGTTTTCTTTCCCCGTGGTTCCCAAAGATGAAGCTCGGATACGGGTTCAAATTAGTGCTGCCCATACTCGCGAACATTTGGATAAGGCAATTCAGGCCTTTATCGAAGTGGGACAAAAGTTTGGGGTGATTTAAGATATTCATTGATCCCTTCACGTCTTTGCGAGACCGGAGGTCGAAGCAATCTCAGAATCTCAATAGCCCCGTCCTTTAGGGCGGGGATTCATGTAATCATACTGATCTGATTTTGTGAGCAGGGGCATGTCTTAATAGATGCCCCTGCTCACAAAATGTTGAAATGAGTATCCCTATACCCCGGGTTACATTTCGACAAGTGGTTCCTGAGCTTGGTCGAAGGGCTCAATGGCCGCCGGGGCTATTGAGAACGCTATGGGTATTCAAGAAACTAATACTTCCAATTTTCCTGTTAGATTGAATAAATTTATGCTAAATTTCACCACTCAGGTGAGGTGATCTTATCATGAAAAGAATTTTTGTCATCAGGCACTCCAAAGCTTCTGAAACAGCACCGGATAATTCTGACTTTAATCGCTGTCTCGCGCCCTATGGCGTTCGGAAGGCGACACTTATTTCTGAGTATTTAGCCAAGGATTTAAAAAAAGTGGATCTCATGTTAACCAGCCCCGCATGTCGCGCATTTGAGACAGCACAAATATTTGCCAAGGCTCTTGACTATCCTGAATCAAAAATAACGGGCTATGATTCACTCTATCATTTTGGGGGGGCTGAAAAAGCTTTGGAGATCATATCCGAGGTAGATAATTCTGTAGAGACGCTGATGATATTTGGACATAATCCTACATTTAATGCTTTAGCCTGGCATTTGTGCGAAGACTTTCGCGATGGTATGCCTACCTCAGCTGTGGTTGGCGTCGAATTAAACATTTCGAGCTGGAAGAAGATTGCCAAGACAAAGGGCAAGGGTAAATTGATCACATACGTGACGAAAAAACAGATACAACCATTCTAGATGACTAAATCAAATAAGAAGTTTCGAGTGGCAAAGCGCCATTCAGATACCGCATGGCATCCTGACAGTGAACAATGTTATGCTGCTATCGATATTGGCTCCAATGGGGTCCGGCTATTACTATCAAAAGTGATTACTACAGGTGAGTACTGTGTATTCGCCAAAGAGTCGTTGGTTCGCATGCCAATTCGTTTGGGGGCAGACGCTTTTTCACAACAAAGCATTTCAAAAGAATTGGAAGAGCAATTTGTTTCCAGTATGATGGGTTTTTCCAGCCTGATCAAAGCCTATGGGCCAATTGACTATCGTGCTTGTGCAACTTCCGCCATGAGAGAGGCAGAGAATGGTGCTGAGATCGCTGAACGAGTTTTTACAGAAACAGGCCTTAAGTTGGAGATTATCGATGGGGGACAGGAAGCAGAAATCATATTCTCTTCCCATATAGCTGAAACTCTGAATCCTAAACATGGATATTTATATATCGATGTAGGTGGCGGAAGTACTGAATTAACACTTTTTTCAAAGAATCAGCGGGTCGCATCCAAATCCTTTCCAGTTGGTACTGTCCGGATGCTGAATAAGCAGGTGACAAAATCCTCATGGAAAGAAATGAAGCAGTGGGTTAAGGAATATGCCCCCACAGATTCACGGCTCCATGCCATAGGATCCGGTGGAAATATGAATAAGATCTTTCGCCTGGCTGGTAGGGAAATCGATGAACCTGTGAAATATAAACAGCTGGTAAAAATTGATGACATGCTGAATACCTATTCCATTGAAGAGCGAATTCGCTTACTCCATCTTCGTCCGGATCGTGCCGATGTTATTATTCAGGCGAGCAAAATATTTAGATCGATTCTGAAATGGGGTAAGATCAAAAGAATTTATGTCCCTCAGTTTGGACTCGCGGACGGACTGGTTCATATGATGCATGATGAATACGTCAGCAAATTGAATTCCAAAGCTGATTAATTCTTTTTGCCACTGATTGAACACAGATGAAACACTAATGAAAAATTCAATTATTAAGAGTCTTTACGAGGAGAACCGACGAATAAGTCGGGATGACGAAGTAATCTCGGACCTGAGATCGCCGCAGTCGCAGGTTCCTGAGTACTTCGACTTCGCTCAGCACAGATTCTGTCGAAGGACTCCTTCGCGAAGACGTAATTCATGAAAAAGATTTAAGCATAATTCGCCATGAGGAAACATGTCCATTATTGATGAATTGAAAGCAATCCTACCCGAGGAACGGATCAAAGGTCGGCTTATCGATCGGCACAGTTATGCCCGTGATGCCAGTTTCTATCGACTCATTCCTGAAGTCATTGTTCAACCCGTGAATGAACAGGAAATTATTGATCTTTTTAGTTATTCTCAAAAGACAAAGTTACCCCTGGTATTCAGGGCTGCCGGAACCTCTCTCTCAGGTCAATCTATCACAGACGGAATTTTGGTTGAAGTGAGTAGACATTGGCAGGATTTCTTCTTCGATACCGAAAAACATATCATTCAGTTGGAACCTGGCTTGATTGGTGGCAATGTGAATCGTCGATTGGCACCTTATGGGCGTAAAATGGGTCCTGATCCAGCCTCCTTAGATGCTTGCATGGTTGGTGGAATAATAGCCAATAATGCCAGCGGGATGTGTTGTGGCGTTAAGGACAATGCCTATCATACCATGGATTCCATTCGATTTATCCTGCCAAATGGTCAAACCTATGACACGCTTGATGAAGATGCCAATGAGCAACTTCTCGAAAAGTCACCCAAACTTTATAATGGTTTACTAAAGCTCCGTGAGCGGATCATGAAGGACAAAACACTTCATGCTCGTATCCGTGATAAATACAGCCGCAAAAATACTCAGGGCTATTCACTCAATGCTTTGATTGACTATGAAAAGCCCATGGATATTCTGTCCCATTTATTGGTGGGATCTGAAGGAACTCTGGGATTTATTTCTAAAGTAAGACTAAAAACTTTAGTAGATGAGCCCCATAAATCCGCGGCATTGCTTTTCTTTGAAGATATCAGATCAGCTACTGAAACGGTTATTCCACTCCAAGAAGCCGGGGCAGTGGCTCTGGAACTCATGGATCGAGCGGCTCTTAAATCCATTGAAAATGAAGCAGGTATGCCAAAAGAGATCAAGTCTCTTCCTGAATCAGCGGCAGCAATACTCTGTGAATTTCAAGCTTCCTCATCAAAATCCCTGGACCAGATGGTGGAAAATGGTTTGATAGCCCTTGAACAAGGCAGGCTGGTCTATCCGGCTAAATTCACGAGGAATGAGACGAAGCGACTCCTGTATTGGAAGATCAGGAAGGGCTTATTGCCTTCTGTAGGCGCGGTGAGAAAATCCGGGACTACAGTGATCATTGAGGATATCTGTTTTCGCCTTGAGCATTTGGCGGATGCCACCCTGGAATTACAGCAGTTGTTTGAAGATCATGGATATGATGATGCTATCATCTTCGGACACGCCAAGGACGGCAACTTACACTTTGTTATTTCTCAGACCTTCGGTGACGAAACCGGAAAAAATCAGTATGAGCGATTCATCAATGATGTGGTTGCTATGACTGTTGGTAAATATGATGGTGCCTTAAAGGCTGAACATGGTACGGGTCGGAATATGGCACCATTTCTTGAAACGGAATGGGGAGAAGTAGCAGTTGAGATCATGCGCGATCTGAAACAATTGCTTGATCCTGATCTATTGTTAAATCCCGGTGTGATCATCAATGATGATCCCAAAGTTCACCTAAAAAATATTAAACCAACGCCCACCATTGAAGCTGTTGTCGACACCTGTATTGAATGCGGTTTCTGTGAGACCTGGTGCCCATCACAAGATTTAAGCATGACTCCCAGGCGTAGAATTTCCACCTGGCGTGAGATTGAGATGTTGAAGAAGGGTGATTTTACAGATCGTGAAACTGCCCAGGCGCTGCTGAAGGATTATGCTTTTGAAAGTGTAGATACCTGCGCTGTTGATGGCCTCTGTGCCTTGGGTTGTCCAGTCAAGATCGATACTGGAGATTTAACCCGCCATTTTAGACAGGAGAAGCATCGGTTATTTGGTAAACGTCTTGCGTTGTGGACGGTTCGCTATTTTAGTTTTGTTGTTGAAATGCTAAGATTGGGTTTGAACATATTTACTCCGTTATTTCGCTTGATCGGTAGTGAACGGATCGTGGCGGTTACAAAATGGAAACACAGCTGGAGTGGGGGGCGTATTCCAGTCTGGCACAAGTTTATGCCGACAGGTGGTAAAGGATTGCCGGCTATAAAACTGAGGAATCCTGAGGAAAAGGAAGAGATGGTCTATTTCGCTTCCTGTATCAGTCGTGGGATGAACAAAATTCCAGGCGAGACTCAGAAACTTAGCACACCCGAGGCATTCATAGAGTTACTCCAAGAAGCTCATATACATCCCATCTATCCCGCGCATTTAGAAGACCTCTGCTGTGGAACGCCTTATTCGTCCAAGGGCTTTGATAAGGCCTATGAGCTCATGGCCGAAAAAACGGTTCAGTATTTATGGAGAACCTCCCGACAAGGTCAATTGCCTATCGTGGTGGATACATCACCCTGTACTTACAAGATGCAGCACTATGATACTATCCTTGAGGGAGATCTGCTCAAACAGTGGAAATTATTGAAGATCATAGATATCATCGAATACTTGAATGATACCATTGTTCCGCGTCTGGAAATCAAGAATAAGCTAGATAAGATTATTTTACACCCGACCTGTTCTACACGAAAGATGGGTCTTGAGGGTAAAATGAAAGATGTGGCCTGTGCTTGCTCAACTGAAGCGATTGTTCCGGAGGAAGTGGGTTGTTGTGGGTTTGCCGGTGATCGCGGTTTCCTTGTCCCGGAATTGACAGAAAGTGCTACTCTAAGAGAAGCAGCTGAGGTGAATACGCATACTCATGTTGAAGGACACTATTCCAGTTCTCGGACCTGTGAGATGGGCATGTCTAAGGCCACAGATGAGAGCTATTCGTCATTGGTTCATTTGGTTCATAAGGCGGTATTTGGCTAAATAGCAAAAGGACAAATTTTTATCGGGTTGTTCTATGAAACAGAAACTACTACTGGTCACTGTAATTGCTATTGCCTTCGCCTATATTGAAAGCTCGGTGGTTACTTATCTGCGTGCTTTGTTATACCCCGAAGGATTCCACTTCCCACTAGAAGACGTCCCAAGTCTACTTGTTTTCATAGAGCTAGGTAGAGAATTAGCAACCGTAGCACTACTTTTGGGGCTGGCATTTCTAGCTGGTCATTCACGATCACAGCGATATGCTTACTTCTTCCTAGCTTTTGGGGTCTGGGATATTTTCTATTATATCTGGCTCAAAATCTTTATCGATTGGCCTGAATCGCTATTTACCTGGGATGTTTTATTTCTGATCCCTTTCCCCTGGACCAGTCCGGTTATCAGTCCTGTTTTAGTCTCCATGGCTCTCATCTCTGCCGCCCTAATTATCCTGTTTATGGAGCAACATTTTAAGGAGTCTTTTCATCTGAATCGATGGGAGTGGTTCGGCGAATTGATCGCTGCATCACTTATTCTCTGGAGTTATTTTTGGAACGCCAAGCATATTGGAGTGAGTGAAGATCTGCTAGATTACCCATATTTATTATTGATCAGTGGGCTTCTTTTAGGCATCACCATTTTTGCTGTCCATATTCAGAAGCAATATCTCAAGGGAAACCCGCCCTAGTTTGTTACCTTGCCTGCCAAGCTGAGCTCTTGAACGTAGGCTGGAGCTCGTCATCCTGCCTGCCGGGTCGTACCCTGAGTTTATCGAAGGGGAAGAATGGCCGAAGTGCTCAGTACAGGTCTTGTCGAAGGACGAGGGATAAGATATAAAGACTGATCAAAAACCATTTCAACCGGGGAACCCATGAATAAAAAAATCCAAGAACTGCTGGCCAGGATTCGTCAACTTGAGCAAGAACTTGAGGATGAAATATCCCTACAGAGCCGGAAATTCCGTGAGGATTATGAACGCCGTCGGATCAGGTTTGATAAGAATATCAAATCAATCCATAGGAGTTATCGTAAAAGTGTTATTTATCAGATATTCCATGCCAATCCCTTATTTATTCTCATTGCTCCCATTATTTATGCCATGATTGTCCCCATAGTATTTATGGATATTACGATCTGGATTTACCAACGAATCACATTCCCGGTATACCGTATTCCCATTGTCCCACGTAAAGCTTACTTTGTCATAGACCGACACCATTTATCCTATCTGAATTCAGTTGAAAAGGTCAATTGTATATACTGTGGATATGGCAATGCAGTAGCCGCCTACACCAAGGAAATTATAGCCAGAACAGAGTTATTCTGGTGTCCCATCAAACACGCCTCCAGACTTGCAGACCCTCATAGTCGATATGACAAGTTCTTCGATTATGGTGATGCTGAGAAATATCGAAAGGATTTCCCCGAAGTCCGCAAGGATTATACTGAAGAAGAGTAGTCTGCCCTTCCCTACATTGTTCCCTGAGCTACCACGAAGGAGTTTTCATCACCCTGAAGTGTCACACTGAGCGTCATCCTGAGCCTGTCGAAGGACGAAGCCCTCTCGAAGGATAATGAAATGTAAACATGTTATGTAAATCAGAAGTTGAACTCCGATAATACATAAATCCCGTACTTGATAATCCACCCCCGAATCTGTCACTAAAAAAGTTTTGCATTCGCAGACTTTTATAATAACTTACTACAAACGTAGGAGAGTGACGATATGAGTAGTAAGTTGAATCTAGACGCTTTGAGCCAGTTTGAGTGGTTGATTATGAATCACCTTTGGGACGTTGGTAGTGCCTCTGCCCGAGAAGTTAAAGATGCTCTGCCTGAGGAAGCCCAACGGGCCTATACCACGATCCAGACCTATATGGAACGACTGGTTGTGAAAGGTTATCTGGCCAAAGAAAAGATCGGTATGGTGAATTTCTACACTACTCAAGTACCCCAACAAACTGCTGTAGATGGTGCCACCTCCAGTTTTATTGATAGAGTATTTCAAGGGTCAGGATCCAGTCTGGCAGCCTATCTCATTAAACATAAGAAACTTGATGATGGTGACCTGAAGAAGATCCGCGATATCCTTGAGAAAGGGGAAGACAATGATTGATCAAATGATACCAATGATGATCCAGTCTTCATGGCAGATTCTCATATTATCACTTATCGTTTGGCCACTTAGCCGCTTGAGTGTTAGAGCTTATCCTAACTTTGCCTATGCCCTCTGGGTGGTTATTCTAATCAAAGCCCTTATCCCCATAGGAATCACATTACCCGTTCAACAAGTTCAAGTCGTTGCATTGCCTCCCGTCATTACCGGTGAGTATTTCCTTGAAGCTACTGCGGCTCAGACAAGCACGCTATTCTCATTCAAGAATATTGTGGGATTAATCTGGCTCCTGGGTGTTGTCTTTTTTGCCACCAGGATTCTACTCTCAGAAATTACCCACCGCAGACGGATTAGAAGCTCTCAAATCCTCATTCCTGAGCCCTGGTTTACGGAGATGAAGGCAGAATTAGGGATCAAACAGCAGACCCGGCTATTTATAGGTGACGGCGTTCAGAGTCCGCTCATGCATGGACTCTTCAAAGTGCATATCCATCTTCCGGAAGCCTATCGTGAGTGGGATATTGATGAAAAACGCAGCATTCTGGCCCACGAGTTAATTCATGTGAGACGCAGAGATATGTTGGTGATCTATCTCCAGGCAATTGTCAAAGTGCTTTACTTCTTTCATCCTGCGGTATGGATGGTGAATGATCAAATCGATCTTGAGCGAGAAAAAATATGTGATGACGAAGCCATTGACCTGGCACGGTCTGATCGTGGTGCCTATGGTCAACAATTGTACAAACACCTGGAATCTCAAACTGGTAGTTCTGCGACTCCAGTCCTGGCAGGTGGCTTCTTTATGAGTGATAACAGTATCCTGAAACGATTCCGATATATCAAAGAAAAGCGGGGGAATATGAAAAACAAATTAAAGTTTTATCATCTACTGCTCATTCTGGTAGTAGCAAGCGTAGCGGTAGTGATTGCCTGTTCAACTGACACAGAACCGAACATTGTTGAGCCAGAAAGCCTTGAAAAAGGTGTCGATATCAGTTCTGAGCAGAAATGGGATTATGATACTCCACCTGAACCAGTGGGTGGTTTTGCTGCTATTCAGAAAAATATCAAATATCCTGAGCTGGCGAGAAAAGCTGGTATTGAGGGGACTACATTTCTAAACCTGGTTATAGATGAGGATGGCAGCACCAGCGATGTGCGCGTACTGAAAAGTGCTGGTGATACATCTCTTGATTCGGCCGCCATTAAAGCGACAGAGAAGTCTACATGGATTCCAGCTAAATTGGAGGGAAAACCTGTAAAATTGAGTATGGCAATACCAATTGTGTTCAAATTAAAACAAGATGTTGAAACAGATGAGCCAAAGACTTCTCAACCTTATTCAGAGAAAGCGAGATGGCGTCCTATTGATCCACCTGGACCAGTAACAATAACACTTAGCGGTCCTAATGCCAGGGAGGAAGCGAAGGATGCTTCGATACAATTATATATCGAGCGTGAAGGCTCTGTTTCTAACTCTAGAGTGCGAGCTCCGGGTAGCTTAGATATTAAGAATGAATCCTATCGGGAAACTCGTAGTAAATGGTCTGATGTAAAGTGGGAGGCAGTACCTGAGGGGAGTAACCCTGAACCCATGTGGTTCGAACTACCCAAGGAATTTATTTTTGTAGATTGATGAATTAATTCCTTCCCCAGTATTCCAAGTTGAAATAGGGGCAGACTACCGAATGGTAGTCTGCCCCTATTTATTTGGTAATTACTTTTAGAGCTTAGAATGCTGAAGCGGGCACATCGTGACTCATATGTGTACCTGCTTTGGTTTTGACACCGGCATCTTCAGAATTTGATAGATTATCCCGATTAATATAGGCCGGGTATCCGGTCACAATATTTGGTGACTCCTGCACATAAACGCTAAGTTCCAGAAATTGGAAATCTTTGACGATACCGACTGTGCCGGCTGCGGTTAAACCCTCTTCAATGGTTCGATGCCAGTCTGCGCGTCCAAATCTGATAGCTACGATCTTATCGTTGGGCCATTTTTTCCGCCAGGCTTTTTCAGCCATCTCATGCAGTCGTTCTTTATCACTGCCGGTATAGGCATCAGAGCGTGGTTTCTCATTGGCCAGTTTTGCAGGCAACCAGCCATCAGCAGCCATATATATTTCAAGCACTCTATCGTTCAGGGTGGCTCGGTATTTTTTGGTATCATCATTATTGCGAGTAGCAGCAGAGATCTCTAATATTTCCAAGGCATCGCGGGCGGTGGAGATATTTTTCTTGGCAGTATTCCAGGAATTCACATTTCCACGCTTGGCCAGTCTGAGAGATTCAGTCAGACCTTGGTCGACTTTGGAAGACCCTTCGGCAGCTCGGCGAGCTTTCATTCGGTCAACTTTGCTGGGACGTTGGGCAAGTACCGGGCTTGCCAGGATGGAGATGAGCATCAATAAAATCAGAAAATGAACAGAGTTGAAATGCTTTGTTTTCATAATTGCACCCCTAATTGTTTTACCTGTTGTGATTAATATTAATGAACTTAAGATTGTATTTGTTAATAGCAAGTAAAATCTAGTAGTTCCAAAACCCGTGTTGATCCGGTTTAAAGATTGAAATATTCAATTATAGCATTAAGTTCTGCTATTGCGCAGTATTTGCTAATATGGACTTGAAGTGTCATGAATTCCAATGCCAGGTGAATGCTGTCTGGAGGAATTATGAAAAAGAATATTGCCAGTCAATTAGGCTTTTGGGCATCAATCTATTGGGCCGTTCTCGGAGTGACATATCTCCTCGTGCTGATTTTTGTCATTGCCACTGAAGGTCTGGTATTACCACCTTCTCAATTCGTACAGTTTGCCAGTGGGATTATCACTTTTCTTACTGTACAGGGGATGCTCATCATATTTATTGCTATCCGTTTTGTAAATGAGGGGGATAACAAGGTGCTTGGCTCGGTGGGTGTCAGTTTTATCATTTTGTTTGCTGCTACTGTGAGTATCAATCGTTTTGTCCAGCTAACGGTGATCCAGCAGAGCCTACCGGATGTACCGGCTGATCTGGCGCGATTTTTACCCTATACTGATGGATCAGTGATGTTCGCCCTGGAGGTTTTGGGTTGGGGCGTTTTCTCTTCCTTGGCAGCTGCCTTTGTGGCGCCGCTTTTTTCTGGTTCTAAACTCAATCGAGCGATTCGTTGGCTGTTCATTGTATACGCTGTTTTATCATTCCTCAGCGCTTTTAGTTTTGTAACAACTATTTTTATCCCGACCGGTCCAATAGCCTGGGGTCCTATTGGTTTGGCGCTGGCTATTCTATTGGCACTTTATTTTCGCAAACTTGATGAACCGATGATTTGTTGAAAAATCACCATGAGTCTTATTAATCAAATCAGAAATACCGTTTCAAATTGGTTTCGTACGACGGTTTCGTTTGTTCGGGATAGTGTTGACCATGTTATTGAATCTCTTCATACCACTGATGCATTTTACTACGTATTGACAGAATTGAACTGGCCTCCCCCAATGAGAGAGTTTTCAGTAAGCCGTGTGGAATTCATGGAGAGAATTGTCGATGATTATAAGAAAGGCGGACATGAAGCAGTCGCAGAATCAGTTGAATACGAACTGGTTTCATGGTACTCGGAGTCTCGTATTGAGCAACTCATACAAAAATGGGGTCATCAGGGTTGGCTCACACAACGCCTTAATTTGCTCGTAGATGGATGCCACGCCCACTTAGACGGTAAATATTATCTTTCAATATCAGCACTATTACCTCAAATCGAGGGAATAATCATCCAGAATTTTCGGATTCTGGGGTACATCAAACAGAAGAAGATTAAGGATCATCTTTATTCAATACTCCATCCAGCCATAATCGTTTCACATCGAAATGAAGCCATAAGACGATTTGTTGAAAATGTACTGTTCGCAAAATTTGAGTATGGTTTTCCGGTTGAATCAATCCTGAGTCGAAACGCAATCACTCATGGTCTTGATCTAGATTACGACTCTAGAGCAAATTCATTGAGAACAATTCTACTTTGTGATGCCGTGATTAGACTTTTCACTTTTGAATCATCTTCAGCTGATACGTATTTCCATTTTAATGGTTGCATCAACGTGGCTGGCACCGATGAGGAACGGATATTTTTTGCAACTATGCAAGAAGCCATGAGTAAAGCGAAATTACCATGTGAAAAGTGCCTGGGAAATGAAGATAGTAGGGTCTGAGATGTGTGTAACAAGCGCTTGTAGCAGACCTTGGATCAGAGTAATACAAAACGGAATTATGATGAAATATGCAGATAGATTACAAAAGAGAAGTTTAGTGCAGGTTGCTAAGGCGCAGGGGCGTTATATGCAGTCATGAATAGTACAAATTAAAGGGGAGAATTAAGATGGGTGATGTCTTTCAAAACGAAGTGCGAGAATTTGTCGATCAGAGAATTGTCGACGAGCGGACAAAAAGTGCAACATTTCTAATCTGGTTTCTAGAATTCATTTTTGGGTTAGATATTGATATAGCAATATCATGTGTTTGTGACAATGAAAATGACAAAGGAATTGATGCAATATTTGTAGACAACTTAGAGGAAGAAATACATGTATTTCAATCCAAATTTAAAGAGAATAATGACCGAACTATAGGTGATAGGCTTTTGAGAGATTTCACTGGAGTGCAAGCTTGGTTTGAGTCAAGGGAAACAGTTATTGAATTAAGAGATTCTAGGATAAACTCTGAATTAGCCTCTCTAATAGATGAAAATAATATTATTGATATTGTGGATGATTATACCGTTCGGTACCACTTCGTGATCAATGCCATTAAAGATGATAATACAATTGAATACGCACGTGTTAATACAAATACAAAAATATGGTGCCTTGAAGAAATAAACAAATTCTATCACCAAATCAAAGATAACTCACATGTTATGGACACGATTACTTTTAAAGACATTAATTCAGACGAAAAAATTATTATTGATGATGTTGGAGGAAATAAAATTATAACTTTTCCAATTCTGGCTTCCGAAGTTATCACTTTGAAAGGGATAGATGATTATACATTATTCAATAAAAACGTTAGATATGGGCTTGGAAACACCCGTGTCAATAAGTCTATCAAAAAAACATTGCAGTCGGATTTCGAAAAGCGAAGATTTCTTCTTTTCCATAACGGTATATCATTAGTATGTGAATCATTCAGCTACGACCACGATACAGAACACCTCACCATTAAAAACTACTCTATTGTAAATGGGGCACAATCAACCCTTACCTTTTTCAAGAACAGATCTTTTTTGTCTGATGATGTTAAGTTATTTATGAAAGTAATTCAAATTGGTCAAGATCAAGAATTCTCTGATCAGGTGACATATTATACCAACAATCAAAACTCGATATCCATGCGTGATCTACGCTCTAACGACAAAGTTCAGAGGAGATTGGTCGCTCAATTCGAAGATCTAAAATCAAAATACAGCATTAAGATCAAGTATATCCCCAAAAGAGGCTCTATTGTTCCTGATGACGAATTCGCCTTCTATAGTGATTATGCAGCTCAATTAATTACTGCCTGCTATCTAAAAACACCATATAATACGCATCTTAAATCATCGATGTTTGATGCAAGGTATAACTCTGTATTCAATCGAAATATTAAAGCAGAACAACTCTATCTATATTTTTTCGCACACCTAATGTTGATTGCAATGTTAGACCGTATTAGTGATCAGCGAATTGCTACATACGGCTTATCTCAACATCTTCTATTAAACATTTTGATTGATATTCTTACCGATAATCCAGAAACGAAAGAAGTGATTGATAATCCTATATTATATATTAAAAATCAAACAGAGTATAACTCACTATTTAAACTTCTATTTGAATCAATTATTCTAGTTTTTAATCATTCTATCACTGAGTTGAATGAAGATGAGGACTTTGTATACAAGAATTATTTTAGAGTCAAAGATAAGGTTATAACGTTGAGGAATAACATGCTCAGCCTATTTGATACATCATTGAGCTTATCTGGCCGCAAATATCTTGATCTATGTGAACAGGCAGGTTTGAAGCCGAAATAGAGATGCATATAACAAGAGTTTAGAGCTGACTCTCACACGTGGTGTGCTTGGGTAAATTAATCTGGAGAGATACAGTGTTTCTACGAAGCAATAATTATGTGGGAAGCAGCTCTAACTTAGAGCGTTAGGCCTAAAAGAATTAGTGGGGAGACAATGAGAGAATTTCCAGTAGACACTGCACTTAATTATGAAGACTTTCTCGAAACAGATTGGTTAGCATTAATTGATGTTGAAAAGAAGTTTGGAATTCATTCCCTGCATAACAGCTTTTCAGTGGCTGCAAGAGCAAAATATGACTTAAACGAGTTTCCTACAAGCAAGGCATTATGGCTATTGGCTGATGCTTGTGGCATGATGCTGAATACAAATGTATTAAATGATCCATATCAACCTGAATGGCGAATGGAAGGTAAAAGATCGGCAATCCCAGAGGACTTCTCTCAAGAACACATTACCTTCTTCACTAAGATACTACCTTCTGTTAAAGACAATTGGCTCAGAAGCAGACTTGCTGATTTGGTGTGGTTAATTCAAACGCCTCGTGACCCAAAATATGCTATAATGGCAATCGAATCTTACAAAGGGTTGCCTCTGGATAAGGATTCATGGCATATAGGCGTTCATGACTCGCTCATTAGAGCAATTCAGTTGTGCAAGATGTTGGGGAAGGGTTCTGGTGAAAATTTAAAGGAAATTGAGAATATACTTATTAAGTGTGTCTTGGATGCTGATGTTGAGGATTCTTATCTAAAAGTTGGTATCGCGAAAGTGCTTAACACACACAACTTGGCGAATAATTTCATAAATGAATTCGCGGAAATTTTAAAGGAACTAGGAGAAATAAACGAAAACAAGGGAATCTACCACACAGCGCGGGATTGTTATGATGAAGCGTTAGAATGGTATAAAAAGGATAAAAGTGACCCAGAAATCAATGAGACATCTAAAAAGATAGCCGAATGTTTCATAAAGGAGGGGGAACACCATCTCAAACGTGAATCTCCAAGTTCAATGGTTGCAAATAGTTTCTTTGAAAAAGCACTTCATAGGCTACGAAGTATTCCTCAAAAATTTAGATCAGAATTGTCAATAGATGAACGAATTAATGACGTAAGAAAGATGATAGAGTCCTCTGGGAAGCAAATGCTGGAAGAGATGGGAACAATTTCAACGCCCCCAATGGATATATCCGAAATTGTCAATGCTTCAATAGAGATGGTTAAGGGAAAAGATATAAAATCGGCTTGCCTCGGATTCTCAAATATTCATCGCGGGGCACAAGTTGACATACTTCGAGAAAGCGCAATTGAGTTAATTGGAAGTCACCCATTCCAGGCAATTCTGTCATCAACTCATATTGCTAGCGATGGAAGGACAGTTGCAAAAAGAGCTGGGATGGACTTATCTAGCCAAGATTCTACTGAAAGTAATTCAGCAATATGGGCACAAATGGTTAATAGCTACCAGCTTGAAGTTAGTTTAGTTGTGCAGGGGTCAATCGTTCCAGCTTTGAGAATAATGCATGCTGAACACAGGATTCGAGAACAAGATTTCGTCAGTATAGCTAAGAATTCACCCGCAGTTCCCGTTGGTCGAGAGTATTTGTACGGGAAAGGATTGTATGCAGGCTATGAATATGATTTTGTAACGGCGCTTCATGTGTTGACACCACAAATTGAAAACTGGATCAGATGGTTACTGAAACAAATTCAAGTAACAACAACCACAATAGATTCAGAGGGACTTGAACATGAAATCGGTCTCTCCAGTTTGTTAGAAAAGTCTGAAATTGAAGGATTAATTGGTGCTGACCTTTTGTTCGAACTGAAAGCACTATACACTGATAAATTTGGATCCAATCTTAGAAACGAAGTCGCTCATGGACTAATCGATGGCAGGAATAGCGAATCCTATTATAGTATCTACGCCTGGTGGCTATGTTTTCGAATCGTATTTAACACTCTTTGGAATCAACACGAAGCAGAAAAACCAGCACAGCAGGATGAGTAGTTTGAAGATTTGGCGAAATAACTTTAGGCCTAACAAAGGCATAGAGAGAGGAAAGCATCATGAAGAAGACACACGTGATCTTTGACCAGTCTACGCGCTCTTCGGCAAGCTCAGAGTCCAGCTTCGACTCAGTGTGGTTTAATCTAGGGGCGAGTATCGTTTCGGTAAGCAGCTCAAGCGCAGGATCGTTAGCATGAACTAGGAGAGTAAAACATGGAACTCCAAGGCATAGAATTGAATACACGAATCGATCAGAGAAAACACTTTACGGAATCTCTCGGAATTCAGGGGGAGGAAGAATCATAATGGACCATGAAGTCGTGATTTATATACATGGAATTTCACCAGATGAAAAATTGGCTACTTTTGCTGACGAAAGAAAGGTGGAACGATTAACCGATCAAGTTCGCCAACGCAAGATAGAAATCTCCCATCAGAGCGAATACGAGAAGTTGAAAAATGGAATTTCAAGATTCATTCGTGACGAAAGCAGACAGAAAGCATGGAATCAAGTTGACTACTGTTTCACCGAATGGGGGTGGGAATTTCAAGAAACTGATGCCCAAAACCTTGGTGCTGGCCATAGGCTAAAGGATGCTCAACATCAGTTGGGACAAAGAGTAATCCAGGCCATAAAAGATAGCTATTGGATAACCTTAATCCCTCAACAGTCGATCCGTAAGCTAGCTCTGTACGGCCTCTCTGATGTCTTCTACTACGTATCATCCGATGGGGGACATTCGATTAAGAGAAGGATATGTCACCAGATTGCAAGCCGTCTGAGAGATGTTCTTGATGATCCTAGCGCTCAAGTCTCATTAACTCTAATTGGGCATAGCGCTGGGTCGGTTATTGCTTTGGATCTGCTACCCTTCCTTGATGAATTATCCATGGAGGAATTGATAGAGCAAAAGACAGGGTTAGACAAGGAGATCTCAGTTGCCCAGAAACAGAGGAAGCAAGAAGGTGGTGGCTACAGAAAAATAGATGCTGTTTTTGACGATAGCCGTGACGTTATCGATAGTTTGATGAGATTAAAATCACTTAAAGACGACAGACGATTGACTTTGAAACGATTGATCACTATGGGCTCTCCTGTAGCAATGATGGCGCTGCGAAGGGATCAGAGAATTCGGGATCTTGCGTATGATGGCAACCGGGTATCATTGGCATCACTTGGTTTTGCTGACGCTGGTGATGCGATAGATAACCCGCGTTGGGTAAATATTTGGAATAAGTATGACCCGATTTCTTTCCCTGTAGAACCGATGGTGGAAGAAAGCTCTTCTGTAAAAGATTTTCACTTGAAGGTCGCATGGAACCCTCTAAAAAGTCACACAAATTATTGGAATTCCAAGAATGTTCATCGTCTTCTTGCGGAGTTATGGTGATCCACAGAAAGTCCCGTTTCTCTGTGATTGAGGAGTGGAGGGTAAACAGAGGCATAGGCTTCCATTATAATCAGAAGACCTATTATTGTTTACAGGATAGCAAGACGGATCATGGTAGCGATGAAGAATACCAACGTAATGCAGCCTTCGCAGTAGAAGCGCGGGGTCGTTAGGCTGAATATAGGAGGATTCATGAAGAACTTATTATTATCGTCACTAACCATTTTATGGGTGGTTGTTTGCATATCATCTTGCACTCAGAATTCTCCCACTGAAGTTGTGAATGCACCAGATGTAGAAACGAGCCCCCTCATACAATTTGTTCCTTCGGCGGAAATATCTTTGGTTAAAATCGGAGATGGGGAAACACTTTCTAAATCTGTTGATGGATCAGACATTAATTTTGGGGAAATTACGGCTACAAAAAAGATCAGTTATATTGTTATGAATACGGGTAATTTAGAGATTTATGACATCCAATTTAGTGCTACTAATCTTGAAATATTTCCAAGTACAATCGGTTTACTTGATGCTCCCAAAGGTGGGCTATCCACGACTCCAATTGTATCATTTACTGAACCGCATGTACTCCCAAGTAGTGGTGTTGGCTCCATGCTTGAAATGGAGGTCGGAGATTTTTATGATACTCTTTCTGTTTCATATAATTATCAATTAATCCCTTTTACTCACTCTGTAATCAATGATACTCAAATTGTGGCTCTGATGGATTCAGTTATTTATTCTAATGAAACAGCTGATACTATATGGGCTTTTGGGGATACATTACTCTTTAACGATATCGAAAAAGAAACCGTTGCAAACACGCTAAGTTATTCTGTTAGCGGCACAAAAATGGGGGCTGTTTTAAACCTTCTTGTCTCTGGACTTCCAATCGAAAATTACATTACGGCAGTTATATACCAATGGCATAGTGATTATGACTCTTTTATTCTGGTTTATGATAATAATTTCACCAACGCCTCGTTTGATTCGGTGATTCTTACAAACTCTGGTAATGTGAGTATCCCATTCATGATAAATAATCACTTTAGTAGTTATCCGTACCCTATCGCACTAGATACAACGATTGCACCTAACGCTGAGATTGATCTTTCAGGAATAATCGCGAGATCCGAGAATCCTGCAACCGGCAATCTCATTACGTTCGGAGCAAATTCGAATCAACCCTATATGTTCTCATTTGGAAGTCTTACTTTTGTTGATGGTATCATGGTAGCTGAAATCTCGATTAATGAATAATAAAGTAAAGAATCAATCTTTCAACGAATTAAGCCTGCCAGCGCTATGGAAAGAAGATGAGTCAATACCAGCCTAACAAAGGCCTACCCAGCATATTGCGGGGGAGCAAGTTGACCCTCTAGAAGGGAATCGAAATTGATAATGATGTGGATGGATAGAATTAACGCACAAAGCGAGTCTGGTATAGAAAGCAGCTTAAGCCAAAAGCGTTATACCCAACATCAGAAAAAAGAGAATAAGATGAAAAATACAAAATCCATTCCTATTCTAATTCTATTATCATTTTTCCTTGGATGTGAGGATACATCCCAAAAAGAAGAGTTGAATCCTTTACTAGGTTCGTGGAATAGTCAATTTGAATATGAATATCGTCCCGACATAGTAATTGAGGGGGTTGCCGACACAAGTATGATAAGATGTACTGCAGAGATTGAGTTTCTTTCAGAGGTTTTCACCATAAACGTGAGTCCTCCAGTCCCTAGCCAACTCTGGTGGCATGGTGCTAGAAGCCAGTGGTTTGGGGATTATGACATCAGAGAAGATACTATTTATTTCTCTGCCGCTGATTCGTCTACATTAGCCGACCCATATTTGTTTGAGATTAGTGGTGATACCTTGTTTTTGTCGATGGTGTATATGTCAGATGAATCTGGAATAATGCTGGTATCTGTAGGTGGTGGATTGCCTTGGGGGTATGCTGGCAGGATACATTCTGGTTGGTTTCTCAGGAAAGAATGATGATCGTGGGTATAATTGACGCTTGGTGCTGACATTCTGAAAGGGTTAGCTTTACAAAAATGGCAATAATTATGGGGAATTAAAAATGATTATTTCAACGGAGGAGTCATGAAACCAATTTTAATAACGCTAATTATAACCATGAGTTTATCTGCTCAGTCTGGAGATGCTATTCCGCTGCGTGGCAGTCCACTACTCTGGCCTGACTCCACAGAAATTCACTACAATGATATAGTGATAGTCAATGGGAATCCTTTCCAGGGCACGATTTTAAGATCTGAACATGGGACCTTATATTTAAGCATGGAAAATGGTGTAGAATCACCAATCCCTCATGCTGTTATAGATAAGATATTATTTAAAACAGGAGCTGAATTACTAGGACCAACAGCAGATTCTGCGGCTTTCTATTCCTATTTTTCTGATCCATCTTTATTATTTGAATCGCCATCCGTTGAATTTGCTGAGCATCGATTAGAAGTTGAAACAAATAAACACTTAGACCGTATTGCAACAACTTTAGAACGAATGTTAATTCTTCAACTTGTTCTCATTGCCCTCGGGATCATAATTCCACTGACGATGTAGAGAATACTAGGTTATTAGGATATGAATAAATTTGTCGGAATATGCATGCTGAGTATCATCACCTGTATTGGGTATTCTCAGATTGTAGATGAAGCGACCTATGAATGTGACTATTTAGGTCAAGCTCTTCCAGGGAATAAACCTGAGTTGTTTTCAAAAGGTTATATTTCAACGAAGCTGGAACATAGCGCTGTGATGATAACACCTGATGGGAATGAAATGTGGTTTGGAAGAATGTATCCTGCAAAAATATGGTGTATTAAGAAAAACGGCGGAATTTGGTCTGATATTCAGAAAGCACCCCTAGATGACAATTATCATTACTTGTACCCATTTCTTTCCCCAGATGGCAACAAGTTATATTTTACTAGCGATAAACCGATTACCGAAGGACAAACAAGGTTGCACCAAGGCGATGGAGATATCTGGTATATTGAACGTAGAGCAACTGGTTGGTCAGAGCCAATCTACCTCGGCGAAACAATCAATTTTGGCAACCGCCATGCTATCGGATCTGTGAGCGCTTCTGGGAATATGTATTTGAGTGTGAGAACTGGGACAAGATACAAGCCTCAAACTAAGATCTATTTCTCTGAATACGTAAACCACCAATACTCCCCGCCGATTGTGATTAAAGAATTTGACTCCAAACAGCCCTCGCATTCCCCCTTTGTTGCCCCTGATGAGAGCTACATCATCTACTCTTCCTTCCGCGGAGGTCAAGGTCTCAGTGATTTGTTCATAAGCTACAAAAACGCATCCGGAGGTTGGACAAAACCAAAAAATCTTGGGCCAAGCATCAATACACCAGCAAAAGAAGAGAGTCCATATGTGACCCATGATGGAAAATATCTATTTTTTAATAGCAGCAGAGTATCTGAAATAAATGAATCGAAAATTCAGGGTGGACCTGGAAATATGTACTGGGTTAGAGCTGATTTCATTGAAGAAATGAGACCGAACTGATCGGATTATTTATTGCTAACAAAGGCCAGTCTACGTTCCTGTGGAACTATGACCGGTAAACTTACTCCGCATATTGCGGGGGAGCAAGCTGACTCACATACAGAGAAATGAGATGGAGGTAAAGATGAGTCATTTAGAATTGAGGCAGGGACTAGTGCTTATCCTGTTGGGATTATTCGGATGGGCTCTTTGTGGAACTATTATGTTTGTCGGGATGGCATTAATAGATATGCAAACGACATTGGTAATTCATCTAATTGGTGCCCCAATAATATTTACGTTGATTTCATTATTCTACTTCACAAAATTGAATTACACTTCTCCCATTCAAACGGGGATCATATTTTTATCGATCATCATTTTAATGGATTTCTTTTTGGTAGCATTAGTGATAAATCGGAATTTAGACATGTTCTTAAGCCCTGTTGGAACGTGGATTCCATTTTTATTCATTTTTCTTTCAACCTATCAAACAGGGATGATGATTAGTAAGCGTCAGAGCGAACAAGAATCTACCTAACAAAGGCCAGTCTACGTTCCTGTGGAACTACGACCGGTAAACTTACCCCGCATATTGCGGGGGAGCAAGCTGACCTATCTCTTGTGGTGGAATGGATTCCCAGGGGAGATGAAAAGCATTTATCCATGGCCTATCCAGTTGTATTTTGCGAAGGCGGATAAATTCCCTGAAACACAAAAAAATGAGGTTCTTATGAAAACTGTTTTGAAGATATTTGGTGCTGGAGTGCTACTTATGGTTATTCTGGTTATTGGAATTACAAGCTATCAGTTCAATGCTTATACTCCACAGGCAATCGACATGGAGCCTGATCCAGTTAATCTGAGTTACTTCCGGGAATCATATAGTGAGTGCAGAAATGAATTTATTCGAGCCGCTGATGATGTGAAGAACCGTTATGAGCATGTTGAGCTTTCATCGATCAGAGTTGATAGTCCAACAGACACCAATCTTACCATTGACTGGTGCTACATTCCTGCGCACAAAGCACCCAAGCGCCTGTTGATCCTGACCTCTGCTGTTCACGGGGTTGAGGGTTATGCCGGCAGCGCAATACAACAGATGTTCCTTAAAGAGCTCATAGATGACCAATATCTGGAAGACATGGGAGTTTTGCTTATCCATGCTGTAAACCCATATGGTTTCAAGAACAATCGGAGGTTCACCGAAAACAACATCGACCTCAACCGAAACAGCTCAAACACCCCTGATCTTTATAGCTCTGTAAATAGTGGTTACGCTGAGCTCAACCTTTTTCTTAATCCGGAAAAAGTGGTCAATCTTACCGGGTTTGACAACATGTTCTTTCATCTCACTGCAGTCGGGCAGATAGCAAAGAAATCCATGGGTGTACTCAGGCAGGCTGTTTTACAGGGCCAGTATCAGTTTGAAAAAGGGGTGTATTTTGGAGGGAAAGCACTTGAAGCTCCTGTTATAGCTGTTGCAGAGTTGGTTCAAGATATTGCCGAACCATATGAAACAGTATTCAGCATTGATCTACACACCGGGTATGGCACGAACGGTACGCTTCATCTATTTCCAGACCCCTTAAAAGATTCGGAGAAAAAGGCCAGAATAGAAGCAATCTTTGCTGGCAATTCAATCGATTGGGGGGATTCGGATGACTTCTATACTGTCACTGGATCATTTGCCTCTTATCTGGAAACCATCATCCCGGAAAAAGATTACATGACCATGACATTTGAATTTGGAACGTTAGACACAAAGACGACCATGGGATCAATCAGGGCACTACATAATGTGATAGTCGAGAACCAGGGTGTCCAGTACGGCTACAAATCAGCTCAAACTATGGCTGATGTAAAAGCCCGCTATTTAGAGGGCTATTATCCTGCTTCAGAAAAATGGCGTTCAAAGGTAATCCAGGATGCCAGACCGCTTCTATCGCAAGCATTGAATAAGTATAGTAAGCTCATGAACTGACAACATGAAAATGAAGCATTCAACAGGCGAAGCGGCCAAGTCCTCCAAAGCATTGTGCAGGAGGGCTCAAGCCTGGCACCTTAGGTAGAAGAAAGGAAATAATTTATGGTAAATATTCCAAAAATTGCTCTGGAGTTAGTACTTATTCTATCTGTATTTCTAGTATTCAAAAAAGAGCATGTTCCCATAAACATGAAGTTTGTATGGATGTTTACGGGTATTACTATTTTATTGAACATATCGTTCTATTACTTGGCTGCATTTTCTCTCTACCAAGACTACGGCCAAAGTGTAGGCCAATCAGATACTCAGATTCATTTACTGATTTGGTTCGATATACTCAAGTGGGGAATCATGGCGTTTGTTTTTGTCCGATATGCTGTTGCCTTGCAGGAATCGAACATAATATCTTCCTTCCAAATACTTTCAGTACCTAGGCCAGCTTTATTAAATGTAGTAATCTGGGGAGTTGGCGGAGGAATCATGGTCACGATTGTCGCTTATGGTTTAACAGCTATCGCCGTTCAAATCGGGATTTTTGAAGGATCTCCCTGGCCATTTTTCGCTAGTTCTGACACATACAAAGCCCTGGGCCTATGGGGAGGAGTTCGAAACTTATTTGGTGAAGAAATACTGAGCAGACTGGGTGTTCAACTACTGGTGATGTATCTTTTGCGGAAGCATCGCTTTCAGGTATTGTTGGCAATTGTAATATCCTCATTATTTTTCGAATTCTGGCATAATGGGTTTAAAGAATTGTACTTCTTGAATTTCTCAGCGTCAGTAGTATTTGCTACTGCCTATTATTATAAAGGATACGAAGCTGCAGCTATATCTCATTGCACCGCTGATTGGCTGATTATAGTACTAATCCCCAGGTTATTCTTTTGACCAAATTCAGCCTAACAAGCTGCATAGAGCGGACTCACTTATGAAAATGATGTCGCAGAATACCGTGTTTATACAAACGGATAACATGTCCGGAAACAGCTCAAACCTAAAGCGTTAGTTGGAGTAAGGGGTAGCATAATGAAGAAGTATTTATTACTGGTTGTCAGTGTCATTGTGAGTGTTTTGGCAAGTCTTGCTGTGGTGTGGTTCTTAAGTCGTATACTGGGATTCAATTACAATCCCGAAATTATTGCTGTTCTAGCTGCTTCTGCTGTCGCTGTAACATTTATACGCAATCAGCAAAAAGCGCACAAAAAGGGTGGAAATCCTCATCATCCAGATATTGATAACGGAAGTAATTAAGCTAGAATATGTCAACGAACAAAGGCTTTGAGCTGACTCATCCCGACACTCCCCCGATACTTCGTGTTTCCCTTCGGCGGGGTCTCGGACGTGTTACCCTGCGGCGGGATCAAAGACACGAGGGGAGTGCTTAAGGAAAATGATGTGGACGGATACATTACATTTTTCATTGGCAAGAAGAGTTTCTGAGCAGTTCAAAGCAGTGGCCGAAGTAGAAGCTTTCGCACTTGGGGGTTCCCAAATATCTGGGTCAATAGACAATCACTCTGATATTGATTTGTACGTATATTCAAATGAAATAGTACCCTTAAGCACTCGCCGGTCAATTGTCGAACAGTTGGGCGCGATTAAAGCGGATCTAAATCTAACTTTTTGGGACCTAGGTGATGAATGGATAGATCTGGAAACTGGTATTGAAGTTGACATTATCTATTGGAACCAAGCCTGGATCGAGGAACAAATAGAATACACACTCATCAATCATCAAGGTAAAATGGGGTACTCAACCTGTTTTTGGTATACTGTCTTAAACTCTAAGATACTATTTGAACGAAGTGACTGGTTTTCAACTTTACAAAAAAGATGTCGTGTCTCATATCCTGAAGAATTGAAGCATTCAATTATCGCCAAGAATCATCCAGTCTTGAGAAGCGTAATCCCTTCATACTATAGTCAAATACAGAAGTCGATTGACCGTTATGATTTAATTAGCACAAATCATCGCTTAGCATCGTTATTCTCAAGCTTCTTCGATGTCCTTTTCGCTATTAATGAGGTCTTGAATCCTGGCGAGAAGAAGGTCTTGAATTATGCTTTGGCGAAATGTCAAAAAATCCCAACAAATCTTGAGGGAAATATAGAGAGTATTATGCAATCTGGTGCCACAGGGAATGCTTTATTACTCGATCAAATCGATGAGTTATTGGATGGGTTAGATCGCTTACTAGATGAAGAAGGTATTGACCCAAGACGGACAATTCTACTGGACAAAGGGTGAAATAAGCGGCTAATAATGGCACTGTGTTAAAAGTCAAACCGAATGTGCCGGATCATAAGTTGTTTCGTTCAACCAAAGATAGTAGATACGCGATAACAATTTTCTGACAACAGCCACAGCACCAGCTAACATTTCAAAGGGGTAAGCCTTGAATACAAACCAGATTCCAAATAGTGAAGTTGCTGAGAGTAGACTGCCACTAAGCCTAAAGTTGGGTTATGGGGTAGGGGAGATCGGCATCAATATCTTCATCGTCACCACTGGCATGTTCCTGCTCTATTTCATGACCATTGTGTTAAAAATTAATCCGGCTCTGGCAGGAACCGCCCTGATCTTTGCCAAGCTCTGGGATGTGATCTCTGACCCGCTCATGGGTAAGCTCTCTGATTCTACCAGATCAAAACACGGTCGCAGACGACCCTATCTACTCTATGGCGCTGTACCTTTTGGTCTCGCCTTCCTGATCCTATTTATAGCACCTCCTTTTAACGGCGAGATGGCAAAAACCGTCTATGTTGTGCTGCTCTACGCCCTGGGCTGTACTACGTTTACCATCGTGGCGGTGCCTTTCTCCAGTATGGTGGCTGAAATGTCCGACAACTACAATGAGCGCATGTCCATTACCGCTTTCAGGATGTCCTTTGCCTCAGTTGGAGCACTGATTGCCGGTGGAGTAGCTATGCCACTGGTCAATATGGGTGGTGGTGGAGAGGCTGGCTTTGCTGTTATGGCACAAGTCTTTGCTGCCGTTATGATCTTTTCCAGTCTGATCTGTTTTTTTGCAACCAAGCAGGCACCCAGCCTGCCTCCTGTTGAAGATGTTCCTCCGGTTATGGAGCAGATCAAGATCGCCCTGAAGAACTTCCCCTTCTTTATGCTCATGCTGAGTTATCTGATTCAATCCCTGGCGGCCGGTGTTTTAATGGCGGGATTTGTTTTCTTCGTCAAGTACGTCATGGGCCAATCGGAAGAGGCCATGGGAGTGGTATTTCCCATCTTTCTGGTCACCGGTATTGTCTTTATCCCATTTTGGAATATGGTGGGGAAAAAGCTGGGAAAAATTAAAGCCTATAAGATCGGCCTACTCATTTTATCAGTCATGCAGCTTTCACTCTTCTTTACCGGTCCGGATTATATGAGCCTTTTCTATCTCCAGATCTTTCTGCTGGGGATTGGTTTTTCATCCTTCCAGTTATTCCCGTTCTCAATGCTTCCCGATACCATCGAATATGATCAGCTGAATTCAGGAATGAGGAGAGAAGGGATTTTCTCCGGAATGTGGGCATCAGGACAGAAAGTCGCTTATTCTGTGGGACCGGCAATTGTGGGCATCTTTCTGGGGATCTTCCATTTTGATGAGAGTTTGGGTAACAGTCAGCCCGATAGTGTGGCTTTGGGAATCAGACTGGTGTTTTGTGTCTTTCCTGCGGCCATGTTCTTGTTGAGCTTTATACCCTTTAAGAAGTATGATCTCACCGAAGCGAAGTTTGAGGAGATCAAGGGTCTGATTGCCAGTCGGGATTAATTTTGTCCTGTTGATGGACACTATTCCAGTTCAAGGATCGACTTGTATTTACTTTATTGTCATTTGGTATAATACACAGATTGGCTAGATTATGGTATTGCTGCACAATAGTGAGACTTTATGCATTACCAACATATTGGACAATTTGAGTGCTGCAGGTAAAACTTGGGGTGTTAGGTGGCAAAAGGAATAGGTTATGGCAGAGATTGAAACATCAATAGATAGTCAACTTGATTTGACAGTGCATATTGTCTTCGGCGATTTATCAACGCAAGATATATTAGACAAACTAGAAATCTACTATCAAGGCAAAATTACAAAACGAATATTATGGGATTTAAGCAATGCCACTTGGGCAAACATTACTAGTGACGACCTTAGAAGAACCGTAGACAAAGCAACGAAATATTCTCGGAAAGGCGGAAAGACAGCATGGGTTTTTTCGAAGGATGTAGACTTTGGGATTGGAAGAATGCTTGGGACTTTAGGCGAAATTGAAGGGTACGACTATGTGTTTGAAAGTTTTCGGGATAAGAAAGAGGCAATGAAATGGCTTGATACCTATGAGTAAATGTCCTCTTAACAATTTAGATGATCACCTAATAACATAATACAAGGGATAGCGTTATCTTCGGTGGTGCTGACTCAGCAAGTTCATTGGCGCCATCGCTGGTCATGACGTTATTCAGGAGTCTGACATTTTTTTATCACCGTAAATATACTGTATGACCTTTAAGCGATAAATACGACCACTCACCAAGGATTGATTGTTGGCCTGTTCTTATCAGCTAGCTTTGTTCGCATGATACCCACACAAAAGCAAGGGGACAAGCATGAGTGCAATCAAATTCACCACAATACTATTAAGTCTTATCATACTATTGTCTAGCTGTAGTCACACTACGACGGCAAGAGAAACCATTCTGGATCATAAAACCCATATTGAGGACAAGATTGTTTATGATCTACCTCAGGTTAGCAGACTCTGCGATGAGTTGGATATTACTAAGGGTTATGCAGATGTGGGTGACTGTAAACTGTATTATGAAATTGATGGTTCAGGAACCCCCATCGTGTTCATTAATGGCGGACCGGGCGGAACCCATTATGATTTTCATTTTGGGGAGTCTCTACCCAAAGACAATTTTAAAGTGATCTATTATGATCAAAGGGGCTGTGGACTGTCTGAGCACAAAGCAGTGGAAGGTTACTCTTTTGAACAGACTATTGATGACTTAGAAAAATTACGCCAGGCATTGAAAATCGATAAATGGATTGTCGCCGGTCATTCATATGGTGGTGGAATTGCCCAATATTACTCCATAAAGTACCCCGGGCATGTCCTGGGGCAGGTGCTCATAGGCACAGTTCCCATGATGAATCTGGATGAATTCAGAGGAGGGCGGACCCAGAATTTTTATTCGGAAGCAGAAATGGCTAAAATGACTGAGCTGCGCACCCTGTTTCAAAAGGGACAATTGACTCGATCTCAATACACTTACAATATGATGCTCAATGGATCGTGGAAACGAAGTAGCTTTGTAAAGCCCGGGAAAGACCAGATGGTTCGAATGGTTACCCATGGAATAAGTAGTGACCCAAACTATTCCAGTGACTTTACGGCATACAATTTTGAGCATGTGTTTGAAACCTGCCCTGTTCCAACTCTAATTGTCGAAGGGAAGCATGATCTGATCTGGAAAGCTGACCGACCAGCCATCTTCAAGAAGTATCACCCCAATGCTCAGATCGTTGTCCTTGAATCGTCTGGACATAATATGTTTGCTGATGAACCGGTAAAATTCAATCGAGCTATTGTGGAGTGGACAAACACTTTGAGTAACCCAAGTGAGCCGGATCTATTGGCCTGGCAGCAGCGTTCTAATGATCTGATAGGTAATCAGTTGATTCTGATTGAAAGCAACAAGTCATTCGCGAGCCTGATCAGAACTTCGGGAATTGACGCGGGATTGAAATATTATGAAGAAATCAAGAATGAACAACCTGACAAGCCAATCTTTTTTGAGAATACCATAAATATGTTGGGCTACGAATACCTGTTTGCTGAAAAACACACCGAAGCCATCGAGATATTCAAATTAAATGTCCAGGAGTTTCCTGAATCATGGAATGTGTATGATAGTCTGGGAGAGGCTTACTTAAAATCAGGACAAACGGTTCTGGGATATGAAAATTATAAGAGATCTGTTGAACTCAACCCGGATAATGAGAACGGTCAGGCTATTTTAGATAAACTAAACTCGTATGCTAAAGCTAAGTGAGTAACCAGTAAACCCAGATCACTGCCACAGCCGGTCCCAGGATTCCCATCAGGAGTCCACCTTTCAGGAAGTCAGTTGATTTTAAGTTTCCTGAAGCAAAGGCAATGGCATTGGGAGGTGTTGATATGGGCAGACCCATGGCCGCTGATGCCCCAAGTGCCAGAGGGATAACGATAATTGGCTCAAACCCAACTGCTACCGCCATTCCCAAGGGAGCCAAAATGTTGGTGGCTGCAGTATTACTCATGAAATTTGATAAAATGGTGGTTACGTAAGCGAGGAGAAAAGCCAGGGCCATGATACCCAATGATCCAATGGGTAGAAGACCGAGCAACCAGTCAGCTAATCCGGTTTTCTGAATTGCGATTCCCAAGGATAAGCCACCGGCTAGTAGTAACAATACATCCCATTGCAAGCGTCGCACTTCTACGGCATTTAATATTCCTGCTACTGCGAAGACAGTGATAGGTAAAAAGGAAACCACTGCGGTGGGCATACCGTGGAGTGGTCCTGTCATCCACAGTAGGACAGTCACAATAAATACAGGAAAAACCAGCATTCGTTTCCACATGGGTAGCAATGAACCAGTTCGGGTTTCCCATTCCAAACCACGTAGATCCAAACTTGCATTCATGGAGGGGTGGGCAAATTTTAAATATAGCCAGATCACAAAGAAAAGAACAATGGCAGGTGGTAAACCAGCCATCATCCATTGCATAAAATTAATGTTGTGGGTCTCTGACAATAAACCCGCAGCGATGGCATTAGGTGGGCTTCCGATGATAGTTGCCATGCCACCCACATTTGCTGAAAAGGGGATGCCCAACAGAAGCGCTTTGGCAAAAGGGTCTTTTTTATCCAGAGCAGCAATGACGGGCGCCATAACTGACATCATCATGGCCGTTGTGGCTGTATTGGACATGAACATAGAGAACATAAAGGTAATACCCATGGCTCCCAGTAGAATGACAGAGGGTCTGGTTCCAAAGCCCTTCAGGACGAAACGAGCCATCATCCGATCCATACCTGTGGTTTGGGCTGCCTGACCCAGGACAAAGCCACCTAGAAATAGCCACATGATCGGGCTGGACCAGGGAGCAACAAACATCTGCCAATCTTTGGGTCCTGTGGCAAAGACGCCACCTGGCCGACCTAAAATCAGAATTTCAAGGCCGATGATCAGAATTGCTACGGCAAAGGCTGGGATAGCTTCACTTACCCAAAGTCCTGCAGCTAATATTAGAATGAACAAAGCCCACATGGGAGCAGGATCTAGACCGCTATATTCTGGTATAAAAGCGATGCTGGCCGCAACAAGGGCGGAAACCAGCAGCTTGATCAGTCGTGTGGTAGATGATATTTGGAGCTTGCCTAATAACCGACCTGCCTGTCTACGGGTGTCTAGCATGGTGCTCTATTTACTATCATTCTCGATCAAAACCTCTGTAACAGACTTAGTGCAGTCTGACAGGTCACCCAGGTCATATCCACCTTCTAGACCTAGCAGTAATTGGGGTGTAATATCCAAGCAATATTTGGTAAATTCAGCGAAATGCTCAGCTTGTAGACGCATGCCCCCTAGCGGATCATTGATGCTGGCATCAAATCCAGCACTGATGATGAGTAGCTCGGGTTCAAAAGCTTTCAGGAACGGCATAACTTGCTTATCGAAAGCAGCAAAATATTCATCTTTTCCAGAGCCGGCACTCATTGGGATATTCAAAACATTTTTATGATCACCAGTTTCATGGGGTGCTCCAGTTCCAGGATAGAAAGGCCATTGGTGTAATGAGCAGTAAGCCATATTGGGGTCAGATTCCAGTATGTGTTGGGTGCCATTCCCATGGTGTACATCCCAATCCAATACGGCAACACGATCCACACCTTTAACCTGAGTTGCATAATTTGCTGCTACGGCACAATTGCTGAACAGACAAAAACCCATGGCTCTATCAGCCTCTGCATGGTGCCCCGGTGGGCGAGAGATAACAAAGGAAGACTCCTGGTTATGGACCAATCGATCAACTCCATCTAGCCAGGCACCTGCGCTTTGCAGAGCTACATCATAACTTTCTGGACTAACTGTAGTATCTGCATCCATGCTAAAGCCACCACGTTCAGCTGTTTGTCTCACGTTTCGAATATGGGATAGGGGGTGAACCAGCTGTAATTCATCGATTCGAGCTCTACGTGGCTCACGCCAATTCAGGACATCAGGTGTTTCAATTTGTTGTAGACCACGGATGCAGGCGTTTAGTCTTTCAGGACGTTCCGGGTGTCCGGAACCTGTATCATGATGTAGGAATCTATCGCTAGTAAGAATGTTTATCATGGCGATGAATTTATTCAAATCTTGTGCCTGTAACATGGATATGTTGATAATATTTTAAGAAATATCATAAGAATATCAGTAGCCCCGGGTTGGTTATTGAGCTTGTCGAAATGTAACCCGGGGTTGTGGGATACTCCGTTCCAACGTTTTGTGCTCAGAGGCATTTCTTAAAGCATGCCTCTGAGCACAAAACCATCAGGGTAAGACAACATAAATCCCCGCCCTAAAGGACGGGGCTATTGAATAATCGATCATATAGATAAAGCTCTTTATCTATTGCGTAGATGACTTCTTAGTTTATAATGTGACCAAGGAGTCATATTATGAACGAACATTCAAATCCATCTAATTTAAGCCGCAAAGAGCGGGATAAAATACGTAACAAAGAAGCCATTATGGATGCTGCTGTACATCTATTTGCGAGAAACGGATTTAACGAGACCAAGTTAGAGGAAGTAGCAACCTTGGCAGAGTTCGGTAAAGGGACTATCTATAATTATTTCGAGAATAAGAACGATTTGCTACTCTCGACTTTCAATTATGCGCTTACCAAAGTCAGCAATTATCTGGAAGAACAACTTAGCAATGTAGAAGACCCATTGGAGCGTTTAAGACTTATCGTGAATTCACAATTTGAGTACTATCGTAGTAATGAAGATTTTTTACGAGTGGTTGTAGCTAATCAGCAGCTCATTGGAGAAGCCATCCATGGCGGATCCGGAAAAGATCTCCATCAACGATTCATGTATCTTAAAAAATTGATGGTCAAAGAGATTCAAGCTGCCATTGATTCAGGACAGTTAAAATCTGGGAACGCCACTCGATACGCTTCCTATATCAGTGGGATGATCCACGGACAAGTGCGCTCACTCAATCATCGTGAGATCATCATTGACGATGTCGATTCGAATGAGATCGTTGACATATTTTTAACAGGAGCCAGTCATGTTTAAGCATCTGAAATTAATTCTAATTGTACTGAGTCTCTTTTTTAGTGGGGCATCTGCTGAGACCATTGAATTGGATCTTAATAAAGCCGTAGAGCTAGCACTTAAGAACAATATTAATATTCAAAACGCTGAGGAAGACCTGATCAAAGCCAAAGCCCAGCGAAGGGAAGCCTTTTCGGCAGCCTTACCAGTGATTTCTGGTTTTGGTCAAGTGTCACATAGTTTTGCAATTGCCGCACAACCCATGTCTTTCCCAGTTCCTTTCGGGGTGCTAGATGCGGTAGGAGCTCCTGCTCCGCTGACTGATGGGGCCGGGAATACAATAACTCATATTCTGCCGGATGGGACTTCAGGCATGCTTCAACAAACCAGCGTTCAGCTTGTACCTATTGATCTGAGATTTGGCAATGACAACACCATGGTTTATGGATTAAATCTGACTCAACCGCTATTTGAAGGTCGCGTCATCGCTGCCATTCGGGGTGCAAATGTCTATGGTGACCTAGCAAAGTCTGCTGCTGAAGTGACCCGCCTCTCGGTGATTGAGAATACGAAAAAAGCTTTCTATCAAGTATTGTTGGCTGATAAAATGATGTCGGTTATGGATCATTCCCTCAGCGTTATGAAACAAAACCTGATAAATGTAACAGCACTTTATGAGCAGGGGAAAACAGCAGAATTTGATGTTATCCGAGCTGATGTTCAGGTGGCTAATCAAACAACGATGGTTAGTAATGTTCATAAGATGCAGGAGCTTGCTCAAGCCGGTCTGAAGAGAAGTTGTGGTTTGAATATTGACCAGGAGATTCTCACTATTGGTGATTTGCAGAGTGTGGTAGAGACAAATCTGAATCTTAGTGAACTGGAAAGCAAAATGCTCAGTGGTCAACCAATGATAGAGCAGCTGGATGCAAATGCGCGCTTAATGAAAGAGAATATTCTCATGGTCAAGGCGGAGTTTATGCCTTCAATTGCTTTAACTGGTTCGTATCAACAGATGGCGTCTTATAACGATAAAGAATTTGAAAGCTCAGAATTTAGAGAGTCCTCTTCACTGGCGGTTGGCGTTAACTTACCAATTTTTAATGGCTTTGGCTCCTCGGCCAGGGTTCAAAAAGCAAAGGCAGACTATCGTAAATCTGAATATCAACAACATGATGTCCAGGAGAATTTACTTCTTGAACTTAAAAGTATATATCTGAGCATCATAGAATCATCTCGAAAGATTGAAGCGGGACAAAAAGGAGTCACCCAAGCTCGTAAAGGAGTGGATATGGCTCAACGCTTGTTTAAACAGGGTATGGCAAGCCAGTTACAGGTACTAGATGCCCAAAGTGCCAGCGATCAAGCTGAACTTGGACTTTATCAAGCATATTTTGAATATAACAGCGCACACGCTTCATTAGCTCGTGCACTTGGAGAAGAAAAATGAGAGTACAGAAAATATCAATTCAACTATTAATGGTTATCCTTTTGAGTGTTTTACTTTCCTCTTGTGGTGGAGAAGTCGCTGAAAAAGTGATTGAGGAGACTAAGATCCCTGTTGCTTTGAGTGAAGTGATGTATCAGCCATTTCAAATCGATTATCACAGCATTGGTAGAGTCGTTTCGGAAAATCAGGTTAATCTGCTTTTCCAATCTTCCGGTCAGGTGGATTCCATATGGGTCAACGTGGGTGATTATGTTAGAAATAATCAACGGCTGGCCAGCGTTGAAACAGATGTTTATCAGACCATGTTTACTCAAGCCAAATCCATGTTTGAAAAATCCAAACGCGATCTAGAGAGTTCACAGAAGCTATTTGATTCTAATGTCATCTCTTCTGATCAATATGAAATGGCCAGGATCGGACTAGACAACGCAAGGGCAGGATTTAGCCAGGCAAAAAATTCAATGGACAACACAGAGCTCAGTGCACCCTTCAGTGGTTGGATTGTTGCGAAAAATTTGAATATAGGCGACTTGGTAGCCCCTGCTGGTGCCATGCAACCACCATTTGTCCTGGCTGATATGAATCATCTCAAGATCATTATTCCCGTACCTGAGTCAAGAATCGGCCATATCGCAGTTGGGCAACAAGCTCAGGTAGCCTTTAAAACATTTCCCGACAGGATGTTTAGCGGTGAGGTGTTACGGATTGGAATGGCACCAAAAAACTTTTCAAATAATTATGATGTTGAAGTTCGCATTACCGGAGATGTATCTGGGCTTAAACTTGGTCTCATTGCCGATGTGCGAATCGTCCTTGAGTATTTTGAAGAAGCTCTGGTCGTTCCCTTAAGCTTGATCCAGGACGATGGTGTTTCACAGTTCATCTTTGTTGAGGAAGAGGGCAGGGCAGTACAAAAAGATATAGAAATTCAGGCTCTATCCGGTTCTGAGGTCTTCATCAAAGCTGATGTGCAAGTTGGAGATATACTCATCGTCAAGGGCCAGAATGATGTTAATGATGGTTCCCTACTGGATATCGTAGAATAACGTAGGATTTATATATATGAAAATATCGAAACAAGCTATCGATCACCCAATGGGCGTTATTCTTAGCGCACTTGGTATATTTATCGCCAGTATTGCGGCCTATTTGATTCTCCCACTGGAACTCGTACCGAACATTGAAATTCCTTATGCTTTCGTATCTGCAACATATGTAGGTGCTGCCCCTTCTGAGGTAGAGACTGAGATCATTAAGCCAATTGAGGAAAAACTCGCCCAATTGCAGGATGTGGATGAAGTAGTTGGCTATGCCTTACAAAACGTGGGATTTATATCAATTAAATTTAGTGCAGATGCAGATTTGGATAAGAGTATTGATGATCTGAAAGAGAAAGTTAATGAAGCGATTCCAGAGTTAAGTGATGAAGTAGATAATGTTGCAGTTCGAGACATCGACTTCGCAGATACACCAATCAGTATTCTCAATATTTATGGCGATTTTTCACCCCATGAATTGCGATCTCAGGCTGAACTCATCAAAGACAAGTTGACCCGAATTTCCGGGGTGAATCAAGTGGAGATGTTTGGTGGCGAGGAGCGTGAGATTGCCATTGAATTGGAGCCGGGTTTACTTTTAGCCAATAATCTCAGTATCCCTCAGGTTCTCATGGCTCTAAAAAGGAGTAATCTGAACTTTCCTGGAGGTACGGTAAAGCTGCAAGGTCAGGATATTTTTGTTCGCACAGTGGGTAAGTACACAGAGATACGAGATATTGAAAATACTATTCTGGGAGTAAGTAATACGGGTAACATCACACGTATCCGTGATGTCGGAACGGTAATAGATGGCTATGAAATAGCTACGAGTTATTCGAGATATCAGCAGCAGAATAGCGTAACCCTGCTTATTTCAAAACGTCCCGGAGCACATATTGTTGAGGCTACGGAACAGATCGAGCTAGCTGTTGACGAACTTGCTGAACAATTTCCTGAGGGCATGTCCCACTCATATACCGCGAGACAGGCGACGGACATCGAAAAACAGAATAGTCAGTTAAATCAGAATGCTGCCTGGGGTATCTTGTTTGTTGTTCTGGTTCTCTTTGCTGGCATTGGATTTAAAAATTCTCTCATTGTTTCCATAGCTCTACCATTTGCTCTTATGTCATCTTTTCCCTTAATGTGGTATTTTGATCTTGACCGAACCGGAATATCCATGTTTGGTTTGATCATCGTATTGGGTATTGTGGTGGACGGCGCAATCATCGTTGCTGAATCCACCTATCGTCATATGGAAGAAGGATTGAGCCGAAGGGATGCTTCTATTATGTCCATCGATGAAGTTGGTATCCCTATCATGACCTCTGTTTTAACCACTATGGTTGCTTTCGCACCTATCATCTATATGTCAGGAACCATGGGCCAGTTTTTATCAGTTATTCCCAAGGTGGTTATTTTTACACTCGTAGGTGCCTTCCTTGCAGATCACTTCCTCATTCCTGTACTCTCATCGAAATTAATGACGGTCACCAAGCGTGCAGGTATGCTCAGCGGCGAGTGGGTTGGAAAACGAATTTATACCCGAATGATAAACTGGGCTCTCAGGCATCGTCTGGTGGTAGTTGTTGGTATCACCATCATATTCTTTGCTTCAATAGGAATCGTTGGTATTTCGTCAGCAACAGACCTAAAATTAGTGAAGGTCCAGATTTTTCCGAAAGTACCCAAGCCCAGAATAATCTTGGATATTAACACGGCTGCCGGTTCCCAACTCGAGTACACAGATAGTGTAGTGAAGGAGATAGAGGAATACCTCCTTAGCTTTTCAGAAGTAGATCGGTTTGTTTCCACTGTAGGGGAAAGTGGTGTCCAAAATGTCAGGTTAGCCCAAGGTGGCGGAAAAGGGGCTGAGATCGGTCAGATTAATATTGATCTTGTTGATAAGTCTGAGCGTGACCGCTCTGTGGACGATCTGATAGAGATCATGGATGAAAAACTGTCCCGTATGCCTGGAATTGCTGTAAAGATTCAGACTATTGCAGAAGGTCCTCCAGTGGCAGATAATGTAATCATTGACATCAGTGGTGATGATCTAGAAGCTCTGGCTTTTGTGGCTGAACAGGTAAAACGTGATCTTGGAAAAGTTGAAGGTGCTTTGAATATTGAATCCAGTCTGGGAGTACGTCGCACCGAGTTCCAGGCTCATGTTGATCACGATAGAGCGGCCAGCTATGGTCTCTCTAGTCAGGAAGTAAGTAACACCCTGGCTGCTGCCATGATCGGTCTAGAAGCGACAACTTACTCAGATGGCTTGGATGATATACCTGTTGTGGTACGCCTGTCAACCGAGGGTGATGATGTTGTTGACGCAATCCGGAACCTGAATATAATGAATCAAATGGGTCAAATGATTCCATTTGAAAATGTGGCAACGCTGGAAATTGGAAGTAGCGAAACACTAATCAAACACAAGGATTTCAAGAGAAATATCTCCGTATCATGTGATCCAGCTAAGGGAGTTGATCCGACTGATATTCAGCGTCACATGAATCCATATCTGGCAGCACTCGCTGTCCCAAATGGAGTGACAGTGGAATACGGTGGGGTTGAAGATGAGGCAATGAAATCTTTTTCCAGCCTTGGGCGTGCTATGGCCATCGGTTTTCTTGTGATTATGATTATTCTAAGTGCACAATTTCAGTCAATAAGGCAACCTTTCATAATTGCCCTGGCCATTCCACTTTCGTTTATTGGAGTGATCTTTGGACTCATGGTTACTCGGGTTCCGTTTGGAATAATGGCCTTCTTCGGAGTCGTGGCATTGATGGGAGTTGTGGTGAATGATGCCATTGTCCTTATTGCTCATGTTAATGATCTCCGGGAAAAAGGGATGAGGGTGAAGGATGCTCTTATAAAGGCGGGTAGAAATCGATTGCGTCCCATCATTCTGACAACTGTTACAACCTTGGCGGGTATGATTCCTCTGAGTTTAAACTTGGCAGGTGGTGCAGAATACTGGAGACCTCTAGCAGTTAGCTTGATTTTTGGCTTGGCGATCTCATCATTCTTAACCCTGATTATTGTTCCTGTCCTGTACTCTTTGATTGAGAGTAGGAGTGAGCGGAAGAAGCTGGCCAAAGCAGGCTAAACCCTTGCTGCTAGATTGCTCATGGGAAGTTAATTATATGAATACTTTGCTATGTTAATTACCTGAATTGGCATAGATTGTTTTCATCAACATTAGCGGGAGAAAACCAAATGCGATTCAGTTTAAAAAATCTAGTAGTCACCATACTTTCACTTTTTGCTTTCAGTTTTAGTGCTGAAAGATTGGTTCTGACAGAATTCTTCACCAGCGCTGGCTGACCAAGCTGTGGCCCCGCAGGGGTTCACCTGGAAGGAATCCGGGACGCAAATCAAGGTACATTCACAACCATAGCTTACCACACCTGGTGGTTTGGCGCAGATGCATTTAACGCTTATAATAATGATGAGCAGATGGCTCGCTTTAGTGACTATGGCATAAATGGGACTCCTTACTTATACGTTGATGGAACCAATCGTGGATACGATTTTTATGCATGGGGCGATTACATCCTAGACAATGCTGCAACAACATCACCGCTAGGGTTAATGGTTGGTGCTGGTGCTTACGATTACGAGACTGGTGATGGAAGTTGCCAGATCATCCTAAATCCTGAATCAGGTGTTGATGGGGATTATACACTGTATCTCGTGCTCGTTGAGGATGATCTTTATTTTATGGGTCGCAATGGTTATCCCCAGCATGAGAATGTGATGCGAGGAATGTTTCCCAGTTCTTCAGGGACAGCTGTAACTCTTGCAGCCGGTGTTCAACAAACAGTAGATATTGATTTTAATATCCCCTTTTATGAGGAGGGTAAATTGATCCCTGCAAACTGTAGTTTTGTAGCCTTTGTCCAAAGCCCGGGAACTCTTGGAGTTCTGAATGCAGCTGAGGAACCATTTCTGGAACTATTCCCGGCAGATATCCCCCTACTTACGAGTGATAACCTGGAATTAACGCCTATAGATGATGATGGTGACCATAAATTGAATCCAGGTGAGTCTACCTATTTGTCCATAAGTCTTTTTAATGAATGTCATTGGTTCGATGCACCCAATGTGACGGGGTATCTATCGAGTAGTAGCCCGTTTGTAACCGTGATTGATAACGTAGGTGATTATGGCTCGGTCCTCTCCTGTAATTCGACTACAAACGATGGTGACCTCTTTTCATTCTCTGTCTCAGACCAGGCTCCTGCTGCGGCATCCCTAGATTTTAGTCTGAGGGTTGTGGTTGACCCAGGTGGTGTAAATGCCTTTGAAACTATTGTCCCTATCACGGTGACCATGGACCTATTTCAGCACAATTATCCTGTAAAGCTGAGCGAGGCAGTTTATCCTGGTTCTGGAAATGTCAGTATTGATCTTGATCAGGATGGTCAAAAAGAAGTGATTGTTGGTGACAAAGATAGTTTGCTTCATGTCTTTACCATAGATGGTACAGAGTTAGCTGGATTTCCTTTTAAGTTAGGACATTGGGTTGCTGCATCACCTGCTGTGGCAGACATTGATAACGATGGTGATCTTGAGATTGTGGTTACATCCACTGACCGGAATATTTACGTCATTGAGCACGATGGAAATGGTAAATCTATCGCTACATCAACCAGCACGATCATGAGTACTCCAGCGCTGGACGATCTTGATGGTGATGGAGATCTAGAGATCGTGGTCCCTGGAATTTCAACAAAAATTCTGGTGCTTCATCATGATGGAACTCCTTTTAATAATTTCCCTGTGACCCTGGAGGGTGAAGTCATGTATGCCGGTGCATCCATTGCTGATCTGAATAATGATGGGAGCAAAGATATCGTTGTCGGAACATACAAGGGCTGGTTGCACGCTATCGATCTACAGGGTGTGAGCCTGGCAGGCTTCCCTGTGTACTTGTCCAAAGGTACTAGGACTGCTCCTGTTATCACAGATCTAGATGGTGATGGTGATTTTGAGATTATTATTGGACAAGATGCCGGTAGAGTTTTTGCCATTTCCCATACTGGAGATACTCTGTGGACACGACAGGCTTCTGGAAAAAGGATCAGAACCTCAGCTGCAGTTTGTGATTTCAATGAAAATGGATTTATGGAAATTGTGATAACAGGCACTGATGGCAGAATCACGATTCTTGACTATCAAGGTCAGGATCTTGCCGGCTGGCCACAAGACCTTGGGGGCACTTGCTATAGCTCACCTGTTATTGCTGATTTGGACGGGGATAAGTTTGCTGAAATCATTGTTGGTGCAAATGATTCAACCCTCCACGCATTTCACTATGATGGGACTGCCTTTGATGTCTTCCCCATTGCCATGGGTGACAAAGTTCAAGGAACAGTATCTGTGGATGATTTGACTCAGGATGGTAGTATGGAGCTTATTGTTGGAACAGACAGTGATCTTTCAATCGTCAATTTAAAAACTCCATTTACAAGGGGATCAACCTGGTGCACAGATCGTGGGAATTATCAGCGAACAGGTTTTATTTTAAATTTGCCCCTTTCTACAGAACCAAGGTCTCTCATTCCCAAAAAGCTGGAATTGAGCCAGAACTTTCCTAATCCATTTAATGCTTCAACAACCATTGGTTTTGGGATTCCTGAGAACGGATATGTGGCCATAGCCATTTATGATGCCTTGGGTCAGGAAATCAGACAATTGCTCAATGCAAGTCTTTCGTCTGGGAATTACTCCATCTTGTGGAACGGTTTAGATGAATCAGGTAGATCAGTCGAAACAGGAATATATTTCACTAAGATCACAGCAGATAACAGTTCAAAAGTTGTAAAAATGATTTTGATGAAATAACTATTCCATTCCTTTTTTATGAGATGATAGAGGTAACCTGAGGGTTGCCTCTATTTGGTTTACAGCGTAAAGCTATTTGTTCAACAATTACCTTGTTTATATTCTTTCCAATGAGGGCTAACTCGGGGAAATAATTTTAGGAGTTAATTTATGAAATCACCTGAAAAAGTTCTAAAAGGGAAAGCTCTTCTAGATAAAATTCGTGCAGATTTTATCGGTCTCGATACGCAGTATAAAAATGTCAGGGGCGAGGATACTCGTAGAATCTATCTGGACTCTACTGCTAGTTCACTTATGATGCGACCTGCTGCTAAAGTGGTTGATGGTTTTATGGCACATTATTCTAACACGCATAGTAATCTACATCATAGCGCTCATGTCTCAACGAATGCCTACGATTGGGCTCACAAACGGATTCTTTCCTTTCTCGGTGCACCAGAAGATCAATATACCTGCTTTTTTACCGGCTCAGGGACAACCGGTGGAATCAATCGAATGGCCCGTGTATTCAGAGATCTCAATCCTGACAAGGATACGGCTATTATCTCTATCATGGAGCATCATTCAAATGATTTGCCCCATCGCAAACACATGAATAAGGTCATTCATGTTCCTGTCGACAACCTTGAAGAAAATATGATGTGTATCAGCCTTCCAAAGCTGGAATTAGCTCTAAAAGAAGCTGCTGGTAAGGTCAATTATGTCTCTATTACTGCTGTGAGTAATGTAACTGGAATCATTAATCCAATTCATGATATCGCTCGTTTGACTCATAAATATGGTGCCTTGATCATGATTGATGGAGCACAAAGTGTGGCACATCTACCAACGCAGATCTTTCATCCGGATGATCCAGATGCCTGTATTGATGCCCTGGTCTTTTCCGGCCATAAAACGTATTCACCTGGATCGCCTGGCGTAGTCATAGCACGTAAAGATCACCTCCTTTGCATTGAACCTGAAGAAGTCGGTGGAGGAATGGTAGAGAGGGTGCTTGAGGATCGTTACCAGGTAAAGGAGAATTTCCCGGATAGAGAAGAGGCCGGTACACCCAATATTCCCGGGGCTATTGCATTGGCCTCAACGATTGAAGTTCTTGATCGTATTGGTATGCAGCTCCTTGTGGAAGAAGAAGATTTTGTCATGATCCAGGCGCTAGAAGCCATGGCTGACATCCCAGAACTCATCGTCTATGGTGGAACTGATCATAGTATTTGTCCTCGAGCTGCTTCTATCTCATTTAATGTGAGTGGGATGGATCATGGATTGGTAGCAGCAGTTTTAAATGATCATTATAATATTGCGGTTCGGAATCAGTGTTTTTGTGCTCATCCGTATGTCAAGGAAATGATGTCTAAAGACCTTGAGAAGAATTTTGGTGAAATTGACTTTGGCAATATGAGTCCTGAGTTCATGAGAAAAGCTGGGATGGTAAGAGCGAGTTTTGGCCTCTATTCCACCCTTGAGGATGTACAAAGTTTGATCACTGCTCTAAAATACATTATCAATCATGCTGATGAGTTCGAAAAACAGTACAAGATCAATGATGAGAATGACTATCAACACCTGACATATGGACTTAAGGCTGATGATATTTTTAGTATAGAGTCGGCTTTGGACGATTATTTAAGCTAAAATATTTCGATTTAATCTATTCCATGACACACTTCTAAATTTGCTGCTGACTCGCTATAAGTATTTTCAACATGATGAGTGATTTTACTCCAACTGATTTCGTGCCAGCCTCATGGCTGCCAAATGGTCATTATCAAACCATATTTGCATCACTTTTAATGCCTGTAGCGCTTCCTGTATATCGGCGTGAAATTGTTGAATTACCGGATGGAGATATTGTAGCTGCGGACTGGATCGATGGTGAGCCAGGTAAACCCCTGGCAGTTCTAGTACATGGCATGGAAGGTGATTCCGAAAGTCGCTATGCTCGCTTGCTGATGAATGAAGTTCAGAGCTTGGGATGGTCAGGTGTTGTCTTGCATATGAGGAGTTGTGGTGGGTTGATCAATCGTCGTCGTAATTTTTACCATGCAGGCTTTTATCAAGATATCCAATATTTCATTGATGAGCTATTGTCACAGAGCCATAAATATAAGACCATTTATCTTGCCGGTATCTCACTAGGTGGCAGTCAGGTTGCACATTATTTAGCTAAAGGTAAACCGGAAGGTAGAGTAAAAGCTGCCGCTATGATCTCATCACCGGTAGATCTGCGAGCATCAGCAGATTTTATGCGTGGGGGTCTGAATAGACTTTATATACTGAAGTTCCGGAGAAGCTTATTAAAAAAATATATTCTCAAAGCCAACTTGATCCAAGATCCATCTCTTGCAAAGAACCTGGCTGCCGCCAAGAATTTCTGGGACTTGGATAATTCGGCCACTGCGCCCATCCATGGCTTCCGTGATGCGGCTCATTATTATAAAGAAATGAGTTCAAAAAACACTTTGCAGGACATAACAATACCTACACTTTATATGGCTTCGAAAGATGATCCTTTCATTCCTGAGCACTCCATGCCAAATGGAGGTACGCAAGTGGGAGCAATAAGATCACTTTTGACAGAGCGGGGAGGGCACGTAGGTTTTGTGAATCAATGGGGTGAATCGTGGATGACACCTACTGTTTTTAACTATTTTTTGAGTTTTGAATAATAACGTTTATTGAGTAGAAAGAGGAAATAATGAAAAGAAGAATAAGTGCCATCGTGGTACTAGTATCTGTTCTAATGTTAAGCTTTTGCGAAACGAAACCTGAGGTTTCAGCTGAGCGTTTACAAGTACTAGCTGATACAATTGGTCAGGATATCGAATATGATGCCTGGATGGATCTTGCCTACGAATTGAGCCAAAATTATCCACAGGAATATGTTGCAGGGATGACTATGGTGAAAGCAACTGAACGCTCTATCATGGAACAGGATGCAGAACGGTTTGACAAATTTTTTGGTCTATTGAAAGTATATCCCGATAGCGGTGTTCTAGAAATGGCTGATGAGATCGCAGTGGCAAATCAATTTGCCCTTCTCATGTCCAATGAACAATTGCTTCAAGCGAAAGCACCAGAAGTGATTGAGTTTGCCATCAATAGATTCCGAGCAAACGAGGTTGGTCTCCAATGGAGAAATGAATTGGGTACTATGATCTTTTCGACGCGGGCAAGCATTTATGAGCTCGCCGGGGACAATGAAAAAGCTTTAGAAGATTATAACTCTGCGCTCGAGTATTATGAGCAACCCGAGACATTGATGCGTCGTGGTCTATTGCTAGAAGCAAAAGGTGACCTAAGTGCCGCTCTGGAAGATTTCATTGGTGCATTACGCCATGCTCCTGATCAACCCATGATCATAAACAAGGTCAAAGAAACATATAATGCATTGAATCCTAGCGATGATGCGGATGTATTTCTGAAGGATTTGAAAGATAGTTTGTCAGAATCACGTAGAGAAGAAGTGATGGCAGAAATGTTCTCAATGGCAGCACCATCTTTTGAATTCACTGATCTGTCCGGTAAGAAAATTAACAATGCAAATATGCTAGGTAAGGTTGTGTTTGTTGATTTTTGGGCAACATGGTGTCAGCCTTGTCGTCGCGAATTACCAGAGTTTCAAGCATTCTATGAGCAGCACAAGAAGAACCCTAAAGTTGCCTTTATTGCTGCCTCAACAGATAGTGACAGATCAAAAGTTTCACCCTTCATTAAGGAGCTGAGATTCACATTTCCAGTTGCGTTCGCTAATGAGAATGCGACAAAATTTGGTGTGGAAGGTATCCCAAGTTTGTTTATAATAGGGCCATCAGGAAATATCCGGTATAAGGTAGTTGGATTTGATCCCGACAAAGATTTTGTCAGGGAGATGAACTGGCGTTTGGAAAGTCTTTTAGACGGATAATACTAACCAAAATCGAGGAGATCAGCATGGGTCGTAAACTCTTATTGTTATTACTTATAGTGAGCGTGACATTTACTCTGGGGCAGGAAGCCAAAAAAGGTTGGGGCTTTGGTGGTGTACCTGCTGTTGCCTATAATTCTGACACAGGGTTTTTATACGGTATCGTATTTGAAGCCTATAACTATGGTGATGGTTCACATTATCCAGACTATGACTATACTATAAAACCTACCTGGACACGTACAACAAAGGGGAGTGGTGAGAACACACTCTTTTTCGACTCCAAGTATCTCCTTCCAAATGATATTCGAATCACTGCTTATGCAGGTTATCTCACTGAGCAAGCACTACCCTTTTATGGCTTTAATGGATATGAGGCAGGATACACACCAGGTTTTGAGAATGCTGATTCAAGCAATTACATAACTCGCATGTATTATCGACACGAAAGAAATACGCTACGTTTAACGGCTGATTTCCAGAAAAGCATTTTGAGTGAAAATATACGTGCAATACTGGGCTTTGGCTATATCAACACAGAAGTTGCAACTGTGGACATTGATGTACTTAACGAGGATCAAGATGACGTGGATAAATTACCAGACACATTGTCACTCTACGATGAATATGTAAGAGACAACTATATCGGCGAGGAAGAAGCCGATGGAGGACTTACCCCATATGTTAAGTTTGGTATGGTATATGACACCCGTGACAATGAACCTAACCCTATGAGTGGGATATGGGCAGAGGCCTTATTTACAACTTATCCTGGTTTTATGGGAAGTGATTTTGAATTCTCCACTTTTACGGCCACACACAGACAGTATTTCACGCTGATTGAAAATGATCTTTCATTTGCCTACAGAGTAGGGTATCAGCAGAATTTTGGGGATGACGTGCCTTTCTTTATGCTGCCCTGGTATCAGAGTAGTTTTAAGATGACAGAAGGTATGGGTGGCTCTAAGTCACTCCGCGGGATTCTTAAAAACCGTATTGTTGGCAATTCCATTGTTATGGCCAATTTGGAAGCACGGTGGAAATTTTTTAGAACAGTTGTTGGTGGACAAAATCTTTATCTAGCTCTAAATGGTTTTGGAGACTTTGGTCAAGTGCTAAGCCCTTATGAGGTTGCCGGTGGAACTATTACACCTACTGCAGACGAAGGATTACACCTTTCTTATGGTGGTGGCTTGAGAGTTGTTCTTAACGAAAACTTCATTATTGCCGTAGATTATGGACTGGCAGCTGATGAGCAGGATGGAACCTCCGGGCTATATATTGGTTTGGGATATCTGTACTAGAAATCGAATTTAAATAGATTTTATTAAAAGGCGTAGTGAGTGCTGCGCCTTTTTTTTGTTGTATATATGCCAAATGGCGGTAAATTGATGGCGTATGGCATATTATAACTATGGGAGACAATATGGTAAATTACCCAACAGAAAATGATCGAGAAGCTTTCCGTGAGCAGTTAAAGGTGAATGAGACGGTTGGAAACTACTATGTCTCATTGATAGGTTTACGAGAATACCAAACCCATTCACTGATTGATGCCGTACATAATGGTCTTTCATTTCAGGCGTATGAACGGTTTGAGCGAAATATAGCTCTTCCCAAAGAACAGGTCTTGAAACTATTACATATTCCACTCCGGACTTTACAAAGGCGTAAAAGAGAAGGGAGTCTACATCCAGATGAATCCGATCGCCTACTCAGAGCTGCCAGGGTTTTTGGAAATGTTGTTTCTCTTTTTGAAGGTGATTATAAGGCAGCTCGTGATTGGTTTTCAAGCCCACTCCAAGCTTTGGGCGATACATCACCGATTGAGATGGCTTGTACAGAATTGGGAGCTCGGGAAGTCGAAACAGTTATCGGGCGCTTAGAATATGGGATTGGTTTGTGACCCAAACGCTCTGGAGGCTTATAAAGACGCGATATGTCAGCCATGGGCTTAGTGGAGAAGGTGCTCGCCTATTTGGTGGACGTTGGACCAGTCCGGGGCATTCTGTGATCTATTGCGCTCAACACTTATCCCTGGCTATTCTTGAGATACTAGTCCACACTGACAATAAAAAAATGTTCTCAAGTTATTCTAAGATAGCAATTGAAGTTGAAGAGGAACAAATTCACCATGTATCGGAATCGGAACTTCCCGATAATTGGAATGATCCTTTTCCCGGAAGTGAATTGCAGGAGATTGGTAATCAATGGCTAAATTCAGGCGAGTCACTCATATTAAGAATCCCCAGTGCGGTTGTTCATGAGGAGTATAATTTTCTGATTAACACTCAGCATGATGAATTTGACAAAATTAATGTCAAATATATGGAACCTGCTGCACTTGACATGCGTTTATTCGGCAGTTCGCAAAAGGAGTAGCCACTTTTCCTTGGTATCAATGATGTCTAGTCTAATTTCACTTCGTAATACTATGACTCAGGAGTCGATTTTTGAATAATTTTATAGAATGGTGGCAACATCTGCCATCTCAAATGGATCCCGTAATATTCAGCATAGGCAATTTTCCACTGCGCTGGTATGGGATGATGTATATTGCTGCCTTTGCAACTACCTACTTGGTGGCAAAGTATCGAATCAAGAACGAAAAATTACCCTATAGTCTGGACTTTGTTGCAGATGCAATTATGTGGGCAATTGTAGGAGTGGTCCTGGGTGGGCGGCTCGGATATGTAATATTTTACGGGTTTGAAGATTTGATCCAAGATCCTATTCGTATTATTTCACCCATAAATAAGATTAATGGCAGTTGGCGATTTACCGGTATTTCAGGCATGTCTTATCATGGGGGAATATCTGGTGTTGCCATTGCTCTCTGGCTTTATGCTCGAAAACATAAGATCAAATACTTTGAGCTTACAGACTTACTTATGACCGGTATCCCTCTAGGTTTTACCTTTGGTCGTATTGGCAACTTTATCAACGGTGAGCTATATGGACGTGTGACTGAGAGCTGGATCGGGATGTATTTTCCTCATGCCAGGGATGGATTACTAAGGCATCCCTCACAACTATACGAAGCCTTTTTCGAAGGCTTGGTTGTTTTCGCCTTTGTATGGATTCTTAGAAACAAGGCTCCCTTTGCAGGCTTTATTTCGGGGCTATATATCTTTGGGTATGGCTTTGTTCGATTCTTTATTGAATTCTATCGACAACCGGATGCTCATCTTGGCTTTGTTTTTATGAATTTTAGCATGGGGCAGGTACTGTGTTTTGGTATGATCATAGCCGCTGGTTTGGTCTGGTACCTTGGATATACTCAGCATAAAAAAGTTGAGAACATTTCTTAATGACCCTCCTGATAATTGCTGTGGCCGCACTTCTGGTCGGTCCTCTTCTAGTTAGAATTTTTGAGAAACAACCTGGGGTCAATAGATTTTTAGACGGTTTTATTCTCGTTTCTATAGGTGGCATTGCAGTAACGCATCTCCTGCCGGAAGCTGTGGTAGAGATTGGTGGGATGGCTTTACTCATGGTCGTATTGGGTGCCTTACTACCATATCTGGCAGAACGAGCATTCCATAGTTATGAACGGGTGACCCATAATAGTGTGCTCATATTGGCGCTAAGTGGAATTCTTGTGCACACGCTTCTTGATGGAATGGCATTGTCAATGTCATCCACAGGTCATGGTGCTGGGAAAGCACTGGCTATTGCCGTTATCCTTCATCGACTTCCTGTTGGGTTACTTATTTGGTGGGCTTTAAAACCATTCACCAGTGTTAAAACTATCATATCTGTCCTTGGGCTGATGAGTTTATCAACTATTGCTGGTTTTAGCCTGGGTGGAACTGAGATTACTTTCATTCATGGCGCGGGTATCAGTTATTTCCAGGCACTGGTCACAGGATCATTGCTGCATGTACTATTTCATAGGCATATACACCAAGCGGTTCATCACGACAATGATGAACACGAACATTCTTATTCTGATAGTGCTTATCCAGCGGCGATTGGAGCATTGTTGGGTGCGGCCTTACTTTTCCTATTACCTTTGGGTGGTAGTTTACCACACGACCATTCCATAGGTTCCACGGCAGAAATTGCCATTGGCTTATTTTTAAAGAGCGCTCCTGCTCTATTGCTAGGTTTCATTATTGCAGCAGGCATCCAAAATTTCATTCCGGAAGCTAGCATGAACTGGCTCCACTCAAAAAGCCGATCAATTCGCGTCAGCAAAGGAATGCTCTTTGGTTTACCGTTGCCCATCTGTTCTTGTGGGGTTGTTCCGCTCTATCACAGTTTGGTGAGAAGGGGCGTTCCGATTGGTGCCGGGATGGCATTTCTAGTGGCCACGCCTGAGCTAGGAATTGATGCTATTCTGATCTCAGTCCCACTGTTGGGAATGAAAATGACGCTTATTCGGCTGGGTGCAGCAGCCTTAATAGCATGGCTGACCGGCTATATAATGGATTTATTAATTCCTACTGATGAGCCTAGCAATCAGCCTTTAATAGAGTCTGAGCCCATGAGTCCGAGTATCACACCCTGGAAAAGATTTTGGTCAACCTTAAACCATGAATTGATTGATCATCTTGGTCCCTGGGTCTTGTTGGGTTTGATAATCGCAGCGATTACAGATCCATTTTTGTCAAAAATAGATTGGGGATCCTTTCCTGCAGGAGTTGATATTCTGATTATGGCGCTTGTAGGTATGCCCCTTTATGTTTGCGCAACAGGCGCCACGCCCATTGCCGCAATTATGTTGATGAATGGAGTTTCTGCCGGTGCAGTATTAGCTTTTCTTATCACTGGACCAGCTACCAATATTACAACTCTGGGAGTGATGAAAAAACTCCATGGGAATAAGGTCGCCATTATTTTCCCCGTAGTGATTGTATCCCTTACCATCATCGTGGGATTAGGTGTTAATATGATGCTAGGTGATACAGCCAGTTTTACAGGGGATTCAGACATCCATGAGGATTATTCATGGTTGAATATCTCTGCAGGTATATTACTATTAGGCTTGTTCGTAGGTTCGTTGTTCAGGATTGGTCCCAGAGGGATGCTTGAGAACCTTTACGAAGGTTTGGGTTCTTCAGATAATGAGGACGAGAACTGTGATTGTCATAGCCATTAAAAAGTTGATGTCATTTAGGAATCAAAGATGAAAATACTATTGGCCGGTGGTGGAAGTTCACATGAATGTGAGGTATCACAGAAATCAACTGATGCTATGGAACGTGCCTTAAAGGAACTCGGTTACCCCTATAAACGTGTTGATGTCGTAAGTGAGCTGGATGTGACCAGGCATTGGGATAACTCATTTGATATCGCTCTTTTAGGTTTTCATGGAAGAGCTGGCGAAGATGGCCTCCTTCAATCCATTCTTGAGGCCAATCAGATTCCGTATACAGGAGCTGGTGTAAATGATAGTCTACTAGCCTTCTCAAAGGATGCCTCTAAACGATTATTCAAAGATCATGGTGTTCCAACTGCTGACTGGGAATTGCTACAACATGATCCTGGCAATGAGCTACCAATAAGCAGGCTGGAGTTACCATACGTTATTAAGCCTGACAATGAAGGCTCAACTATCGGTCTTTCAGTTTGTTCAAAGCCCGAGGATCTGGTGAGTGCAAAAGCTGTCTCGGGACCATTCAGTCGCTTGATCTTCGAAAAGTTTATTCCCGGGAGAGAGTTGACCGTGGGTGTGGTTGGTGGTGAAGTCTACCCAATTGTTGAAATATTCCCTGGTCATGAACTCTATGACTACGAGTCAAAATATACTAAGGGTATGAGCCGTTATGAATGTCCGGCCCTGCTGGATGATCAATTGGCAGTTCGCGTGCAAGAATTAGCGAAACAGGCCATGGACGTCGTTGGGGTTCAGGTCTATGGTCGCGTAGATTTTCGATTAGATCCGGATGGAAAACCCTGGTGTTTGGAGATCAACACACTGCCAGGTATGACAGAGACTTCTTTATTACCAATGGGTGCTAAAGCCTTTGGTTTGTCCTTCCCTCAGCTAATTGATGAAATTCTCAATCAAAGTATGAATAAGTACGCTTAGGATAAAAACGATGAGTATCCGATTCTACAATACCATTAGTCGAAAAAAGGAAGTGTTCCAATCCTTAGATGAGGGCAAGGTCCGGATGTATACCTGTGGACCCACCGTATATGATTTCGCCCATATTGGTAATTACAGAACATTCATGTTTGAAGATCTATTACGACGATATATAGAATATCGCGGATATGCAGTAAATCAGGCCATGAATTTAACAGACGTGGATGACAATACGATTCGCCGAAGTCGGGAACGGGGTATTTCACTCACTGAGCTTACAGATGAATTCAAGGCAGCTTTCCATGCTGATCTCAAGACGCTAAATATTCAGCCTGCTCAGCAGTATCCTGAGGCTACTAATTATGTAGCAGAAATGATCGATATGGTGAAAGACCTTGAGCAAAAGGGTTTTGCCTACAAGACTGATGACGGGAGTGTCTATTTTGATATTGAAAAATATGGTGATTACGGGAAATTAGCCCGTCTCAACCCAGATGAAATGATCAGTGGTGAGCGTGTTACTGATGATAGCTACGAGAAAGAAGGCGCTCGTGATTTTGCCCTCTGGAAAGGCTACAAGCCTGATGACGGTGATGTAAAGTGGGATTCACCCTGGGGAGCAGGTCGGCCGGGCTGGCATATCGAGTGTTCAGTTATGTCTACGGAACTCCTGGGGAACCATTTTGATATTCATTGTGGGGGAGTGGATAATATTTTTCCACATCATGAGAACGAGATCGCTCAAAGTGTCTGTGCCACAGGTCATGACTTTGTCAACTACTGGATGCATTCGGAGTATCTATTGGTCGATAATAGGAAGATGTCCAAATCGCTGAATAATTTTTATACACTTCGTGATCTATTAGATCAGGGCTATCCTGCTGAGGCAATTCGCTGGATGTTGATCACAACCCACTATCGTCAAAAGTTGAACTTCTCAGTAAACAGACTAGAGGAAGCCAAAAAAGCGGTTAGTCGTCTTCGTGATTTTGAAGTGAAACTGACTGAATATGAGGGTGCTGGATCAGATGACGGAAAAATACAGGTGAAGGAAGCAGAAGCTCAATTTACTTTTGCCATGGATGATGACCTCAATATTTCCGGTGGATTAGCAGCCATCTTTGATCTGGTCCGTTGGGGGAATCGAGCCATGGATCAGGGTGAGCTAAATGCTCAAGGCGCAAGAGCTGTCTTGGAGCTACTGGAGCGCTTTGATCATGTACTTGGTGTCTTCAGGATGGATAGCGGTTTATCTCTTGCAGTTGATGAAGTTTATATCGAATTAAAAATTACTGAGAGAAATCTAGCAAGGGCCAATAAAGACTTTGGGTTGAGTGACGCAATTCGCGATGAATTGGCCGCCAAGGGCGTTGAAATAATTGATACTCCTGATGGCACAAAGTGGAAACTAAAATAGGCACTAATAGTGTTGGTAGAGACGCCAGGCATTGCTTCTGTACACACACCGAGACAGAGGCCAAAGCAACTCCGATAGGGGTATATCAACAAACAATATCTTCCTGAAGAATTTAGTCTGAATCTGATTAGATAATTTTTCTTAAAAATACTTTCTCAATAGTACTTGCACTGCGAGTGATAGCATATATATTCTTCGGCTTTTGTATAAAACGGCCAAGGTAGCTCAGTTGGTAGAGCTTCGGTTTTGTAAACCGGTGGTCGCAGGTTCGACTCCTGTCCTTGGCTCGAGCATTCATGGGTCGATGGCCGAGTGGTTAAAGGCGGCAGACTGTAAATCTGCTCTCGTATGAGTACGGTGGTTCAAATCCATCTCGGCCCACGCTTTTTTGACAATATTGGGGAGGCAATTCAGAGAGATTGCTGTCTGTACCCAGTGGGTGTAGTTCAATGGTAGAACACCAGCCTTCCAAGCTGGTTATGTGAGTTCGATCCTCATCACCCGCTCAACATGACAGTGAATTGCCCCAGAGTCCGGGGCTTTTTTATGTCAGCTGCTCGGGTAGCTCAGTCGGTAGAGCACCTCCTTGGTAAGGAGAAGGTCAGCGGTTCAAATCCGCTCTCGAGCTCTAGCTTCCCCAAAAGAATTTTAAACTAACACAGCGATACGGAGGAATTGAAGTATGGCAAAGCAAAAATTTGAACGTACCAAGCCTCACGTGAACGTCGGAACGATCGGTCACGTTGATCATGGTAAGACAACATTAACAGCCGCTATTACACAGGTATTAGCCGCTAAAGGTT